>ERZ773175.218-NODE-218-length-43887-cov-29.352437_pt1 | contig 43887 bp, 46 predicted proteins | sample MGYA00581004_ERZ773175 | MGnify/ENA primary metagenome ERZ773175 (study PRJEB29015, sample SAMEA2737834) | human gut metagenome | biome: human gut; feature: human-associated habitat; material: faeces | place: China | collected 2012 ...
GTCAAGCGGTTAAGACATCGCCCTTTCACGGCGGTAACACGGGTTCGATTCCCGTTGGAGTCACTGACTGTAAAGCTGATACTCAGCTGAGCATCAAAAGAGCTTATTCGCCGATGTGGCTCAATTGGCAGAGCAGCTGATTTGTAATCAGCAGGTTATCGGTTCGAGTCCGATCATCGGCTTTTTCTTTTTTGGACCATTAGCTCAGTTGGTTAGAGCAACCGGCTCATAACCGGTCGGTCCTGGGTTCGAGTCCCCGATGGTCCATTTTTTTACTTGAAATACTCGATAATATATGTTATAATGTTCAACGATCTGGCCTAGTGGCTCAGTTGGTTAGAGCGCCGCCCTGTCACGGCGGAGGTCACGGGTTCGAGTCCCGTCTGGGTCGTTTCAGTAATTGTTTTTACGATTACGATATGGGATCTTAGCTCAGCTGGGAGAGCATCTGCCTTACAAGCAGAGGGTCACAGGTTCGAGCCCTGTAGGTCCCATTCATGCCGGCGTGGCGGAACTGGCAGACGCGCAGGACTTAAAATCCTGTTGTGGTGACACAGTACCGGTTCGATTCCGGTCGCCGGCATTACACTATGATTGATAGTGTTAAGTAAATATGTGTGCGTAGCTCAGCTGGATAGAGCACTTGGCTACGGACCAAGGTGTCGGGGGTTCGAATCCTCTCGCGCACGTATGAAAAAAGGAGCAAGACGTAAGTCTTACTCCTTTTTTAGTATTCCAGCACGTAAAAGTTCAAATATAAAAGAAAATGACGGGAGAAGAATATGCTTACTTACAATCTGGAACAGAGAAATGATGAACCGAAATATTATTATATATATAAAATGATCCGACGGGATATTGAGCGTGGAAAACTGAAAAAAGGAGAAAAACTTCCATCCAAGAGAAGTCTGGCGGAACACCTCGGAATCAGTCTGATCACGGTAGAGAATGCGTATCAGATGTTAAAAGATGAAGGGTATATAGAACCGAGAGAACGCAGTGGATATTATGTATGTGAAATACATGTAATCGGAGAAATGAAAGAGCAGAATCAGCAACTGCATATGCTTCCCGAGATACCGGAAGAAATCGAAGATGGACGATTGCAGAATGCAGCACTTTCCAGCTTTCCATATTCCCTGTATTTTAAGACCGTGCGAAGTGTTATTACAGAATATGGAGAAGAATTGCTGTATCGTTCACCAAATGAGGGCTGTGCGATTCTGCGAAACAGTATTGCATCCTATCTGCTGCGTTACCGGGGATTATTTGCGCAGCCGGAACAGATTATTATCGGATCGGGAGCGGAACATCTGTATGGTACGGTTGTGCGTATTCTTGGAGCGGATAAGATTTATGGAATTGAAGATCCGTCCTATCATCAGATCCGGAAAGTCTATGAGGGAACGGGTGCGGTCTGTGAAATGCTGCCTATGGGGGAAGATGGAATCAGGAGTGATGTGCTGGCACAGACAAGGGCAGATGTGCTGCACGTGACACCGTTTCACAGTTTTCCGTCCGGGGTTACGGCAACCATAGGGAAGCGATACGAATATCTTGAATGGGCAAGAGAAAAACATCATTTTATTGTGGAAGATGATTTTGACAGTGAGTTCTTCATGCCTGGTAAGCCGGTAGAGACATTGTTTATGCTGGATGACAGCAGTTCGGTCATATATATCAATACATTTTCTAAAAGTCTGTCACCGTCCATTCGTATGGGATATATGATTTTGCCGGAGAGACTGATGGAACGTTACAAAAAAACTTCCGGCGGATTTTCCTGTACCGTACCGGTATTGGAACAGTATGCGCTGGCAGAATTTATCAATAAAGGATATTTTGAACAGCATCTGAGCCGGGTGCGAAGAAAACAAAATCATAAAATGGAAGTATAAGGTTGACAGATTTATATGCAGATTGCCAATCAGTTTCGGACAGATATCCTGGCCGGTAAATATGCACAGGGAGAATATCTTCCATCCATCTTATATTTGGAGCCGGAATGCTTTTGGAAATCGGACTGCATTTTTTTATCCCAAAGGGATTCATTCATCCACTGGTGGATATTGTGGCAGATATTGTACTGGTTCTGACCGGAGGAGTGATACAGTATGGACTTATGAAGCTGTTTTATAAGTTCCCGCTGTCAAAAGCAGCCTTTGGTGCAGCTATCAAACGGGAAATGAATGCATAAATATAAATGAAAGCATATGAAGAAAGTAAAAGAGCCGGTCGTCTGACCGGCTCTTTTGAGGGGAGTATAAATAATTAATAAGAGGTATAACATTGAAAAGAAGAAAAAACTTCTTTTCAAAAGTTATTATAATGGATTGCGGTATGGATTGCAATCAAATAATGAATATTTTCTCGAAAAGTTGAGAAACTATTCCTGTACTAAATAATTGTATTCGTTGAACCATGCAGTTTTTGGGGAAACGTTAAAGGAGGAAAAAGTATGTCAAAAAACAGTACAGGAACAAACAGTGCAACAAATCGCAGCGGAAGCAATCGTGTCTCTGATTGTTATTCCAACAAGTCTGAAAACAGAAAATCCAACAAATCTGTGAATAAGACATCAGACAAGACAGAAGACAGGGTATCAGATAAGGCAGGAGATGTGTCTGATTCCGCATCTGATAATATGCGCTAGGCAGAAACAAAATGCATAAAATTGCATAATATAATAAAAAACAGATTACACGAAGGACAGCGTGTAATCTGTTTTTTAATGAAAACGGCATATTCTGGAGGATATTGTGAAAGATTTTGAACTGATTTACGCATCGCAGCTGAGGCAGAAACAAAGGGAGAGCAGGGCACTGGTAATTGATATCCGTGACAGGAAAGAGTATGAGAGGGAACACTGGCCGGGGGCCGTCAGCTATCCGTATGATCAGCTGGAACGAGGAACTGCCCGTCTGCCGAAAAACCGCAAGCTGATTTTGTACTGCGACCATGGGGGAGGAAGCATGCAGATGGCGCGTATGCTTGGGGAACAGGGGTATCATGTGGCAAGTGTGGTTGGTGGTTATGAGGCGATGAAAAAAATTTCGAAAAACTATTTTAAAAATCGTGAGAATATGTAACAATAGAACTGCAGACCATGCAATACATTATAGTAGAAAAGAGAACATTTATGGATACATATGAATTGGTTGTACCGTGTCATTTTGGACTCGAGGCGGTAACAAAAAGAGAAATTTATGATTTAGGATATGAAATTACAAGAGTAGAAGATGGCAGAGTGACATTTGCGGGAGATGCGGAAGCCATATGCCGTGCAAATATATTCCTTCGCAGTGCAGAAAGAGTGCTGTTGCAGGTAGGACGTTTTAGGGCAACAACATTTGATGAACTGTTTGAGGGGATAAAAGCTCTGCCTTGGGAAGACTATATTCCAAAGGATGGAAAATTCTGGGTAAAAAAGGCATCTTCTATTAAAAGTAAACTGTTCAGTCCGTCGGATATTCAGTCAATTGCAAAAAAGGCGATGGTAGAGCGTCTGAAGAATGTCTACCGGCTGAACTGGTTTCCGGAGGATGGAGCACCTTATCCGGTACGCATTTTCCTGTTAAAGGATGAGGTAATGGTTACACTGGATACTTCCGGGGATTCCCTGCACAAGAGAGGCTATCGTCTGATGACCAGCAAGGCTCCGCTGACGGAGACGCTGGCGGCAGCACTGATTATGCTGACACCGTGGAAAAAGGACCGTATTCTGGTAGATCCGTTTTGCGGAAGTGGAACGTTCCCGATTGAGGCAGCCATGATTGCAGCAAATATTGCACCGGGAATGAACCGGCAGTTTACCGCAGAGCAATGGAAAAATCTGATTCCGAAACAGTTGTGGTATGACACGGTAGAAGAGGCACAGGATCTTATGGATGCAGATATCCAGGTAGATATTCAGGGATATGATATCGATGCGGAAGTGGTGAAAGCAGCCAGAGAGAATGCAAAGCGTGCGGGCGTGGATCATCTGATTCATTTTCAGCAGAGAGCGGTTGCGGATCTGCATCATCCGAAAAAATATGGGTTTGTCATTACAAATCCGCCGTATGGAGAGCGCCTCGAGGAGAAAGAGGATCTTCCGGAGCTGTATACGCAGATCGGACAGGCTTATGCAGGACTTGACAGCTGGTCACTGTATATGATTACCAGTTATGAGGATGCGGAGCGTTATATAGGAAGAAAGGCAGATAAAAACAGAAAGATTTATAATGGTATGATAAAAACCTATTTTTATCAGTTTATGGGGCCAAAACCGTCGAAACGCAGAGAAGCAGCAGGAAAAACGATCGAAAGGAAGGAACAGCAGTAATATATGAAATACTCGAAACGGTATATTGCGTTTACAATTGTGCTGGCGCTGGTTTTTATTTTAAAATTTCAGATTCTGGGCGTGGACAATGCACAGGTGGGACGGTTCCGCGGAGGAGAACTGGATACACAGGTATGGAATCCGATGGTGGCAAAGGAAGTCAACGGGCAGACCATTCATGCCGTAATCGATAACCAGACTTACAATAACAGTAAATCGAAATTTTACATGGACAAAAACCGCAATATTATGGTTCCTGTCAGCATGTTGCGGGATGCGCTGAATTGCAGTGCACATGTGTACGATAAAAAACGTCTTCTGGTGGAAAAACACAGTCAGTCCGTATCGATGGATGTGGGTCAGAAAAAGGCGTATTTAAATGGGGATGAAGTAGATATTTCATCCGCTTTAAAGGAAGTCAGAGGCCAGCTGGTTGTCAGTCTGGAAGATCTGTCCAACCTGTTAGGTTACAGTTGCAGTTTCGATATCGCAAGTAATACAATTACGGCATCCGATAAAGATACTTCTGCGATTGTTCCGGCTTCCTATGATTTAAGGGAGCGTGACCGGGTATCAACGATATACAATCAGGGTTCCTATGGTACGTGCTGGGCGTTTGCCGCAACCAGTGCCCTGGAATCTTCCCTGCGACCGGAGGAAAAAGTTAATTTTTCCGTGGACCATATGAGTATGAGCAATTCTTTTCATGCCAATCAGTATGATGGCGGAGAATATACCATGGGAATGGCTTATCTGGCAGCATGGCAGGGACCGGTCTATGAGAAGGACGATCCGTATGGGGACGGGATGACGGATGATTCGCTGAAAGCAGTGCGTCATGTGCAGGAAATGCAGGTTATTGACGGTAAAGATTACGAAGGAATAAAAGAAGCGGTATTTAAATATGGCGGTGTGGAATCTTCCCTTTACAGTACCATAAGAAGTTCACAGGGGAGTTCGGTGTATTATAATCAGAATACAAGTGCGTATTGTTATATTGGTACGGAAAAACCGAATCATGATGTGGTGATCATTGGATGGGATGACAATTATCCGAGATCCAACTTCAATACTCCGCTGGAAGGAGACGGTGCGTTTATCTGCCAGAACAGCTGGGGAGACGGATTTGGAGAAAACGGAATTTTCTATGTGTCCTACTACGATACGAATATTGGCACGCATAATGTGGCATATACGCGGGTAGATGATGTACATAATTATGATCACATCTATCAGAGTGATCTGTGCGGCTGGGTTGGAAAATTAGGATATGACAGTGACCAGATTTACGGGGCGAATGTGTTTGAGGCAAAAGGGAGCGAAACATTGTCTGCTGCTTCTTTTTATGCGACCGGTGCAAACACACAGTATGAAGTTTATGTGGTGCACGATTTTGAAAATGAGAAGTCTTTTGCGCAGAGAGAACAGCTTGCATCCGGAACGTTACAGAAAGCGGGATATTACACCGTTGATTTTGATACAAAGGTTTCTCTGAAAAAAGGGGAACGTTATGCCGTGCTGGTATACCTGAAAACACCCGGAACCAAACATCCGATGGCAATCGAATATGATACCGGAGAGAAAATTTTACAGGGGGTGGATCTGGATGACGGAGAGGGTTATATCAGTTTAAATGGAAAAAACTTTGTAAACGTAAAAGAGAAAAAGGATTGCAATCTTTGCATTAAAGCATTTACGAGGGATTAAGATGGACGAAATCGTTTTAAAGTGGGTGACAGTACTGTCGGGAATCCTGACGGTGATTGTCTGCGTGTCGGTTTTCTTTTTCCCGGATATACATGAACGGGCTGTTCTGGCAGCCGAGCAGCAAAAGGAAGTCGGCGGAGGAAATCTGATCGCTACAACGGCGAATCCGAAAGCGGTGGTGGAGCAGTCAAAGGATCTGAACGCGCAGCTTAAGATTGCTCTACCGGAGGGAATTTCAAAAGCAGATGTAGAAATTGAAAATGATTATGTGACGCAGACCATTTATATCAAATTTGCGGGCGGTGTGGATGATTATTTCGAGCAGTATGCCATCAAGGGAAGCAGTGATCATATAGCATCCATGGCTTATTATAAGGATAAGGAAGAGGGCGTGATCGCACTTCAGCTGGATCAGGTGTATGAACTGAAAAACCGGTTCAAAAAGGGAAGCCTTTACCTTGATTTTATTGATCCGCACGATATCTATGATAAAGTCATTGTGGTGGATGCCGGACACGGAAGCCACGCAGCAGGTGCCGTAAAACTTGGAATTTCTGAAAAAAGCCTTAATCTGGCGATCGTGCAGCAGTTGAAAAAACTGTTTGATGAGGATAAACGCAGGATCAGGGTGTACTATACACGTACATCGGATACGAATCCGACGCTGGATCAGAGGGTTCAGCTGGCAAATAAGGCAAATGCAGATCTGTTTATCAGCGTACATAACAATTCGGATGCAACCGGAAACTTTACCAAAGTGAAGGGAACCCAGGTAATGTACAGCGAATCGGATGACGCAAAGCTGTCGAGTAAGAAGCTGGCGGAGATCTGCCTGAAAAATGTCGTGGATACGACGGGCAGTGAGAACCGGGGGCTGCTAAAAGGAGACAGTATCTATATTATCCGCACAAGCGAGGTGCCGGTGGCACTGATTGAGGTAGGATTTATGACAAATTATAAGGAACTGGATCTGCTGAACAGTACAAGTTATCAGAAAAAGGCAGCTGAGGGTATTTATAACGCAATCAATGAAGCATTTCAGGAGGGATATTAAATTGACAGAGATTATTTTTGCAACGGGAAACAAGGATAAAATGCGTGAGATCCGTGAGATTATGGCGGATTGTGATGTACATATTGTATCCATGAAGGAAGCCGGCATCAGGGTGGATATTGTGGAAGATGGAACTACTTTCGAGGAAAATGCAAAGATCAAAGCACGGGCGGTGGCTGCACATACGGATGCGATTGTTCTGGCTGATGATTCCGGACTGGAAATCGATGCACTGAATAAAGAGCCGGGCGTATATTCTGCCCGTTATATGGGGGAGGATACTTCTTACGATGTGAAAAACAAAAATCTGATTGACCGTCTGGATGGCGTACCGAAAGAAAAACGTACCGCACGCTTTGTCTGTGCGATTGCGGCTGTCCTTCCGGATGGAAGGGAACTGGTGACCCGTCAGACGATGGAAGGATATATCGGTTGGGAACCGGAAGGGGAAAACGGCTTTGGGTATGATCCGATTTTTTATCTGGATGAATACGGATGCTCATCGGCAGCGATTTCTCCGGAACAGAAGAATGCGATCAGTCACAGAGGCAAGGCATTGCGTGCGATGAAAGAATTATTGAAAAAAGCCGAGTTTCTGGGGCTTATTGATGAAATTGAAAAAAATATTTGAAAAATTCAAAAAAGTTGTTGACTTTATTGCCAGGCTATACTATAATCTATCTTGCGTCACGGATGAGACACAAACAACACGGACGCAACAACATAGCCTTCGGGGTGTGGCTCAGCTTGGCTAGAGCGCCTGGTTTGGGACCAGGAGGTCGCAGGTTCGAATCCTGTCACCCCGACTACATGCGGGTGTAGTTCAATGGTAGAACACCAGCCTTCCAAGCTGGATACGTGGGTTCGATTCCCATCACCCGCTCTGATATTGCGAAAGCGATATTGATGAGTGTTCGTAGCTCAGCTGGATAGAGCAACGGCCTTCTAAGCCGTGGGTCGGGGGTTCGAATCCCTTCGAGCACATGCGCGTTCCTGCGAGCGATGTTAGCGCTCTAAATGGTACGATAACATCTCTATGGTGGGTATAGCGCAGTTGGTTAGCGCGCCAGATTGTGGCTCTGGAGGCCCAGGGTTCGAATCCCTGTATCCACCCTGTTGCGGTAGCAACTATCATTGTTGGGCTATCGCCAAGCGGTAAGGCACAGGATTTTGATTCCTGCATTCGTTGGTTCGAATCCAACTAGCCCAGCTTGCTTAAAAATTAAATTATGGGATACTAGCTCAGTTGGTAGAGCACTTGACTTTTAATCAAGTTGTCGGGGGTTCGAATCCCCCGTGTCTCACTAAGAACTTTTTATTATATGTTTTAATATAAATAAAAAGTAAGGACTTCCAGAGATGGAAGTCCTTTTTCGTTGTATCTCAATTTTTCTACAGCAACCGGAGCCAGGAAAAGAAATTGTAATACATTTCAAAATGTATCTCACGAATCAAAACCGGTTTTCCTGATCAGCGCCGCAGCCATTCAACATTGAGATACATTACACATGGAGCAAAGAAGCGCGAAGCGAACAATTGACTTTATAAAAAAGATTCGCTTCAAATTCTGACTTTGACCAGAAGTAGCAAAAACCATCCACAGGATCAACGACTACATATTCATCCAATGTTATAGTAAATTCTTTTATATCCATAATTCCTCCTTAATACCCAGCCTGAAAAAATACTGGATCTAATCTGTATATATCGCTGTGCAACATCTTAGCTTGTTGGGCGAGATGTAAATACATTTTAGTTGTTGCATAATCACTATGTCCCAACATCATACGCAAAAACTCCAAATTGCCACCGCCAATAATAAAAGACGTTGCAAATGTGTGTCGGAGCAGGTGCGGATGCAGCCGATCTATACTGGCTCTCTTTTTTAATCTGGCAAAAACCATTTTCACAGACGTTTCTGTTATCGGTTCAGCTGTTCCAACCTGAGCAAACACCGGAAAATCATCTTCCGGTGTGTAAGCCCGATATTTGATCAAATAATGGTAAAGCATCCGTTTCAACTTCGGACACAGGAACACTGTCCGGAATTTATCCCCTTTACCTTTAATCGTCAGGTAATTGAGTTTGAAATTGATTCCCTTAAATGTCAGAGACACCACATCACCGAGACGGAAACCAGCATCCAGCATTAAATGGATAATGCAAAGGTTACGAAGTCCGGATTCTGTTTTATCATTATAACAACCGTCAATTTCATCAACTTCCCATTGCGTAAGAGGTAGCACCGGAGCATTGTCTTTTTTCAGAAATTTTACTTTCCGGAGAACATCAGCAGAACAATACCCTTCATCAATGCAATAGTTTAAAAACACCTTTGCTGCTCTGAAATAAGTATTGATAGAAGTATTTTTACATCCTGTCCCCCGGAGCTGGGAAAGATATGCAAGCACCAACTCCCGAGAAATTACATCACACTCGATCAGATCGGATGCTGATCCAATCCGATCTGACAGAAAATCAACAAATTTCTGCACATTAAACCGATAATATACAATAGACTGTTCAGAGCAGTAGGACTCATGATCGACCAAAAACAAATTAAAAGCCATTTGAACATTCATAAAAACCCTCCTTATCTGGAGATAAAACATAACCTTGCAACATTCACCTTTACATTTCGGTTTTTCCATGTTATAACAAGATTAGGAGAAAATTATATCTCCGGTATCTTTATCAATAAACATCAAATTGCTGGAACGCTTAACCGCGTTTTCCATCGTATCCGCTAATTCATCGGAATTGAATTGGCGGATTTTTTTCTCTTTAAAACGAATTGCATCTTGCACATCATTATCATTCATCATACAGAGAGCTTCAAAGCAATCTCGCAAAGGTGATTCTTCATTGATTCCGCGTGTGTAAATTCCGTATGTAATAGCAGCCTTTACAGCCCGAGCTTTTACAACTTCACTATTCATTTTTCTGGTATATGTCCGCACAAGCGCTTGATCTTCCGGCGGAACAAACGAATCTGTAATTTTACAATTACGAAGAGCTTTCCAAAATGCGCAATAATCGCGGCGCGATTTTACTTTATTATTTTTTCCGGGTTCATATAATTCTACCAGACGAAAAACTTTACTGGTCAAATAATCACAGATCAATTTCCGGTTATCTAAAAAATCATAAATCCTGCGACTGGTCAAGTCGTTCGAATAATCAAAAAAAGGAATCAGCTCATATGTTTTTGTATGCCTGCGCATCGTCTGAAACTCAACATTCATAATCAAATTCACAGGCGGAGTAAGAAGATCAGCAAGTTTGTGCAAATCGTCTGTAGATATATCCTCTTCATTTGCCAAAATCCGGCGGCATTTCTCAACATAGTGTTTCTGTCTACCAAATTTCGCGTAATACTGCAAGCGACCATAATCTAAAGCTTTCCAACTATGTTTTAAGAAAGCATATTCATAGCAGTACAGATCATAACGATTAATCAAACCATTAAACAACCACACTTTAAAAAACCAAGGCTTGTAACCTTTTTCAACCACTTCCTTAGATTTCAAGTAGATTCTAATAAAAACCTTTTGAGAACGCTTTCCAAGTGCTAAGTAGTCTATTTCATAATCCTCAGACCCCTTTTTACTGGTGTGCAGGAGAGCATCACGAAAACGATCAACCCGCATCTTGTAGAAGTTTTCCGGAGTAAAGAACTTTTCCGGATTTTTTAAGTAATTGGAATGCCAACAATAATCAATTCGATTCTCCTGAGTGAATTGGATATCCAATCCAAAATAATCCGCTATAGCCTGTACATATTCAAAAGAGCGTTCATAAGCAAGTTTTACACCATACATCCAAAGCATATATGACCGGATCTGAACAACACATTCACAGGTTACGGACTCACCGTTATCCTGTGACCGCGGAACTTTTGGAGCTAAAAAGATATCAAACAGCTCAGGACACTCAAGCATCACATTGTAAAATCCAGCGTACCGAAAAGGTTTATAATTTAGTGTACCGGGTAAACCATCGAAGTAAAATGACACACCTGACGAGTAATCATTTAAACGTTCCCATTCCATACCCAGTAATTCAAACCGCTTGCGAAAGTGCTTTACCTTAAGATCTTTCGATCCTGCGGTAAAATCTTGTTTAAATTTGACGGAATAATAAAATGTATCAATGTTATGCAGAAATTTTTTTTGTTTAAAGTCAAACCAGTAGTTGTTTTCGACTTCGTCGAACTCCTGAAAAACGAAAGAATTTTTGATATATAATTTATCGAGCAAACTACCACCTTCCATATAAAAATATTTTTTCGTAGAATCGCGATTCTACGAAATGACAAAATCAGTCTCAAATGCAGTATCGTAGCGGGTTTTAGGATTTTGATTGAGTGTTTTTCAGACCACGTATTACAGCCCCGTGGTCACACCCCGGGCAAGCCGCGCCGCGGGTCCCCCTCGATCCCCCGCGTCACAGCTTACCCGGGGCGTGCCGGTCCTCATATGTATCTCAAAAATTTTTCCTGGTGCCGGAAACTGCCGGAAAAATGAGATACACAAAATAAATCAAGACAACTGTTTCTGATCTGGTGCGGAGAAAAGAGCATAAGTATCATAGATCCCACTATAACGTTTCTTGAACATAAAAAACTCAGATCCGACCTTTTGCTTCATCGGGTACCAGACTTTCACAGCCACGAAGAGTTTACCACCAAAGAGCAGAGAAAAGATCTTACCGGCCACACCAAAATTAGAAACCTTCCTGTGAATCCATTCATATTCGATCAGAGAGCGGATCTGACGGTCAAGCATCCGGTCAAACTGCGCGACAAGAATAACTTCATAACCCAGTTTCCGGTGCTGGGTGAAAAATGCACACCATGCAGCGCGGTTTTTCTGTCCCCAGTCCCGGGCATTGAACATAATCTGGCACTCGTCTATGACCAACAAAATTTCTCCTTCTTTTACCCTGCGCCCGACATACTCGGAATAGTTTTTTGAAAAGTTAATAAGCCGATCAACCGTCAGATCGGAGTTATCTATGTACAGATAATGACCTTTCGGGTTCTGGATACAACTAAAATCCGTTTGAAAATTTCCGATAATCGGCGCATTTTTATATTTCATCCAATTTAAAAGGCGGGACGCAAGGTGCAGGGACTTTCCAGCACCCGGAGTCCCACTATATAAAGAAATCATGTTTTCCCCTTTCTGTATCTCAAATCTTTCTGCAGCAATAAAGCCAGGAAAAGAAATTGAGATACAATCTATTTAAGTGAATGGAATCCATTCACCAAGAATCTTCACACCGGAAATAGCAAACTGCGACACTACCCAAGGAACCACAGCAAGAAGCCATGCGCTGCCAATTGTCACAAAAGCGTCAACAGGCACGAAATAATTAATAGCTGCCAGATAGTCACTGACTTCCTCCGCCTGAATGAAAGCAAGGAAAGGACTCTCCGGAAGGATGCCGCAAAGAAAACCAACTAGAACGATCACAACGACACCTGCTACAGATATGAAAAAAGGTCTAAGCATAGATACAGACATAAAAACACCCCCTAACCACCCATGCGTTGTACAAATGTAGTAAATTTAACCGTTAAAAAAAACAGCCCAATGATAAAAAAGATAGTCAACCCCCAACGGAAAATCTTAATATATTTCCAGTAATCAGCCATATCCACCTTAACCACCCAGGTATAATTGACAGCTTTAAAAGTGTACTTAAACTCAAACACAGGCGCTTTCTTATCCGCTTGCATGGATTTAATCAACTCCATCATGTCCCAGGGGATACAGAAAGGAAATAGACGCTTCCAGTTTCCGGCTTTACCTGCAGTAGAAGGAATATCCGGTTCAATAAGCTCTCCGGTATCGGGATCAATAAGCTTACCAGTATCGGGATCAATATCATATCCGGTATCCGGATCAATATAACGTCCGGTGTCAGGATTAATCATCGGATTTTTAGATGGGTCTTTTCCCGGAACGTCAGACTCTGTATCTTTTTCAGTGTCTTTTTCAGAATCTTTCTCCGTAGAATCTGGCTTTTGGATAGGAATAATAGGAATAGCAACCGGAAGTTTGTCTTTATTATTGTCTTTCTTCTTTTTTTCCTTATCGTCCTTGTTATCATTATCTAAGTTATAACGAGTATTCCACGCATCTTCTTCCGCGTCTGTTGTTGCTTTATCATTTACAATATCTTTCCATATATCCCAGTTGGTCTTATAGCCGACACCCGGAACATATACCGTGTTATCGTCTACAGTTTTAACTTTTGCATAATCATTTACAGATGTACCGTCAGCACCAGCAAACACCCCATTATGGACAATCCAAGAATAAGAAGACAATGAATAGATTTTCTCGCCCGAATAATATAAGCCGTCTGAAAATTTAATACCATAAGTAGCCCCAATTTGAGTACCATCAGAAAATTTAAAAACGAGGTCTCCCAAATCAATAGCGCAATCAAATTCTGTAATATAAATAACCTTACCATCCGTAAAAATATCTAACATATTTCCATTGCCAAACCAACCATACTCCGGTACATCTTTAGCAGACGTACCACAAACAGCCGCTATAATAGCCGCCGCCGCTTCAAACGATTCAATTTCGGAACAGCCACCGCCCGAAGTATCTGACGCAAAAGTTGGCAAAACCTTAGCCAACAACTCCGACAGCTTTTCCGACATTTTTGCCCCGGCACTCGTAACCGTGTTAGGAAGATTCTTCAACTCGTCAAAAACGGCTTTGTTGACTACCTCGACAGGAAGTGCAGCAACCTTTGCTTTATTTTCCACCCATGTACAGAAGTTATCCCATACCTGTTTACCAGATACACGGTCAGACTTTGTGTAATAATCATCTTTCAAACCAAAATCCATTCCAGTTTCCGCAAAGAGTCCGCTCATAAGATCAAAATATGTATAGTAAAAATATTCCTCAAGCCCGGTAGCATAAGCGTTCTGGTAGCTGGCAAAAATAACAGATACCATAATACCAACCGCAACCAGTACAGGAAGGGTATGAATGCGGCAGAACTTCCGGACACGCTGGAAGCGGTTTTTCGTCCGGTTTATGAACTTACGAAGATCAAATTTTTTCCTTTTTTGAAAATTAGTCATGGATGTTCCCTTTCCATGTATCTCAAATCTTTCTGCAGATAATCCGGATCAGCGCCGCAGCGTTAAACCAATGAGATACAAAAAAGGGCAAGGGCACAAATCCCTTACCCTCGTTTGAGTGATAACCAACTTTCTGCAAAGACTAAGCCTGAGCAGTAAGCTTTTTAAATACCTTGATACCAACGGTAACAGCTAAAACTGTACCGATGATAACCAACGCAAAAGGAACTGCAGCGGTAATCATATCAGATGCACCTGTCTGCACCTGCTTAAAAGCACTTGTCATTGCTGTCTGGATGCCAGAAAGATCCATTGTTGGTGCTGTTGCCAATATTGTTGTCATAAGACACTCCTTTCTGATGGTCTAAGCCATCTTAAAAAATTTAGTTAACGCGAAAATCGCGTAGCCAATCGCCCATGCGATAAAGCCCAATGTAAAACCAAGTGCTATTCCAACCAAGAGAGAACCTACATAACTGCCGAAAAGATAATTTGAAAAAATCATACACACCTCTCAATCCCACTTCCGGGAAAGAATCGAAAAGAACAAAAGTCCTGCGATTATCCCGAGAGCAAATAACACTACAAAATTATATGTGACATCCTGCGACTGTTCCAGCTGGGTATCGTCTACCACCTGTGTAGATTCTTCTACTTCCGGAGTATCTTCCGGGGCATCTTCCGGAAAATGATCTTCCGGAAGTGCTGCTTCGGTCGAATCAACAGTTGCAAGGATATATTCAAACCCGTTATGACGGGCTATAACTAACATTACTTGTCACCCTTGCCGTTACCGTTTCCGCCATCTTTCAGCGAAATAACAGCAGCGCCAACAAAGTCCACATCCACCAGTTTAAGGACTGGCTTTCCATCTGATCCGACAGTCATCTCAAAAGTACCGTCGTAAATGCCGGGAACATAGCTGACTTTATGTAACTTGTCCTCCGAAAGAAACGATTTACCGCGTCTGGTTCCAGATACTCCGTCAGCGGAAACGGTAGGTTCTACCTGCTCCCCGTGTTCGCCGTAAAAAAGAAACTCCATGGATACACCCTTGACGGCATCCCTTGTTTCAGTTGCTTTCATGTCTACAAGTCCCGAGTAATACAGAAAAATTCTAAATTTATTCATCTTTAATCCTCCATCTGTCCGTTTAAATCAGCAGCTTTTTCTATCTGGCTTTTAAGCCGTTCTAATGTATGCTGCACTGTTAAAAAATCTCTGAAAAAATAATTTAATGTACGATATTGGTCAAACAACAACGCTTCCTTTTTACGCTGTTTTTCAATTTCTTTGTCAAGCCGTGCAAGTTCTTTCTTCCGCTCTGATTCACCTTTTTTTGCTTCGAGGATTATATTTTCAAATTTTTCGTTAAATCCATTCCCAGCCTGCTGTTCGATGTAATCATAAACTTCCTGCGTCAACCGCACGGATTTTGCTATACTTTTCTTTACCAGCGTTAAAACTCCTTTCTATATTCCGCGATCTGATCCAGAATCAACACCGTATGATCGGCTAAACCGTTCCGGATCTTACCGCCACTGTTTAAATACCAGGCCGCCTGCAATATATCTATCAGGCGGCGGCTCTCATAGCCCGGCACCCAGACCGCGCGCAGGGTATGACCGCATCCTATAACATTATCTATTAGAACCAACCGATACCGATTGGGGGAGCATTTCTCGTAACTCCAACACAGATCCATCCCGCTACCTCTCAAAATCGCTATGCATATGTGCAAAAACTGCATTCCGTCTATGCATATCCTATGGATAAGCTGTTTATATCCCGGGATAACGCACCCCATCAAGTCCCCCGGGAGGTGAACTTGCTGGTGTGCTGTAGCGCGTTACCCCGGGATATAAACAAGCTTACCCACAAGGATACGCACAAGACTACAAAACTGCAGCTTTTACACATACACACAGCGACGACGGAGACCGCGGACATGTACCTTTGATTGTCCTTTCTCGGCAATAAATCGGTATCAGTCGGTTAAAAAGGTTTAAACAAAGGATGCGCAAAAAGAAGAACGCGCGTCAGGGTGCTGGTCCATGAGAGCCGCCGCTTTTGAAAAAAGCATCCCAGGCAGGAGACTGGCAAGGGAACTCACTGTCGTAAACATCCGGAACGAAAAAGCAGCGACCATCTACACAGGACGGGCATAGTCTGCATTTTGCAGACATCACCGGGGAAGCTTCCGGAGCAACAACTGAATCAGCTGCATGGGAATCTTCCGGAGCGACAACTGGATCAGCTGCATGGGAAGCTTCCGGAGCAACAACTGGATCAGTCAAAGTTTCTTCGGATGCAGCCAATGCAATTAAATCATCTAAAGTTTCAGCCAGCGGTTCATCTGAAAAAGCCAGCTGATCCGCATAACGCGAAAGCATAAAAGCCAACTTATCAGCAACATCAAACTGATGCTTTTTGGCATCCTCAAATTTAGCGTTTAAAACGTCAAAATTATCCAAATCATTAGGAGAGCAGGCACAAAAATCGTTTAATGCTTTTTTAGCCTCAGCAACACGAAGCTCATATTCCTGTAATAACTGTAAAACTGCTTTCCTTATAATCTGACCTGTTTTCATGTTCAGCACCTCCATGAAAAAACCTAATGTAAAAATTTTTTAGTTATGATATACTAGAGGTAAAAATAAAATGTATCTCAAGATGTCTACCTCATAATTACATTATAGACATTTCGAGATACACTGTCAAGAAAAAAAGACAAAAAAGTCTAACTTTTTTTAGAAAGGGAACAAATGTTTTATGAAAATTTAGAAAAGATTCTAAAACAAAAGAATCTAACGCTAAACAAATTAGCAAAAGGCACAGGGCTTGCCCAATCTCCAACAAGCCGTTGGAAAAATGGAACTATACCAAATGGTGAAACAATAATAAAAATATGCAAATACTTAGAGGTATCCAGTGACTACCTGTTAGATCTTAATCCAGAAGCACCACCAACCCTAACCAATCAGGAACAAGAACTTCTGGAACACTTCCGACAATGCAGCCCGGGAGAACAGGACAGCATTTTACTACTGGCAAATGCCGGAGCGGCAAAAGCCGAACAAGAAAAAGAATCATCAAATTCAAAAAACGTAGGGTAAAAGATATCTAAATTGAAATAACATAGATTAGTAGAAATTTTTGAACTTAAAATCGAAAACAATAACATATAACACAAAAGATTCTTTTATTATGGTGAAAAAGACAAAGATAACTTTTAATCAAGTTGTCGGGGGTTCGAATCCCCCGTGTCTCACTGAAAGATCTATAGTGGTTTGCTATAGGTCTTTTTTTGTGCTAAGAAGTATACGAACTGTTTATTTTTATGGCATTTGGTATTGCAGCACCACTTCCATATGAGGCTATAGGACATGGGCTGTTGTTTGTGGATATTGCGATTGCAATGTATGATCTGGACAAGTTTAAGCGTATTAATGATATGTATGGACATTCGGCTGGAGATGAAGCATTAGTTGCGGTATCGGAAGCTGTGAGGTCCAGATTATGCGAGGACGAGATTCTGGTCCGCTGGGGAGGGGAAGAGTTTATCGTCATCATGAAACAGAATGAGCGGAGATTTGAGGAACATGCGCAGGAAATCCGCGAGGCTGTGGAACAGTTACAACTGGAAACCGGAACGGTTACGATTTCGGTGGGAGTGGCAGAGTGCAGGGAAGAAAATTATCAGGAGACAATTAAACATGCAGATACTGCATTATACAGGGCGAAGAATATGGGGAGAAACCGTGTAGTGATGTACTGCAGCGAAATGGACTCCGCAGATAACGGTTATTGTGGATAAATCAGATGATAAAAGAATCCAAAAGGCATTGTCAATCATACCTTATGACAGGAACAACTTATGAGATAAAATAAAAAGGGAGCGGTGAAGCTCCCTGCTGGTAAGACAGTAAAATCAAAATTCTTGGAACAGGCATGATTTCGGTCATGCCTGTTCCGCTTTTAGCAGCTCATCCACGGGAATGTAGCCCACAAGGTCGTACTCGATATGTACCTTCTGCCTGCGCTTGCCGCTGGACTTGTCAGGTGCATCCACATAGACCGCCTTGACAAGCTCTCTGAGGGCATAGGGCGTTAGCTCCGTGAGGGTGCTGTTCCTCTTTACCCGCTGAACAAACTGCTCTATATTCTCTGCCTGTTGTTCCTGCTCATGGATTTGCTGTTGCAGATCTTTGACCTCGGCTTTGAGGTTTTTCTGTTCCTCGGTATAGTTCTTGCTCATCATCGCAAAGCGTTCATCATCCAGCCGACTGGCAACATTGTCCTCGTAAATGCGGATGAAAAGGCGGTCAAGCTCGCCGATTCGCTTCTCAGCCTGTGCCAGCCGCTTTTGATACAGCCGCAGCGATTCCTCGCTCTGTATACGGAGTTTTTGCTCCATCTCGGAACGTAAATAGGCCTCGTAGCGAGTGACTACCGATATGACCTCCTGAATATGCTTCCAGACGATCTGTTCCAGCACAACGGCACGGATATAATGTCCGCTGCACTTGTCCTTATTGACACGATGGGTGGAGCAGATGAAGAAGTCCTGCCTCTTTTCAAAATAGCTGGTGGTGGAGTAGTAGAGCTTCTGCTTGCAGTCGTTGCAGAACACCAGACCGGAGAACATATTGCTCTTGCCCGTTGCCGTTCTGCGGTGCCGCTGCTGCCGAATCTCCTGCACCTTATCAAAGACTTCCAGAGAGATAATCGCCGGGTGGGTGTTATAGAAAATCTTGCGATTCTCCATCGGATTCTCCCGCTGCTTCTTATGCCAGATGGAGTTGGTGTAGGTCTTGAAATTGACCGTGCAGCCTGTGTACTCCATGTATTCGAGAATGTAAGCAACGGTGCTTTCGTGCCAGCGATACTCGTTCTCCGGGGTCTGATGCGGTGTTTTTCTGCCCTCCCGCTGTTTGTAGGCGGTGGGGTTCAGCACCTTTTCCTTTTCCAGCAGGGCTGCGATCTGGCTCGGCCCTTTTCCCTCCATGCAGAGTGCGAAGATCCGCTTCACAATCTGCGCCGCTTCCCTCGTCAATCACCCACTTCTTGGGATCGTCAGAGTCACGCTTGTAGCCGTAGGGAACGTTGGTGGTCAAGCGTTCTCCACGTTCTCCCTTTGCCTTGTTGACGGCACGAATTTTGCGGCTGGTATCCTTGGAATACCACTCATTGAACCAATTCTTGATGCCTGCCATGTCGCTGTCGGTGCTGTTGGGGTCAATGGTGTCGAAGTGGTCGTTGATGGCAATATACCGCACGCCGTACTGAGGGAATGTGTAGTTGATATAAAGTCCTGTCAGCGAGGAATTACGACCAAGCCTACTGAGGTCTTTCGTAATCACCAATTCCACATGACCGGCTTCAATTTCCGCAAGCATTTTCTGAAAGCCGGGGCGATTAGAAAAATCCACGCCGCTGTACCCGTCATCAATAAAGAACGTCGGGTTCGGAAAGTGCTGAGATTTTGCATACTCCATTAACATGGCCTGCTGATGCTGGATGGAGTTCGACGGGTCATCTTTGCCGTCTTTTTCTTTGGTGTCCTCCACGGACAGTCTGCAATAAAGCGCTGTGATTTTGTCGGTTGCCCTTAACATATTGTTGTTCTCCTTCGGTGGGGCAACTGTCTGAACAGGATTGGATTTTTGGTTTATATCAAGAGAAACGTCGTTACTCATCGGCGTCCTCCGTGATACTACTTTTATCATCGGCAACGTTCTGCTCCATAATGCGTCTGAGCTTCTTGTCGAGGGTTTCCGTTCCCTCATAGCTGCCGGTTACGGTGTATTCCGTGCCGCCGTGTTCCTCCACGATTTTGACGTTGGGCAGCCAAAAGGCGGACGGATTTTTCACCACGATGCTGCCCTTTTCATCGAAAGAAAACTCCCTCTTGGGGGCATCGTCGGGGCGTGGCTTGACCTTGGCATACGGGTCAGGATTGGAGAAATAAAACGAGCGGATTTCACCGTCCTCCTCGCCGTTATCAAAATCATCGTCGGCAAAAATCTCGTCCAGTTCTTCGTCAGTCAGTTCGATGATCTCATCATCCTTCTCTTTCGGATTCACTTCGTCAAGCCTCCTTCACTTCAGTTCATTTTATGTAAAAATTCAGTCGGAGTAGCAAAACGGACGAACGCCGTCAATGGTCAAGATGAACGGCTGCGCCGCCATTGACAGCGTCCATCCGTTTCGCTTTTGGGCAGGCAAGGCGGCGGTTACCGCCAATTTCCATTCGGGAAATGGCGCTTACTAACATGGGAAACGGAGAATAGTTATCCCGACTTTTTCATTATCCCGACCATTATCGGAAAAGCTGATAAACAGGCTGTTTTTCTTGGTAAAGGTCGGGATAACTTTTTCCCCATGTGTTAGTTTTCAACATTATCCTAAGTAACTGATGATTCGGAAAAAGTCGGGATAATCTTTCAAACTATTTTAAACCGTATAGTCTTTTTAGGATTTCCTCATCGCTGATACGATACTTGGGCATATCAACTCCGGCAACCACTTCTCTGCCCATTGATTTTTCAATTGCTTTCCGTTTCTGTTCCGTATCGGCATATGCGTAAATCAATGTAGTTTCAAGATTTGAATGACCAAGCCATTGTGAAATCAAAGACAATGCCATTCCATGATGGTACAGATGCATTGCTCTGCTGTGCCGCCACAGATGTGGATGAACATTTTCCGGAACATCAAGACAGTTCATTCTTGCTGCTTCACCATACTTTTTCAAAAACTTTCGGACATTATCATCAGACATAGGATGCCTTGTGCCGCATTGTTCCACATAAAAAAGCGACTGCTGTGAATACATGTTTTCATCAGCATGATATATTTTCATGTAATTATGGAAATGTTCGATAGTTTCCGGCATAAGTGGAACACTCCGTATTTTTCCACCTTTACCCATAAATGTTGCTGTCGGGGTATTACCCAGCCGGATATCACAGACCCGCAGATCCAGCATCTCCTGGATGCGTGCGCCGCTGTCGTACATCAAAATCATAAAAAACTGATCCCTCACTCCCTTTTTCGTCTTGGTATCAGGCTGCTTCAGTATAGCCTGTACAGCTTCTTCACTCATGTAATCCACACCGGAAAACGTGTTTTCCTTCTGCTTTGGTATCTTATCAATATCTGCCTGACGGATGATATTTTCCGGGTTCATTGTTGATGCATATCTAAAAAAAGAACGTATACAGGCAAGACGATGGTTCCTTGTGGATGCACAGCATCCCTTTTCTGAAGTGATCCAGTCAAGATAATTACTGACCATCTCAGAATTAAGCATATCGAAGGTGATTTCAGATATGGCAAGTTTTTTCTGTGCGGCAGTATATTCAAGAAGCTGGTCAAGAGCCATACGGTACGCGCGGATTGTGTGGCGGCTGGAGCATCTCTGGTTTGGCAGGTATACTCTGATATAATCATGTATCATCTGAAAAAGCTTCTCATCTTTTACTCGTCCCATAGTTCCACCTCCGGAATCATCTGCCTGAAAGACTGCCAGTCAATCCCTGCTGATTTCACAAGGTTTTCCGGCAACAGATGTATATAGTACACAGTAGCAGAAAGATTATTATGCCCCATGTATGTGCGTAAATAAGGAAGTCTGCTGAACAGATCTTCGCCGTTATCCAGCCAGCGGCTCAGAGCTGCTGATGCAAAGCGGTGCCTCAGATCATATACCCGGACAGCCGGCAGCATATCCCTGTCGGCTGTGGGATTGGCAGCCAAAAAAAATTCCCGGAATCTTTTTTGCAACCATGCAGAAGAATACATACTGCCATTTTTGTCCGGAAAAAAATAGGGACTATCTGGGTACGCCGCATCCCTTAACCTGGAATAAGATACAGACAGTTCCCTCATATCATCCGACATCACGACAATTCTTTCTTTGTGGCATTTTGTCTGTGTAATCAGAATCTCACCTGTTTTAAGATTAACAGCATCACGCCTTAAAGTTCTGCCCTCGTTAGGGCGCAGACCACAGGTATAGATCATTCTGAAGATTGTTGAGAAAAGATAGGGCTGCAGCTCATCATCCCTGTCATAACTGAAAGTATCAATTGCATGAAAAAGAGATGTCAGTTCATTATCCGTAAAAATGTAAGGAACAAATCTGTTTTTACAGGACGTGAACTTTTCAGGAATAACATAAGCCTCTTTTCCCATGGATTTCAAATATTTTCCCAGACCGCGAATATAACTGGCGCGTCCATGAAACGCTGAAGGAGATTCGTTTGGATGCCGCTCCAGCCAGCCGATTGCCACGTCCTGTGTAAGCTGTGTAATTTCAGGGAAATATTTCATGCAGTATCTGTCAAGGCTGGCACTTCGGGCAAGATAAGAAGTTTCTGAATACCCGAGGGATACCTTGTAATCAATCATTGACTGAAGCTCCTGTGCAAGTCCGCTTTGAAATGTATAGCTCATGAGAATCTCCTTTCCAGAGGTATGCATGAAAAATCCAATGCACACTCTTTTAAATTCTGGCTGTCAAGTGACAGGTACTGTTTTGCTGTCTGTATGCTCTGATGTCCAAGAACCTGTGCAATTGTCGTAACAGGTGTGCCAGTGACCAGCATGTTTCTTGCCAGCCGGCGTCGCAGCCCATGAAAACCTTTTCCGTCAAAAGGGCTGCGTTCTATTCCTGCCTTACGTGAATAGCTGTCAAACAGATAACCAATTGCAACTCCACTGGACATTGCAATAAAGGGTGCTTTTTCTCTTAAAAAAATTTCCTGTATATCTGTTTTTGGACGGGCATTGAGGATGTAATCCTTGATCGCTTCTCCTGTTTCCGGTAAAAGTGGGAGATAAAGGACACCTTCTGTCTTGCTCTGTGTTACGTGGATTTCACCTCGGAGCCAGTCAATGTCTGTAAGCTTCAGTTTGACGATATCAATCGCCCGTAATCCCGTCGTTGCCCCAAGACTGATAATCGCTTTGTCACGTTTGCCTTCATCAGTTGATGTATCGATCTGTTCCATGATGACTGCAAGTTCATCATCAGTTACATAGCCACGTACCGGCATTTCACGTGGTACATGGTAAGAGAAAAGTGAAATACAATCTGGTGCTTCTTCGTCTGTGTTACGCAAAAAAGACATGGAACTGCCTGACATAACACAGCAGGTTGTGAAGGCTGCCTGCTGACATGGATTTGGATGCATTGATAATAAATGCACGTGCATCGTTTACCATGACTTTATCCAGTGACGGAAGCCCTTTTTCCTGGAAATAGGACAGATAGCGTCTTATTGCCCAGGCAAAATCCCATTTCGTATTTTCGTGAAAGTCCCTTGAAGAAAGAAAAGCATCAAGCAGACGATTGTATTCTTCATTGAGCTGGTACTTGGATTTTCTTTTTGTGCATTCCCATGTAAGTGTTCCGGTTGCATAATACACCTCAAATTTTTGGGCAGCACGTTTCTGGGAATTGTAGTATTCCCTGCCTATTCCGCCCTCACGGTAACGTTTTTCGACCGTCTGTAGAAATTCGCGGGTAATTTCAGGATCATAGTCATTCACCCCTTTTTCCTGATAAAAGCTGACTACACTTTTCAATGAGCCATACATGTTTCCCCAAAGGGTGTGCTTTGCGTAACCTGCCTGTTCCAGCAGCTCCATAATGCTGTAAAACATTTCGGTCACAGGTAAAGATTGATTTGTCATATGTATCATCTCCTTAATAATAGTCAGGAAATTTTCCTGCTAACTATTTATTCGGAGAAACAGCACGGTAGATAAAAATTATCCCGACTTTTTCAGCGTAAACATATGATTTGAAAAATCCAGATTGAATCATATGTTCAAAAAGTTATCCCGACCTTTACCAAGAAAAACAGCCTGTTTATCAGCTTTTCCGATAATGGTCGGGATAATGAAAAAGTCGGGATAACTATGATTGTCAAGAATTATTGAGAACCATAGCAAGCACAGCAAGTGTATGTACACTTGCGAAATCTGGCGTGGTACGACCGGGATTTCCTTGCAGAATAGCAAGCAAATCCGGTGAGTACCCACACCGGAGCTTGCCATTCTGACAAGCAATGCACGGCGGTACCCACTCGTGCGTTTTGCAAAATTTCAGCCGTGCTTACCTTTTGCGAAACCTTGTTGGGAAACATCCCAAACCCTTTAAGAATTTCAAGGAAATTGGCTACACTCCTGCGGAACTAGTTTTTTGTTAAGAGGATTATTGACTGATTATAATTTCGTACAGTTCGGCGTATTCATCGTTGGGCAAACCCTCATGTTCAAATGCCTCCACAAAGTCGAAGCGTTTGTGAAAATCATCCATGTAGCCGACATATACGGGGGCTTCATCAAATTGGTCGCCTGTAATATCAATAATCAATCCGTTTTTAATATTCTGTTCTTCATAGCAGGTGGATTCTCGAATGCGCTCTGAATTACCTCCACCATATTTGCCGAGTAGTCCTATGATGTTATTAGGCACATCATCAAAACATGAATGTGGGGAATCTATCCTGTCGTCTTTGACAACGAGCCATGCGTGAGTTTCATGTGTTCCAAATTCTTCGGCACTAATCCAAAGGGTTTCGACTTCGTTATTAAGAAGATATTCAGCGAGTAGTCTGCTTGCAATACCACAGCATTGTACAGGAAATCCCTCAAACATGGTATTTGTAAAAAGGTCTTTGCGTTGTGCTCGGTCAATTTTCTTTCTAAAGTTATTCACCAAAGAACGGATTCTGTTATCGGTCATTTTGATGTACTCCACAACGCTTAGTCAGTTACGGGAGGAATAGGCGGCATTACATTTGCGAAGATATTTTTCAGTTCATCAACTGTTCCCGCCTTCGCCCATTGTGCCATTCCATTTTTCCAGACTAAACTATTAGCGGTAAGCTGCCCGGATGCAACCATTTGAGCAAGAGTCGTTGCATCAAACGGTCCGGTTGCTTGCCCATTGACCGCTACATGATATACTGCTGCAGGAATTGGGGGAGGCGTCATGCCAGACTGCACAGGCTGTTGAATACCACCCATCATGTTATTCATAGCACCGGCAATGTTCTGACCGACAGCACCGCCGACCGCCATGCTTGCCATCATAGCAGCCATGTTGAATCCCGTGCCATCACCGCTACCACCGATGTTTACATCACCGGCTCCGTTTGCTCCCATCTGACCGAGAGCCTGTGCACCAGCCACGCCAACCTCTGCCTGCTTCTCAACTTGGAAAGCACCGAGGTTCGCCGTCTGAGTCTGCTTATGTTGTGCATACTGACCTTCTTCACGCTGAATGCGTAGCCGCTCAACATAATCGGCCGTTTCTGCCTGAGTCTTTGTCGTAGCGATATCCTTTGTAACTGCCATAAGCTGACGGTAGCCGTCACTTGCCTTGTCAATCTCAATCGCAGAAATATCAACACCTGACACAAGCACGCCAAAGCTCTCTTTCAGCCGCTCGCTGATGTCATATTCAATCGCATCGTTGATCTGTGCCGTTTTGCTTTCAATCTGAACAACGGGAATGCTGTGTGCCGCCGGAGCATTGGCAACACAGTCCTTAACATACCGGCAGACAGCATCACGAATCTGCTTTTGAAAATCGTCAAGGCTGAAATTATTGAGTCGATGCAGCTTGATGAATTCTCTGTAATTCGAAATACCGAAGCTAACCGTACCTCTGACAGCAACAGGCACGCCGAAATCTTCAAAGCGCGGATCATATACATCAAAAAATGGCACACCGAACTTTATCTGAACGATCTTGGCAAGGTTGATGAAATACACCTCAGCCTGAAATGGTGTTCCGCCCTCGTACGCCAAACCTACAATACTTGCAAGAACAGGAAAATTTGAAGTTTTGATTGTCTGATCAAAAGGCCCGACAATGAAATCCTGCATCGTGCCATCTTTCTGCTTGTAAACGAACACAGCTACTTCGCCATCTTTTACACGCAGAGAGGAACCCCAGCGGATGGCGTTTTCTCTGTTGTTTGCGCCCGGTTGAGAACCGGACGGGTGCCATTTCCAAATTAGATAGGACGGTTCATCACAACGAATCTCATCCATTAAACCGCCTTTGCGGTTGTTTCTATCGAATAATCCCATGTCTATACCTCACTAATATTTTTCTTAATCATCAATCCTAATAAAGACCGTATTAAATCCTCTGTATTCAACCAACACATGATATCCGTCTGCATTGTCTGCATGATAATGGTCGTCCGTCTGGGACAAATCTTTCGTAAATCCTTTCTGGATACATTCATTAACGTACTCAGCGTAATCGTCCATTGTCATATTTCCAATGTATATAATTAGGCAAGTGTCGCTCGAAGAAGAAATGTTTCCGTAGTCCGATTTGGGCTTTGGTAATAAATCAGCAACCTCAGAGGTAGGCCATACAATGGCACGCATTTCAAGATCATCGGAAACCGTAATGTGCATTTCAGATGAGTAGTATGTAATACGAATATTGTATCCATCTTCGTTAAACGCATCAAATAGAGATCCTGTGTTCTCACAATCAATGGTAAACCCACGGTTTTTGCAATCCTTTTTGTAGGCTTCAAACTCGGATTCCGATATGCCGTAATATGTTACCGAAAAGTATTCCGAATTGTTAGTCACCACTTCTCCCTTACCACCCTCTATTTGTGGCATTAAAACGCTCAGTTCAGTTTCGGGAATATCTACAGGAGTATTTGCTACCTTGATATCATCGAATGTGCCATTCCGAACAAACAAGAATACGATAGCAGCAATCAAGATAATCAGGCCGACGATTGCCTTAATTTTCAGAGTTTTATTAACACGACTTTCATCAGCTGCAATCTCAACATAACTTTCTTTAACGATGGGATCGTTGGGAAAAAGCAGGTCGGCTTTTTGCTTCAGTTGCTCTGCCTTTGCACACCAAAGACGCATCCAATATGCAGTTTTACGATTGATAGTTTCTTTAGAAATGAAATCAATTTTTTCTTTCACAAAGACTAAAGCGCTTAGGATAGACTCTCTATCGTTAGGGAACGGGAAATTCTCAACAAGAGAAGCCATTCTTTTTTCTTCGTTAGTCAATTTTGGGGTAGATTTTACTAACAAAAGAGGTAGTGCTACATAAATGGCCAAAGGTATACACACAAAGAGAATGTTTAATATAACCCACCAAGTTCGCCTACTCTTGTTCCAAGATGCCCAGCCCGTTTTTCCTGCTTGTGGGCTGTTTGCAATCATTTGCTCACATTCGTTGATTTCTTTAATGAATTCCTGTAAAACAGAACTCACTCGCTTGCTGTTAAGCTCAAACCCACAAGCGGGACAAATAGATACGAACGAGTTAATGACCTCGCCACAATTCGGACACTTATGTATTTTGCCTTCGTAGACAAACTGCCTTTGGGCGCTTTCGTGGTGAACCTCGCTATTAGTGGGGGTGCCACAGCTTGCGCAAAATTTCGCCCCCTCCTGTATTTGCTGTCCGCAATTCGAACAAAATGGCATTTGTTTCACCCCCTCTTAACATTTATCTACCTTTACAGCATCGCAAATATCCCCAATATTACAATCCAAATACTCACATATACGTAAAAGCACTGAAAGTGCCACATCTTCATTTCTTCGCATCTTTGTCATTGTTCCTGTGGCGATGTTCAAATCTTTTCTCAATGTAGCAGGAGAAATATCCTTTTCAATGAGCAATATCCACAGCTTTTTATAGCTAATTTCCATACGCACACTCCTGTCTATAATATTCCTTAATATATTATAGAGCAAAATCGTCAAAAAATCAAGATGGTTTGCAAAATTCACTATTATTTTTCACAATTTCTTGCGAGGTTTAGTGCTTGAGATACGGAAAGTGCCTTTTTACTTCTACAAAATCGGCTATTGCGATTTCGGTGATGAAGTTCGCCGCAGAACAAAAAGATTTCATCAAATAGTGCTTCTTTAATCTGTGTAGCCGATATGCTGAAAAGTGGCTGTTTTCACACTTTCAAACCAATTCACACGAATGGATGAAGTCGGATGCACCAATCTTTGAACAACGGCTCACAGGGCAGATAATAAGCGATTTTCAACCCTTAGATGTACAAAAACAGGCAGCACCCAACCGAAGCTGAGTGCCGCCTGTTTTGTTGTCCAATCCTGCTTGGCAGATGCCGATTTTGTAGTTTTCTCAAATTACTGTCTTATCGGCACACGCCTGACGCTCCCTTTTTCCGACATGGAAGAATAGTTATTTGATGCAGTTCATGGTGGCATTTTCTGCATTTAGCTGTTTTTTGACACGCTGTTTCCAAATCATATACGTAACAATCAGTAAAATACCGGTTGTCAGCCAGGCTGCAACATCGGCACTGCATACACCCACGTATCCAAAAGGCTTTGCGGCGATCAGGATAACCGCATAACGGCTGAACAGTTCAAGCACACCGCTGAGCATGGGAACCAGACCACGGTCTAAGCCCTGCAGACCATTACGGTATACAAAGATCCATGCCAGAGGCAGCATAAAAATACTTGCAATGTGCAGATACTGCATTGCTGCGTGCAGTGTCTGTTCAGATGGGTTGTGGATGAACCATCCGACCATCGTAGGTCCGGCAAGGCAGCAGAGCAGTGCGGCGGCTCCGGCTGCAAAGAAACATAAATAAAATGCATCTTTCATACCGCGGAAAATGCGGTCATGTTTTCCTGCACCGAGATTCTGTCCGCAGTAGGTTGCCATGGCTGTACCGAGTGTCGGCATGGTCTGGGTGGCAATGTTGCTGACTTTGGAAGCAGCAGTAAAAGCAGCTACCACGCTGGAACCAAACACGTTGACGGCACTTTGCAGGATCATGGTTCCGATTGCTGTGATGGAATAGTTTAAAGCCATCGGAATTCCCACAGACAGCATCCGGCGGATCTCATGAAAATCACAGTAATAATCTTCGCGTGTGGTCCGCAGGATGTCATGTTTGCGGAACATGACGATGAAACATAAAACTGCGGAAACCGCCTGCGAGATAACGGTGGCATAAGCGGCACCGGCAGTGCCGAGTTTTACCACAACAATAAGGAAGATGTCCAGAAAAATATTGAGACCGCTGGACAGGATCAAAAAATAAAGTGGTGTCCGGCTGTCACCGATCCCGCGTAAAATACCGGATGCTACGTTATATGCCATGGTAGCAAAGATACCGGCAAAGATGACCCGGATGTACCGGTTTGCCAGTGTGATGATATTTTCCGGAGTATTCAGCCACAGAAGCAGCTGGCGGGAAAACGCAACCGTAGGAACGGTCAGAATCATGGAAATTACAACCGTTAAAAGCAGTGAAAGTGCTACGTAATGACGGAGAAGCTTCATGTCTTTGGCACCGAATGCATGGGATACCATGACACCGAATCCCTGGGCAATTCCGTTGGCGAAACCGAGAACCAGAAACATCAGGCAGCCCGTAGAACCGACGGCGGCCAGTGCATCCTCCCCAAGATACTGGCCTACGATCACGGTGTCTACCATGTTGTAGAACTGCTGGAACAGATTTCCAAGCAGAACCGGAAGGGAAAAAAGAAGAATGATCTTCATTGGATTTCCGATCGTCATGTCTTTTCTCATAGTAAAATCTCCTTTACCTCTTATTCATTTGTAATTGTAGTCAAAGAAAGAGACTAACAGTAAGGATAGTCTCTTTTCGTGCGGGCAACAGGACTTGAACCTGCACGGTCTCCCACTAGAACCTAAATCTAGCGCGTCTGCCAATTCCGCCATGCCCGCAAGTTTATGTAGTTTTTGTATCTTTTATTATAGAAGATACTTTACTAACTATAACGACATTGTGTGCAGATGTCAATTACTTTTTGCTTAAAAAAATGACAAAATTATGGGAAAACTACTTGACGAATAGAAAAAAATATTGTATTGTATATTACGTGTTTTGCACAAGGGCTTATAGCTCAGCCGGTTAGAGCGCACGCCTGATAAGCGTGAGGTCGGTGGTTCGAGTCCACTTAAGCCCATATCCTACAGGATGTCTGGAATGACCGGACATCTTTTTTGTTTTATTGACAAGAAGAAAATATTATAAATAGGGGTTACAGTTCACAGATTACCCTGCAAACCGTAACAAATAAGGTACAAAGCATACAATACCCATTTTTTGTATATTGACAAAATATTTTATGAAGGTATAATACAAATTATCATTTGTATGATCCATTGAGGTAAATTGGTACGCAAATAATGTCAAAGGGGGCATGTTTACGTGCTTTTTTTTTGAAGCACTTTAACGTGCTACAGAGCTAATGAAGCAATGAGATAATACGATGAAATTACTAAATACTCAATAAGAGGTAGGAGAGAAGAACATGAGTAAATATCTAGTAAAACGTGTATTGTTAGCGATATTATCAATACTCATTGTAAGTGCCATTACGTTTTTCGTAATGAACCTGATTCCTGGTGGACCGTTTAATAAGGAGAAAGCGACCAGCAAGGAAGCACAGCAGGTATTGGAGGAAAGGTACAATCTGGACAAGCCGGTTCCGGAACAGTATGTATTGTATATGAACAATCTGCTGCATGGCGACTGGGGAGTTTCACTTCACAGTGGAAGAAATATCGGAACAGAGATTTCCAGAAAGTTTGCAGTATCTGCAAAATTAGGTGGAATTGCGGCAATTGTTGCCATTATCATCGGTGTGATATTGGGCAGTATCGCAGCACTTACAAGAAATAAACTGCCGGATCGTCTGATCGTATTTTTCACGACACTGGGTACGGCAATGCCGTCTTTTGTACTGGCAACGCTGCTTTTACTTGTATTTTGTTTAAAACTCGGATGGATTCCGGTATGGTCTTCGAGCAATCCGAATTATTTGCTCCCGATCATTGCACTGGCGGCATATCCGATGGCATATATTACGCGTCTGACAAAGACAAGTATGCTGGATGCGCTAAATCAGGATTATATCCGTACTGCAAGGGCAAAGGGCGTGCACCGGCTCAAAGTTATTTTTAAGCATGCGCTGAAAAATGCCCTGATTCCGGTTGTAACATATGTTGGTCCTATGGTTGCCTATATTCTGACAGGTTCCATGGTTGTGGAGAACATATTTACCATTGGTGGTCTTGGAACCGAATTCGTAACAAGCATTGTCAACCGTGATTACACGATGATTATGGCAATCACGATTTTCCTTGCGGTTCTGATGGTAGTTGCAAATCTTCTTACAGATATTGCATATAAACTGATTGATCCAAGAATCACATTTGAATAATGATGGAGGAAGGAACTTAGAATAATGCAGGGAAATGAAAAATTAAAAAAGCGGCAGATGCTGTCCGCACAGATTGATTTAAGTAAATTTAATAAGGGCGATTTTATAAAGGCAACGGAAGAAGAGAAGAAGCAGCAGGATGTCATGGGCGAGTCAACGACATTTTTTAAAGATGGCATGAAACGTCTGAAAAAGAATCCGCTGGCAATGGGAAGTATTGTGATTCTGGTTCTGATTCTGGCACTGATCATTATTGCACCGTTTTTTGTACCATACAGCTATTCGGATATCATTACAGTGGACGGCAAGCGTGACAAGACCGCAGCCAATATGGCACCGTTTGAGTACTCGAAATTAGAGCAGCAGTACATGGATCGTACCGGCGAGAAACTGTTTCCGCATATTTTCGGAACCGATAACTTAAGCCGTGATTACTTTATCCGTGTTATTTACGGTACGAGAGTCAGCCTTTCGGTTGGTGTGATCGCTGCAATCATGGTACTTATCATTGGACTGGTTTATGGTTCGGTTGCGGGATATTTTGGTGGAAAAGTGGATCTGATCATGATGCGTATCGTGGATATTGTGTATTCCTTGCCGGATATGCTCATTATCATTCTGCTTTCGGTTGTGTTTCAGGAACGGTTAAAGCCATTGATTGAGGGAACCATGTTTGAAAAACTCGGAACCAATATGATCTCCATGTTTATTGTGTTTGGATTGCTTTACTGGGTAAGTATGGCGCGTCTGATCCGTGGACAGATTCTTACAATTAAAAATAATGAATATGTACTGGCAGCACGCTGTATCGGTACCAGAAACAGCCGCATCCTGACCCGTCATATTCTGCCAAACTGTTTATCTGTTATCATTATCACGACCGCATTGCAGGTGCCGAGTGCCATCTTTACCGAGAGCTACTTAAGTTTCCTTGGCCTTGGGGTAAGTGCACCGCTGACTTCTCTGGGAAGTCTGGCAAACGATGCGCGTTCGGCTATGCAGTCGTATCCTTATCGTCTGGTTATTCCGGCAGTGCTGATCTGTCTGATCGTGCTGGCATTGAACCTTCTGGGCGATGGATTAAGAGATGCATTTGATTCAAAACTGAATTAAGGAGATAAGCAAATGAGCGAAGAAAATAAATATATATTACAAGTAAAAGATCTTCATACCAGCTTTGCAACCGATGCTGGAGAAGTCCGTGCCGTAAACGGTGTCTCCTTTAATTTGGAACCAGGTAAGACACTGGGAATCGTAGGAGAGTCCGGTTCCGGTAAATCGGTAACGTCATATTCCATCATGCAGATTCTTGCGGAAACCGGAAAAATTACCGGAGGAGAGGTACTTTACCGCGGCGAGGATATCTCCAAGTGGAACGAAAAGCAGATGCAGAAGTTCCGAGGGGAAAAGTGCTCGATCATTTTCCAGGATCCGATGACAAGCCTGAATCCGGTATTTACGATTGGAAATCAGTTGATGGAGGCAATTCTGCTCCACACAGACAAGGATAAAAAACAGGCACGTGAGCGCGCCATTGAAATGTTGACACTGGTTGGTGTCAATGAGCCGGAAAGCCGTCTGAAACAGTATCCGCATGAGTTATCCGGTGGTATGCGCCAGCGTGTGATGATTGCCATGGCACTGGTCTGTGAACCGGATATTCTGATCGCAGATGAGCCGACTACGGCACTTGATGTGACCATTCAGGCACAGATCCTTGAACTGATGCAGGATCTGCAGAAGAAGCTCGGTATGGCGATCATCATGGTAACCCATGATCTGGGTGTTATTGCAAGTATGTGTGATGAGATTATTGTCATGTACGGTGGCCGTGTCTGTGAGCGGGGCACAGCGGATGCCATTTTCTATCATCCGGCGCATGAGTACACCAAAGGACTGCTCCGCTCTATCCCAAAGGCGGACAATATGAACGAAAAACTCATCCCAATCGGCGGAACCCCGATCAACCTGCTCCAGATGCCGGAGGGCTGTGCGTTTTGTCCACGTTGTGAGTCGGCAATGAAGATCTGCTTAAAACAGCAGCCGGCGGAGTTTCGTGTGGGCGAAGACCATCTGGCGAGCTGCTGGATGAATGTAAAAGAAATTTATGAAGCACAGGAGGGCGGCAGCAATGAGCAGTGAAAAGAAAAACAATGATTATCTGCTGGAAGTAGAACATTTGAAGCAGTATTTTCCGGTGCATCAGGGTTTTAGCACCATTCCGCTGAAAGCAGTGGACGATATTTCCTTTGCCATCCGCCCGGGAGAAACACTTGGTCTGGTTGGTGAGTCCGGCTGTGGAAAGACAACAGTAGGCCGTACACTGCTTCGCCTGTATCAGCCAACGGCAGGTAAGATTACGTTTGACGGAAAAGTTCTCTTTGACAGTGGAGAACAGTATGATGAAAACGGAAAAATGATCGTTGATGCAAACGGAAAGCCGGTTATGGGCAAAAAAGTAGATGTCAATATGATGCCGTACCGCAAGGAAATGCAGATGGTATTCCAAGACCCGTATTCATCATTAAATCCACGTATGACGGTGGAAGATATTATCGGGGAACCTTTGGATGTGCATAAACTCTACAGAAATAGAAAAGAGCGTCGTGAAAAGATTCTCGATCTGATGGAGCTGGTCGGTCTGAATGCAGAGCATGCCATGCGTTATGCGCATGAGTTTTCCGGTGGACAGCGCCAGCGTATCGGAATTGCCCGTGCACTTGCGGTAAATCCGAAATTTATTGTCTGTGATGAGGCGGTATCTGCACTGGATGTTTCCATTCAGGCACAGGTTGTCAATATGTTTGAGGAATTACAGGAAAAACTTGGAGTTGCCTATCTGTTTATCGCACATGACCTGCTGGTTGTGCATCATATTTCCGACCGGATTGCAGTTATGTATCTGGGAAAGATGATGGAAATTGCGGATGCAGATGAGTTAAATGCAAATCCGATACATCCATATACACTGAGTCTGCTGTCCGCAGTTCCAATTCCGGATCCGGAGACAGCAAGAAAAAGTCATAGAATCGTGCTGGAGGGGGATGTTCCGAGTCCGCTGAAAATGCCAACCGGATGTCCATTCCGTACAAGATGTAAGTATGCAACGGAAAAATGCGGTCAGGAGATGCCGCAGCTGACCGACAGGGGGAATGGTCATATGGTTGCATGCTGGAATAAATAAGGTTTTTTCCCGCAAGGGTGAAACATATAAATAATTTTCAGGAGGAACAATTATGAAGAAGAAACTTGTATCAATCATGCTGGTTGCTGCAATGGCTCTTAGCGTAGCTGCATGTGGTTCATCAAAAGGAAACTCTGCAAAGACGGACGGAACCGAAGCAATGGCTTCCAGTGTAAGTAAAACACCGGACAACCAGATAAGCATTAACCTTGCTTCCGAGCCACAATCCATCGATCCGGCACTGAACTCTGCCGTAGATGGTGGATGTATGATCGTGAATTCTTTCGCGGGTCTTTATACCTACGACAAGGACGGCAAGCTGATTCCGCAGCTGGCATCTGATATGCCGGAAGTATCCGATGATGAAACTGTTTATACGGTAAAGATGATAAAATCCCAGTGGAGCAACGGGGAAGAGGTAACAGCAAACGACTTCGTATACAGCTGGAACCGTGCTGCGGATGAAAAAACAGCAGCTGATTATGCGTATCTGTTTGATATTATTGCAAGAAATGATGACGGCTCACTTGCTGTAGAGGCAACTGATGATTATACGTTAAAAATTACACTGACCAATCCATGCCCGTATTTCAATGACCTGATGGCATTTCCTACTTATTTCCCGGTATACCAGAAGGATGTGGAAAAAGCGGATCCTGATGGAAAGAATCCGGGTAAGTGGTGTCAGGAGGCTGGCTTTGTATCAAACGGTGCTTATACATTAAAATCATGGAAGCACAACGAGAGCATGGTTTATGTAAAGAACCCGAAGTATTACGATGCAGACAATGTAACTATGGATGAGATCCACATCATGCTGAGTGCAGATGATACTGCAACCTATGCAGCATACAATAGTGGAGACCTTGACTTTGTAGATACCGTTCCAAACGATGAGATTTCAACATTAAATGGAAAGAACTCTGATTTCCATATCATTCCAAACCTTGGAACTTATTATGTTGGTTTTAACGTAAACGACCCGATTTTTGACGGAAAGACCGTAGAGCAGGCAGCATCTATGCGTAAAGCAATGAACCTGCTGATTGATCGTGAGTTTATCGTGGAGAATGTAGGACAGACCGGACAGATTGCCGCAGATTCTTTCGTACCGGCAGGTATGTCAGACGGTAACGGCGGAGTATTCAAGACCGATGATACAAGCTACTATGATGCAGACAAGACAGGTGCAGACCAGGTAGAGGAAGCAAAGAAGCTGCTGGAAAGTGCCGGTTATACATTTACGGATAACGGAGATGGTTCATACAAGTGTGATCCGGCAATTTCCATGACGTTCCTGACCAACGATGACAGTACGCATATTGCAGTTGGGGAGTCCCTGCAGCAGGATTTCGCACTGCTGGGGATCAATATGGAGATTAAGTCGGAAGACTGGAATGTATTTATTGAAGACCGTAAGTCCGGCAACTTTACCATCGCCCGCGAGGGATGGCTGGCAGATTACAACGACCCGATCAATATGTTAGAACTCTTTACAACGGATTCCGGTAACAACGATATGCAGCTTGGAAAGGGAGACAAGCCTTCCGATTCTGCACCGGACTGGACAGATTATAATAAGCTGATCAAAGAGATCCGTACAACTGCTGATTTCTCCAAACGTGTGGATCTGATGCATCAGGCAGAGGATATGCTGATGGATACCGGTGCAGTAATGCCGATTTACTACTACAATGATATTTATATGTTAAAGTCAAATATCAAGGGCATTTACTCTACCATCTATGGTATGAAGTACTTTATGTATGCAACAAAAGACAAATAAAATCATGTGTGCAATGTAATGAAAACGCCGAAAACTCCGGGAGATCTTCCTGGTGTTTTCGGCGTTTGTTTAATACAGATTCTTTTTTTCGTGTGACCATTTTTCAGGATGGTCTTCATACTGTGCATTGATCCAGTCGACCACCTGCTGTTTTCCTTCGTTGGAAAAAGGGGCGGTAAAATCCGTTTTCAGGGAATCGTCGGTCAGAGAAAAAATAAGTGGACCGGGCCAGACCCAGGCATGAAAAAAAGCGTCCCCTTCTTCGGGCGCTTCCCGTTTGATCAGAAAGCGCATACCATTGATCCATCCGGTGTAGCTTGTCTTTTTGTAATAATTTAAATTTAATACTTCATCAAAGGTTAGCATAGAATCTCCTGATTTCATTATTTTGTAATAATTGTAACACATTTCCATTAATTTTGGTATAATGTCAGTTAGAGTGTTTGAACGAAGGTGATAAAATATGTTTGGGAGAAATGATTTTATAGAAAATATAAAAGATGCACTGGCAGCGGCCGGTTGTGATATGGGGGCATTTCGCAGCTGGCAGAAACAGTATGACCGTCTGAAGAAAAAACAAAAAGAACAGAAAGAGCGTTACGAGCGCTGCCGGGAACAGACGAAGCGGGTGCAGGAAGATGCACAGCTGATGGAACAGATGCTTATTGCAGAACAGACTGCGGATCGGAAGGAGTTTGGCAGATTATTAAAAGACCTCCGGCAGATGCAGAACAATTTTGACCATGAATTTCTGGTGAGCAAGGAAGATCAGGAGTTTCACTCCACATATGATACGATCCTGCGTCTGGGAATGAAAGCATTAAATGCTTCGGATCAGAAACTTCTGCTGCAGAGTGAGATCGAAAATCTGCTTGCACTTTTAAAGGAGAATCTGGAAAAAGAGGAACCAAAGATAGAAGCCCTTACGTTTTATTATCAGTTGGGATCGGATCAGGAACTAGCACAGCTGCCACCGGCAGAAAAACTGGAAAAAATTACATATTTCTATGAACATGAGTTTCGGCAGCCGATTTTGCAGCTTTTGGAAAACGGGATTTCCCGTGCCGGACAGTTAAAAGATACTTATGAAGCAGCAACTGACCGGGCCAGCAGGAAAAAATATGAAATGCTGCAGGTTTTGTTTGACGGGCAGCCGGAACATATTTTAGAACAGTTAATGGAAGAATAAAGACACAGGTGAGGAGGATATCCATGGAACGCAGACCGATGCCGGGAGAAAAATACCGGCACTTTAAAAATAAATTGTATCAGGTGATTACCGTTGCAAAACATTCCGAGACAGGAGAAGAATTAGTGATCTATCAGGCATTGTATGGAGATTTCGGGGTGTATGCCAGACCACTATCCATGTTTGTAAGTGAGGTGGATCATGTGAAGTATCCGCAGGTGAGCCAGAAATATCGTTTTGAGCGTGTGGATGAACCGATGCCGGAAGCAAAGCAGGAGCCGCCTGTTATGGAGCCGCCTGTTACGCAGCAGACAAAGACGATAGAAAATACCATAGAGCCGGACATGACACAAGCGGAAGTGGAACCAAAGCTTATGGAGTTTCTTGAAGCGGACAGTTTTGATCAAAAATATAATATTCTGACTTCCATGAGGGATGTCATCACAGATAGCATGATTGATACGATGGCGGTTGTGATGGATACCGTGATTCCGGAGGGAGATTTGGATAAGAGATATGACGATTTAAGGTATGTGATCCGGACCAGACAACAGTATGAATTTGCCAACCGGCTGCGCTGATTAGCGCAGTCCGTGCTGACTTAAATAACTGTTATGGTATTTTCCGGAATTGGTCACGTCTTCTCCGAACCAGTCCGGTGCGGTGAAGCGATCGGCTTCTTCTATGGAGTCAAATTCCACTTCTACGAGAGAAAGCGGAGCGAGATCTTTTTCAAAGATATCCAGTTCTGCAGTCAGATGATCGTTTAATGGAATCAGATAGCGGGTTTTTGCTATCAGAAGTCCGTCGATTTTTAAAAGCAGGTGTTCGTAGGCTTCTTTGGTGAGCGGTAGATTGTATTCTTCCCGCACCATAAGGCCTTCCCCTTTATAGGTGAGATAATAATCATCGTTGGAGCGGCGGATACGTACCACCGGTGCCGTACACAGGTATCCCTGTGCTATTTTTTTACTTTGATATTGTTCTAAGTGCTCAGGTAATGTTTTTACCAGATATTTTCGTTCGATTTCCATTTTATAGAATTCCTCATTTAAAATAAGTTAATAGTTTTTGTACAGCGATACTTTGTGGTTTTCCACTGTCTTCTACGAGTGTGATCTGACGTTCCGGGATTTCTTCTTCTAACAGAATCTCATACACTTCCCCGCGTTCTACAGCGGGTCTGGCAATTCCTTCCGGGCAGAAACCGATGCCGAGATTACTGCGCACCATAGGAAGAATCTGGTCTGTCGTGGCAACTTCCATATCCGGAGAAAAACGCATATGGTTTTCATAGAAAAAGCGGATATACAGATCACTTGTTCCAGTGCCGGAAATCAGAGAAACAAAGGAATAATCTTCGAGTTCTTTCAGAGAACGCTTCCGGCTGGCGATTGCTTTGTAAGCACTGCCTCCGATGAGGATATCATGATAGCTGCGCAGTGCGGTTTTACGCAAAGGTTTTCGGATTTCTAAAGGAGAAGTGACCATGGCGATATCAACCAGACCTTTTTCTAAGGCATCGATAGCCTGTGGGGTGGAATGATTGGAAATTTTCAGGCGCACATGTGGATAATCTTTGTGAAATTCCTGAATTTTATCCAAAAGATACAGACGCATGGCTGTTTCACTGATTCCGACGGTGATCTGTCCGCTTTCGAGGCTCTTGTTTTTGATAATTTCTTTTTCTCCATAGGTGAGCTGTTCAATTGCAATGGCAACGTGGCGGAACAGGTGCTCGCCCTCGGTTGTCAGCTGAATCCCTTTGTGGGAACGGATCAGCAGTTTGCAGTCAAGCTCATTTTCCAGAATATTCATACAGCGGGTGATGTTGGGCTGGTTACTTCCGAGCATTTCTGCCGCGTTGGAAAAGCTTTTATAACGGGCAACATAATAGAAAATGCGGTAATAATCTAAAGTCATGATATTCCCTCCTCATAAACTATCGAAAGTATAATACAAAAATGGCAGGTGAGTCAAATGGAAATCCTCCGATTGTGTGCTTGTCGTTTTTGTAAGAAATTGCTACAATAGATCATAGCAATTACCGAAAAGGAGAATGATAAATATGAGCAGACTTGGAATTTTTATTGCAGACGGATGTGAAGAAGTAGAAGCACTGACGGTTGTGGATATTGTGCGCCGTGCAAAACTTGAAATTGACATGATTTCCATCAACGGAACAAAGCAGGTGACCAGTTCCCGCAATGTGACATTTATGACAGACACGACAAAAGAGGAGGCTGACTTTTCCGCGTATGACGGGATCATTCTGCCGGGCGGTATGCCGGGAACGGTTCATTTGGGAGAAGATGATACGGTCAGTCAGGTGATCCGTGAGTTTGCAAAAGAAGGAAAACTTGTTGCGGCAATCTGCGCAGCACCGAGTGTGCTGGGACAGGCCGGAATTTTAAATGGGAAGAAAGCTGCGTGTCATCCGGGATTTGAAGAAAAACTGACCGGAGCAGAAGTATTCTTTTCCCCGGTAGTATGTGATGGAAATGTGATTACAAGCCGCGGCATGGGAACTGCCGTACCGTTTGGTCTTGCAGTTGCCCGTTATTTTACCGATGATGCAACTATAGAACATGTAAAAGCCGGACTTGTATACGCATAAACAGGTTCCAGAAATTGTCAGCTTTTTGTTCTCATAATTCCTCTGGTTCTGGTCACACTATACTCAGGCACATGAGAACAGCAAGTTGACCCCAAAAGCCGACCTGCCTTCTTGTGTGCAGGCCGGCTTTTTTATGCAGGCATATAAAATACAGGAGGTGAAGAACTATGGCAGGTAACAACAATTCATCAAGCGGTACAAACCGTATGGCAGTACCGGAGGCAAAGGACGCAATGAAGCGTTTTAAGGAAGAGGTTGCAAGCGAGCTTGGAGTACCTTTAAAAGATGGATACAATGGGGATCTGACTTCCAAACAGGCAGGTTCTATTGGTGGAGAAATGGTCAAGAAGATGATCATGAAGCAGGAAGAACAGATGAAATAAGGACTTTCTGCCGGAAAACAAAACAGCGTATGGCTTTTGACAGGCCATACGCTGTTTTTATTATAGGAAATAAAAAAACACTTGGCAAATATGTATTTCGTATGCTATAATGCTTAAATGACTGTGGTGGTCGTAGTATGCCTGTTTGTACCATCACGGAAAAATAGATTGTACATGGAATTGATATATATAAGGAGGAAACAATTAAGATGAGTGTACAGGTTGAAAATTTAGAGAAGAATATGGCGAAACTTACCATCGAGGTTTCAGCAGAGGATCTGGAGAAAGCACTTGAGTCAGCTTACCAGAAGCAGAAGAAGCAGATCAGTGTTCCGGGATTCCGTAAAGGAAAAGTTCCGAGAGCCATGATCGAGAAGATGTATGGAGTTGACGTATTCTATGAGGATGCAGCAAACGCTCTGATGCAGCAGAATTATGCAGCAGCTGTTGACGAAAGCGGAATTGATATTGTGTCACGTCCGACCGTTGACGTTGTACAGATTGAAAAGGGCAAGCCTTTTATTTTCACAGCTGAAGTTGCTGTAAAGCCTGAAGTTACACTTGGCAAATACATGGGAGTGACCGTTACAAAGATCGATACTTCTGTATCCGATGAAGAAGTAGACGAAGCTCTGGAAAAAGAACGCAATAACAATGCAAGAACCATCAATGTAACAGACAGACCGGTTGCACAGGGAGATACCGCTGTGATCGATTTTGAAGGATTTGTAGACGGTGTTGCATTTGAGGGCGGTAAGGGAGAAAATCATTCATTAGAGATCGGTTCCCACACCTTTATTGATACATTTGAGGATCAGCTGGTTGGAAAGAATGTTGGCGATGAAGTAGATGTAAATGTTACTTTCCCAGAGCAGTATCAGGCTGCTGATCTGGCTGGAAAGCCGGCTACATTCAAGGTTAAGATCAACGAGATCAAAGCAAAGGAACTTCCGGAGCTTGATGATGAGTTCGCAAAGGATGTATCTGAGTTTGATACATTAGCTGAGTACAAGGAAAGCTTAAAGAAAGACTTAGAGAAGAAGAAACAGGATGAAGCAAAGCGTACAAAAGAAGACGAAGCCATCCAGAAGATCATTGACAAGTCAAAGATGGAGATTCCGGAGGCAATGATCGATACACAGTGTGAGACAATGATCGAGGAATTCGCTCAGAGAATCGCACAGAGCGGTCTTTCCATGGATCAGTACTTACAGTTCTCCGGTCTTACCGTAGACGGATTAAAGGAGCAGGTTCGTCCGGAAGCTCTTACCCGTATCCAGAGCAGTCTCGTATTAGAGCAGATCGCTAAGGAAGAAAACATCGAAGTATCTGATGCAGATGTAGATGCAGAGATCGAGAAGATGGCAAAGAATTACGGTATGGAAGCTGATAAGCTCAAAGAGTACATGGGCGAAGGTGAGAAAGAATCCATGAAGAGAGAACTTGCCATCACAAAGGCAGTTGAACTGATCATGGACAACATCAAAGAAAGAGCAAAGGCTAAGACAAAGAAAGAAAAAGAAGCTGAGGCAGAAGCAGAGGCTTAATATCGAAAACTACGACAGAGAAGGACTGGTCTGGGAGAATACCAGACCGGTCTTTTGTTCATTGAGGTGCATCGCAGGATGCATGTAATAAATATAGGAGGCGATTTTTCTATGAGTTTAGTACCTTATGTCATTGAACAGACCAGCAGGGGCGAGAGAAATTATGATATTTATTCCCGTCTGTTAAAAGACAGAATTATCTTTTTAGGGGAAGAAGTAAATGAGACAACCGCAAGTCTTGTTGTTGCACAGCTTCTGTTTCTGGAATCGGAAGATCCGAACAAGGATATTCAGTTATATATCAATTCTCCGGGTGGAATGGTTACTGCCGGTATGGCAATTTATGACACCATGCAGTATATCAAATGTGATGTATCAACCATCTGTATCGGACTGGCAGCCAGCATGGGTGCGTTTCTTCTGGCTGGTGGTACAAAGGGAAAACGTTTTGCACTCCCTAATTCAGAAATCATGATTCATCAGCCTTCCGGTGGTGCAAAAGGACAGGCAACAGAGATTCAGATTGCGGCAGAGAATATTTTAAAGACAAAGAAACGTTTGAATGAAATTCTTGCTGCAAACACCGGTAAGCCATATGAGACAATTGCAGCAGATACGGAACGTGACAATTATATGTCCGCGCAGGAAGCTGCAGATTACGGCTTGATCGATGGAGTGATCACGAATAGATAGTTATGTGGAAACCTCCGGTCATTGCCGGAGGTATTTTTCATTTATAGGAGTAAATAAATTATGGCAGGAAAGAATGATGGCAAAATCCGCTGCTCTTTTTGCGGAAAAACACAGGATCAGGTCGGAAGAATGATTTCAGGTCCAAATGGTGCATTTATCTGTGATGAGTGTGTAGATATCTGCGCAGAGATCATCGAGGAAGAGAATCTGGAAGAAAAAGCTCCGGCTTCTGCAAAGGAAGAAATCAATCTGATTAAACCGGAAGAAATGAAAGCGTTTCTGGACGATTATGTAATCGGGCAGGATCAGGCAAAAAAGGTACTTTCGGTTGCGGTATACAATCATTATAAGAGAGTGCTTGCAGATCAGGAAAATGATGTGGAACTTCAGAAAAGCAATATTCTGATGCTGGGACCGACCGGTTCCGGAAAGACGCTTCTGGCGCAGACACTTGCCCGTGTACTTAATGTACCGTTTGCAATTGCAGATGCCACGACACTGACAGAGGCCGGTTATGTGGGAGAGGATGTAGAGAACATTCTTTTGAAGCTGATTCAGGCGGCAGATTATGATGTGGAGCGTGCACAGCACGGCATTATCTATATTGATGAGATTGATAAGATCACAAAGAAATCGGAGAATGTATCCATCACGAGAGACGTATCCGGAGAGGGTGTTCAGCAGGCATTACTTAAGATTCTGGAAGGAACGGTTGCATCGGTTCCGCCACAGGGAGGACGTAAACATCCGCAGCAGGAACTGATTCCGATTGATACGACAAATATTCTGTTTATTTGCGGCGGAGCATTTGATGGTCTGGAGAAAATTGTAGAGGCACGTATGGACGCTTCTGCGATCGGATTTAATGCAGAGGTGAAGTCAAAGTCTGACATCAATGTGGGGGATGCATTTAAGCGTGCACTGCCACAGGATTTTGTGAAGTTTGGACTGATTCCGGAGTTTATCGGACGTGTGCCGATTACCGTATCTTTAGATTCGCTGGATCGCGACGCATTGA
>ERZ773175.240-NODE-240-length-40721-cov-22.954901_pt1 | contig 40721 bp, 59 predicted proteins | sample MGYA00581004_ERZ773175 | MGnify/ENA primary metagenome ERZ773175 (study PRJEB29015, sample SAMEA2737834) | human gut metagenome | biome: human gut; feature: human-associated habitat; material: faeces | place: China | collected 2012 ...
CCGCTGTTTTTAATCTCGATAATATACTTATATTCGCCCTTACCCTGTGCGATCAGGTAGTCCAGCGCGTCTTCCACCCGCAAAATGCGCAGATCGTCCGGCACCTGATCCCCATGCAGGTTCGCATAGGGCTTTTCGCCGCTTTCCGTCTCAAACTGCGCGCCCATATTCAACTGGCGCAATTCGTCATAAGTCTTGTTCTCCGGGCGCACATCCTTCTCGCCAAACACCTGCTGGCTGTCCGAGGTGCGGTCCACCGTGTCGTCATGAAGCAGCACCAGCACATCGTCCTTGGTGACATGCAGATCAAACTCAAACACATCAATGGAGAAGTCCGGGTTCTCGGCGCAATTCTTAAAGGCACGCAGAGTCTCCTCCGGTTCGATCCCGCCGCCGCTGCGGTGGCCGGAAATGTCTGTCTGTTCCAAAACATACGGGTTTTGGGTGTCGTACGTTTGAATGTGGTCCGGGTCCGACCGATGGTGGCACACCACCACATCCGTAATCACAATGGCCAGGATCAGTACCCCCAGTACCGCCAGCACAATGCGACCGGCACGGTGTTTTTTCCGCCCGGCTTTCTTCTTGGTTTTTTGCAGCGTCTCCGCCATAATTAAAATCCCCCTTCTGCAAGATAGTATCTCTGAATTTTGTATTTTTAGGTACTACTTGCTAATTGTAAGTGTACTGAATCCCTTGTAAAAAGTCAACCGAAAACGGAATTTTCTACTTTTTTTGGACGGATTTGAAAAAAGCAGTTGAAAATTATGTTCTTATCGGTTATTATACTGTAGAAAGGGGATTTATTATGAGCTATAATGTGAAACGCAAATCCGCACTGGATGTGATCATCCGCATTTTGTTAATTGCACTGGTTGCCGTTGCAGTTATCTTTGCCGTTAAGGTGGTATTTTCTGCCGCCAAGACCGCACCCGTAGCTGCCGACGCCGCCGCTACTGAGGACAAGTCCGTAATCGGCGAGTTTCAGGCCGGCACTTACGGCGGTATTAAAATGGACACCGCTGAGGACGCAGTCAAGTACTATGTAGAGGCCTACAACAAGACCAAGGCTGAGACCGCCGAGTTCAATACCCCGGAGGGCAAGCAGACTTGGAGCGCCTTCATCGGCGATGAGGACTTAAAGATTAACAGCGTCATCATCGACGGTAACGAGAACAAAACCATCAACAGCATGGTACCCGGTATCGTAGGCGGCATTTTTCACGCAGGCACCTCTGCCCTGCCTCCCACCGCCGGCAAAGTGCAGAAGGACGATGTGGACGAGAAGGGCAACAGCTTAGTCACCTCTTCTCTGACTGCCGATGATGTGCTGGCTGTTGTAGTTGAGGACAACGGCGACGGCACCATCACCATGAAGATCCAGCCTAAGATGGCTGAAATGAGCCACAAGGGTCAGGACTCTCAGGGTCGGTTCTTCAATACGCTGGGCGGCATCGACTCCGTTGTTAATAGCATCAAGCCGCTGACCTGGTCTGAGGGCACCACTGCCGATAACTGCAAGGTACATTATAAGAATGGCACCGGCGTTGTGAAAATCGACACCAAGACCGGCAAGATCGTAGAGGCCGACTATGATATGGAAGTTACCGTAGATGTGTCCCATGCGAATGTAGCCGTTCTGCGCGACAAGAGCGCCGTGGTAAGCATCACTTACAAGAACCACTTCCCGGCCAGCGACGAGTATCTGGCAAAGCATGGCGAGATCAGCCGCGTAAAATAAGTTAAAATCGCTTGCAGCCCTGCCATGCGGCAGGGTTGTTTTTTGCCTATTTTTGGATTTTATCGGGGCATTTTTGTGCCTTTCGCTACCGCTGCACAGCTAAATTTATACCCGCTGTAATGATACACCATAAATAAATTCGTTAAATATCTGCAATTCGCTTGCCTTTTTGGCCGGAATATAGTATTATATTTTTGTGCTTAAGCACAGGTTAAGGTTATCATCGGCAGATGATGGGAGAGCAGTGGGTTTTCAGTGGCCCGCTGCTTTTTCATTGCCCGGGTCGCCCTCGATTTTTCCTTTGCCAAAATTTAGGTGTTGACAAAATGAAAATATCTGCTATAATGATATAGCACTAAGAAAGTGCACCGACCATATCGCGGAGTAGAGCAGTTGGAAGCTCGTCGGGCTCATAACCCGGAGGTCGTAGGTTCGAGTCCTACCTCCGCAACCACCAAGACGGCGTTTGTTTACGCCGTCTTTTTTCTTTCTGTTTTTGTTTTTGGCTTATTTAAGGCAAATTTCTGCTCACACAAGAAATGAGAGAAAATAAAAAACTTTTGGCGTTGCAGTACTCGTTGCAGTACTTGGTAATGCGAGGTATAGAAGAAGGCCGGGCAGTTCAGTAGCTGCCCGGCCTTTTCTCACATGAGCTTTGTAGATATTGGAATTATGCGGATAATATCACCGTTCTTACCTTTAATGCCAACAGAAAGTTGTTTGTAACACAGTCCATCATCCACTAAAACAGCTTCGATGATCACATAGTCCGCAGTTTCAACCAAATCCTTGGTATCTTCCACAATCATTTTTCATTCCTCCTTTGTTTTTCGTTATACTACAAGAAGATAATAATTGTCAATGCCTTTCACTAATATTTTGTCGAAAAATACAGTTGATTAGAGAAGTAAACTTAATAACATCCACTACGATATTCATTTAAATATGTAGTTGATCGTCAATACCTCAGACAATGTCTATTTTTTCTTGACAACTTACCTTTTCCGTGCTATTCTTCTTATTGCAATAGCATATTTGCTATAATTCTGTATAATGTTTCTGATTGGAGGTATCATATTGGCGTATGAGGTAATTCTTTATCGCACCAAAAGCGGTAATTGCCCAATTGAAAAACACATACACCGTTTGTGTACCGAAAATAAGAAAAGCGAAGTCAACAGAATTCTGCATTATGAAAAATATTTAGAGACCTACGGGTTTGAAATGAGCCGTTACATTCGCAATTCTATAAAGCAAATTAAAGGATCCAACCCAAAAATTTTCGAATTACGACCTGGCAACAACCGCATTTTCTTTTTCTTTTGCGATGATGACGGAGCGTTTGTATTACTCCATGCTTTCGAAAAGAAAACGCAAAAAACGCCCTCTCAAGAGATTAAAAGAGCCGAGAACGAATACAATGACTACATAAGGAGGAAGAACCATGAAGGAAAAGACTTTCGATGAATTTTGGGAAGAACTAAAAAACGAGAGCCCCGAGACCAGACGAGAACTTGAAGTTATGGAGGATTGCTCATCTGTCATCCGCCAATTGGTTGTTGCTCGCGTAGATGGCGGGCTAACCCAAAAAGAGCTGGCAGCGAAATGCGGTCTTACGCAATCGGCAATTGCACGAATGGAAAAAATGCAAGCAATGCCAAGATTGGACACGCTGATAACTGTTGCAAAAGCGCTCAATTTATCGCTATCTATTAACAATTCCTTACGACTTCATACTAACTATAGCGCACGAAAAAATGATGGCCAATATCGCGTTTCCAAGAACAAACTGTTCAGTGTGCCATTTAATGTATCACTCAGCAGGCAATCGGCGTGCTGAGTTTCAGAAAGGTAGATTCAATGAACCAATTAGCAAATTTTAGAATCGTCACTAATGAAGTAAAGATTATCAATCATGACATGGATGGAAATTTTGATGTTAGCCCAAACATCAACAGACAGACAGGCCATATTGAAAACAGCAGCAACTATTTCACAAAATTAACCATCTCTTTTGAGAACACCGAAGAACATCCTTTTCCGATAGATTTATCCGTCACTATGACAGCCATTTTTGATTTGCAGCATTTGGATACAGACGATCAGGAACAAATTGAGCGCTTTCTTCGCTTTCAGGGTGTGCAGACCTTGTTTCCGTACATGAGAGCGACCATCTCTAATACTTTGTCCAGCGCAATGATCGCTCCCTTGACATTGCCCATTGTCGATGTGTACCAACTGTTTCCGGAAGATGCCAAGTATCTGCCGGAAGCCAATAACTAATCCATGAACAGCACAAAAAGCCCACCGGATAACGGTGGGCTTTTTGCTTTACTTGATGAATTTACGGTCAATATCCTTTTCCCATACACACAGCCAGCCGGAGGGGCAGCGCGCCCACAGGTTGCCGGTACGGAGCAGCTTGGTCTCCAGCACGGTAATGGTGGTGCCTGCCCGAAACATAGCGTCTGCTTTTGACTTGCTGCTGGTTGCGTGGCGCCGGCCGTCCGTGGTCAGATCCTTAACCTTTTTTCTGCCGGTGGCAGCACCTGCGCCTTTGTAAATCCCACGCACTGCGGTGGTGATGTATGTACCCGGCTTAACCGTCGGTGCCTTGGGCGCCGCCTTTTTGTAGTTGACATCGCTTTCCGCATACACCGCCTTGCCGCCTTTGGCGTTGGTGAACAGCCAAATGCCGCTCAAATCAGAGGCAAGCGCCGCAGGCTGCACATACACCTCCCGGCCATTCTTGACCTTTGTGTACTTCCGGCGGTTGGCCGTCAAGGTAAACTTACCGTCGTACCAGTAGGGATCCAGCACGATCAGGTTACCGGCCTTGTCCAGGCCACCTACATATACATAATGGCCGCCATTGGAGAACAGTTGCTTGCCGCCACCGGATACGCACACAATGGCTTTGCCCCCGCTTTTCAGGTGCTTTTTCAGCTCGGTTGCCGTTTTGACCCGCTTGCTCACAATGGAGTAGTGCTTTTCCAGGTATGCAGCCACCTTGTCCATATCTGTGCCGTCTGCGGACCGTGCGCCCATCAGTAGGCACTTCTGTGTCCAGGCTGCTGTGTCTAAGCCGGTAAAGCCGAAGTTATGGAGCACCATAAGACTGGCGCACACTCCGCAACCACTGGTATAGATACAGCCGGAAGTGCCGTATTTATAGGGGTGGGATTTGCTGGGATAACGGATAGACTTGCATTTTTCCGTGGTCTGTCTGCAATAGTACAGCTTACTCATGACTGACCGCCTCGCTTTCTGCGTTCTCTGACCGCTCCAGCGCAAGGGTTTCGTCCGCCTTTAGTGCAGCCTTGGTGAAGCTGTTGTTCTTCCACCAGGCGGCAAGGGAAGCCACCACGGCTACCACTGTTGACACAGCGGTGTACACCTCATCGTCACTGAACGGCAAAGGGTTCTTGCCAAAGGCATTCAAGAGTACATTCAGCAGAGATACCGCCAACACGACGGTTCTTGCGATTGTTCCTGCGGTTACTTTCATTTTTTAGTCCTCCTTTTGTTGTGGCTCCTCCGGGAGCGCAATAATCTCATTATAAAATCTGGTCATCATACCATTGCCGCCCAGGGCGTGGTATGCGTCATACACCTTGACCATGGCTTCCTTGGCGTACAGGGGGCAGTAGCCCCGCTCTGTGTGCTTGTCGTGCTGCCGTATGATCTCGGCGCGCAAAATGGACTGCAAGCCGTTTTCGATGGCTATGTACCGGGCTGTGGTGACTTCGTCAATTGCTTTTTTGCTCTTTTTTCTTGCAATCAATGAAGCAATCACAGCGGACACGGCGCTGCCCACCACCGTTGACACGGCAGCGGTCAGGGCGGCCGTGACGAATGCGCTATACATCGGTCTCACCCCCTTGCAAGGCGTTGATCTCTGCCCGGTACGCAGCCCGCTGCCGGCGGATCGGCGCATATTCATCTTCGGACAGCGCACCGTCCGTGTACTTCAGACAGAGGTAATCCGTCTCCGCCAGCTCGGACTTCAAAAACGCAATGCGGCTTTCTGTCTCCACATTCATTTTGCCACCCCCAATATTTCAACTTGCGTGCCTGCACCAATTGTTCGTCCATTGGTTGGGAAAGCTAACGACTTAATCGCACCGTGAGCCTCCACATCCTTGAATATGTTGAAGTTAACCTTGTTACTAAGCCATATACAGCCTTTTTCCATGACATCAGCTGGGTTGAAGCCACTTGACTTATCTGATTTGTTTTGCATTACACGCACCATGTCAGCAGTCAATTCAACCTCTGCAACAACGAAGCTTCCCTTATCTTTTGCAACATCGAAACGAAACGCATTGGGTATGTAAGTCTCAGATGTGTACGAATTCAAATATACAGTTTGGTCTCCGGCACTACTATTGGTAGTAGTTCCAACGCTAACCATGCGCAACTTAATTTTTCTGCACGGCTTAGACAAAATCCAGTTTTGCTTGTCCGTTGTATCGGCGTCAAATGTCTTGGAAAACACAGGCTCCCAGGTCTCAACGGAGCCGGTGTCGCCCGCAGTCGGCAGGGTAACCGTCCCACTGCCGTCTGTCGCTCTGCGTAAGATGGCCAGGCCAAAATCAGATTGTGTGACTGTGGCACACTCCACGCCATCCTCTTCAAAGAAAGACACCAGCGCCCCGCTGCGCAAGGTCAAGGCATGATCGCCGCTCTTAGCATCGTCAGCGTGCAATGTAATGGTGCCCTGGGTGTCATAATCCACATTCAGCACATAGGGGCAGAACTCAGAGATGTTCCACCATTCGTGTAAGGTGACCGCATCGTTCGCCGCTTGCGCCAGAGTGCCCACCCAGCTGGTAAGTTTGGCTTGCAACTCATCACTTAACAGGTTCTCTGTGACCGTTTTTAGAGCCAGCCGCATGCCGGTTATTGCACGCGGCTTAATATGCTTGCCCTCCACAGACAGGGACTCGATCTTATCGCCGGTAACGGCACCGTCTGCCAGCTTGTTCGTAGTCACAGAGCTATCCGGGATCTCCACCTTGGCGGCAATATTGGCCTTGTCCGTGTCCGTCAGCACATAGTCCTTGCCATCAGCGCCTGCCGGTCCAGGATCGCCCTTTGGCCCTTGTTCGCCCTGGGGGCCTTGCTCACCTTGTGGGCCTTGCGGGCCCTCTGCGCCCGGCTCCCCTTGGGGACCCTGTGGGCCCGCTGCACCATCTTTTCCCGGTTCGCCCTGCGGTCCTCGCTCTCCATCTTTACCAGGAGCGCCCTGGGGACCCGTGTCACCCTTTGGGCCTTTAATGTTCACCGGTTCCGGGTTGTCCTTCCCGCCGTCATTGGTCCAGCTGATCTCGCCCGCTGCGGACACGCTGGGCGTATAAGTGGTGCCATTCACACCCTTACCAATATCCTTGAGCAGTGCCTGCACCTTGGCATAATAAGACTCCAACTCCGTTGGATCAGGCGTGTCTGCCTCCATAGCCGCCGCGTCATAAGAACCCGGGCGCACATAAAATACGCACGGCTCCGGGCTTATACGCTGCACCAACTGCTTGCCATCCACAGCATAGCCGTAAACGCCCAGGCGGCACATTCCCTCTTGCAGCGGCGGGGCGAAACACTGTCCATCCACCACAGTGGCAAACTGGCCGTTCATGCACACCCGCACGACCAGATCGGCGTATGCCGGGTCCAGCTCTACCACACAGCGAATCTGATTGACATTCTCAGCTGTCACCGGATCTTTGTTTTGTAAGATCACCGCCTGCTGGGTGACCTTAATATTTAATGTCTGCATAAAATCCTCCTTTTTGACATAAAAAAACAGCGTGCCTAAGCCGCCGTTTGCAGTTGACTGCAATTTGTATTTTACATGGGAATCACCTCCTGTTTTCTTGCAATCTGCGGGGAAGTGTGGTATGGTGGGGAGTGAAAGGAGAGATGGAGATGAAGTCTAAGGCCAAAGTGTGGATCCTTGTTGTGACCGTTGTAATGGCGGTGGGGGTCGGTATCGGTGTGTGGGTGCACTATGATCGAGTGCATGATCAGGAGACAGCCAGTCTGGTAGATCACGCTGTATCCAGTGCACTGGCTGGTGTTACTACACAGCCCACAGAGACCACTACAGAACCGGCAGCCACAGAGGCGACCGCAACCACAACAACTACAAAGCCCACAACCACTAAGAAGAAAAAGAAGAAGCATACTACCACGCAACCGCAAGTAGTGTATCGCACCGAAAGGAATGGCACAGTAGCCCCAGCCGCAATAAGAGAAACAACCGAATCAACGGTGCCGAAGCGTCCTGCTGACGCGCACTTTGATCCCATACCTTCTGACGATGGATATTACTGGGACACAGCTTCTTCTCGAGACGATCCGTTAGAAGAAATATATGTCGATGAAAGCGGCAGGCATTTCTATTTCAAAAAGGGCGATAAATCCACTCCAAGAATATATATTGACTAATAACTCTAAAGCGGCTGTTCCAGTGCGGAGCAGCCGCTTTGCTGTTTATTGCAATTTTGCTTTCAGCGCGTCCACTTCGGCTTGCAAAGCGTCCAGTTGCTTCTTTTGATCTTGGATCAACTTAAGCATTGCCGGTATCATGATACGATCTTGCCAGCTTTCAGGTCTCCCTTCACTGTCATAGATCACTGCGTTGGGGTAATGCTTGTCCAGATCCTCTGCAATAACGCCGATCTGCGTCCCGCTGACCAATTCGTTGTCCTTGTATTCTGGCTTGTAATTGTACTGGCACACCTGTACATCGTAAAGACCGTTTGGATCCAGCACAGCGTCTTCTACCGGTTTGATATTCTCTTTGTATCGTTTTGATGAGTTTGCGGTTGTAATAACGCCGCTTGTGTTTACAACCAGTGGAATGGTTCCGCTTGAAGATTTAAAACTCAGTCTAATATCGTCTTGTACCGTCAGTTTGCCTCTGATTGTCGTGGCGTTATCAATCCATATACTCTTCCCGACAAGGTATAAAACATTATCGCCACCATTCGCACTAAGCACAAACCCGCCTTTTGATTCAATCGTATCACGGTACGCAGTGCTTCCGCTAAGCGTCCAACTCACTTTAGACAGTACAAATCTGGTTTCAACCGAATCTTTCGATCCCGCTTGTATACACAAGTTGCCATTCTGCTGCATTCTTAAGCAAATATCTCCGCCTTCTAAATATGTTTTGGCTCCGTGCTCATACTGACCGTATCCAATTACAAGGCTGTTACCACCAGATGCAGCATTAATGATTTCATATCCGGCAAGATCATATATTTTTTTGTAGAATTGTACATCGGCATCAAATTTGGTTTTCCCTTCCACCGATAGGGCCCCGCTTACATCTACCGAACCATTGCATACCATATCGCCGCCCATCGTTACATACCATGTACCAGTATATGAACCGTTGCTGTTCTTTTTTTGTGCAGAAAACACCCAAGAGCCTTTGGTAGTTGGCTTTTGAATGTATGCACGATAACTACCCAAATCCGCATACAGTTCTCGGTCGGTGATGTTCCACCCGGCGATCGTGCCTTTATCCGCAAGGATCTCAATACCGGAGAGTCTACCGGCTGAAATGTCCGTAGCATTCAGGTAATACTGGTTGGTTTTTTTGTTGTAGTACACCGCAAAGTCCTTAAAGGGGCCTTGCAATCCGGTGGTAGAAACAGCCATGCCGTTCTTATTCAGCAGCAGGCAGCGTCCTTTTGTCTTGCCCTCCGCTGCCGGGTACTCTCCGATATAAAGCGCGTCTGACACACCATCGCCGTCCCGGTCGATCAAAGCAGCGTAACCACCAACTGCGTTCGTGATAGAATCCGTGGCGTCCTGAATGCGCTGCGCCAACGGCGCTGTGACCTGCTGCATAGCCTTAGAGATCATGCGGGATAGAATGCTTCCGGCAGAGCTGCCCTCCTGTTCTGAACGGGCATGGGCGACCACATCCATAGTGACGGAGCCATCATAATCATACTCCACACCCATCAAGGGGATATGGTGATCGCCGGTATCGTCCCGGTAAGTGATCACATCGAAACTATCCAACGCCGGATTGGCCGTGAGCAATGTCATACTTCCCGGTCGGTACTGTATGCCCAGGTCAAATACAGTCTCACCCTGGTCGCCATCATCTATGTAGATCATATCAGATACAGCACCAAATACTTTTTCCGCTTGGGCCTGGGTGGTGATCAGTGGGTTGTCGAAATACAGCACCTCGCTGTTGACCGACAGACTATCTGGTGCAAGAATATTCTTATTCCCATTGTTGCAACTGATCCCCAGGTAGGTTTTGTCCGTCTCTGCCAGTGAAACCTCTGTGACCGTGTCATCTGTCACCGCGTATTCTGCCGTACCATCATATACCTGGGCGAAAGTATCTACTCGCAACTTGCCTTCTCGATCAAAGACGGCAGCACAGCCGCAGAACCCAGCCACATAACCGATGGCATCATTCACATTATAGGCAGTGACCTGCTGCTTGCCATCCTCATCTGTTTCCGTACCGCAGAGCAAAGAAACATCTACCGTGCCAAAGCCGGAGACCTTGCTCTCCACGCCGGCAGCCAACTCAAAGTTACCCTGGCGTGCCAGGTCTTTTAAGATTGCCAAAGGGGTCTGCTGACCGCTGATGGCGGCAGAATACGGCATAGAAAGATCATACATGTGGTCGTACATTTCCAAAGTGGTACATTCGCCGGACCGAGTGACCTTTTCCGGATAAAACACGCCCATTGGCACCCACTCCACTGCACCGTTGACCATACAGCCAAAGTACACCACGGTTTTCTGCCCGCGAAGCACGGCACCGGCGGGCACAGCCCACAGAACGCAGTTACACCCACAAGCGTAGGACTTTGCCAGCGCGTAATCGTCATGGCTGATACTGCGGTCAATATTCAGCTCCATAATGTTATTTTGCTCATTTGGGCTTGTAGGATCCGTCTCATCGTTGTAGCCAAAAATGAAATTGCCACATTTAACCTTCACATAGATCCGTTCCCCGTTTTTGATGGCCTGGTTAAAAGCTGTGCTTGTCTTGTACATAAAATACTCCTTTAGCGCTCGATGGCATCTACTTTGTAGTTGATGAAATACCGGCAATCCCTGGCACCGGAATAGGCTGTCCAACTGGGCGTACCAAAGTAGCAGTTGAACGAAAACACCGTATTCCCGGAAGTATCCTCCAGTTTAATGGAATGCCAGGGCTTACTCGCATTGTTGATCACGCCGTTTAGCTTGTCCAATTCCGCCCGGGTCAAGGGCGGAAAGGACAACTGCCTTGTTTTTTTGACCTGAACGATACTGCCGTTCATATAAGCCGACTTGGAGCGGCCCGTGTTAGAGGACCACACCTTTTCATCTGAACAGGATATGGCATTGAATGATGGGTTTGGCATTTTTGTGCCGTCAATATATAGTGGCATACCGTCCCTCCTTACGCTGTGGCCGTAACCGGGTCACGGCCTTTCTTTTCTGTTTGGTTCACATCGTCCAGCACCACCGTGCTTAAATGCTTACCGCCCACATATACTGGGATCGTTACATTGACCGCCTGCCCGCTGCTACCCAGCATTTGCACCATCATTGCGGCTACCTTGCTGATCCACTGGGTGTTTCGCTCCAAAGGCACAACAGCCTCGGCGCCTTTACCTTCCAGCAGACCGACCTGGCCTTTTTTCAGCACGCCGCCCTTTTCCAGCTCTGGGATAGTGGGTATAGAAAACAACTGGTACTGGCCGTTGGTCACGCTCACGCCCAGGGCGCTGAGCACATTAGACAGTGTGCTGCCAACGCTAATCAGCAGCTTGTCATTGATCTTGCCAACCATATTGTTGACCAGTTTGATCACACCGTTTAAGGGGCCTTTGAACGCATTGGTAAAGGTGGCTTTCAAATTCTTCAGGCCGTTCTTTAAGCCGGTCACGATCTTACCGCCAAGGCCGGTGACTTTTGATACAACGCCATTTTTCCCGGTAAAGAAATTAACAACGCCGTCCTTAAATCCTTTGAATTTTTGGCTGACCTTTTTCCACAGATCGCCGATACCGTCAAACAGACCTTGGGAAATAAAGCCGCCCTGCTTTTTCATAACCTTAGACGGCGATTTGATCTCAAACGCTTTTTGGAAACCATTGATAAACGGTTGGAAAATGTGTTCCTTAACCCACTTCCATGCATCTCCAATGCCGTCAATGATGCCGTCCCAAATGCCCTGGGCCACATTGCCGCCGGCTTCTTTGATCTTGTCGCCAAAATAGGACTGTATACCGGACACAGCGTCAGAGATAAGCTGTCCCAGGAATGCACACAGGCCGCCTAAAGCTGCACCAAGCGATTCAAACAGAGCGCTTGCCATTCCACCAAAATCAATACCGCCTATGAAGTTTTCCAGCGCCGTAGCCAGCCCTCGCCAGTCCAAATTTTCCAGAAAGCCTGCAATGGCCTTGAATACACCGCTGATTGCATCGGACAGAGTCTTTGCCACCTGTCCCCAGTCAATGGTGTTGAATATACCGTTCAGGTTTTTAGCAAAGCCTGCGCCAAGAGCTGCAAAATCGAATGTGGTCAGGAAGGTGTCCAGTGCATCAAAGACGGTGTTCACACCGTTACCAACAATTTGTCCGGCACCCTCCCAGTCGAAGTCACGGATGAAGCCGTTTAGGCTCTTGGCAATACCGCTGACAGCGCCGTTGACTTTGTCCTGTATGCCTTTCCAGTCCAGTGCATTGATCTTGCTAATAATCTTATTACAAGAACCGGCGATTTGTTCGCCGATTCCCTCAAAGTCGCAGCTTTTCCACAGGTTCTTGATTTTCTCCAAATAAGCGGAGAACTTGTCGGACGCTGCCGGCGTATTGGCTGTAGACGCACCGGACGAACTACTGTCTTGCTGATCATCACTAACCTTAGTGATTTGGTCAAATCCGTACAGTTCTTTCTGCGCTTGAGACAGCTTTTTCGTCTCTTTTGTGGTCTTGCCCACAGCGGTGGCTGTGGCATTTACTTGCGAAGCGATCCCCACAGAGGAAAGCAAGCCGCTGATGGCATTAGCCACACTCATGGCATAGGGCATGAGCTTTTCAAACAGCCCCACAACCACATTGATGGCCGGTGCCAAAGCATTTGCAAAAGCATTTTTCAAGGCTTCTACACGGTTATTCAGAGCCTCGTTCTGACTTAAATATCCGGTGATCACCGAGCGCAGCTCGCCGAAAATGTTTTTACACACTTTCAGCCCCAACGATACCACACCTATACGGCGGATAGACTTGACCACATTCAACAGGGACTTGCTGGCCGTACCGGAAGAAGCACGCATATTTTTCAGGTGACTATGCACCTTGCCAAAGGCAGCGCCCGCTGCAGACCCAATATTGCCGAAAACGCCCTTTAAGCCGGAAAAGCCTTTTTTCAACTTTCCGGCAGCAGAAACATCGCCGGTTTGCTTAAGCTGCTTGCTCATGCTCTTAAGTGCCGGCGCGTTTCTGGATATGGACGATTTCAAGTTGGAAAAGCGGTTGCTTTCCGTTGCTATATCCGCATTGGTTTTGTTGATCTGTCCCGTGGTCTGTGCCATTACACTCTTCGCTTTGAGAATCTGCGAAGAGGTTTTGCGGATTTCATTTTTCAGCTTGTCCAGCGTATCCGTTTTTAAATTATTCGGATTCAGGCCAACCTCTTTCAGCTCGCTATCAAAGACTTCTAAATCGTTCTTTATACGATTGATAGCCGCCCGCTGCTGTTCAATCTGATTGATCGTCATGCCGCTGGTCGACGCTGTTTCCATTTTGTGGATCCAGTCTACCATCTCCTGATACTGACTGCTTACACCGGCGATGCCGTTCTTATAGGACTTCAAAAACTCCTGCTGTGCCCGGTAAGTGGCTGTTACCTCTTTTAAGCGGCTGGACAACTGCTTGTATGTTTCGTCCTGGCTGTGCAGCTGATCTTTCAGCTGTCTGGCTTTTGCCGTATACTCGGATATTTTCGCAGCACTGCTCATAGCGGCCTGCACATTGCGCTCTTGGCTCTTAATAAGCGTATCCACCTGCTTTCCCATCTTCCTTGTATCAGAAGAGGCGGAAGACATTGCCTTGGCAGTCACCGTCTTAATTTTATCCGTCACGCCGGACAGCTGCTTCAGCTCGGCTTGGAGAGAGGCCATGCTCTTTTTGTACTGGCTAATATCCGCAGTAAATCGTGTTACCAATTCCTGATCCACAAAATCACCTCCTTTTCTTGTTTTTCAATCGTTAAAACTGATCAAAGTAGGCCATTGCTTTGGCCGCTTGAATATCCAGCACATCATTCTCTGTCCAATAGGGGAAAAGGTCATACACTGCGCCCACATCCTCCCCGGCAACCGCAGCGGCGATCACACCAGCCTGGATATAAGCTATTTGTGACAGATTTTGATACTGTATGCGCTCCCGGTCACGATGGAACAGGATATATCGCTTTAATTCACCGTAAGTCATTGCAAGAATGACCGGAAAAGCCAGGCCGCAAGCATTGGCTTCTAAAATCATATCATCCAAGGTGCAATACTTACCCTGGAAAGGAGGCGGGCTGTTCCTCGCTTTCTGCCGTCTGCTCCATGCCATCAAAAGCAGCATTGAGCATTTTGCCAATACCGGAGGACAGCTTTTCCGCCTGGGTGTCACTCAACAGACCGGATACATGGGCCAGCTTGAAGAGAATGTTGGAGAATGCGTCCATACCGCTGACGCCGCTGTCCACCAGCGCGTCATACAACGCCTCACCGGTCAGATCGCCGTTGGGATCATCGTTAAAATGCAGGGCCTCATCCAGTACAGCCAGGAGCCGCTCCGGATCACTGGAAGCGCTGAGGATCACATCCAGGGCGTCCTCGTTGAATTTATTTTTCAGTCGCAGCTGAGCAGCTACAGTCAAACGCAGGTGCACAGTCTTGCCGCCATTCAGCTGCAAATCGTATGTTCTGGTTACAATATGGGATTCGTTCATTGTCATTTCCTCCTAAAAAGTGGGGAGGCAGTCGCCCGCCTCCCGAATAGTCGATTTACGCGGCGGGGAACTCTCTGCTCCAGTCGCCGTCCAGCTTGTAAGAGACAGTAGCCTCCATCAGGCTGTTTACGCCCGGTCCCTTAATCTTCAGGCTGGGCACACCAGAGTTGTTAAACTTGGTGCCGTCAGGCAGCTTAACCATAATGGGTACGGACACACCGGCGTCCTCCAAAGCTGCCAGCACCCGATAATCCGATGTGGCGTCCTTTGCGTTGTACAGAAAAGTCACATCAAAGGCGTCTGCTTTCTTGCGAATACCGGTAATGCTGTGTTCCACATCATCGTCATAGCAAGTGGCGTCCAGTTCTTCCCGTTCGCCCTTGGTCAGATCGCCGATTTGGGTGGCGTAGTTCAGGCACTTGGCTGTGGGGCCGGTATAGTTGGGATATACCTCAATGCCTTTGGACGCAAGACCGCGTTCCGGCTTTGTTTCGTTCATATAAAATCCTCCTTAATCTATCAGTCGATTGGTTCTTGTATCAACCCGACGGCCGTAACGCAATGATTTGCGCAAATAACCGCTGGGGTCATGTAACAGTGCGTCCGAGGACGCAAATTGCCGGATCAGGCCCAGCGAGGTCAAAGCCTCGTCTACCTTTTCCGTCAATTCCAACAGGTCCGGCAAGGTCATAAACCACAGATCCACCTGATAGGCGATCACATCTACGCACGCCAGTTCCGTGCCTGTATTAGTAATCTCATAAAATGTGATCAGGTTACCTGCCGGTTTGCTCTCCGGAAATGCCATCTTAATGTCATAGGGAATGTCCGACTGTACGGATTTTAAGGTATCCCGGATCACTGCACGGTAGTTTTTCACTTGATCGCCTCCTGTATAGCTGTGCCATAATGCTCTGCAATCACCGGCTGCATTTCCTGCATGCCGTTATACATAAAGAGCGCCGGCAAGCGGCCTTTCAACCTACGAAATCCGTAACCTGGTATATACGCAGTCCAAGGCTCGTGCTTGCGCACAATACCCAGCTCACTGTCCAGCGGTGTACCCTTTTCGTCACCCACAGGCCCGGTTCCGAATTCCACATAGGCCGCATACTGCATATTGGTACGGCTGCCTGCGGTCACCTGATCACCGTCACGCTCGCAAAAGGCGGCGATGGACTCCCGCAGCAGTCCGGTGTCCTCCGGGCAGTTGCTGCGCTGACGGCCGGCCATATTCTCTGCGTCCTGCAACATCTGCCGCTCCAAATTGTCCAGCAGATGATCTGCGGTGCGTTGCAGTGTCTTGGCATAGGCACTCAGCTTTTCAATCTCAATGTTCGTTTCCACCGGGTGCTCTCCTCTCTGTGGCATTCGCTGTCAACAAACGATAATGCAGGAACCGCTGTACGGTCTCCACCTCCAGCCAACCTATACCATCCGCCTGTACCAGGTCGCCGGGCCGCACGCCCACGGGGTCATACAACACGGCTTGATACCCGGCAGACAGCACCCGCCCCCGCTCCTCAATAGGGGCAGAAGCAGATACCGGCTGCCAGCACAAATACAAAACGACAGGTGTAGCACTGTATGTGTTCTGCTCAAAGTCGTAAGCACTGTCTCTGATCGTCTGTGCGGAGAAAATCCGTGATTTTACAGTCCACGACTTAGGCGTTTTTGCTTTCACCGGTGTGCACCTCCCTGTATCTGTTGTACGGCTGGAGCAGGTCGGCAATGGCTGTCTCCTGCTCCGCAGGGGTGGTATAGGTCTCGCTCATAGATACGCTGCCCTCTGTATAGGACGCACTCTTTACACCGTAATCCCGATCCTGTATAAAGCAGTTCAGGTGCACAAAAGCCAGTTTGGCCAGTGTGGTGGCCGTTACCACCGGCGGCAGCTCTTGCGTGCCCAAATAGGTCAGGCAATCGTCCTCTGCCATATCCAAAAGCAGCTGTAAATCCAGCTCCTCACCGGCGTGTGCGTACCAGGCCTCGCATATCTTGTCGTAACGCCCGGCAGCGGCCCGCAGCAGCCGCAGGGCCTTACTTTTCATCTCATCAGTCAAAACATATCACCCCATAAGAAAAGGCACCTTATTTGGCGCCCTTTTTTGCATCCTCTTTTTCTTGCAGCTGCCAACCGGCATTCAAATAAGCCGGCAGACAACTCCGATCAATGACCACTTGGGTCTTGCCCTGTACAACGGTTACCTTTTCCATTTGTACCTCCCCGGGCTTAGCCCTGCACCTTGACGATCATATTCTTGTCCAGCGTGGTCACGCCGTACAGAATATCAAAGGACACGGTGTCGATCTTGTGGGTGCTGTCGTAGTCAAAGACCACACGCACACCCAGGCCGTCCGCAGAAGCCACATAGGCGTTCTTGTTACCCATCGGCAGATCCATAGGACGGGTCACCAGTGCCACGCCGTTGCGGTGGAACCCTACTGATGTAGGCGCAGAGATCACAGTGGCGTCCTTTCCAGACAGTGTAGCGTGCAAGGGCTGGTCAATAGCCACCTCGGCCACCGCGCCGCTGGCAGCCGTAGCGTCTGCGGCAAAATGGTACACATAGCCGTCCACAATAAAGCAGTCGCCCTTCTTCACGGTCGCAGAGGCTGCGGTCACGGAAGACAGCGCCACCTTGCTCTCACCGGCAGTACCACTGACCTTATAAGTCTTGGCAGTACCAACGGCATTGTCCAGATAACCGTAGGGATACGGTGCGTTCTGGCTCATGTAGGTGTCCATGGTGTACACCTTGCCCAGTTCTGCGTCCCGCAGGGCGTTGCCGTCACCGGCATAGGACACCTTGGACAGGTTGTCGTCCGTAGCATACAGCACCTTGTGCGAGGGGTTCAGTACCAGGCGGCGGTTCTGAACCGGCACACCGGCAAAGTCCAGATAGCTGCCTACCTTGGCAATATCCTTAATGGGCTTGGTTGCGCTCTCTCCGGAAGCGGTCACGGTGCGACCGGCGCCCTCTACGGCAGTCGCCAATACATCTGCGTCCACCGCGCTGGCGATGGCGGTCATGGCCGGTTCGATCACCTGAGCAGAGAAGTCGCGCAGATCCAAGGACATTTCCTTAGAAGTGATCTGCACAGTCACATCGCGCAGCCGGTCCATCTTCACGGGTACACCGCCCTCGTTCAGATCCTGGGGATCCACAGCGCCGGTAAAGTTCTTGGCTACAAACTTGCTGGGACGGCGTGCGGTTACCGTATCGCCAACCTTAACAAATTCTTTTTCATAGTCCCGGTGCACAAGGTTGGCCATCACCAGGTTGTTTTTCAGTACCATCAGTGCCTCATTGGCAATGACATTGGGTGTTAAAATCGTATTCGGCATTTCTTATTCCTCCTATTAGCCGTTCTGTTTTCTCCACGCCTCATAGGCGCGGAAGTCTGTGGGCGGTACATTGTCGCCCGCTGCTTCCTTACCCGCCGGCGGCAAGTCCTTGCCCCGCAGGTTGGCGGTTGTGGCGGCCTGTACTGCCTCTTGAAATGCGGCGTCAAAAGCCTCCAGGTTCTTTTGCGAGGTGGTGGCGTCATTCCCGGTCAGGAATGCGGCAAACTGCGCAGGCAGCTTACGCTGGAGCAGCTCAGCCGCAACAGCCGTTTCCAGCTGCTTCTTGGCAAAGGCTGCCTTTTCCTGTTCAAATGCCTGGCGATCCTTGGCCAGGTTATACCGCTCTCGCTCCTCTTTGTTCATACTGGAGAGCTTTTTGGCTTCGTCCGCCTGCTCTTTGGCGCTTTCTTCCCACTTGGCTCTGGCCGTGGCAAGCGCCTTACTGACCCTGCTGTCAAATTCACTTTGGAATTTTTTGTCTTTCAGCAGTTCGTCAAAAGTCGGAGTGGTGTTGCCCCCATCGGAGTTGGCGTCGGTGTCGCCCGCTGCCCCCTCTGCGTTGGTGTCTGCTCCATTTTCGCCGGTATCTTCGGCAAACAGCTGGAGGTTCAGCGGCAGGCGTGCGCACACCCGGCTCTGTTCTCTGCTGTTTTCCATCTCGGCATACTGTTTTGTCATTGCTGACTCCTTTCCCAAACCGTACGCTGCCGGTTCGTTAAATGATATATTCCCACAGGCATTGCCTGTAAATGGGTATAAAAAGAGCAGGGCTGCATAGCAGCTCTGCTCACTTTGGGTTATTTATTGCTTTTCTTGTTTCTCTCGGAGCGTCTTATACTTCTCTTGTATCTCAAAATATCGGCGTTTCAGTTCGGCTTCTAAAGCTTTCATTTCCGGCGTGTTGCAGTGTCTATAACGGCTTCCTTCCGGGAATGTGTTTCTCCACTCCTTGAGAATTGCTTCACTACGCTGCGAATAATACTTGCCGAGAGCTGAAAGCTCCTCTTTTTTCGACCGTTCAAGATCTATCTTTTCCATCGGGTGTACACTCCTTTTCCTAAAACACGGCAAGCTCCTTCTATTAGTATGTGTTTGGCATTTTCTTCATATTCAGAAAAACTTAGGCCACGAGCGTCCATCACATGGGTTACTTCGTCTTTCGCCTGTTCTTTTGCCTCTTCCCACTCTTCCAGCGTCACACCGTCCATCTGCTCCAAACGGTAGCGGTATTTATGGTCAAAGGCTTCCATCACGCCGGTGCCGTCGGCAATCATGTTTGGAATATCTGCGTCATCGCTGAATGAAAACTGCGTTTGATCCGCCGGGTGATTATGTATATTGTAACTGCCTTTCATGGAAATGTCAACGCCGGTTAAGTCGATATAATCCGGCTGGTGACTGGTAACGGAATACACTTTGCCGGTGCGGTCAATGACCAGCATGTGCTCCTCGTCGGCACGCTCGTACTGTGTAATAAACCGATCCACATAGGCATTGCGTTCCTGCTCAGACTGCGGATTGATTTGGCCAAGATATACAGCTTCCGCCTGTTTCTCCACGGCCGGTTTGTCTACGCCTCTTGCGCCACGAATAACGCCGCCATTTTTCTCCACATACTTCTCATACCACTGGGCGTAGGTCATATCTGCCGGTACGGTCATGGACTTGCCGGTTACCGGATCCCTGGCCCAGCGGGTGCCTGTGCGGTTATTGGTCACCGGCACGGTAATACTGCGGCAGAAAGGGTGCATAGGCGGCAGGTTCTCGCCTGCTTTTGCCTCTTCCACCAAAAAGGTCTTGCCGTCCAGCTGGCGGCAGACGGCGGAGGTGCGCAAATCCAAAGTAGCCATAAACCGATACCGGATAATGCCCGCTGCTTTATAGCCCTCTAAAAAGCCCTGATTGGAGAAGTGATTGACCTCTGTACGGATCAGGCGGCTGGCACAATAGCGTTGCCCGCTGTCGCTGTCTGCACCTATGCAGTCCTCCAGCAGCCGCTCCTCCATATCGTGCAGGGTCATACCCGTCATACAACCCACTTCAATCGTGCGCTGCAAGCGCTTGCAAAAGGCGGCGTTGTTCTTCCACACACGATCGGAATAGTTTTTGCCGCTCCACTTATGGGTAAGTGCGGCCTGTACACGGCGGTCACTGATCAAGCGAAAGTCATATAGACCATTGCGCTTTTGGTCGTTAAATATAGTGCGGTAGTATGCTTGTTTGAGTGTATCTGTCAGTCGCGCTTTCGCCAGCCGTTCCTCCCGCACGCCCATGGCTACGGCTTCCGCACGAATAGCGTTCTGTAAAGCCTGCAAACGGCTGATACGGTCCGCATAGGCCGGTGCGTCCAGCATAGCGATCAACTCCCGCCGTGCCTGTGGCTCCTTGGTCTTCTGCAGCTGTTCCAGCAGGCGCTGGCGCTCCTGTGCGGTTTGGCCTGCGCTGAGCAGCTGCAAGGCATAAGCCTGGCTGATCTGACCGTTTTTAACATACCGGCGGAGAATACGCTCAATTTGCTCGTTGAGCTGCTCTACACCCTGGGCGTACATACGGTTGACCTCCACCATCGTAGCGGTGGTGCGCGCTTGCAGCAGGTGCTCCAGGTCAACCGTTCGCCTTTTCCAATACTCTGCTGCCTTCATAGATTAAGCGTCCTTTTCTTTGTCTTGCTGTTCCTGATCTGCCGACTGTCCCTTTTCATCAGCTTTGTCCTCCGCCTTGGCGGCAAAGCTGTCCATATATTGCTGCTGGTTCTCCTGCTTTTGCTGTTTCATGTTCTCCACAGCTTCCGCCGGGTCCTTAACGAACCATAGCAGGGACAGCAGCGTCTGATCGTCAACCAGTCCGGCATTCTTCAAGGTGCACACCATCTGCACGATCTGCGCCTCATCAATGGGCAGGGCCACAGTAAACACCATATCCACATCATCTACGGACACCGGGTCTATACCGTTATGGGCCAGCCAGTTGTTGTATAAGGTCCAGCGCTTTTTCAGCCCCGCCTCCATGGCGCTCATCTTGCTTTTCACCAGCAGGTGCAGGGCAAGCAGCTTGAGCTTTAACGCCACGCCGCTGGCATTACCGGCAAAGGCCTGGTCTGTCATATCCGGGGTTAGGGTCATCTTGTGAATATCCGATACCAAGGTATCGTCCAGCACCTTCATGGAGTTTTCGTCAAAGGTCTTTTGTATGTATTCCAACCGGGCGTCCTGCGGAATGCCGTCAATGAGCCGGTCTCGCTTGGCTGCCTCCATGGTGTCCTGGGGCAGAACCGCGCCGAATGCTGCCAAGATGGAATTAACAAATTTGCGCTTATCTGTAAGCCGATCAGACAGCAGCTCGTTTCTGGCGTCAATCAAGTTGGCCACCTGCTCAAAGTCGCCTTGTCTCTCCTCGTTGTTCTCATAACACACCACCGGCACCTCATCAAAGAAGTGTGGCACCGGTGCACCCACCGGGTTGTACACATAGTTTTCTTTATCCAGCGATGTGCTTTCGTACTGCTGATACTGGGTAGCCGTATAGACTGTTACCGCATAGTACCGGCTGCGGTCTGTGCGCTCCCGCTGCTCAAACCACAGCGCAAACAGATCCTTATGCTCCACCGTGTCATCCTGCACCAGGACAATTTGATCCGGCGCATACACTGCGGATCGCGGGCGCGGCTGCTCCTCTGTGCTGGCATACAGCAGCTCGCAGCTTTCGCCGTATATACCCATGGCCTTGCCAATCCGCTGATCTATCGTAGCAATATTCTGACTGTGATAGGCAGCCATAACGGCAGAAATGTCAATTTCCTTGCTGCACAGATCGCACAGGCCGTCTTTGTTTTCGTCCACAGCGTTGTGCCGGATCAGGTTACCGCTTTCCCGATCCAGCTTTGCCTCCACCGTAGACACCAGGGACAGCTTGGCCTGGCTGTCTTTCTTGTCCTTGTCGTTACAGTCATACTTTACCGGCTCGCTCAGAAAATAGCCACGGATAATATCCACAATGTACTTGGCATAGTTAGCCTCGGCCCGCACATCGTTCTCGTCCTCTCCTCGGTGGATTTGCGGCACGCCAATATATCGGCCATAGAGGGCACGGCAGCGCCGCTCATATTCGTTTGCCCGACCGACCACATAATCGATCACAGCAGACGGCAGTACGCCCTGTTCCGCCTCCGGCACATCCCGCCGGTTCATGTAAAGTATCATCCTATGTCCTCCTTGTTACGATCCGCCCCAGCGCCGTACTTACAAAGTAACGCATAGCGTCCATAGCGTGGTCGTCCTGTTTGACCGGTTCGTCCCGGCCCACCTCCGCCGCTTTGTCATACCAACGGTAGGCGTAAAATTCCGCAATGGTACGGGTGCAGTCCTTGCTGAACAGCAGATCCGCCCGCTGCAATAGCGTACATACGGTACGGATTCCATCCAGCACCGCGTTATCCGCCTTTAATACCTTGAGCCCCCGCCTTTGCAGTTCTGTAATGAAAGAGGCCGCCGAAGGGTCAACCACTACGCAGGTATACGGCGTATCGCCGATAAAGGCCATCATCTCGTCCGCATACTCTGCGTCCGTTCTTTGTTTATGGTTCTCTCGCCCGGAATAGTAATATTCCTTGGTGCATAGCCATTTGCCATGGTATTTGCGCCACATCAGGAACACCGTAGGGTTTAGCGTACCGTAGTCCACACTGATATAGGCAGAACCTTGCAGTTCACTCTCCGGCGGCAGCGGAATACAGTGCCGCCTTTCGTCAAACATATCGTAGATCAGGCCCTCTGCCACTTTCCATTCGCCCAGGATATACCGAGCATAAAAAACGCCCGCGTACATCGTTCTGTACCGGGCTTTGACCTCCTCTGTCAAGGACAAGTTATCGTCCATCGTAAAGTGAAGGTAGAGTATTCGCTTTTCTTGCCGCTTCTCCGGCAGGATCCATTCTTCATAAAACCAGTGGTGTGGGTTATCCGGGTTGCAGTTGAACCAGAATTTTGCACCACTGACAGAGCACCGGGCGGTGGCCTGCTGCACAAAGGACTGGGGCATTAAAGCCACCTCGTCAAAGAACACACCAGCCAGGGTCATACCCTGGATCAGATCCTGGCTGCTTTCGTCCTTGCCGCCAAAAATATAAAATGCGTTTTCCGTACCACCCCGCGTCACCACAAGCACATTGTCGCTACGGCTGTATTTTACCTGATACCCGCGACTTTGCAGCATTGCAGGCAGAAAAGAAAGCACATTCCGGCGAAAGGAGCTGATCGTCTTACCGCACATGGCAAAGTTCATGCCGCTGTAGGTACTCATAGCCCACAGAATATAGCTAAGCGCCATACTCACCGTCTTACCGGATCGTATAGCGCCGTCTGCAATTATTCCGTTTTTGTCGCTCACAGGTGATGTTTTGCACCACCAGGTGAGCACCTGGAGCTGCTTGGCGGAGAATGGCCGAAAGTGAAAGGTACTTATTCTTCCCATACCTGTTCACCCGCTTTCTGCTCCAAGGCTTCCAAAAAGCCATCGTCCGTCTGTTCATCTTCATGCCCTCGGGCCAATTCAAAGTGACGCAGAAGCTCTGCCAGGGCTTTCACCCGATCAGATGTATTCGGCGGCTTTGCCGTCTCTGCAAACCCAATGGAGCACAGCGCGTTAAGCACATCCGTTGCGGTAAAATCTAACTTGTCCAGTTTTCGCTTTTCCAGGTCAGCGATAAATTTTTTTACCTTATCAATTCTTAGCAATCGGCTCGCTTGGCTTTCTGCGCTCCCGGGCGCCTTACAATTCGGGTAAGCAGCCTGGTAAGACCGTTTCCCGTTATGGTCGAGCACATATTCATAACAAAACAGCCTTTGTTTAGGTGTTAAGGTCTCTTTACCCATGCTGCTCACCTCCTTTGTAATAATTGCGGATTATATGCTGTTATTTTTTCTGTTTGCTATTTGGAAAAAATTCATCCAGTATCTCAAGCGTTAGTACCGTTTTTTCAAGATGGATATTTTTCTTTATCCAAGTAAACAACAAAGCAACTGATGTAACGATAGCGGCCACGATCACTACGACAAGGACGATATAGCTTATCACTCCTTTACAGTCATTGTGAAGTGCAACGATCCAAGAAGTCATAGTCGCAATCAAAGAAAACTCTGCTGCCATAGACGCATTAAAGAATTTGGATGCGGATTTCACATCCGTCTCAGCCATAATGCGTTTGCGCCGGCGTTCTGCCGGAGAAATGTTGGTCAGTTCTGTCTTGATCTCTTCGTACTTCAGGACTTCACGATTTTTCTTCTGCTGCTTGCCTAAAGGTTTTTCAGAGCGTTTACGCATGTATTTGTTTTCCCCCCTTTCGCTCACCATAATTATAGCACATCTGAAAATGGGCCTCGTAGTAACCGCATTTAAGAAAGGAAAAGCACAAAAGCAAAAGCCAAAGAGCGCACCGTTTGGAGCGCTCTTTCAATCTGTTTGGCAGTTTATACTATAACACAGACGGCAACCTGCATACTATAACATCAACATGCATTGCATAGTGGTTTTTTATTTTTTGCATTCCAGCATATCCAGGGACTGCGGGTGAATGCGAGAGACCAGGTGATTGTATGTAATATCTTCGTCCACAGCGATCTTCTCAAAAGTGTCACCGTTCAAATACCGCCGACGCAACACACGCCGGTGCAACGGGCTGCGTACCTGCTCAATAGCAGCCTCAATTTCTGCCCGCTGCAACAGAGCAAGCCGGACTTGTTGGTCCAGCTTCTCTTTCAGTTCTATAATGCGATCTACCGTCAAGGTAAAATCTGCCCGCTGCCCGCCTCCCGGCGTGGGAGAGATGGAAGCCGTGATCTTTTGCGCCCGGCTGTTTAGTTCTTCGATCTCCTGTTGTGTAATCTCAACCTCCGCCCAGCACTCCCGATAGCGTTGCAGCCATTCCTTCTTTTCGTTGTTCGTCATTTTTCCTCCTGCTTTTTATTCCGCTCATTTCTTAAAGTTCGGACCAAAGCCGATCACGCCGAAAAATGCAACAATGACAGCCCCGGCCACAAGAATGATTTGTGCTGCTATACACATCCTGCTCACCTCCCTGTGCTTCCGAACCCGCCGTTACCGCGTTCGGTGTCTGCCAGCTTGTCCACCAGCACCAGATCCGGAGTGTCGATATTGACCACCACCAGCTGGCTGATCTTGTCCCCACGGCGCACGGTGTAATCCATGCCGCTGTGGTTGTACAGTTTGACAGCAATGCTTCCTGTGTAGCCCACATCGATCACGCCCTCACTGGTGATCCCGTTTTTCACATTCAGTCCGCTTTTTGATTTAAGAAAGCCTGCTGTGTGTGCCGGCAATTCAATATGTACCCCGGTGTCAATGGTCACCGCTCCGTGTGCCGGAACAACCGTGTCCACCGGTGACAGCAGGTCAAGCCCTGCATCCGTATCATGTGCTCTTACAGGCATTAACGCCTGCTTGTCAAGTTGAATGTTCATTATGTCTCCTTTCGTTTGTCGTCCATATTGTGATTGAGCGAGTGAACAGCCACAAACCTCTTCCATAAAATCGCTCCATTCAAGAATTCCGTAATTGAGATGTCTGGCATATTCCATATCACAAAACGAACCATCATTGAACCAATACACGGTGTCTCTTTCATATACATCCCAGCTATCATCCTCCAGATAGCTGTCCTCGTCACACCACTTCCTGCCATTTTGATGAAGAAATCGGCAAAAGCTCTCAGCTTCTTCTCTGGTTTTGCAATGCATTGCGTATTCACCTTTGTAATCATTTAGATTGAATGTCATTTCAAATCCTCCTCTTTCTGAATTGCAACATTGAACGGCTGTTTTTCGTCAAAGAAAATATGACAAATCCCATCACGAATAATGCAAAGGTGCGCTCCGTCAACCGGGTGCTCAAATATCGTCACAGCTACATCAAACTCCGACTCCATAATCAAGATGTAGCATTTATACTTTCTCTTGCCGCTCAATGGGAGTTTATTGAGTTCTTCTATAACAGTGGTTCGTAGTCGATTACATCGACTTTTCAAAACTCGTCTTATTATCTTATTAGCAAGGTCATTGATCTCTTTCTTTATGCCGTTGTCTTCTCGCTCACCTCTAAAAAGTATATCTCTCATTCTTTTACCTCGCTTTTAAGCCACATTATAATGCCCTCAACACATGGCACTGCGCATGGACCTTTGCTAAAAAAGCAATAATCACAAGGGTTTCCTAAATGACCATTGCTTATCTCATTCGCCATTTGGCGAATATTCCTATCTATGATTTTTTCATAATTTGTCATTCTTCTACCTCGCTATTGAGCCAATCTGTAAACCCCATTATATTGCAGTCGTACCTTCCTAAAAAATTAAAAGGACATTCATCACAAGAGTCGTAGTGATCGCATACATAATTAGATATTCTTTCTAATTCTGACGCCATTTCATAAATGCTTCTATTTATAATTCGTTCGTAATTTGTCATTCTTTTTTCTCCTTTAACTTTGCTTCTGCTTTCTTAGCTCTCGGAAGCTTGAACTTGTCTCTATTAAGAGCCATTATAGTTCCAACCTGTGTATGAATCTCATTCCATCTGCTCTCAAAGCTTCCAGGAAATTCCACAGGATCTGTATTTTTAAGAATGTTAATTATACCAAGCATATATGGAACCGTCATCTGCTCGTTAAAATTCATGTCAGGTAAGTCAGGAAACTTAAGATTTGTACCCCATATATTAAAATTATCGTCCATCCTTATTCTCATGTCTGTCAATCCATTGTTATATGTAACAGTTTCACCCTCTTCCATATAAAGATATAATAATAATGTTGTTATATCTTTCAAATCTTTGATTCCATCAATTGGTCTCATTCTATAACACCTTTCTTTATTTTACCGAGTTAATCTTCAAATCTCGCCCTCCGTCCTCGGCGGATCAGGCAGTTCTCGCCAATGAGTAACTTTTGGTTCATAGTTACTCGTTACGGCACTGTTTAAAATCCACCGGTGCACTTCTTTATTGAACACCTTTTCATAATATCCCGTGGCTACCCCAAGAAGAGTATCATACACGATTACTTTCATATCCGTGTCTGGCAGCCTGTCCTTTACACTGATCCAACCATCCGGCTGGTGGTAGCTTGTCATTCCTGTACACATCGGTTTGCACTCCTTAATATTCAACCGCTTCCTGTCTGTTAACGAAAAAGTGAATGCCGCTCGAACATTCGTTCCATCGGTTATCGTCAAAAGAATCCGGATATACCAACTCTCCAACTTTATAAACGACATTTGGTGAATGGTTTGTGTTAATTACGCTCGTTGTTTTGGCCGGCTCTCCTAAAATCGTCGTAATTGAAAGAACCTTGGCATAGCTTGCTCGGCACTTCCGTGTAGTACCAGAACAGCGCTTTGCGTCTGCTGGAACAAGTAGTTCAATAATGTATTCTCCACATTTCTTAAACGCGACAAACTCACCTTTTTCGGGGCACGCATAGGGTATGAACGGAATGTTTTTTACACCGCGCATGTTGGCTCTATACACGTCTGCGCCGTACAAGAGCGTCCCACGCATGTTGGCTCCATACATATCTGCGCCACACAGGATTGTCCCACGCATGTTGGCGCCACACAGGATTGTCCCGCCCATGTCGGCTCCACGCATGTTGGCTCCACGCAAGTCTACTCCTTGCATGTTGGCTTCACGCAAGTCGACTCCATGCATGTCAACTCCAAACAAATCGGCTCCATACAAATCTGCTCTTACTCCATCAGCTTCATTATTCAGCCATTTCTTATGCAATTCAAGCACGACTTTCAATTTTTCTTGCGTCATTTGCCTTTCTCCTTTCAATCGCTACCTTTTCTTTTTGTCTGTCCGTTCTTTCTCTCTCCCATTCTCGCAGCTGTACTGCCCCCTGTGTATCGTCTTTCCGTCAGGTGCCAGGTGTTTGCGGCAGCCGTATTCATTGCTGCCCAGGTTGCGGCCATACTGGCAACGATCACAGCGCACATAGAATGCACATTGTTCAGCCATCTGTCCGTGTCCTCCAGTTCCGTAGCTCGACCTCCACATAGCCATCCAAGTCATAGGTCTTGAGCACTTGCAACTCAACCACCTGCTTGTCATCCGGGTAGGCCAGGCCGTTCAATGCGTCCAGCACGATCTTGGCGATGTTGTCCGTGTCCGGCTTTTTGGTGGGCAGCACACTGCCGGCCATCATCTCCACCTTGCGCTTTTTGCTGGAACTCTTGGGAATGCCAAACGCTGCAATGATTGTTGCACTGACCGGCTCGTCCACAGCGAAGGCCATCAGATCTCCATATTCCTGCCGGTAGCAGAACCGCACCTCGTCCTCGTAGTCCTTGGTCTTCCTGGGCGTATATGTAGCAATATGGTCACCCCGGCGCACAGCCCGGTGCCGACCCTTGCCCTGGGGCTCTCCCGGTATCGTCAATCGTACCATCATCTTGCTGTCACCAGCCTTTCGTAAATCTGCTGGGCCATTGCTGCCGTGGCCAGCTCTTCATCGCCGTGAGCGTTCAGCCGCTTGGCGTACCGCAGCAGCGGCTCCGGATTGTTCTCATCCACCAGCATGTACCCAAAGTCACCGGTGACGATGGGCACGCCCTGTTCCTGCATAGCCTTGCGCTCTGATCTCAGGTCCCGCTCGCTAATGCGCGTCCGCCGCGCCAGCTCTTTGCCCCTCACCGGCATACCGGGCGGGATCAGTGCGTCATAGATCAACGCCTGCCGTGGTGTCAGTTTGTTCAGTTCCATAGGATCCTCCTAAAACTTGATGTCTGTGTTGTTCATGGTGTCCCGCTTGATCTGCTCCAGGTCGTAAGACGGTGGGCTTTGCAGTGCCCCGCTGTTCTTCCTGTCCTCCGCGCCCCACTTCTGCAATACAGAGAAGTGGTCGTAATAGGTCTTGTGGGTGTTGTGAATGTGGAAGGACAAGTTTTTGATAAGCCGCTGCCAGTCAAGTGGGAGTTGTTTTTTCAGCTTGGCAAGCTCCTCATCGGTTAATCGAACATTTTTATACTCGCCATATAATTTTGCGGGCGTGCACGCGCTTGCGCGCTCTCTCCCTTCTCCTGTATTTCTTGTACATTCTTCTACATTCTTGTTTGTGTGTTTCTGCGGCGTTTCAGTGTCGTTTCTGTGTCGTTCCTGCGTCGTTTCTGTGTCGTTTTTTGCATTTGCGTATGCTTGATATTTGGCGTAGTGAAGCACTCTAAGCCGTGTCTTTTTACTGTCGCTTTTTACTGACAACATTCCGTCAGCTTGAAGTGTTTCCAAGTAACGCTTAACTTTCGTGTTACTCCACTTCCACCGATCGCACAAAAAGCGAATGGAGGTGATCAGCTCGCCACTGTCCACATCCATCAGCTTGCCATCAATCATCATCTTTGCAGGTGAGCGATTGCACAGCAGCAGAAGGTCCATCCAGGCATGGAATTTGTCGTAGGGCTCCGCAGAATATAGCCAGTGCTCCGTAACCTTTCGGTGCACCTTGATCCATCCTTGCATAGGCTCTCCTTAAAACGGCAGGTCGTCGTCATCCACGATCTCTTCAAAATCGCTGTTATCTGCGCTGGCGTAGCTGGGCGCCGGTTGCGCAAAAGCGGGATTGGAGTTTGCGCCGGTAGTGCCACTCTCTGCCTTAGAGCCGCAGAAGGACACCTGGCTGGCCACCAGCTGCACGCTCTTGCGTTTCTCGCCGTTCTGGTCCGTGTAGTTGTCTGTCTGCAAAGAACCCTCCACGGCGATCATGGAGCCTTTATGGAAGTATTTGCACACAAATTCTGCCGTCTGCCGCCAGGCGGTGCAGTCGATAAAGTCCGTCTTGCGTTCCTCGCCTGCCTTCTGATAGTTGCGGTCCACAGCTACCTGAAAGCGCACAACGGAGACGCCGCTGGGCGTGGCTCTCAGTTCCGGTTCGTAGGTCAATCGACCCATAATTACAACACTGTTAATCATAGATAATTCCTCCCAAAAATAGATATAAAGTCCTTGTCCGGGTAGGCAGTCTCAAATGCCTGCTGCCCTACCCGATGTAAATAATCCATCGTCTGCTTGCAATGGTGTGCGCCTCTCGGCGGCTCGTTGTGGCAATTATGGCACAGGAGCACCGTCAAGCCGTATTTCTCGCTTTTCCGTCTGTTATATGCCCCGAACACATGGTGTCGTTCCAGGGCCCGCACAGAGCCGCACAGGTAGCATTGCCGGGGCTCTTCCAGCTGTATAATGCTCTTCTTCACTGTTTCCGTTCCTCCCAAGCAGCCATCAGCTGTGTCAGCTCAGCTGGCGGCATAGTCTCAATGCCCAGTGCTTTGCAGTCCTGCACCACGGCGTCTATCAGCCGGGCCATGCGCTTCGTTCCGTAGCAACTGGTGCCGTAATAGAACCGCACCAGCGAGGTGCGCGGGTAGATACCATCGTCCACCTTCTCCGCTGTCCAGCCCAGGCCGTTCATCCCCCATGATTTCGTCATGGCATTCACGGCACTGTCCGGCAGCTGATACTCCACCGAACGGCCATACTGCCGCACATAGCCCCGGTAGATCTCGTCCTTGGTGATCTGCGGATCGTTTTTGGCCAACTCCGCTTGCAGTTTGCTGATCAATGCCCACATGTAGGCGTTGGCATCTAGGCTCCGGCGTTTCGGCTTTGGCTTAATCTCCAGTACATAGTCCTTTTGCTCTGCCAGGGAGCCTATGAACGCCCCCACCTTGGCCATAGTGGGAACCAGGTCAGCTTTTTTGAATTCGATTTTCATCTTATAGGCCCAGCTTCATGAAGATCTGATCGGCCTGGTGCCGGGTCAGGTCCTCAATGCGGCTCACCTTGTAATAGGCCAAGGCCTTTTTGACCCGCTCATTCTCTGCATTTTCTTTCAGAATAGCCACCTGGTCCGGGCTGATCTTCTCCGCTGCCTGCTGCCGTGCCTGTTCTTTCTTCGTGTCCTGGGGCTGCACCTGCTGGTACTTTGTCCGATCAGCTGCCCAGTACACATCTGCACCGAACCCTAACATCTTGCAGCACACCGACAGAGCGTCCGTATAAGCCATCTTGTAGCACTCATCGGAGGTGTACAGGCCGCTACGCTCCTTAGCCACCAACGAGGAACCGCCAATACCCGGAATAGGGGCGCTCCATGCATCGTTGTACTTCACATAGAGCAGCAGTTGCACATACACAGTCACCACGCCATCCGCACCCAGATCTTGCCATGTGCGGCTGACTTCCACCTTCCAACCGATACCACAAGGGCCAAACTGCTCCGTCAGTGCCTTGATACGCCACATTGGGTTAATATCAGTCATGCCCTTTAAGCGGCCTGCGCTAATGTTCTTCTTGGCGCTGTCCGGAACCTTGCGCACCGCCTCATATATCTTCATGTTCTCCATTCCATTCACCTCACTTGATCACGCAGCCGGGGGTCTCAATCAGTGCCGCACCGGCTACCGTCTCCCCTGCCAACAGGGCTTTTCGGATAGACGCCTTGTCCACCTTGGGCGGCTGGGGCTGCATGTATTCTGCCGGCACCGCTGCCAGATTGAACACATCCACCGACTTGCTCGATGTACTGGTCAGCACGAACCGTCCGGCCTGCACCTTATCCTGCTGGGTGGCAGCCAGGTACGCCGCCAGGGTCTTCTTCATCCGCTTAATGGCGTTGTCCGCCCGCTTCTGCTTTTCGGCGAAGAAGTCTTTTTCGCGCTTGTAGTCCTCCACATCCGCCGTCAGCTGCCGGATCACCATACCGTAGTCCTCCAGCTTCTCCGGCACCATCATGCTGTCCAGTGTGTCCTGGACCGTCTGCTCGTCAATCTCTCCGGCTTCCAGCAGCTCCATCAGCTGGGCTGCCTGGCCGGTTAGTTCATACAGTGTCGCCATATCGTTCTCCTTTGTCTATATTCAATACAATGCGGGCCTCTGCCCGCACCTCCGGGTCGCATTCCTGGGGGCAAAAGCCGTAGTCATTCACGAACTTGTCCATCTCTGCGTTAGTCATCAGATCACCCCCAGGTCGTAGCAGCTGCGAAGCCAGTTTTCGCTGCGCCGCACAATGGTCACTTCCTTGTTGTTCTCGTCCAGCAGCTGCTCCAACTTCTCGCAAGCACATTCCCAGCAGTAGCTGCCGCTGGGCTCATCGTTGCCCGCACCGATGGAGAACCCATAACCCTCAATGGCAATGTCGCAGCTGTCACAGGCGATCACGCCCGCCTCTTTGTCATACATCGGCATTCTCCTCCTGCTTGTCTTCGTCATACACCAGCGGGCGAACAAACCCATACGCCTTAGGCAGCGTCAGCAGAGTCTCGCTCACAGGTACAGACACAGCCTCCAACACATCGTATGTACAGCCCTGCACGGCCACTCTGTAACCGGACTGTATATCGCTGAACCCAGGAGCACGGCACACCTTGCCGTTGGTCATGATCACCAAATCCATATATTCATTACTCATTGTCATTGTCCTTTCCCAGTTGAATTGCGTGCAAATACGCCAATTCAAAATCTGTCAGCGGCGCCAGCAGCACCACTCTATCCTTATCATCTTCAACCACCAGCTGCTTGTCCTGTCGGAGTTCGTCCTCGTCCTTGGGCAGTACGAACACTGCCAGGGCGATCAGACCACATCCGGCACCGCTTACAGCCATGGACACCCACCAATAGGGGTTGTCCGCCACCAGGCAGCAGCCAAACAGCACCAGCAGAAAGCCGGTAATCACCAGGACCACGCCGGCCTTTTCTCGTTTCGTCATTGGTTTGTCCTTTCTTTGCAGTTGACTGCAAAATCAATATTTGCCTGCATTATAGGCGTGGAACGCCGGGGCGAACACAGCCAACTTTGTGCCGTTCTCACCCAACTGAATGAGAGGGAAGCCCGGGCGGTGCATATACTGCCGCGCCGTTGGTATGCTACAGTTCAGGTATGCCGCCACATCTTCCGGACCAAGATACAGTTTTGTACCCTTGACCTTGACCTCTTCCTCTACAGCTTCGGCGGTGCGGATCAGGTCAATATAGCTTTGCAGGCGCTCCATACGCTGCTGCACGGCGGCGTCGAAGTCGTCCATTGCCAAGGGGCTGTCCTTGTTGATTGGTACTTTCATTGCTATTCTCCTTTCTTGATTAGGCCAGCCCTTTGGGCAAGCGGCAGAGCCGCAAGCTGCCCGCTGCACGGCAAAAGTGCCGTTGGCGATAAATGTGATGTTGGGTGGGGCGGGCACCGGAAGCAGGAATATAATGGGTAAATTTGACAAAAAAGAAAAGAAGAAAGAGAAGAAATGAAAAAAGGTCCCGCTGCCTGCGTATCTCTGCCGCCGCCCAAAAGGCTGGCATTGGTTGTAAATTGTTGCTATAATGATGTTATTATGACGAAAGGACAAAATCAGATGAAATTAAACAAAGACTGTGTAAGAGAGGTACTGATCTACCTTGAAGAGCACCTTGGTTACAATGACCACTTAGACGCCTCTACAATTCAAATAGACCCATACACTTCTGAAGAAATCTTGTATACAATCAGCTTGCTGTCAGAGGCCAGATACGTAAAGGCCGTCTCGGTTGCAGATCTATGCACCACACCAACATATTTTGTGGAATCCATCCTCATGCCAGGTCACGATCTGCTGGATAACATCCGAGATGACAATGTATGGAGAAAAACAAAGAAAATTGCTTCCAAATTTGCCTCTGCTTCTCTGAATGTTCTCTCATCCGTCGCAACCAGTGTCTTATCATCAATGTTGCTTAATCCACCTACCGTTTGAATTGGTGTTCCAGCACCTGGCGCAGGCACTTCTCCATATCCTCTTCGGTGAATTGGATGTTCTTATCAGTCAAATAGTACAAAACCGCTCTTAGCCTCCAATGCGCCATCAGCGCACTGATCATCGCAACAGTGGAAATAAGAACCAATACAACAATCACTTTTATTCACCTCGCTTTAACTGCCTGCTGCTTATCTAAAGGCTGGCCGTGTATTTAGTTGTTGCGCTCTGCGATGATCTCGTTGATTGCGCCGAGGATCCGCTCTTCTCCGCTTTTTGATTTTCGCTTTCCGCCGAGCACATTACAAAGATATTGCGGAGACCAGTTGAGTTTCCTGGCAAGGTCACGCTGCGTGATCTTGTTCATGTGCATTTTTCCTATTGCTGTTTCAATCCAACTGTCCAAAAAATATACCTCCTCCCAGATTTTTTTAAAAAGTGGTTGAATTTATTAAACCTGTGTGCTATACTCATCTTGTCCAAAGAATTAAACACAAAGTTGCTAACGCTGTTGAAATAGTTTAACGAATTCAACCACACTTGCATTATAAGCCAATTCGTTCAACTTTGCAACACAAAAAGTCTAATTTGTTAAACTTTGTGTAATTTGCACAAAACAAGGAGGCATTTTTTGTGTTTTATGACCGCTTTCAACATATATGCAATGAGGCCGGTATCTCGCCTTCACGAGCCGCTATAGAATGTGGCTTTAATAAAGGCAGTGTCTCCTTTTGGAAGAAAAAATATGAGAATGGAGAAGATGTAGAACCCAAACTGGAGATACTTAAGAGCATTAGTGAGTATTTCGGTGTGTCTATTGACTACTTAACTGGAAAAACGGACATAAAAAATCCCCCGGACCAACAAAGTCCGGAGGAGATCGCCAAGGTGGCACTATTTGGTGGTGACGGAGAGGTTACCGACGAGATGTGGAACGAAGTTAAAGGTTTTGTAGAATTTATCAAAGATAAGAGAAAGAGAGAGAATGACAACAACTGAGTCCCTGTTCGATCTCATCGAGCAAAACAACATAGAGGTGTATCTGGGCAGTATGCCCGCTGCCAAGTCTGCGTCTGCCAATATCGGCGATGATTATTACATAGCACTTGACGAGCAGAGCCTGGAGAGCACCGCAGAGGCCCGCTGTCGCCTTGCCCACGAAGCCGGGCACTGCATAACCGGGTCGTTCTACAACCTATATGCCCCGCTTGACCGGCGCAGTAAGCACGAACGCCGGGCAGATAAGTGGGCGGTAAAAAAGTTGATCCCCAAGGCCGAGTTGGAGGTGCAGCTGCGCCAGGGCCTGGAGCCTTACGAGTTGGCCGAGTATTTCAATGTGACCGAGAACTATATACACAAGGCCATTGAATTCTACTTTGAATGTGGAATATCATAATTCACGGCACGCCGTGATTATAGATGTAATAACTTAATAAGAGGAAAAAAGAAATGAAAAAAGAATATAAAATCCTTTTGTATGCATATCCGTTTATTATTGCGATTTCTATCTTGGCTACAGTAGGAGTACCGCTGTTTGCTTTGGCTGATGTAGCGTTTCTCGTGCTGTACTATTATATTTTGCAGAAGTCATTTTCAAAAATAAATATAATCAAAAATGCCGACGAATACGCGGCGTTTGCGAATGCCAATGCAGATCAGCGCGTGCAAGACGCCAAAGCGACTGCGGAAAAAATGCGAAAAGAAACAGAGGACAGTTGTGCTCAAAAGGTTCAAGCTGTTGAGCGTGAACTGAAGCAAAAACGGAAATGCATTTCTCAGTTGAATATCGAAATCCGCAATCTTAAAGCCGAAATTGAAGTGGCGCAACAAGAAGCGGTTGCTGCCTCTGTCGCCGTCCCTGTTGACTATGATATATCGTCTGCAGAATATAAAGACAAATTTGCTCTTGCACAACTTAATGAAAAAGAATGTGTATCCTCAAACAATGCTGTCTCTGTACATTCCGACGCGCCAAAGTCTGTTATAAATGCAAATGTGAAACAGATCCTGCGTTGCTTTAATTCGGAAGCGGCGGCTATTATCAAGAATATTACCACGCGGAACATTGACAGTGCGCGTTCAAAAATCATCAAGTCCTTTGAAATGCTCAACAGGATTTTTGCGCCAGACGGAGTGGAACTCAACCGCCCGCTGCTGGAGATTAAGCTGGAGCAGCTCAACTGTATGTACGGCAATCAGGTGATGGCGGAGCGCGAAAAGGAAGAACAACGCGCGATCCGAGAGCAAATGCTTGAAGAAGAAAAAGTGCGCCGTGAAATTGAGCGCGAAAAAGCAAAGCTCGATAAGGAAGAACGGCAGTTCAAGAATGAAATTCAGAAACTCATGACTTATCTACATAAAGCGGATGATATTGAAAAGCAGCTTTATGTTGACAAGATAAAAGAACTGGAGGCGAAACTCGGCCTGTTAGAGCAGGACAGAAAAAATGTGCTCGACCGGGAGCAGAATACGCGCGCCGGCTTCGTTTATGTAATATCCAATATCGGCTCTTTTGGAAAGAATGTATATAAAATTGGAATGACAAGACGGTTAGAGCCTATGGACCGCATAAAAGAACTCAGCAGCGCTTCCGTACCGTTTGAATTTGATGTTCACGCTATGATTTTCTCTGAGGACGCGCCGGCGTTGGAGACAGCTTTACACCGGCAGTTTGATGATCGGCGTATAAATCTTGTAAACAGCCGAAAAGAATTCTTCCGTGTTTCTCTTTCAGAAATTGAAAAGGTGGTAAAAGAAAACCACAATGCTACGGTCACTTTTACCGCCGTTGCCAAAGCGGAGGAATATCGTCAGACAGTAAGGCTTCTTGAAAGCGAGCAAGTATAAAATCGTTTCTTTAACACCAACAAAATAAAAAAGCCCTACCCTGCGCCAACAGGATAGAGCCGATAAGCAGGATTGTGTAATACAATACCCACCCAACACGGTTATTGTATCACAGCCCTGCTGAAAAATCAAGCGGGGCTTTTTGCGCCCTTTTTTAGGCGCTGCCCGCTGCTGCGTAAAGGAGAATGTGAGTACAATGCCAAGAAAAAGAGGAAACGGTGACGGAACCATCTATAAGGTGGAAAGCAAAGGCCTATGGGCTGCCCAGCTGACCATAGGCGTGGACGCCAACGGCAAACCGAAAAGAAAGACGATATACGGTAAGCGGCAGGCAGATGTGCGGGCAAAGCTGGACGCTCTGAAGAATGAGCTTGCCACCGGATCCATTATTACCCCCGACAAAATGACGGTCGGAGATATGGCCCGCTGCCTAACAGAAGAAGATCGCGCGCTAAATATCATTGGCGAGAATTCCTACTTACGAAAGAACGCTATATGCGTGCGTATCAGCCGCAGCGCGCTTGGTTCTATCCCGCTGCAAAAAGTAAAACCAGCTGATATACAGTCCTATTTAATGTCTATAACAGAATACTCCAATTCAGTTATAGCGAAAGATTATGGAATGCTGGCCCGCTGCTTTCGTACTGCTCTTTATAGAAACATATTAAATAAGAATCCCATGGTGGGACTTCGCAAGCCTAAAAGCGTTAATGACACCCGTCGAGTCCGTGCTCTTACCGTTGATGAAGAAAAAAAGCTGATTGCCGTACTTAACGATCAAGAACGCAGTTGCCCATACCGCGCCCAATTTCTGCTTATGTTATATACCGGTATGCGTATGGGTGAAATCAACGCGCTTGATATACACGATGTCAATCTTGCCTTTCGCACTGTAAATATACGCCGCACCGTCACGCGGGACAGCTCGGAACACAGTGTCCTCGGCAAGACCACAAAAACCTATGCTGGACAACGCCTACTTTCTTTGCCAGATATGCCTTTTCAGTTACTGTCAGACCATCTAAAGAATTGGCGGCCAAATAAGATGAATCTCCTTTTCTTTGACTATAGAGCAAATAAGATCATCACTACTAATCAGGCAAATATGACCTTGAAACGCTTGATCTCGAAATATACACTACTTGATCAAACAGTTCCGGGAACAGTTACCCTGCACAGCTTAAGGCACACTTATGCCACGCGCTGTATAGAAAGCGGTATGCACGCCAAGAGTCTGCAAAAAAGACTTGGACACACCGACATAAAGACCACCCTGGACACCTACTGTGATGTTTTTGAGAAGTTCGACAAAGAGGCAAGCGACCGGGCAGACGCTTATATGCAGGATCTGCTTTTTGCGTAAATTACGGCGTTGCAGTACTATTGCAGTACCATAGCGCAAATCTTACGATATAGCGCGGATTTTTGCCTTATTTGTCCTACCTCCGCAACCACTAAAACAGACACCAAACGGTGTCTGTTTTTTATTATTTAATCGGGACTCGAACCTACGACACTTGGCTCCAAATGCGCAAGCATTTGGGAGAAACAGTCCGGTGGACTGTTTCGTAGCGAGTGCGCAATCTCGGTCCTACCTCCGCAACCGCCAAGACGGCGTTTGTTTACGCCGTCTTTTTTCTTTTTCAGGACTCAAGACCACATTCATACTGCACATAAACAGGCACCGGAAATTCCGGTGTCTGTTTTTTATTTGTCAACGCCAAAAGCGCATTGACTTGACAATAGAAAATATGATATGATTCGGGTAGAAATTACGCCATTTTTTGGCGCGAAGGGGTGCAAAAAAATGAACAAGATCAAGCGGGGTTTGGCGCTGCTGCTGACCATGATTCTGCTATGCACGGCACTGCCCATCAGTGCCCAGGCCAAGACCGCCGGCAACAAAACGGTCAACAAGGCCAACATTGTGCTGTTCGGCTACTTTGCAGACGACACGCAGACGGCGGCAGACGCCTATTTTAATCAATACGCCGGGGAACTGGTAGGCTATATCGACGGCAGCTTTGGCCGCTCGCTGAAGAACTATCTGAGCAGCATTTCCTACGGTCAGCTGCAAATGAAAAACACCATTCCCCAGTACGACGGCACCACGGTGCACGCTTTGCCAGTCCCGGTGAAGGAAAGCGACGCCCTGGTTCAAAATTTGGACACCCAAATCATAGAGAGTCTGATCCGTCAAATGCCCTCTATTGCAGACAAAGCCGTGGATCTGGACGGGGACGGCTTTGTAGACAATGTGATGGTGATTCTAAAGGCCTCCCGCTCCGCCGAAGCCGCCTCCGCAGCCACGCTGGTAGCCCACAAAAGCGACTACTCCGGCTCTGCCAAGATCAATAACAAGCCGGTGGTCGGCTACAATGTGTTTGGCACCGACCGACTGCGCTCCGAGGGCAGCAGTCTGCTGGCTCACGAGTACCTGCACACCTTTGGCTACCCGGACCTATACCGCAATTCCGGCAACGACCGGCCGGTGTACAGCTGGTCCGTAATGGGCGGAGTGATCCCAGGCTCGCCCCAGTATCCCTTGGCCTACGAGCGGATGTATTTTACCCACTGGATCGACATAGATACGGTAACCCAAAACAGCACCCTAACCCTGGATGACCAGGCCAACGCTGACGGAAACCAGGCCTTTATCCTAAAATCGCCCTTAAACGACCACGAAATCTTTGTGGTAGAATACCGCAAAAAGCCCCCCATTAACTACACGGAGCAAGACTCTCTGGATTGCCGCATCGGCGGTACCGGGGTGATCGTTTACCGAGTGAACCTAAATGTGGACGGGCTGACCAACCTGCGGGGCTACACGGGCATTTATGTGTTCCGGCCCCAGTCCGGCCAACCGGGCTACACCGGCAACGAGATACTGGATGTGAGCCACGCCTACCTGCCCTACAAGGACGACAGCACCGGCAAAACCCGCAGCACCATCGGCTCTGCGGATATGAGCGCCACCCTGGCAGACGGGGCGCTGACCTTCAGCGACGGCAGCAACTCCGGCATTGTGCTGAAGAACATTGCCGTATCCGCAGACAAACAGCAGGCCACCCTGGAAGTGGAAATTCCGCAAAAAAGCGACTATGACCTGTGGCAGGATCTGAACTATGCCGCCACCGGAAACATGACCTACGGCGTAACCATGACAGAGGTAGACGGCGCCCTGTACACCGTAGCGGCAGAGAACAAAAAGATCCGCTCCCGCAAGTATGTAAACGGTGCCTGGACGGACTTTGCGCCGGAGATCAGCGAGAGCTTTGCCAGCGAATTCCAACTGGCACGGCAGGGCAGCAACCTGTATATGGCCTTTAACGACACCAACGGTGCCGCCCGACTGATGCGCTACGACCTAACCGCCGGGGGCAGCTGGCAAGCGGTACGAACGGTGAATAACGCCGGCACCGGGGTCAGCCTGCGGGTAATCGGCGGCAAGCTGTATATGGCCTGCATCACCAACCGGCAGGTGGGCTATATGTACTACAACGACCTGCTGCTGATGCAGGTGGACGGCACCACCGCCACTGACCTTGGCACCTATGTAACCGGCACTTTTATCGGCCAGCCCAAACTGGTGGACTACGGCGGTCCCTGCCTGCTGTATCGCTCCGGTAACAGCGTGATCACCGCGCTCAAATGGAACGGCACCGCTTTTGAAAAATTCTCTGACGATACGGTAAAGGGCAACTTTTACGATGTGATCAGCAGCGGCGGCAAGCTGTACCTGTCTTTGGGCGGCTCCACCCTGCAAACCGCCATCTATGACGGTAGCAACTGGACACTCGGCCCGGACAGCGGCATCACCTGCGGCGAAACCGCATGGACCACCCTGGGCGGCGCCCTATACCTGGTGGCCAGCCCCAATACGGAGAGCGGCAACCTGCTGCTGTACCGCTACGACAACGGCACCTTTACCCAGGAGGGCGAACGCATTGACAGCCCGGTGTCTACCCTCACTGCCTGCCCGGTGAGCAATACCGTGTACCTAAGCTATGTGCGAGGCGCGGACC
>ERZ773175.313-NODE-313-length-36288-cov-23.618304_pt1 | contig 36288 bp, 35 predicted proteins | sample MGYA00581004_ERZ773175 | MGnify/ENA primary metagenome ERZ773175 (study PRJEB29015, sample SAMEA2737834) | human gut metagenome | biome: human gut; feature: human-associated habitat; material: faeces | place: China | collected 2012 ...
CGTCAAGGGTGGTTCCTGTGATTGCGGTTACCTCCATATCCGTGGTAGGATCAATTACCTTTGCAGGTGCATTGAAAATGCCGACAATTGAACCGGTTTCACCTGAGCCTACAAGAATCTGCTTTGAGAGCTTCTTTCTTACGGCTCTTGATGTGGAATTGCTGATTACGGCATCATAAGCCGCCGGGGCAAGTTTGCGAATTGCGTTAGGCTCTTCCGCATATGCAGTAATGTAGGTTTTATTGATATCAACATAATCGAACGTCGGTTCTGCTGTTGCCGCGTCTGAACCTTCTGTTGTGTAGTCGCCTTCACCATATGACTTAACAAAACCTCTCTGATAGCTTTCGCCACCGTCGAGAGAAACAATCTTAACCGCATCGATAAGGCTTGAAACATCATTGAATGTATCTCTGACATCTTCCGCTGTGTGATGTGGCATAGCAATTGTTGTTGTACTGATTGCCGCTTTTGGCGTTACAATCGTCTTGTTCATTCTTACTGTTTCGCCGTTCTTGAGCTTTTTGCCCCTTTTTTCTGCGAGGTTTTCAGGTGTAGATTCCTGCTGTTCACCTTCACTTTCCTCTGCCGCTGTAGCATTTTTTGTGATTTCAGCAAGCTTCTGTGCTCGCTCAATTTTATCATTGATTGTGTTTGCTTCTTCAATCAATTTGTCGAGCTTTGCGTCATCACCGCTTGTTTCAGCGGCCTTTGCCTCAACAGCAATTTCTTTAAGTCTGTTTTTAAGTTCTTTGATAGTCATTACTAATCATTCTCCCTTCAAAATTCCGCTGATACACAGCGATTTTATTTTTGATGACTTTGCCGAAAGATTTTTCTCTCTTTCAGTAGTCACAACTACAAGATTTTTGGGCTGATTTTTAAATTGAGCACTCGTGCAAGCGGCAATCTGTTTTTCCGCTGCAACATCTACGCTGAAATATTTAGCCGCCTGTTCACCAGTGAGCCAAGTTTCTGCATCAACCATTTTCGCGATTGTTTCGGTGTCAACATTATCAGCAAGATGTTCTGCGTATATATTGACAATGCTCTGCTCAATGGCATTAAGCAATTCAATTTCTTTCAACATATCGTTTGCATTACCGATAACAAAAGACCACGGTTTATGTATCATCAGAAACGCATTTTTAGGCATTACCAATTTATCACCCGCCATTGCAATAACTGATGCAATGGATGCAGCAAGACCGTCAACATAAACGGTTTTAAAGCCTGTGTGTCTTTTAATGATGTTATAGATTGCCATACCGGCAAAAACATCACCACCGCCTGAATTGATGTAGATATTCAGGTCTTTGCCTTCCTGACCTTTGAGCAACTGCTGAATGGCTTCCGGGTACTGGTCCTCATCACTCCAAGCGCTCCAACGGTCACTCACAATGTCACCGTAAAAATACAAATCCGCTGATGTTTCAGTTTCATTTCGGATACGAAAAATTTCATTGATATTATTTTTAATCTGAGGCATCATTGTTCTCCTTTCCTGTCTGATATAACGACTGGTCATCAGTCTTAACATAGTTAAGGCTTACCATTCTGATATCTCCTTCTTCGCCGAGGCTCGGCATATCCATCATTTCAAGACCTTGATTGATAGTAATAAAACCACGGTCAAACAACGCTTGCATAACGGTCATCTTAGTTTGTGTAGTAGCATACTGTAATTTGTTAGCAACGAAAACAATTTTATTTCCGAACCCTCTTTCGCGCTCCGAGAATATCTTATAGGTAAATTCAAGTGACAGCTTCATCGCTATGGGTTCAATTTTCGATTCGTAAAAGTTATTCCACTCAGTTTCGGAATATTCGCCTTTAATGATTTTTTCAGATACTCCGAAATAGTCATAAATGTTAGTCTTGAAAAATGAAAGCTGTGTGGTTGGAATACTTTTTGGAGTTTGATTTAATTCCTTGAATTCAAATTCCGAGCCAAGACCTGCAATGCCACCTTCATTCTCGGCGGTCATATAAGCTTCTTTCCATTCTTTGATTTTGTTTTTCAAATCTTCTTCATCAATGAAGTTGTTGAATTTCAAGTAACCTCTGAGATGAGCGGAATTTTTCACAATGTTCTTAATACCGTCATATGTGGTGTCGAGCATTTCCACCGATGTAGCTAAATCATCGTCAGGATCACTTCCGAGGAATCGTTTTTTACCCGGACGGTCTTTCAAGTGAATAACGCAATCATAGGGAACTGTATATTCCTTGCCGTCATACGACCAGATAAACCGAAAAAATAATATACCTTCATCTTCAAAAATGCGATAATTTGTACAGATTACAGGACGAATAGCCTCAATTTCCGAGAAATCATCGTTATAGCAAATAATAGCAAAACCGTCACCGCTTATAACCGATTGATAGGCTATCTTATAAAGCCAATCTGTAGTATTCAGCTCTTTACAAGGTCGGGTTGACAGCAAACGAGCAAGACTGTCACTCTTGATTACTGTTCCGTTTGCGGAATTTCTTATAACCTGCGGTTGCAGTTTCGATACTTGTGTCGCAATTCTATCTGCAATACTGTTGATAATCTCACTACGGCTGTTATAATTATTTCCGCTTTCACTGTGGGAAAAATTCAGGAATGCTTTAGCCGAGTGTTTAAAAAGTTTTTGAAAAATCCCCAAGTTATCCCGCCTTTCTGTTTTCTAACATTTTGCCAAGTGTTTTATAATGCTTACTTCTTACCGTAAAAGCATCAAAAACGCTAACAGGTCCGTCTATGTGCAATCTGCTCTCAATTTTTACCGGTTTCTTTCGTTCATCTGAATCGTTAATTTTCACAGCGACATCAAGGAACTGTTTTTTTAGCAATTCATTGTCGCCAAAATGTATTTTACCTTCTTTTAACAAGCCCTCGAATTCATCCATAATTGGTGAAAGGTTTGTACCTTGAAAGACATCATCAACCTTGAAACCTGATGCGTCCAAGTCCTGAATTAAATACTGCGCTGAGTATCTATCGTAGCCAATCATTAACGGCATTATTTTGTATTCTTTGCGAAGCATTACAAACCAATTAAACACATCGTGATAATCAACAAAATGCTGGCCACTGATGATAATCCTTCCTTTTGCTCTATGCACTTCATACTTTGTTTCCGGCTCATTTTCACAGGCTTTTTTGAAGCTGTCCTCGGGCATAAAGAATTGTGTAAAAATGTAGAAGTGGCCACTCTTGCAGATTACAACAGTTGCCGCCGTGAGGTCAGTTGTTCTTGACAGGTCAACACCTGCGATAGCGTAGCATTTGCGAAAATCTTCTAACCTAAGAGGTTCACCACCTGCAAGAGCAACATCTTCATATGCAAGCCAAGCAATAGAACTGTTTTGCAGGATGTTGCAATATTTACACATAAACTCAGCCTTTTTCGAGGTTGAATTTTTTGCCACAACAATTTCTTCAAGGTAATAACTTTCTGAAACTGATATTCCAAGATTGGGATTTGATTTTTTCAGTTCGTTGATGTCATCCCATTTTTGTATATCGTCAATCACATACAAAAATGGGAGTAATCTCATTTCACCTACTCCAAGTTTACCTTTGAGAAATCTTGTAGAGCGCTTGAACAGTTCGTCGTAGATTCCGTCGTTGATGTACCCGGCTGTAGTTATTGATAAAATAAGCGGTTGTTTTCGTGAGCCGAGAGCTGATTTCATTACCTCATACTGTTTCAAACCTGCTTGTCCCGGCCAAGCGGCAAGTTCATCACAAACTGTAAGATGTGGATTGAATCCGTCAGCTTTTTTGCAGTTGAATGCGACTTTTGAAATCGTCGTGTTCATCGGAATGACATAGATATCGTTCTTTCTTTTTTTCGTCATTTCTTCTGATGATAATTCTTCATCGAGTTTAACCGATTGATAAAAAGCATTATATACAAGGTCTGCTTGCGCCAATTTTGGGGCAAGACAGTAAATTTCAGCTCCGTATTCACGGTCAGCATATGCCATATATTCAGCAATTGCCGCTGCAAATAATGTCTTACCGTTCTTGCGAGCTACTACAATCAAAGTTTCGTGAAACTGCCTGTTGTTAAGATTATCGACTATGCCAAAAAGACAACTTACAATAGCTTTCTGCCATAACTCAAGGTGCAATAAATCGTGTCGGCCTTTGCTGTGATGCACAAAATTTTCGATAAATTTTACGGCCTTATCAGCTTTTGATTCATCGTAAAACCATAAGCCTTTTTCAATGCCTTCAAGAACCATTGCGTAAACTTTTTTAATCCATTTTCCTGCTACGATTTTTCCGCTACAAATGCGATTGTAATATTCTTGAATATAATTAACTGCCAAGCATTAACGCCTCAAGTCTTGACTGCTTTCTCTCTGATTTTTCGGGGATATAGGAAATCAAAGTGTTGATTACAGAGGTGTAAGTTCGCATATAGTCAGAATAAATTGTAACGGCAGGAATTGCCTTGCGGAATTTCTGCGAGGCATTCACCGTTGTGGTTTCAAGGCCTTGTGATTTGATGAGCCTCTGGGCTTCTAAGAGTACGCAACGAATGAAAGCCGCCTCGGAAATCAGCCTTTCAATCAATTCTCCTTTGTCGCTGTTATGAGATTTTCCGTTTTCGTCAATTTCTCGATAATGCTTTTTAAAAATCTTTTTAAGTCTGTTCATTTCCTGTTTAACCGCTTTATCCGAAATTAAAAGCTCAGATGTTTTTTCATTTTCCACCAAATTCAAATCACTCCTTTCACCCCCCTTCACGCACGCACACACGAGAGAGGAAAAATTAAGGAGCCTCCCTTCGGTTCCCAGGGGGGTATTTTATTTTTTGAGGTGGGGGGGTAGTATGTTTCCTTCGTCATCAACAGAGTAGCGAGCATTATTTATTTTATTTTTCTTTTTTTCTTTTCGATTTGACATATGTTCTTTGTTGTGACAATCCTGACAGAGCAATTCGAGATTGTCGAAGTTCAGAGTTATCTTTGGATTGTTGATGTTGTCAGGATTGATGTAGCATTTGTGGTGAACTATGTCGCCTGCATTACCACAACGCTCACACACTCCGTTTTGCTTACGGAAATAAGCATCTCTGCAAGCTCTCCAAGATTGCGATAAGTAAAAAGATTTTGCATAGTCTTTCATACTCTAAGTATAAACCCTCAACTGCTTTCTCTACTGACATCTTTGCCGGTGCCAATATTTAAGCCTCGGTAATCAGCACAGAGCAATCGTGCTGATTTGAGCCAGCGAAACACCGTGCGCTCATCCGTGTAGTTGTTAATGGCAAACTTAGTCACCCTCAAATTTATCTCACCTTTATGCAATGCCGCTGTTGGTGCAACAAAATAAACAGCGCTGACGGCTTGACAGATGTAGTCTTTACCGCTGTTTGTCAAGTCATTGAGCGTGTCTATCACAGCAAGCAGGTCAAGTTGTAGTGCTCGGTGCATTGTCTTGTCAGCTACAACCTGTGCTTTGCTTGGAAATCCAAGAGAGGCATAAAGTCTAAACTGTGCAACGGTATAATCTCTTGTTGTATCTCTCATATCCTTGCACCTCCGATTTTCTTGTGTTTATGGCTATTGGCCAAGTAAGTAAAATGAAAAGACGCACCCGTGAAGTCATTTATCCACATTTCGTCTTTGTAAAAATAATATCCTTCGGGACAAGGCAAAGCCTCACCTCGTTCGAGTTTTCTGTATTCTCGTTTTTTTCCTTCAACAACTTTGACCTCAGGTTTATTGAGATTGCGAGATGTTTTCAAGCGCTTCTTACCATTGACATCTTTTCGTATGTATTTTGCAAGGTCAGCATAATTGCCGTTTTGGTAGAGCGGAGTAAAATTTATTCCGTTTTTCCATGGCCAACATTCCATTAATATTTCCCTGACACAATCCTCAATTACGATGTGCAAATGCCAGTTTCTACCGAGTTTGCCACATTCGCAGTACCCGAGGTACTTAAATTTAATTTGTTTTTTATCTGTCCTGCGTTTGATACGCTTGAAAAAATTCGACACAACCCTCTCAAATTCATCTTCGGTAAATTCACCAAACGGAGCGGAGAACCTTGCGAACCAGTCGCCCTCAGAGAAGTTGCAAAGGATAAGTCTCTGTGTGTGTTGTTCTCCTCTGATACGGTTTGCTTTTGTTTGCTTCTCACTTGATTTTGATTGATTGATTTGTCGAGCGAGATTTTTTTTATTCCGTCTGCGAAATGACTTATAGTATTTGACCTCGAGCAAAGGACCTGATTTAATTTCACACTTGTATGTAAACATAGTTAAACCTTTATTATATATGTAAATGCTAAAACGGTCACTTAATTAATTCCTTGAGCAGGCTATTAAAGGAGTATCTCAACTCCTTTTTTGTGACTATTTATTATTCTGTTATCGTATTAAAAAGTCAGATGATATAAATATGCAGTAGTCCGTCTGACCACCGAACTACTGCTCTGTGCAACCTTGCCGCTGCAATTGTGTGTTTAATTTTTGGTGCATTCTTTTTTATAACAGCTTAATCAAAGCGGAAGTCGTCACTTTGATTACTTTTTGAATATAGGATTAACTTGATTTGAATTTCCTTTAAGATTTTGCACACGGCAAGAATATTGCCTTACCTTAAATGCCGAAATATTCTTTGTAGCTTTTGGTAATTCCTCGACAATCATCCGACTTAACCGGCACGTGACATGCTACCTTTCTAATGTTATCAGCATCCAATTCTTTAAAAATTTCCGATGCTCTCGTTTCTTCTGCCGATTTATAAAACTTAAAAAGCAAATCCACAAATGGTATGTTGCCGAACTCATTCAAAAATGCTGTATCGTTTTCGGTTAGTGTTTTTAAACATTTTTCTTTATATGTATCCGATGCGTCTGACAAAATGAAAAGTTTGTTATAAACATCATGCTTTGTGAGAAGGTCAATTATTTGTAAAGCAATTTGCAATACATTAGTATCGTGTTCGGCAATCGCCTTTGACAACTCCGTTAATTTGCAAGAAGTTTCTTTCGTCCTTTTTATCCATTCGATGTGTTCCTTGTTTGCAAAAAAAGTGTCAGTCCTAAACCTGCGATACTCTTGTAGGAGCTTGTATTTGGCCTTGACACAAGACTTGGCTGATAGCAAGCCTATTTTCGTACAGCTATACACTGCGGACATTGACAGAACAAGCCATCTGTTGAATATATCAAGTTTATTGATCTCATTAACGTCAAGAGCACCGTCGATAAATGCAACAACGAGCTTGTCAAGCTCCGATAATGTTTCTGCCGGTGCTGTTGGCTTGTCCTGTATTTCCGCTGCAACTGTTTTTTTGGATTCAGCCATTGTTGCTTGCCTCACTTTCAAGCGATTTGCGCTACAAACTCTCCGTAGCTGTAACTTGTGCCGTGCTTTGCGTTGATAGCGTCAAACTGATTAAATAAATCCGAGAACATCTCGGTAAGCTCATAAAGTTTCATTTTCGTTTCTCCTTAAAGATTTGTGTTCTGTGTGGCAAGTGCATTGATAAGATGTTCAACCTTGCCCTTGAAAAATTCCTTGTCATGTGACTGCTTGGCGAAATCGAGCATACGGATAAAGCTGTCATATGCAATTGAAAAGTATGCCTTAAAGACATCCTTGTCATCTGATGGACCGTCGGCAGTCTGAACATTTTTCAGCCTTTCTTCATACTCCTCTTTCTGCTTGCGAAGAGCCTCCTGCTTTTCGTCCTCAAGCTGTTTTCTGACGATTTTTTCGTTATTGCGATACTCTTCTTCGAGCTCGTCATAATGCTTAATGTTCTCTCTTTCCAAAGCCTTAATCGTTTCATTAAGTCTGCGTTCATTGTCGCTCGGTTCTGCAACGGCAACTTCAATAGGACGGCTTTCAAGCTCCTGAACTTTATTTGTCAGCTTGAAATTTTTGTTCTTTTCCTCTGCAAGCTGATTTTCAATATTGCGGTAGCTTTCTTTTGAAGTGTCCGCCTGTTGCTTGTAATAGTCGGCGTCTTTCTTAGCGTTATTGAGCTGTCTGCAATAGTCAATGCTTTTGTCGGTTGCCTCCTGTTTTTCAGCTTTAAGGCTGTCAATTTCAGCCTTTAACTGCTTAACCGTTGTGCTTTCAAGGTCGAGCTTTTCGGCAATTTCAGCCTGTTCAGGTTCGCTTACTGTTGCAAGAAGAGCAAGTTTTGTAACTCCTAAATGTCCACTCGAGTGGACATTTTCAAGCTTTATATTTTCGATTATCGAAATATACTTGTGTGCTTGCTTACGATTAAACCCTACCTCTGTTTCGCAGTAGTCATCAAAATTCTGATATCCAAGCTCCTTGTACAGCTTGTTGTCACGCATTGTTTTAAGCTCGTTGCACATATCCCATATATTCTGCTGTGCAAGGTTTGCACTTACGATTATCTTCTGATGAAGTTCTATCGCCTGCTTATGCTGTTCGCTTACTGTTATTTCTGACATTTTTTATATCCTCCAAGAATTTAGTGTATTGCTGTTCAAATTCAACAATTTCGGGTGGTTTTTTGCGATTCGATTCTAGTTCGTTTTTGTAGCCGTGACATTGCACTATCGTCAGGCTTTCGGGATTTACCTCAATCGTGAAGTAAGGAATTGACGGAGACGCTTTATGCCGAATGAACAGGATTACTGTGTCACCTCTTGCGTGACGGTTTACATATCCGCCGACACAATGCTTAAGAATTTTGCCCTCTGAAATAATTTCTTCGCCTGTTGTAGGCGCAAGCATTACAAGATTTTGCGTGTTCATCAACAGAGGCTTAAGAGTTTTTGTCCTCTTAGCTATCATTTCCGCCTCAGTCTTATTTGTGTAATAAGCAACCTTTTCAACGGCTCTGTCGTGTGCTTGTTCAAGATGAGCAGGCATCAGTTCTTCAATTCCCTCGGGAAGTCTTTTGCAGTTGTCGAGGTAATCCTTCCACAGTATTACTCTTTGATTGTTTTTTCCGTACTTCAGAATCTGCCTATATTTAACACCGGCATCGTGAATTTCGTTAACGACAAAAGTTCCAAGCTTTGACAGACTGCTTACAAAACCGCTTGCGTTCTGAATGTTCGGTTCTTCTTTAATGATGTTGCGGTAAAGCTCAATTGCGTTTGCGTCATATTCGGCAAACCTGTGCATGTCCGTCTTGCGACACCCAAGCATTTTAAGCAGATTGTTTTCTTTCCAATGGATTTTGTTCAGCTTTAGCTGACCGTTTATCAATAGGTCTGCAATCCTATCAAATCCGCCTTTAATCAAATACTCTGCATTGTTGTGTCGGACATATAAGTTAAGCCACTTTAAGATTCCGTGAACTGTGTACCTATCTGAAAGCTCATACGCTCCCGAATATTTAAGGTCTGTGTGAGTAATTACATCAAGATTCAGAAGCACCGTTTGTCCCCAGTCGGACAGCAAGGTTTTTTCTGACGGTCCCCAATACCAGCCCAAACCTTGTGCAGTATATGGGATAATTCCATCACTTTTCATAAGATGAAACGAACCGTAATCGTAAGAGAACCGTTGCATTGCGTGCTGTTCATATATATATAAGTATTCGTTCACAAAAGTGTATTCCGGTAACATTTCAATAGAATTTTCATTGTACAAATCATCGGAAAATAACTGATATGCCGTTACAAATCTGATGTACAGCCTGCCGTCAACAGCAAAGCAAAAACCAAACTTGCGACTTCTTTCAAGTTTTTTTCTGCCGTAGTGCAGGGCTTTTGCTTTTACGCTTTCCTTGCAATGACCGCAGACAAATTCCTGATTATGACAAAGTCGGAGCTGTTCGCCGATATGCCAACTTTGACAGCTTGTACAGAAATAGTCGCAGGTTCTTTTGCTTTTATTTTCGTAGAAAGCATACTGTGGAAAGTACATTGCTATCTGCTTTTCATGTTCATCTGTCAGGTCAGGAATATTCTCGAGCAGATATTCGGGATTTTTAATCATACCGACACCTACCAATCTATAAGATTGCCGAGGTCAAGAGTTACCGGAGCTTTCTCTTGCTCTGTCGGCTGTTCAAGCTCGTATTCCGACATATGTATCTGCATCGTGAAAGTAACCTTTGCTCCGGGGAAAATCTTACCGACAATCTGCTGATACACATCAAGGTCGGAAACTGCCACGGGAAGTTTCTTTCCCACTTCGTCAATCAGGTTTTCAAGGTTTTTTGCAGCCGTAACGGCTCTTGCAAATTCCTCGTTCTGCGCCGAAAATTCGCAGAGCATTTTCTTTACCGGCTCAAGAATTGCTTTAGATTTATGGTCTTTAAGATTTTTTTTGTTGCACAACTTGATTTTTTCTGTTGCAGAGGATATAATTGAATCAGGTTTATTATTCTTTGTGCTTGTGGCATTCACAGTGTCGCAGGCACTTTTTTTATTGCTCATTTCTCCACCCCCACACATTCAAAACCGACTGTTTCAGGTTTTGATGATTCATAGGCTTTGAGCCTTCGAGCAAGCTCTGCGTTCTTGGCTCTTTCGGCAACATACAATGCTGTCACCTTGTCAAGTTTTGCCTTGGCTTTTTCAAGGTTGCTGTGTGCCATTTCAAGGTCGGTCTGCGTACTTGCAAGGCGGTTTCGAGTGTGTTTGAGTGTCAGCTCGCTGTAAAAGAGCTTGTCCTTTAATGCTCTCTTGGTCAGTCTGTTTCTTAATTCCATTGTCAATGCTCCTTTATGTATTGTCTGATTTCTTCCTTATCAAATCGCCAAAGCTTTCCGATTTTGTGGGCAGGAAGAACGCCCCTTTGTGCAAGCCGTGTTGTGTAATCAACATTAAGTGCAAGCAACCGTGCCACATACGGCACATCAATTATCACCGGCACTTCATCCCAATTGATGATAGGTCTTTCTCTCGGCATATGTACACCCCCTATTTTTCGGTTGTAATTTTGTCGGATACGATTTCTACCGATTCCACATCGGCAACGCTGAGAGCCAGTTTGAGCAGTACAACCTCACCGACCGAGCGTGTTATCTGATAGCTTGTAACATACGGAATTTCTGTTCCGTCAATTTCAAGAAGAAACTTGTCCTTTGTGTCAATAAGTTTAAGTTTTGCCATTTTCTCACCTGCTTTCTGTTTTACCTATCTTGATTTCTACACCTAAAGCCGTTAAGAGCCTGTCGGCATTTTCAAGAGAAATGCTCTTCTTTCCTTTCTCCCAATACTGAATAGCTCTTTTAGTAAAGCCTGATTTTTTAGCAAGCTCACTTTGCGAAAGACCTTTCTGTTTCCTGCTTTTGAGCAATATTTCAGCAAATTCATTGATGTGCATTGATTTCACAGTCCTTTTGTGTTATACTATATTTAGTGGTGAACCCCAATTCACTAACTATATACAGAAAGCGAGGTGAAATTAATATGAATCATTCATCACTTAAGAAAAGTTTAATAATAGCTATGTCTTGTATCCCGGAAGTCGAAGGTTTAGAAGAAAACAACTTGATATTAACAACTTCTGCCGGAATCATTTCAGGTAAAGTGCCGTCTGAGCAGGAAATAGACGATGAAAAATCTTTGTACAGTGTTTTCTATAAGATTTGCGATAATACTAAAGAAGAATACTTTAAAAATATTTCTTCTACAGATTCTGAACCTGTAATTGTTGGTAATGATGGTTACATAATCTTAAAAGATGTAAAAATAAAGTCAACATCGTCCAATACAATTACTCATATGCCTTTTATGGTTGTATTCTATGACCAAATCATCGGCGTTACTATTGGAAATATTAACTGATGTTACTTTTGTTTGCTGACTTTGTACTTGCAATACAAGGTCAGCAATTTCTTTTGATGTACCTTTTACTGTTATTTCCACTATATCACTCCATTCCTACGCTGTTTTCTGCTGTTCGGCAAAGTCCGTTTAATGGGACGTGGTATTACCTACTGTTCTTTTTAAGAATTTCGTTAAGCCGCCGAACCGAATAAATCTTCGATAGATAAATCAGTTTGTAAAACCGACTTTAAGCGGAGAGCTTCATCAAGCGTAAATGGATATTCCCCACGCATTTTTGCACAAAACTGTCCGTATGAAATTCCCATTTTCTCGGCAACTTCTTTCTTTTTCATTTTCTTTTCAAAAATGATTACTTCGATTTTGTCAAACACGATTTTTCACCTCCTAAAATGCGATATTTCGTGTTTCTGTATTAAATATAACACGATATTTCGCACTTGTCAACGGATTTTTAAAAATATTTTTACGAAATTTCGCATTTTAGTATTGATTTTTCGTAAACAGCGTGTTACAATCAGTAATAGTAAAGGGTGATTAACTTGACAAGAGAAGATTACATAAAACAGTTAATAAGTGACAAAGGATTTAGTGTAAAAACCTTTGCCAAAAAAATTGAAATACCATACAGCACACTTAGATCTATGCTTAAAGGCTCTATTGGTGGAGCTGCTGTTGATAGTGTGATTAAAATTTGTGCAGGTTTGGGAATTAGCATAAACGATTTGCAAAATTGCAATGCGGTTAAACTACCTTTTGAAACATCAGACAAAGAAAAGAAACTTATAATCGCATACAGAAATAGCCCTGAAATGCAACCTGCAGTTGATAAATTGCTTGGTGTGGAAGATGAAATTTTGATACCAACCGTAAAAGCCGCACGAAGTGATGGTAACAGTCAACCAATTGAAATAGTTAATCTTCCTGATCTCAGTAAGTTTGAGCCTGACGATACAGATTTATAAGTACAAATAAAAAACACCTCATAGGTTACAATACCTACGGGGTGGTAAAACTTGAATTATGGACAATATAAAAATGCACGCAATGCCTCTTGGCAATGCTTAATCGACTACAAAATCAACAGCCTGCCTGTTAAGGTCAGTCAGATAGCAAAGCAAGCAGACATTGTTTTACTGAAAAATTCGGCAGTCAATCTGCTAAGTGAAAATGAGAGCGGAATAACTTTGATGCAAGATGATAAGCTGTACATCGTCTATGCTGATGAGCAATCTCCTCAGCGATGCAGATTCACAATTGCACACGAGCTTGGACACATTTTTTTAGGGCATTTATTTAAAGCTGACGGCAACGGCTTTTTAATAACTGATGATGCCGAACATTCGGCAAATGTGTTCGCTCGGGACTTGTTAGCTCCGGCTTGTGTGTTGCACGAAATGCAAGCAATCAATGCCGCTGCAATTGCAAATTTATGCGACATCAGCCTTGAGGCGGCAACCTACAGGGCTGAACGAACGGCAGAGCTTGAACGCAGAAACGCCTTTTATCTGCACCCTCTTGAACGGCAAGTAAAGGAGCAATTTGCAGATTTTATCAACAAAAAGAAAAACCTACCATAGCGGCAACTATGGTAGGTAAAATAGGAATAGTGAGAAGTTGAAACCCCTCGAATATTATTTTATAATATGTGATATATTTTGTCAATATATATCACATAAGAGGGGGAAATATTTTGAATAAAAGTAAAAAATTCATTGTAGGCATTGTATTATTGATACTTGGTATTGTTGGAGCAGTTGCCGCATTTGCTCAAGGTGTTGTATCAACTGGGTTTGCTTGTTTGTTGTTTTTAGCAGCAGGCATAGTGCTTATTATCCTTGACAAGAAATTGCCAACAAAAGAAAATAGTGCAACCATACAATCAAACGCCTCACAAAACACACCTACAACCAAAGGTACACATTCCAAAAAATTTAAAATTGCAGGTGTTACATATGATAATAGGCAAGAACATCTCGCTAAACTTATGCAACAAAAGCTCAGCGGTAAAGTAATCAATGTTGAACTTCAAGAGTACGAATATGAAAATCAGCCTGCAATTAAAGTTATTGCGAATGGTCTTGATATTGGTTCTTTGCATTCAGAAGATACCTTATTTATCAAAGAAAATCAGAACAGAGTCAAGGCAATCAAAGATTTGTATATTTCTTCTTTTGAAGATGAAAAGACAAAAGAAAAGATATATTACGCAAGACTTACTTTAACTATAGAAAACAAGAAATAAAAAAATCCGCCCTGCTCGACTGGTCCTCGAACAGAGCGGAATCACCTACACAGGGTGCAGATGATACGATATTATAACGCTACAATATTGTATCATATTCCCCTGAATTTTTCAAGTTTTGAATATCAGGGGATTTTTGCACCCTTTTTTAAGCAAAAGGAGTGTATTATATTATGGCAAAAGCAAAACTTAAAAAGCGTGCAGACGGACGCTATCAAAAATCTGTATATCTTGGCAAAGACGAGGACGGCAAACGCAAATACAAAACCGTCAACGGTTACTCTGTCAAAGAGGTTGAAGAAAAGGCACAGCTTATCAAGTTACAAATCGGCAAGGGTATGGATGTGCTAAACGCAGGAATGAAATGGGGGAAACTCGTTAACTTATGGCTTGCCTACAAAAAAACAATGCTTTCAGAGCGACAATACAAGAACTATGTAAATTATCTGAAGCATTTTGCTGTTCTTAGTGACCGACCAATCAATAAACTTGTAAAGGCTGATTTTCAACAAATTATCCTCGATGAGTACGCTTGTAATTCTCACACTGGGAAGCCAACCGCAAAGAAAACATTGAGAGAATGGAGGGGCGCGGCAAGGCAGGTGTTTAACTATGCAATCGAAAACCGCATAATTGATTATTCGCCTGCACAATACATTGACATACCGAAGGACGCAAAAACCTCAGAACGGCGAGCATTGACTGCACAAGAACAGCTGTGGGTTGTATCCACAAAACACCGTGCACAATTGCCAGCTATGATAATGATGTTTGCAGGCTTGCGACTTGGCGAATGCCTTGCTTTGCAATGGCGAGATATAAACCTTGATAAGCGTACAATCAGCGTTCATCAAAAGCTAATAACAAAAGGTAAAGTGCATATTGAGCAAGGTGCAAAAACCATATCGGGAGTGCGTACTGTTACAGATGTGCCAAAAATACTTATTGATTTTTTAGAGAAACAGCCTGAACATAAACTTGACGATTTTGTTGTAACCTCCGCAAAAGGTACTCTGATGAGTGATACAGCGTGGCGAAGGCTCTGGAATAGTTATATGGCTGACCTAAATATCAAATACGGCGACTTTTTGGAGTATGAAAGACAGCCAAAAAGTAAGTACGATCCTAAAGGAGTGCCGTTTGTAATTGATAGGTTTACAGCTCATTCGCTCCGCCACACCTGTGCCACCAATTTGTTATATACAGGTCACGAACTCCACTATGTGCAAAAACAAATGGGACACGCTAAGCCGTCAACTACGCTTGACATTTATACGCACTATGTCGAATCATTGCCAAAACGCAAGTCGAATAAAATAATCAGTATTGACACATTGATTAAGGAGTTTAAACCTGCCCAAAAGCAAGCATAAACACTATAAAATTGCGTGCATTGCAGTAATTTCAGAAAATCCCGATAAATACTAAGGTTTTCAGTGCTTTGTTGGTTTACTCATAACCGGTCGGTCCGGGGTTCGAGTCCCTGTTGGCGCACCAAAAAAGAAAGTACTCAAACGGGTACTTTCTTTTTTTGTTTTTACTCTATCTTTTTCCAACAATACTTTTTCATAAAATCTGCAATTACGGTTATATCTTCACCCTCATAGTATTTTACAAGCAGTCTTTTAAATTCAGGCACTTCCTTTTCAGGAATCACCAAAAATCCGCCACCGTGTGAAATAAGATAGTGATTTGCAAAAATTACAGAGGCACGCTTGTTACCGTCAAGAAATATTTGTGTTTTCATACAATAAAGGCACAACTTAATTGCCGTATTGATAACTTCATCACTTTCTTCTATAATTTCACGGATTTTTTCTTTTACATCCAACTCATTAGGCAACGGTGGAACATATGAAGAACCTCCGATAGTAACCGGAACTCCTCTAATTCTTCCGCCTTCCGCAAAAAATCCTTCATTAACAACTCTTGCTATATGGCTGAGCATATAGTAATCGGAACGACTTGCTATTACATCACGATCCAAAATAAATTCCCATGCGTGTTTTAAATTCAAAATTTTCTGAACATCTGTTGCAGTCACACCGGAAATTTTACCGTTATCTATGATTTCTTCAGTTTGTGGGAATGATGTAGCAACACCCTCAAGAACAGCCTGATCATATATATTCATTTTCATATTTGCACGGGCAAACGCAATATTGTTTATAACATCAGAAGAAAGTTCATCTTCTGAATATCCCGCATTTGCAAGTTGTTTATCTATACTACGAAGTTCTTTCCTGATTTCACGGGCTTCTCTGGCATTGCGGAGGAGCAAATTATATAATTCTTCCGTATATGCACCTACATAAGTTGATGTCTGTTTTCCTGCAACACGCTTTCTCACATAAAGATATTTTTCATTACCTCGTTCCTTAATTTCGGGAGTTCCGTCATACGGCATTAAATTTAACCTTGCATTAAGGTCAGCACGGCGTCTTAGTAACTCTTGTATTTCATTGTATTTTGCGGCCATTATAATTCTCCTTTGGGGTACATTATCTTGTAAAAGTATAATACAATTCTCCCCAACAGTCAATGCACCTTGGGGAACATTTTTGCATTTTAAAGCCTAATTCGTTCCCCAATAATAAATTTCAAACATATTATATCCTACTCAAGTTCTTTTATGAAATCCATTAACACCAACAAATCCCAAAACAACCCTTATCTCACAAACGGATAAGGGTTGTTTTTATTCATTAATTTTACTCTTTTTGAATTCGAGATACTTTATATAGTCAAGCACATCGCCACATTCCTCTTTTGTAAATGACTGCGGAAGAGAAACAGAGCGAATGTTGCGGTTGAACGAGAGCGGTTCGTCAATCAGACCGATGAGATAGTCAACCGACACATCAAAAAGTTTTGCAATGATTATTTTTGAATTATCATCGGGATCACTGCGGTTACATTCGTATGATGATATCGTATAGTGTGACACGCCCAAAAGCTCTGCAAGCTGTGCCTGCGACACGCCGTGGTCTTTGCGAAGTTCCGGAGGAATCGGACAGAATTCTTGAATCACAATTTTGGGTGAATGTGACGGCTTGTACTCTTATGAAAGCGTTTTAGGAAGTAAAGTATCCTTGCCGAAAATTGATGTAAAATATTATTCAATAGACAATTAAAACAACAGGCTGTACGCAATTTTGTACAGCCTGTTTCTTTGTGTAGGTATTAAAATGTAGTGGAGAACCGTGTTCTCCCCTTCGTGTGCGTTGCACACGATTGCACGCATTGCGTGCAAAATTGAATGCACAATTTTCATCACATCAAAAATTATGTGAATAAGCAAACAGTATCATCAAGGCGGGCGTCCGATGAACGCCCCTACTGGTTTGTGACATTTACTGAATTTATTTTACATAAATTCTGTGCCTTTACTTGCGTGTGTCCCATTAACCTCGCTATATTTTCTGTTTTTCAATTTTTAACTTAATTTGAATCAATGTCCGTTCTCCGTAATTCTGATTGCAACGGCGGTGACATCGTCCTCACGGTCGGCCTTACGGTGCTTTACCGCCTCGTCAACAACAGCCTTTGCAAGATCCTGGGTACTGCCCTCATTCCATGTGCGAATAAGCTTTTCGAGCCATTTGTCATCGCCCGTAATTACACCGTCTGATACCATAACAATCATATCCCCCGTTGTCAGATTTACCGTGTCGGTTGAAAATTTTATACCGTTTAGAATTCCTGCAGGGAGCGACGGCATTTCACGAACCGTTACCCTGCCGTTTTTCTTTACAAATGTTACGGGTGCGCCTGCTTTTTTAAAAGTGGTTTTGCCGGTATAGAGGTCAACACTTGTGACATCAACCGTTGAAAGCGATTCGTCCTCACTTTTCACCATGAGGGCGGAGTTCACAATCTGCAAACAGCTGTCGGCTGAAAGTCCTGCCCTTAGCAGTCTTGTCATAACGGATGCCGCCATATTGCCGTCAACAGCGGCTCTGCCGCCCGTACCCATACCGTCACACACGAGCGCATATGTTTTGCCGAAACCGTCATTGAAATAATTTATGCAGTCACCGCAGAGCTTACCGTTGTCGGCGGTGTGCTGGTCGCTTCCGATTTCAACATCAAACACGGGCATTTCGCACATTGCAATACGGATTCTGTTGCCCTCACGGCTGATTGTCGGCAGGTCAAATCTTCTTCCGCAACAGCGTGAAATCTCACGCATAACCTCGCCCTTGGAAAGCTTTTCGGACTTATTCGAGAGCGTAAGCTCCACGCTCATTCTTCCGCCGTTTGACACAAGGCAGATGCACTCCTCAACAATTGCACCGAGGCTTGTGAGGGCGCTGATTATCCGTTGTGCAGATTCGTTATCGCACCGCATTGTGTTGCGAAATTCATCAGCCAAATCGTGGAGAATATCGCCGATTCCGGAAAACTGCCCTGCAACAACGCTCCGCACATCGGTAATCCTTTGTTGTGCCTCAAGTGCCGACTGATATTCACGGTAGTTTGTGTTCATTGAACGGGCAATTTCGCCTTTTTTACAGCAGTTTTTTACGAAAGATTTTTCAACATCTCTTTCGCCTATTGTGCCGTTCGATTCAAGATACTCTTCAAGCCTTGCAAAATCGTCACGGGTGACACCGCCCTTGTGTTCATAGCAGTACATTTTCAGTCCGCAGGTTTCGCAGACTTCATTTCTTGTACCCTCACAAACAGCGTCAAATGTGGGCGAATAGAGCTTTTTCATCTTTTCAGAAACCTTTGAAACATCGTTTTTCACATTGCCGACTGCCTTTGAGGCAAAGTCGAGTCGCATAACAATATTTTTTCGCAGAGCCTCTCCGAGCGATGTATTTTTGTCGCTTGAAAACACGGGCGAAATCACATTGCCGACCTCTTTCGGAAGAACCATAAACACCGCACTTGCGGCAAGGCTTTCAACAAGCACACCCGACGGTGTTCCGAACTGCGAACCGAACGCAAGGCACATCACACCGTTTGAGATTACAAAGGCAATCGCACAGCCCAATTTTCCGAGCTGTGAAAAAAGCCCCGCCATAAGTCCTCCGAATGCAAAACCTCCGCAGATGTAGCCGTTCTCTCTTGATGCAATGCTGAAAATCGCCCCTGTTGAAATTCCGCTGATTGCACCGCCCGTAACCGAGCCGTAGCGTGAACAGAGCAAAATGACGAGCATTGCAATAATTCTGCCGAGCGAGATATTCTGCCACGCAATACTGCCGAAAGCCAGAATCAGGATACACCCCGACATAACCACGCTTGCGGTTTCCTGTTGCGAAAAAACTTCAAAACTTCTGTTGTCGCCTGCAAGGTGCAGTGCCGTGCTGATAAAATATGCCGCCGCACCTGCAATTACCGCCTCGGTTACGCAATCGGCAAAGGTTGTCAGAGTGCTTGTGCTTACGAAAAGCAACGAAACACCCGTTGCAAAAATCGGAACAAATGCCACAAGCGGAGCAAAAACCTTGCTTTTGGTAACCTTGTCAAGATCACCAAGCAGCCACCGCAGACCGCCTATTGCCGCCACAACGGCAAGGTATCGAAAGCTGTCCGAGGGTTTGAGCAGGACATAGCCGAATGCCGTGCCTAAGAGTGATGACAAAAGATACTTTCTCGGAACTGCAGCCGCAAATGACGCCCCGAACGGTGCAAGGCTTCCGAGAACCGCTCCCCGTGATACCAAAATTCCGCAGAGCAGACAACCTGCGTTTGTGAGCATTTTCCGCATAAAATCGCCCTGAACAGCGTCCTGTCTGCGAGCCAAAGTAGTTTTTGCTTCCATAAAAATCAACATCCCTTTAATGATTTACTTCTTTTTGTATTTTTATTATAGGATATTATGGGTAACAGTTTTGTCTTTTTGTGAATGAGAATTTTTATATTCTTTTGTAGAAACAAAGCTTTGAAAAAACTTAATAAAGTAATTACGCAAAAGATTGTTCAACATTAAAAAAAGCCGTTGTTAAAATTCCGTTTTTGCATTATAATGGAGTAAACCAAAGTGAAAGGACAAACAAAATGATTATAATGTCAGTTGACCTCGGAAAAGCACGCACGGGCATTGCCGTATGCGACAAAACCGAGTTTTTAGCGTCGCCATATACGGTTATCTTTGAAAAGTCACCGAAACAGTTGCTTGAAAAGGTGTCAAATACAGCCAAAGAAACAAAAGCCGAGCTTATTGTTGTGGGACTTCCGAAAAATATGGACGGCAGTGAGGGCGAAAGCGCACAGAATGCCAGAGCGTTTGCCGAAAATCTGAGCAATGAAACGGGCATTGAGTGCGTTATGCAGGATGAGCGCGGAACAACAATTACGGCTCACAATTTTCTCAACACCACAAATACAAGAGGAAAAAAGCGTAAAAATGTCGTTGACGAGGTTGCCGCCACAATAATTCTTCAGGATTATCTTGACAAAAGAAAATCGGGCTTAAACAAATAAAATCATAAAAGATTTACCCTTCCGATGATTTCGGAGGGTTATCTAATGTACATTTTGAGAATTTTGTTGATTATTGTAATTATTTATGGTAAAATTTTTTTCGGAGATTTGATCTCTGATTTTACTTGAGAGAGGGATTCTATGTTTTGTCCGAATTGCGGAAATCAATGTCCTGACGGCACAAAATTCTGTCAGTCATGCGGTACACCGCTCACAAACAATCAACAGCAAAACACTCAGCCTGATTTTAACAATCAGCAGGCTAATTATCAGCAACCTAATTATCAGCAACCTAATTATCAGCAGCCTAATCAGCAATATCAACAGCCAAATTACAACCAATATCAGCAACCGAATCAGTATCGGCAACCGATGTACAATCAACCGTATCAGCAGTACCCACAGTATCCCGATAAGTTTAACGGGCATCAGATGGGTTGGTACAAATTTCTGATTTACTTTGCACTTTTTGCAGGTGCGTTCTTTAATGTATGCTATGCTATTTTGTACATGACAGGCAGTATTTACGAAACCGAGCAAATTGATCCGCTTACCGTATATTCACTTTATCCGGATGTAAAAGCGGTTGACATCGTGTATGGCATATTGCTTCTTGTACTTGCCGTTTTTATGATCGTAACCCGTTTTCAGCTTTCAGGATTGAAAAAGAACGGTCCGAAAATGGTTGTTGCACTTTACGGTCTTAATATTGCCATTGCGATTATTTATGCCATTTTAATTTCATGCACAACAGATTACATGGCATTCGATGCGTCAACAGTCGGTCAGTGCATTTTACCGATTGTTATGATAATTGTCAACAAGGTTTATTTTGACAGAAGAAAAGATATTTTCGTGAATTAAATTATGTTGAGAATTTTATAACCTAAAATTCAAGCACGCCGCAGTTTGCTCACTTGAAACTGCGGCGTGCTTTTAAGTTAAATGCTTTAGTACTTTTAAGTACTATAAAATCATTGTATCACCCATTTATGATAAAGTCAATAGTACCGATAGATACTATGCAGGGTGATAATATGTATTTTAAAAGACTGCGTGATTTGCGAGAAGATCATGATATGAAACAAAGTGAAGTTGCCGAATATTTAGGAATTCAGCAGACGGTCTATTCACGCTACGAAAGAGGATTTCAGTCAATTCCCGTTGAGCATTTAATTAAACTGGCTGATTTGTACAAAGTTTCCACAGATTACATTCTCGGCAGAAAATAGTTACAAATTAAAAATTAAAGTCGGGCAGCAGATTTTCAATGCAAAATTTCTGTTTCCCGACTTTTTTATTTGTGATACGGCATGCCGCCGTCCCCTGTTCGTGTAAACAGTATATTATTGAAAAAACATATTATGCCAGAGCGAAAGTTTTTTAAAATTGAAAGTTGAAAATGGAAAATTGAAAATTGCGGTCAGGCAGACAGTTTGCAAACGAAAAAATACACGGTATGTACCATTTGGCACATACCGTGGTTTTTTTATGCATTATCTGTTTTCAGTTAAATCAGAAGTCCATAATTTCATCGTCTTCAAGAGCAACGATAACATCATCTGTTTCGTCATTCTCAACGATTTCTGCCTCAGAATTACTCTCAAGCTGAACATCTGCATATCTCTGCATACCTGTACCTGCAGGGATAATCTTACCGAGGATAACATTCTCTTTAAGACCGACGAGCGGATCAACCTTACCCTTGATAGCGGCATCTGTAAGAACTCTTGTTGTTTCCTGGAATGATGCGGCTGAAAGGAAGCTGTCTGTTGCAAGAGCGGCCTTTGTGATACCGAGGAGGAGCTGAGTGAATGTTGCCTCACGAAGACCTTCTTCGCCGTTGGCAATACGCTTTTTAATCTGCTCATTCTCGTAAAGAACTTCGTTCTTGTCGTAGGTCTGACCTGACATAAAGCCTGTGTCGCCTGCGTCCTCAACCTTAACCTTACGCATCATCTGACGAACGATAACCTCAATGTGCTTATCGTTGATTTCAACACCCTGTAAACGGTAGGTACTCTGTACTTCCGAAATAAGGTAGTTCATGACTGCCTCGGGTCCGAGAATATCGAGTATATCGTGCGGATTAACAGCACCATCGGTAATCTTGTCACCCTTTTTGATGTGGTCGCCGTCAAATACCTTTACACGGAAACCGAAAGGAATGAGGTAAGCTCTTTCTTCGCCTGTTTCCTTGTTAAAGATAACAGCGTGCTTTGCGTTTTTGATTTCTTCAAAACGAACATCACCGTCGATTTCACTGATGATTGCAAGGCTCTTTGGTTTACGAGCCTCGAAAAGCTCTTCAACTCTCGGAAGACCCTGTGTGATATCTTCGGCAGATGCAACACCGCCGGTATGGAATGTTCTCATTGTAAGCTGTGTACCGGGCTCACCGATTGACTGAGCGGCAATAATACCGACAGCCTCACCGACAGTAACAGGCTGACGGTTGGCAAGGTTAGAACCGTAGCACTTACGGCAAGCGCCGTGTTTTGCACGACATTCAAGTACCGAACGAATCTTGATGTGGTCAACACCCGAATTAACGATGATGTCAGCCTCTTTGTCGCCCATCATAACATCCTTTGAAACAAGAACATTACCGTTAGAATCGCAGAAGTCATCAAGGAGATATCTTCCGATAAGACGCTCGTGGAGTCCTTCGATAACATTCGATTCGCCTGCTTTGATGTCAAAGATTTCAAGACCCTCTGTAGTACCGCAGTCCTCTTCACGGATAATAACTTCCTGTGATACATCAACAAGACGGCGGGTAAGGTAACCTGAGTCGGCTGTACGAAGAGCTGTATCGGCAAGACCTTTACGAGCACCACGAGATGAAATAAAGTACTCCAAGATGTTAAGACCTTCACGGTAGTTAGCTCTGATAGGAATTTCGATTGTTTTACCTGATGTATTGGCGATAAGACCACGCATACCTGCAAGCTGTCTGATCTGGCTCATACTACCACGGGCACCTGAGTCAGCCATCATGAAGATTGGGTTATAGCGGTCAAGGTTTTTCTGGAGGGCGTCGGTTACATCGTTAGTAGCCTTTTCCCAGATACGAAGAACTTCTTCGTAACGCTCCTCGTTTGAACGAAGACCCATCATAAACTCATCACGAATAACATCAACTTCCTTCTCTGCCTCGGCAATAATCGCCTTCTTCTGAGGAGGAATAACTGCGTCACAAACGGCAACGGTAATAGCACCCTTTGTAGAATACTTATAGCCCTGTGCCTTAATGTGGTCAAGAACAACGCTTGTTCTTACCGGACCGTGAATTTTGATACATTTATCAATAATCTTCTTAAGACCCGATTTACCAACGAGGAAGTCAACCTCAAACTTGAATCTGTTTTCGGGGATACTTCTGTCGATAAAGCCGAGATCCTGAGGAATAGGATTGTTAAAGATAATCTTACCGATTGTTGTGTCTACAATACCAGATTCGATTTTTCCGTCAATTTCAAGCTCACGGCGAACCTTGATTTTTGAATGAAGCTCAATGACGCCTGTCTGATAAGCCATCATAACCTCATCAACATCACGGAATACCTTTCCTTCGCCTCTCTCACCGTCCTTATCAAGTGTAAGGTAGTAAGAACCGAGGATCATATCCTGTGTAGGAACTGTAACAGGCTGACCGTCAGAAGGCTTGAGAAGGTTGCCTGCTGCGAGCATAAGAAATCTTGCTTCTGCCTGTGCCTCTGCCGAAAGAGGTACATGGACAGCCATCTGGTCGCCGTCAAAGTCAGCATTGTATGCTGTACAAGCGAGCGGATGAAGTTTAAGAGCACGACCTTCAACAAGAACAGGCTCAAATGCCTGAATACCAAGACGGTGAAGTGTTGGAGCACGGTTGAGGAGAACGGGGTGTCCCTTGATTACAACTTCAAGTGCGTCCCAAACATTGTCCTTTGCACGCTCAACAGCTTTTCTTGCTGATTTGATATTCTGCTCTGCTTTAGTTTCAACAAGGCGTTTCATAACGAACGGCTTGAAGAGTTCAAGTGCCATTTCCTTAGGAAGACCGCACTGATACATTTTGAGTTCAGGTCCTACAACGATAACCGAACGGCCTGAGTAGTCAACACGCTTACCGAGAAGGTTCTGACGGAAACGGCCCTGCTTACCTTTAAGCATATCCGAAAGTGACTTGAGGGCACGGTTGTTAGGTCCTGTAACCGGTCTGCCTCGTCTGCCGTTGTCGATGAGTGCGTCAACGGATTCCTGAAGCATTCTCTTCTCGTTGCGGATGATGATTTCAGGTGCGTTAAGCTCAAGGAGCTTTTTAAGTCTGTTGTTACGGTTGATAACTCGGCGATAGAGGTCGTTAAGGTCACTTGTTGCAAAACGACCGCCGTCAAGCTGAACCATAGGACGGATATCCGGCGGAATTACCGGAACAACATCGAGAATCATCCACTCGGGACGGTTGCCCGACATTCTGAAGCTTTCAACAACATCAAGTCTTTTAAGAAGTCTTACTCTCTTCTGACCCGATGCAGTTTCGAGTTCTTCTTTAAGTGAAGCGGAAAGAGCATCAAGGTCAATCTCGGCAAGGAGCTTTTTGATTGCCTCGGCACCCATACCTGCTTCAAAGTCGTTTTCATACTTCTCACGCATATCATTGTACTCACCCTCGGTAAGGCACTGATACTTTGCAAGGTCACGGCAGTCGCCGGGATCTGTTACGATGTACTGTGAGAAATAGAGTACATTCTCCAAAAGCTTGGGAGAAATATCAAGCATAAGGGCAATTCTTGAAGGAATTCCCTTGAAATACCAAATGTGCGACACGGGAGCGGCAAGCTCAATGTGTCCCATACGCTCTCTTCTGACCTTTGAACGGGTTACTTCAACACCGCAACGGTCACAGATTTTACCCTTAAAACGGATTCTCTTGTATTTACCGCAGTGACATTCCCAGTCCTTTGTCGGTCCGAAAATGCGTTCGCAGAACAAGCCGTCTCTTTCAGGCTTGAGAGTACGATAGTTAATTGTCTCGGGCTTTTTAACTTCGCCGTAAGACCATTCTCTCATCTGCTCAGGAGAAGCAAGTCCGATTTTAATTGAGTCAAAAACATTATTATCTATCATTGCATTTCCTCCTTACATATCGTCACTGCCAAAGTCATCGCTGAAATCATCCGATGTGTAGCTGTCCTCTTCAACATCGGCAAGTGAATCGTCAAACATATTGCCTTCTTCGCCGCCCTCGTCAAGAGTGTAGCCGTCCATTGATGTCATTACATGGTCTTCTTCAAATTCCGGATTTGTTGCATCAACAATATCCTCGTCCTCATCAAACTTCTGCTTAATGTCAATTTCCTCACCATCAGAGTTAAGAACACGAACATCAAGTGAAAGTGACTGGAGTTCCTTAATAAGAACTCTGAATGACTCAGGAATACCCGGAGCAGGAATATTCTGACCTTTAACGATAGCCTCGTAGGTCTTAACACGGCCGACAACATCGTCCGACTTAACTGTAAGAATTTCCTGAAGTGTATAAGCAGCGCCGTAAGCCTCAAGTGCCCAAACTTCCATCTCACCGAAACGCTGACCGCCGAACTGGGCTTTACCGCCGAGTGGCTGCTGTGTAACGAGAGAGTAAGGACCTGTGCTTCTTGCGTGGATTTTTTCATCAACGAGGTGATGGAGCTTGAGGTAGTACATATAACCTACTGTTACAGGGTTATCGAAACGCTCGCCTGTACGGCCGTCAACAAGCCATGTCTTACCGTCCTCGCTGTAACCTGCATCTTTAAGACACTGGAAAATGTCCTGCTCATGAGCGCCGTCAAATACAGGTGTCATAATCTTCCAGCCAAGTGCCTTTGCGGCATAACCGAGGTGAACCTCGAGAACCTGACCGATGTTCATACGAGAAGGTACGCCCAACGGGTTAAGTACGATATCAAGCGGAGTACCGTCAGGAAGGAACGGCATATCTTCCATTGGAAGAATTCTTGAAATAACACCCTTGTTACCGTGACGACCTGCCATCTTATCGCCTACGCTGATTTTTCTCTTGAGTGCAAGGTAAACTCTTACAACCTTGTTTACACCGGGCTGGAGTTCGTTTCTGCTGTCTGCACGGGTAAACACCTTAACATCAACAACAGTACCGCATTCACCGTGAGGCACACGAAGAGATGTATCTCTGACTTCTCTTGCCTTTTCACCGAAGATTGCACGAAGGAGTCTTTCCTCGGCTGTAAGCTCTGTTTCACCCTTTGGAGTTACTTTACCGACAAGGATATCGCCTGCTTTAACCTCAGAACCGATCTGAATGATACCGTCCTCGTCAAGATACTTGAGAACATCCTCACCTACATTCGGGATATCTCTTGTAATCTCTTCGGGTCCGAGCTTTGTATCTCTTGCCTCTGTGTCATATTCTTCAATGTGAATTGATGTATAAACATCATCACGAACGATTTTTTCGTTGATAAGAACAGCATCCTCGTAGTTGTAACCTTCCCATGTCATAAAGCCGATGAGAGCGTTCTTACCGAGAGCAACTTCACCGTTTTCGGTAGCGGGACCGTCTGCGAGAACTTCACCCTTCTTAACTCTCTGTCCTCTTGACACGATAGGACGCTGGTTGATACATGTACCCTGGTTAGAGCGGAGGAACTTGATAACCTCAAAGTCCTGAACTCTGCCCGAGTCATACTGTACACGAATGTTACGGGCGTCAACGCTCATAACGATACCGTCTTCCTCAGCGAGGATACAAACGCCTGAGTCTGTACCTGCCTTGTACTCCATACCTGTACCGACGATAGGAGCTTCACTGCGGAGAAGCGGAACTGCCTGACGCTGCATGTTCGCACCCATGAGAGCACGGTTTGCGTCATCGTTTTCAAGGAACGGAATCATAGCCGTAGCAACAGATACAACCATCTTAGGAGATACATCCATGAAGTCGAATCTTTCGGGAGAATACTCTACGAATTCGTCACGGTAACGACCTACGACTCTTGAATGAACAAATCTGCCGTTTTCATCAAGCGGTTCGTTAGCCTGTGCAACAGCGTAGTTATCCTCAACATCGGCTGTCATATAAACAACCTCGTCGGTTACAACGCCTGTTTCCTTGTCAATTTTACGATAAGGAGCTTCGATAAAGCCGTACTTGTTGATACGGGCAAATGAAGCAAGATATGAGATAAGACCGATGTTAGGACCTTCAGGAGTTTCAATAGGACACATTCGGCCATAGTGTGTGTAGTGTACGTCACGAACCTCAAATCCTGCACGATCTCTTGAAAGACCGCCCGGACCGAGGGCTGAAAGACGACGCTTGTGGGTAAGCTCTGCAAGTGGGTTACCCTGATCCATAAACTGTGAAAGCGGTGAAGAACCGAAGAATTCTTTAATTGCCGCTGTTACAGGACGGATATTGATGAGTGAGTTAGGCGAAAGCGACTCCATATCCTGTGACTGGGTTGTCATTCTTTCTCTTACAACTCTTTCAAGACGGGAGAAACCGATTCTGAACTGGTTCTGAAGAAGTTCTCCTACACAGCGGATTCTTCTGTTGCCGAGGTGGTCGATATCATCTGTATTACCGACACCGTGAGCAACACAGTTAAGGTAGTTGATTGTTGCAAAGATATCATCAACCGTAATGTGGTTAGGAACAAGCTCATCTGCACGGCTTCTGAGCATTTCCTTGAGGTCATCCTCATTCTCACAGGAATCAAGAATTTCGCAAAGAACATCAAAACGAACATGTTCTTTGATGTCGCACTCTGCTTCTGCGTCAAAATCAACATAGCAAGCAATGTCAACCATACCGTTTGAAATAACCTTAACGATTGTTTCATCGGCAGCCTTTACATAGGCAATCTTAACACCTGCGTTTTCGATTTCAAAAGCCTTTTCCTTTGTGATTTTTTCATCACGAAGAGCCATAACCTCGCCTGTGCGTGGGTTGGCAATCGGCTCTGCAAGAACCTGACCTTCAAGACGGTTTGCAATACCGAGCTTTTTGTTGTATTTATATCTGCCTACTCTTGACATATCATAACGACCGGGGTCAAAGAACAGGTTGTTTATGTGTGTCTGCGCACTGTCAACTGTCGGAGGCTCAGACGGACGGAGCTTTTTGTAAACCTCGATAAGACCTTCTTCAACATTTGAAGCGGCATCCTTTTCGATAGTAGCTCTCATTCTTTCATCGTCACCGAAATAGTCGAGAATTTCGGCATCCGAGCCAAGACCGAGTGCTCTGATAAATGATGTAACGGGAAGCTTACGGTTCTTATCAATACGAACATAAAAAACATCGTTTACATCGGTTTCATACTCAAGCCATGCACCACGATTCGGGATAACTGTTGTTGAATACAGTTCCTTACCGGTTTTATCGTGATCCATTTTATAGTAAACGCCCGGGCTTCTTACAAGCTGTGAAACGATAACACGCTCAGCACCGTTGATAACGAATGTGCCGCTTGCGGTCATCAGCGGGAAATCGCCCATAAATACATTGCTCTCTTTGATTTCACCCGTTGACTTGTTCAAAAGTCTTGCGGTTACTCTGAGAGCAGCTGAATATGTTGCATCACGAACCTTACACTCAATTACGCTGTAGTTCGGGTGATCAACATCAAGTGTGTAGTCGATAAAATCGAGAACAAGGTTGTCCTGATAATCGGTAATGCCCGAAACATCTTTAAATACTTCTTTAAGACCTTCGTCAAGCAACCATTTGTATGACGCTTTCTGAATGTCGATAAGATTAGGCATATCAATTACTTCATCGATTTTACCAAAACTCATTCTTTCGGTGTTGCCAAGCTTTACGGGTTTGACATTAACCATAGGCGTATCACTCCTTAAAAAATCTATGAAACGGGGCAAGCGGTACTGAAAATCTGCTCATAAAAAGCTCTTGACACAAAAGGTTTTTTGTGATAATATCCCCTTGTCGGATAAAGTTTTTTGCGGATTTTCCCGACCTCTTCGGTACATATCCCCATTATGGTACATTTTATTATTCTATATTGAAATAATCAATAAGTCAAGAGAATTTTCGGATTTTTTTCGGATTTTACTGACTTTTTTATATTTTTACAGGTTTTATTTCCCGAAAAGAATTATTTTTCTTTTCGGGCTATTTTTTACATCCCAATGCAACACCCGACACGGTGTATGGTTTTACAAGTAAGGGCGTTCATCGGACGCCCGCAAGTAATAACAGATATTATTTATAGAAAACTGATTTTATAAAAGTCGCAAAGTAACTGCTGTTTTGTAGGGTAGAACCTAGTTCTCCCGTTAGTAACGGCAGAAATTATATTTTAAAACAAATTTGCTAAATCCCAACAAAGCGATTGTAATATTGTAGCGGCGAACCGTGTTCTCCCGTCTGAAATATAGTCGCAATGCGTTGCACATAAATGTGCTTCCTATTGCTCGTTATTTCAGACAGTGCATTGCTCCCTTTATCCGCCACCGGCGGCGGTCGCAAGGCTACCATTTGTTTTGGTTGCACAACCAAAGCAAGCAAAACAATTTGCTGTAAATATTTGTAAACATAAATTTCATAAAACAAATAATTTGTATTAAGTCGAACCGATTTTACAATCGTTTCGATTGGCGAACACTGTTCGCCGCTACAGACGATGCATAACTTTCATCACATCAAAACAATTTTATTAAACATAAAGTTTCATCAAGGCGGGCGTCCAATGAACGCCCCTACAAATTAACAACAACTTTCATATAAAAATATCGGGTGACAAGGACTTGCAATTTTGCAAATCTGTCACCCGATTTTTATTAAATCAGTCGTATTCTGATTTGAATTGTTTTTCCAAATAATCTTTTATTCGGCTTATGCCTGATGGCATATCAAGGTTGAATAGTACAAATACAAACAACGCAAATATACAACCGCCTAAACCAAGCCAAAATGATTCAACCATATCTGCGGCACAAAAAATAAAGATTACAAGCGACAAAAGCAAAAAGGTAATTTCCGGTAGGGCGATACCTATAATTCTATTTCCTTTTTTCGTTTTGAATACTCTTCCGTAAAAATATGGACGCACCGTTGATTGACAACCGTGTGTGTCCTTTGTACCGAAATTGTAAAACAGACAAAGCAAATTTTTTCGATGCGACACCCAGTTTATGCCAAGGTCATAGTCCACATACTTTCGCATATATTTTACATTTCTTTTTGAACTGAGTATTCTTTCAATTTCAGCTGTGCTGTAATCTGATTTAATATTTATAAACATAGCTTTGTACTCTTATTTCCCCATATCATCATATCTGTCCAGAAACGAAACTTTATTATCGCCCTGTTTATATGAAATAATCGTATCGAGGTTGACATTTTCAACGCTGTGGAAAATGTTGCTTTCAATCTGGGAATTGATTTTCTTCAGATTGGCTATAAGCTGTTTGATTTCCTGTCGTTTTGAGCCTGTGTTGCTGTTTGGGGAACAGGTTGTGCAGGTGTCCGTAAAACGGCACGCACATTGAATGAAATTCAGCTTGTTGTAATCTCGCCAATGCTTGATTTCAGCCTCACGAACGAGGTAGAGAGGGCGGATAAGTTCCATTCCCTCATAGTTTGTGCTGTGGAGCTTCGGCATCATCGTCTGAACCTGACCGCCGTAGAGCATACCCATAAGGATAGTTTCTATAACATCATCATAGTGATGACCGAGTGCGATTTTATTACAGCCGAGCTGCTTTGCCTTTTTGTAGAGATAACCTCTCCTCATTCTTGCACAAAGGTAGCAGGGATATTTGTCAACATTATAAACAGAATTAAAAATATCTGTTTCAAAAACAGTTATCGGAATGTTCAGCCTACGGGCGTTGCTCTCGATTACATCACGATTTTCAACGCTGTAGCCCGGGTCCATTACAAGAAAAACAAGCTCAAACGGAAATTTATTGTGTCTTTTCAACTCCTGAAAAAGCTTTGCCATCAGCATTGAATCCTTACCCCCCGAAATGCAGACGGCAATTTTATCGTTCGGCTCAACAAGCTTGTATTCAATGATCGCCGCAGTAAATCTGCTCCAAATCGTCTTGCTGAACTTTTTGCGGATGCTCTTTTCAACATCGGTTGCATAGTCCTCATTCTCGAATTGACTTCTCAACCAACTGTAATAACCGCCCTCAAGATTCACGGCATTGAATCCGTCATCACGCAGATTTTCTGCAAGCTCGTCACTTATCTGACCGCTTTTGCAACAGAGGACAACAAGCTTGTCTTTTGGCAAAAGTGAATTGTCCTCTTTGATTTTTGCAAGCGGAATATTCTTTGCACCGTCAATGTGACCGTATTCAAACGAAATTTCATCTCGGATATCGACAAGAGTATATTCCTCGTCAAGCTTCCTCATCTGTTCTATTGTAATCTGATTGTTTTCCGATTTAAACATTCATAACCCTTCAATCTCTGTTTTTGCTGTTTTTTATTGCAACAATTGTTATATCGTCAAATTGCTCCGCATTTTCGGTAAAGTCCGTCAAAGCGTCATAAACTCCGTCGCACACACCTTTTGCAGTCTGTTCGGCATTTTGACAGGCAGACACAAGTCTTTCGTTGCCGAAAAATTCATTATCCGCATTTGTTGCCTCATTCACACCGTCGGTGTAAAGGCAGATTATATCGCCGTTTCCAAATTCAGCGCTGTTCACAACATATCTTGCATCATCAAACACACCGAGCATTATACACGGCTTACATTCTAAAAATTCAGCCTTGCCGTTGCTCACCGTAACAGGCTTGTTATGACCTGCATTTATGTACAAAAAGCTGTCGCTGTTTTTGTCAAAAATCACGGCGAATGCAGTTACAAACATTCCCTCGGGATTTGACGAACAGAGTTCCCTGTTGATTTTTTCAAATGCCCTGTCGGGTTCTGCATTTTCGGTCATTTTTTCGTGGATAAGAGTTTTTGCAAAAGCCATAAACATTGCCGCCGCAACACCCTTGCCCGACACATCGCCGACTACTGCACATATTCTGCCGTCAGGCAATGCAAAGCAATCGTAAAAATCGCCGCCTACCTGTCTTGCAGACTCCATTCTTGCCGAAACATCAAAACAATCGGCAAAGACAACATTCTTTTCTCTCGCAATTATTCCGTACTGAATCCGCCTTGCAACCTCAAGCTCGGTTTCATTTTTAGCCTTTTCACTCGCAAGGGCGGAATTTTTTTCAACATAAGTTTCTACATCGTGAGCCATATCGTTGAAATAATCAGCCAAAAGCTGAATTTCATCGTCAGAGCCGAGTTTTATCGGCACAAACGCTTTCTTTGTATTTGTGCCGTCAGCCTTGTCGGAAAAGTATCCTCGAATTTTTTCAAAAATCAAAAGTATCGGATTATACATCTTTTTTCTGACAAACCGCATTACAAGCAAGAATACAATTGCCAGCACAACAAACAACGCAAGAACTCGCATTGCGGTGTAAAAAATAATTTCCGTATAAATCTGCGTCAGCGAATAGTCCGCACCGATTAATGCAACAGGCTTGCCGTCATTGCCTTGAATCGCTGAAAATGCCGTGTAAAAACTGCCGAAGCTGTCGTTCTGATATTCGTAAGCCGTGACAAGGTTAGGATTTTCCCACGCCTCTTTTTCAGCGTTCCACAAGCTGTGGTCAACCTCTGCACCTGCACTTCTCACATTTAAAACATTCTCTTTTTCGCTGTCATCATCGGCAACAGTCATAACATATGTAACCTTGTTTTCATCAAAATCCGGAATGTAAATGTACATATATTCAAGGTGATTCGTCTGACAAATCCACCTCAAGGTCTTAACGGATTTCCGATATTCTTCGGAATCGGGATTATCAAGCAATGCGTTTATATCGCAGCGTTCAAAAGTTTCTGTTGCAACCTTTGACGCACTTTCGGTCAGCTGTCGTGTAAACCGCCTTGTGCGCTGAATGTTTTCAATGCAATTGAGCGTACCCGAAACAATCACCGCCAAAATAAACAGCACAAGTATGTGAAAGAAAAGCCTTTTGAAAATCGACTTTTTGACTTTTATTTTGCCGATTGGTTTTTCGGATTTTTTCATTAACAGTCACCGCTTTCTTCCCACACACTTTTTCATCTTGTATTTTAACACGAATGTATGATAAATGCAAAACATAATAAATGTCATAAGGTAATTGTCAACCCGTAGCGGCGGTCAGTGACCGCCATTTGTTTTGTGTGCAAACACGAAACAATTCGTAGCGGCGAATCATGTTCGCCGCTACAAACAATCCATAATTTTCATCACATCAAAACATTTTAATAAAACAAATAGTTTCATCAATGCGGGCGTCCAATGAACGCCCCTACGGGTTTGCGGCATTTATAAAATTTGTTTTGGCATACAATTTCTGCCTTTACCTGCGGTCGCAAGGCTACCCCCACAAGTATACATTTACTTTCATATAAAGCAATATAAAGCAAAAATTGCATCAATGCCGTATTCGGGCATCTGATGCAATTCCTTTATCCAAGTATCTTCTCGAATAGATTGCGGTGGCAGACCGCCGACCACAATTTTCCATTTTCAATTTTCCATTTTTAATTAAGCAAAAACAGCCGACTGCTTTGCAATCGACTGTTTAATAATCGGATTATATATCAATTACCATCTTGCGTCAAGTTCGGCTTTGGTGGTTCTTTTTTTCTTTCTTGCGACATATCTTGAATATCTTGAAAGCTTTCTGTCACGAAGGAAGAATACAAAAGCAATTGCGCCGAGGATAACTGCAACAAGCACAAACCAAAGACCTACATTTGCGGATCTCTGAACTGCGGCAACAAGAGTCGGTGTGCTTGCGGCATTTGACTTTGCAAGAGCCTTGTCGGCAGACTTTACTGACTGAACGGCAACGCTTGACGCTGTGTCCGAGTAGTTCTGATTCTTTTCGTTTGAAAGAATGAACTGCGATGCACCTGTTGAAGAAGGCATCTCAATCGGAGCGGCTGAAACCGCCGGAGAAACCTCACCGCTTACAACCTCTGTTTTTGGGTTTGCAACTGCGTTGTCGCTGAACAGTGCGTTGTATGTTTTCTCATCAACAATACCTGTTGAATCGAGTGAATTCTGATTCTGGAAATTTGCAACGGCCTGCGCTGTATATTCACCGTAGTAGCCTGTTGCATCCATTGCAAAGTAGCCGAGCTTTATAAGTTGCTGCTGAATTGCAGTTACTTCATCGTTTTCGTCACCGTTCTGATACTGAACTGCCTCTGTTACAGGCTCTGTTGTCGCCTCTGTGGAAGCAGTTGTTTCTTCTTCGGGCTTGTCCTCGGTCTTTGGTGTTGTATCGGCTTTTGGAGCTTCGGGAGCATTCTCCGAATAAAGTGTATTTCTCGAATCGCCTGCAATACCGTCAACTGTAAGACCTGCGGCTTTTTGGAATGCCTTATAAGCCTCTTCTGTTGCGTCACCGAAGTAACCGTCAACTGCACCGTCATAATAGCCGAGGTCAGCAAGTCTTTGCTGAATCTTCTTTACCTCAGCACCCGATGAACCGTTCTTGTAAACACTCGGTGTGTTGCTTGAAGATGATGAGCTGCCTGATGAACTTGAAGAACCTGATGAGCCTGATGAGCTTGAACCCGACGAACTGCTTGAAGAAGTGTTTGAAGGAGTCTTGCTCGATCTGCCCTGTGAATCAAAGTAATATGTAGTACCGTCAATTGTTCTTGAAGTATTTACAATGTACTCGCCGTTTTCGTAGTAGTAGTAGTTGCCGTTAAAGCTTTCCCAACCGTTTGTTACATATGAAACTGCGGCAAGCTTGAACCAGTATGTCCAATTGTTATAACCGCCGATTGCCTCATAGCAAACACCGTATTCATCACCTCTTGCGTCAACCTCCATACCGTTGCCGACATAGACACCGACATGACCGGGACGCCAAAGTCCAAGACCGTGAACATTAGGAATGCCTGCGCTTACCGAACCTGTTTCGGTAGCTGTTTCAAGCTGTGGATTACCGCATCTTTCGCCGCCGGCATATGAATAGATAAGACCTGAACAGTCAACCGCTCCGGGGGTTGAACCGCCGTAAACATATGACCATCCGCTGTTATAGGCATTGAGTGCCCATTCTGCAAGACCTGCACCCGTGCCTTTTGCACCGGCAGAAAATGAAGAACCGAATACGCATACACTTGAAAGTGTGAGAACACTCAGAATGATTGCAGTAATCTTTTTTATTCTCTGCATCGTTAATTACCTCCATTTTTATCAGAGAGTCAAAGCTCTTACAGAAAAATAACGACCGACTCAAAGTACAGTCCGTTTTAATCTGTACGGAAGATTTGACCGAAAAATTGTTACCAAATCTGACAGTAAATTACAAATCAGGTTACACCTTGATAACAACATTGTAACTATTATAACATCACCCTTTTAAAAAATCAACCCCAAAGCCCGTATTTTTTGCTAATTCAGAAAATTTGATGCAGTTTCACTCACAAAATCTTCATTTCAAGCACCAAATTAAAGCGAATTATTACAAAATTTGTAACCTTTTGTAATATTTACAGCGTACCGTCAACATAAATTTCGCATCAAAAAAGCAACTCCCGCACCAAGCATTTGGAGCGGGAGCTGCTTTTATTCGGTTTCCGTAATACAATTATGAAAAAAACAGAGGAGAGAAAATTTCAAAATGAAATTTTGCTGAGTAAAATATGAATTAAAAATTACGGCATTACTGGTATTCGCAAACACTTGCCCATTTGAGAAGGAACTCTCTCTCTTCGGGTTTGCCCTTAACAGACTGTGATGCGGCTACAATCGGAAGCCAGCGGTCAACATATTGACGGGCTGT
>ERZ773175.345-NODE-345-length-33929-cov-6.047765_pt1 | contig 33929 bp, 28 predicted proteins | sample MGYA00581004_ERZ773175 | MGnify/ENA primary metagenome ERZ773175 (study PRJEB29015, sample SAMEA2737834) | human gut metagenome | biome: human gut; feature: human-associated habitat; material: faeces | place: China | collected 2012 ...
GGCCGCGCACCGGCGCAAGCCCGCTCGCATGCGTGCCGATATGCCCGGTGATCATGGCCAACGCCGCGATGGCGCGCACGGTCTGCACGGGCGGAAGGCCGGCGGATTCTCCTGCGGCCGCGGGTTCCCTGCGCTCGGGCATTGCGCCTGCACGGGCCTTCTCGATCTTGTCCTGAAGGGCGGTGTCGGCTTCCTTCGCGGTCTTCCTTCTTGCCGTCGTGCTCACGCCTCGGGCCGACTTCGGCTCGATCGAGGGCTTCTTCGGAGCAGAGCCCGGCTTTTCTTTCCTGTCGGTCTTTTCCGTCTTTTCGCTGCTGTTCTTTTGTTCGGTCATCGGTCGGATTCCTGATTTCGGTTGAGGGCTGCAAGGGCTTCGGGCGTGGGTTCGAATGCGCCGTTGGCGACGGCGCTCACGGAAGCGGCCATCGTTGCACCCGCCTCGCGCCATGCATTGACGGCGGAGACTTCGGCGGGCAGCGACGAGTAGAGGACCTGCATGAAGCGGTCAAGCACGAGGCGTCCGATCGCGGGCGGCGCATCGCCCACCTTCACGATCATTTCGGACCACGCTCCGCGAACGGTCGTGAGTGACGGCAACGCCGCCCTGAACCACGGGTCGGTCGCGAGCTGCCCCTTCGCCTCAAGGCTCGAAAGACATTCGGCGTCCTGCCTCAGATAGATGCGCGTGTCGGCGCAGCTCCAGGCGGCCTCGGCCGTCTCGCTCTTGAAGAAGTCTGCAAGCGACTGCGTGGCAACCACGAACCCGCCCTTGTGCTTTCGCGCACGACGAAAGCCCGAGGCGATGAACTTCCCGCTGTGGCCCGAACCCATCAGGTCCCAGGCTTCGTCGATGAGGACGAGCTTCACGGTCCGACGGTCGAGAGACATCGTCTTTTCGATCCAGAGCATCAGCGTCATAAGAACCGCCTGTCGAAGCGCGGGGTGAGCGGAGAGGCCCTCGAGCTCGAGCACCGTAAGACGACTGCTGAAGTCGATCGGACGGCCCGAGCCGTCGAACCAGCGCGCGAGCGGACCATTGAGGTAGGGCTCGAGCTGCATGCGCAGGTCGTCAAGTCGCCTGTCGTGAACGGCGCGTTCTGCAAGAAGCGCATCGAGGTCGGCAAGGGTCGCAAGCCTTCCCTGCATCGCCGCCATCTGAGCGGCCGAGGCCGTGAGCTGAATGAGCACGCTGCGCTCGAGGTCGGGAAGAGGACGGCCGGGCGAGACGAGTTCGCCCAGAATCGACACCACCGATTCGATCCCTTCGGAGCGGTCGTCGCCCGCGAGGGCCTCGAGGATCGCAAAGGGATTGAGATCCCAGACGTGCTCCTTGTCGAAGACGAGAAAGGCCCCGTCGAGCACTGCGCAGGTCTTTTCATAGGAGCGCCCCACGTCGATGATCCAGACGAGCCCGCCCTGCGCGAGGCAGCTGAAGGCCAGCTGGTTCATCACGACGGACTTGCCCGAACCGGGCTTGCCCACGATCGTCACCGAATAGTTCCCGCTCGCGTTCGCAAAGGGATCCACGTGCATGATCTGACCGCGACGGCCCACGAGCGTGAGAAGCGGAGTCCTGCGGTCTCGGTCGTCGCGAATCGGCGTTCCCTGCCACTCGGTCATCACGGGCGAGCCGCAGATGCCGGTCGCAAGAGTCCTGCGCTGTATGCGGAAGCTCCTCTTCATGTCCTCGACGAGAAGCGGACCCGCACACATCGGAAGGGCTCCCATCAGGGCCTGCGCATGAAGGCAGGTCGTGCGCCTCACGTCCATGCCCGCCTTGCGTGCAATGGACTGGGCGGCGTGAACGGCCTCGGCCTCAAGTCCCGCAGGTGCAAGGAGCAGGTACTGGTGCGCCACGCGCGCGATGCCCCCTTCGGTCTGGAAGCTGTTGACGGCAATCGTCCACTGGCGCGCCTTTTCGGGATACCAGGGACTGATCTGCGAGACGGGCGTGTGCGACATCTGCAGCGCACGCATGCGGTGGCCTTCGGCCTTGACGCGCTCGGAGGCGGAGTCAAGAACCGCGATGATGCTCGTGAAGAGGAAGGGGCACGGAATCTGATGGCCGCCACGACCGAGCTCGCCGAGCATCTGGCTTGTGAGGGCGAGCGAGATGTGCCCGCCGTAGTGTTCGACCCCAAGCCCCACGGCATGAACCGCGGACTTCCTGTCAAGCGTCTCGAATCGGATGCGGTGCTTCTCGACCGTCACCTCCGTGTCGGCCTTCATCACCTGAACGGACGGAGGCTCGAACGGGTTCGCGGACGGACGCACGAAGTCGCCCGAGCGCATGAGCTGCGGGTTGAGGATCTCGGAAGCCGTGCCGACGAGCACGTCCGCATCCCACACGCCCATGAAGAGCCCCGCCTGCTCGAGCACGGCGGAAATGGCCCTGCGCGCGGTGAGGACCTTTTCACGGACCTCCTCGTCGTCGGGCTTCGTCGTCGGAACGACAACCGTGAGCCAGACTCGCCAGTGCCTCGGATACACGGGAGCCTGGGGCGTGAGCTGCTCGACCGCACCCTTCACGAGGTTTTCGGCGGCCCAGTTCGTGGCCGTGTCGATGATCCCTTCGGCTTCCGGGCTCAGCGGCGGAAACCCGTCGGGCACACGTGCTTCGGGAACCATCAGCTCTGCAATGCCCCTTACGGCCGACGACGCGAAGGCCGTGATCGAGAGGACGGATCCGGCTTCAAGCGGAGCCGCGAGGCCGATGAGTGTCTTCTCCATCTCGGACGTGACGCCCGTCTGCGGAAAGATCTCGATCGCAAAGCCGAGTCCCTCGGGGTTTTCGGGCTTGTCGCCCTTCAGCGTGAAGAGGCCGTCTGGCGTGGCGGACTCCCAGGGGAGCGCCGTTGAGAATGCGTCGACGCGCTCGCCCGTACCCGGAATGAAGCCGGGAATCCCGGAGGAGACCTTCAGGTTCTCGTGTCCTGTCCTGATCCGCCGAAGGATTTCGATGAATTCCCTGACGGGATTCTTTGAGGAGGTCATCACGGGTTCTCCTCAGGAGCCTTCATCTTTTCCGCGAGGACGTCGGGGTCATAGGGCGTGCCCTTGAGGGCCGCCTTCTGGGCTTCGATGAAGCGGCGGCTGCCGTCACCGAGCGAAGAGGCGACGTCTGACTCTGATGCACGAACTCTCGGGACCGAAGTCTGAGCGTGCTTCAACGCCGAACGACGGCGCTCGAAGGGAAGGCGCACGACGGCGGAGCCCCTGTCGGCGCTTTCGGCTCGCCGCCGGGCTGCGGCCCAACGGGCGTCGAAGGCGCGGGCGTGGATCATCTCGCCCTCATGAAAGTCGCCTTCGTCGTCCGTCCAGGGCGCGATCCAGATGGTCACGATCACCTCGGGGAGGCGCTTGGGCGAAGAGCGGCGCTCAGGCGCTCGTACGGCGGGTGCTGCTACGGAAGCCTGAGCCGCATCGGCCTTCACCGTCTGGACGGCGGGACCCGCAGGCGTTTCGTCGGCGGCCTTTCCGTTCGTGCCTTCAATTTCTGGAAGGCCCTTCGAGGCGGCCTCGATTGCCTTGTCGCGTTCGATCCTGTCGGGCGTGCGGCCGCGGACGCTGTCCTCGTAGGTGTCGGAGAGCGAACGACAGGAGACCCCCGGCGTCATCGGGCAGCTGAAGTCGTTCTCGGCGTTGAGGCCCGTGAGGGTCCCGCAGCCCGAGAGGGCGAGGGCAAGGGGAAGTGTGGCAAGTGCAGGGGCCGTGCGGCGCAGAAGGCGTGCGGTCTCGTTTCGAATCATGGCTGGATTCCTGTGTTGTGTTTGTCGTTATCGCTTCGAGGGATCGGCGAGCAGCACGCCCTGCGAGAAGACGAGGTCGACGGAGCGGCCGGCATCCACCTCAAGCACGGGGAAGATGCGGTCGGCGAGTCTCAGGTAGTAGTCGGTGATGCGGTCCATGGAGTCGGAGAGGCCTTCGCCCATGCCGGACATCCAGGCGTTCTTGTATCGCTTGCTCTGCGTGCCCGTGATCGACGTCGTCACCTCCTCGGAAGAGCGGGTGATCGATTCGCCCAGCCCCGAGAGCAGGCCGACGGAGAGCGCAGAGGCAATGGCCTGACCCGATCGGGTCACGAGCTTTCCTCTCACGCCCACCTTGCCGTCCTCGCCCACGGCGTAGCCGGAGACGCGCACGTCGAGTGCTTCTCCCTTCTTGCCGACGCAGGAGAGCCGGTCGAGCCTCACGAAGGCGCGCTCGGAAGAGAGGTCGCCCGTGGCCGAGGCGGTCACGTGGCAGGCCGTCACCTGACTGCGCCAGGCATTTGGCAGCACGGCCGTGTCCTCAAGACGGATCACCATCGGAAGCGGCTGGCTCGCAGCACCTGCGCCCGTGGAGGCATAGACCCCCGTCAGCAGCCTGCCCCGCACGAAGGAGCCTGCAGGCAGGTAGTCCTCGACGGTCGTGCCCGCGGCCCTGTTCACCTGCAGAGGCGTGTCGGGGTTGAGCGTGGGCGAAGGTCCCACACGGGGTGCGGGCGGCGTCGGTGGGGCGGGAGGCGGCAGCGTCACCATCGCGAGCCTCGGGCCCGAGACCGCCTGTCGCGCCGCCGCATGCGCTTCATCCGGAACCTTCACGCCGCCCGAGATGTCGGGAAGCGCGGGGACGATTGAAGAGGCGGGTTCGTTCGTGTTCCTGGCGGGATCGGTGTGAAAGACCTTTCCGGGAGTCTTCGAGCCGAACTGGGAGGAGAGCTTCGAGATGTAGGCCGCATCGTCGTTTGCCTTGAGCAGGCTCTTGATGCGGGCCTCGGTCTCCTCGGGCGTTTCGCCCGGACGGGGCGTAAGGCCCGCGCGTCCTGCGATCGCCTTGAGGTCCTTGACTTCGCTTGTCTGCGTCTCGAGCCGGGACTTCTGGTCGGCGATGATCGCGCGCAGTCGCGTCTCGGTTGCGGCGGCCTCGCGCTGCACTTCCTCGATCCTGCGGCTGAGCGCAAGGAAGTTTGCGTCATAGCGGGCGATGAGCACGTCCTTGTCCGTGCCGTCGGGGCGCAGCGTGATCATGGCCGCTTCGGTCGGAGCCTTGCGGGCGGGCTTGGTGTCGGATGCCTCGACAGCAATGAAGGCGATGATCGCCAGAGTGGCGAGGATCGTGGCGGCGAGCGCCTTCTGCTTGAACCTTAGACTGCTGTTCGAGGGCTGGGAGACGCCGTCAGAAGACGCGGAGAAAATGTCCTTCAGCTGCATGACGACACTCCGGGAAGATGGCCGGCGTCAGCGTTGCGCACGGTGCATGCGCAATCGTTCGTTCTGATCTCATTCACGGGCGTTCTCCACGAGGACGAGCCTGCAGCTGTCGCCCGGCTCAAGAGAGGTTTCGGTTGCGGCAGCAGCCCAGACCGAGCCTGAGAGAAGCTCGGGATTGATCTCAACGGGAAAGACCGTTCCGTTTTTGACGGTGAGTTCAACCGCCTCGGCATGGCGGGAGCGCCAGATGCCTTCGATGCGCACGCGAAGCGGTGCGAGCCTCTTCATGGCGGCGGCCGCACCCTGAGCGGGCTCGGTCATGGCGGTGCGGGAGACTTCATCGGTCTCTTCGCCCCTGAGGACGAGCGTCACGAGGCGTTTCATCTCGGCGGGGAAGCCTTCGGCGCGAAGGGGCGCAGCGGGCACGCGAACGGGCGCATTCGCCTGTTCGGCCCTGCGCACGCTCTTTTCGAGGATGATGGTGCGGGGCTCCGCATCCGCGGTGAAGGTGAGATGCAGGGGCGCAGTCTCGCCCGACCTGCAGGTGACGTAGACCATGGCCGAGCCCTCCATCTTCGGGAGGACGTAGAGCATGCCGCTCGCGGCATCCGTCTGAACGTCGATCAGGTGACGGTCGTAGACGGCCGAGGCAATGGGGTCGGCCGGAATGGCGACCATGGTGGTCTCGTGCGCGGGCAGCGTGAATTCAAGGGGTGCGTCGCCTTCACGGGCCGTGAAGACGGCGGCGTCGGACGACGGGGCGAAGGCCGAGAGGATCAGGATGGCTGCGCCTGCGAGCGCGAGCTTCGGGACGAATCGCTTGAAGGACTCAATGTCAGAGCGAGTGACGATCATGAGGGCTCCGTGAGGGAAGGTTTTGTCAGGACCCAGACGACGGCTGGTCGGTGAGGGACGTGAGGAAGAGGCGTCCTGCGTCGTAGCGGAACGTCAGTCGCCAGGTCTTCTTTCTCGAGCTCGTGACGGTGCTGCCGACGAGCGTCTTCTGGACGCCTTCGACCTCGACGGAGAGGTCGGACGTGTTCACGCGGGCGCGGTCGGGATAGAAGATCGTGGAGGAGTGGTCCTTCTTGATGCGGTCGGCCTCAACGATGAGGGCTTCCTCGAGCTTTCCGTAGAAGCCCGGGTCAACGTGCTGAAGGACGACGCGGCGGGAGGAGTCGACGGTTTCGGGCGTGACGCTTGCCGCATGGGAGAGGACGGAGAGGGCCCAACGCTCGAGGTACGGCGCTCCGGGACCCGCCTCGTCGAAGGTCCAGACCTCGCGCTCGGCGGCGAGCGTGGGCGGAACGACGATGGTGCGCGTCTCGGGCTGCTGCAGGAGAAGCGCGAGGGCGAGGATGAAGTTGAGCGCAAAGCTCATCGCCATGATGACGGCAAAGCTTCGTCTCAAGCCGATGCGTTCGGCGACGATGGATGTGTAGAGCATGAGAAGGATCCCCGAGGCGGCTGCGCATGCGCGGACGTACGGCTGCGGCCCTGGGGAATGGGGGGAAGTGATTGACGTTCGGACCTGACCGTCGGCGGACGGGCTTCAGCGCACGAAGTGTCTGGCCGAGCTCGGGGGCGTCCGCCCGAAGGAAGACGCGCCGAGGTGCCAGTAGGCGAGCGCTGCGCCGTAGCCGCGGCCGTGAAGGCCCGAGACCTTGTGCCAGCCGTAGGCCGACAGCGCGCCCAGAAAGACGCCGGCCCCAATGTGGTCCAGCACCGCACCGAGATAGGTCACGGTGAGGACCACGGCGACGAGGTCCGCATCGAAAAAGAGAAATCGAGGAGGATCGTCAAGGCCGGTCGGGACGCGAACGCCCTCGGGTGCCGCCATCAGACAGTAAAGATGCTGTCAATGACGGAGGGGGCGATCATCAAGGTCAAGCCGCAGGCGATGGATACAACTGCAGCATAGAGACTCCCCTTGGCGAGCCCGACAGCGAGGCCGACAAGCAGGAAGATGATGGCGATGGACTTCCCCAGGGAGCCCTGGGCCCAGCCCGTGAGCTGGGTGTACAGTTTGTCGAAGGCCTGCACGTCCCCCGCGGAAGCTGCTTGGGCGTACAGAACAAGAAGGCCTGCGGCGATCTTGTCTTTCTTTGATCCCACGGCGGATACTAGTTGATGGAAATTGATTTTCATATGATTTTCATCTGATTTTTCGAGAAAACCGCCGACGTTCGGTTGGTTCGAGACGGTTGGCGGGGTTTTTCGTTTGCCGGCGAGAGCAAATGTACGCTTCGGCAAAAACCTTTCGCCATACGGGACATTCATTAAGCTTCAGCCCCGCTGGGGAAAACCCTCGAATTTGGGTTTTCAGAGGAAGCGGTTTTTACTCCTGCAGTCGTTTCGAGCCGATCGACTGCCGTGCAAAGATGTCAAAACAGAGCGGGTGAGCCGCTCGGGCCCCTTCGGTGAGGGGGAGCGGAGCGGCTGAGCCGTAACCCATTCATGGGATGGCGATCGGTAGAAAAACGTAAAATTTCGGAAGAGGGCGGGCCAGGGCAGCCGCTTTGCAGGGAAAAGGTCAGGGGAATTGAGAACCGGTCCCCTTCAGGGTTAACGCGAATGGGCTACAATCGTGAAGCAAATGAAAACCCTAGGACGATGGTCGTTCCGGGATTGGAGGAAATTCTCGATGTCGCATCTTTTGCAGGCCGTTGTCGGCGCAGCAGTCGGCGACGCTCTTGGCGTGCCCTATGAAGGGAAGGAAAGGGACACCTACGTCTGCGAGAACATGCACCCCCTTGGCTGGCATGAAAAGCCCGTCGGTTTCTGGTCGGACGATACGGCCATGATTCTGGCCGAGCTCGACAGCCTTCGTGAAAGGCAGGGCTACGATGCCGAGGACGTGATGATGAAGTTCGACCGCTGGCTGCACGAGGGGGCCTACACCCCCGACGGCAAGGCCTACGGCTGGGGTCGCACGACGGCCAGGGCCGTCTCGCGCCATCGCAGCGGCACGCCCGCCGACATCTGCGGCGGCGGCGACATTCTCGACAACGGCGCAGGCGCACTCATGCGCATGCTTCCCTATGCGCTTCTCAACAGCCCCGACCGCCTCGAGATCGTCGATGCGGCTGGTTCGCTCACGCACAGCCACCAGATCAGCATCGTCATCTGCCGTCTCTACTCGTGCTACGTCGACGAGCTCCTTCAGGGGCACAAGCCCGCCGAGGCGCTTGAAACGCTCATTGAGAACCACTTCGTCGAGATTCCGGACTACTACCTCCCGAAGCTGCAGCTCATGCCGCACCTCTCGCGCGTCTCCGTGCCGAACTCCGGCTTCGTCTCCGACGTCTTCATGGCGTCCCTCTGGTGCCTCATCAACTCCGACAACTACGTCGATGCCGTCCTCAAGGCCGTCAATCTGGGCGGTGACGCCGACACGATCGGTGCAGTTACCGGCGGCCTTGCCGGCATCATCTACGGCCAAGACGGCGACAACGGCATTCCCGTCTGCTGGTCTCATGCGCTTTCCCGCATCGACTACATTGAAGAACTCTGCACGGACTGCGATGGCATGATGCGCTGACGACCGTGCATTTTGCGCTCCATTCGACACTCAAGAGGACTGCCTGCAGGCGGTCCATTTTTTTTAGCTTGATCCTTGATCTCGAGGGTGATTTCAGAAAGGCTTGATTTGAATCAAGAAATCGAAGTCTCGTCGATGCTCCTGATGAAATCTGGAAGTGAACATCGCCTTAAGGCCTCTGTCTTTCAGGCGTTGACGGCGATCACGTTCTATTGAAGCGGCAGAGATCTTCACCCTGATAAATTGATTTCAAAAGGCGAAAACCGCCTTGGATGCGCCTTGAGACGACATTTCCGTCATTTGCTCGGGTTGAAAACTTTTGATCTGCATGGCACGATGTTCGCGTCGCAACCGCTCAGGCGTTTCGACATTTCTTCGCAATAACACAAGCTACAGAAATGACACCATACATAAAAAACATGACCCTCAGGAAACCTGTCGTCGACGAGCAATGGCTTTCACTCAACCGAACCATCCATCAGGTTGCGCCACTCTGCAGGAATCCCGAACACCTTGAAAACGCCGCCCGCGTCCTTCAGGCCGAGGGTGGCCTCGAGGCGCTGGCGCGCCTGATCACCACCGAACAGACGGCGTTCCTCGTTCTGGCCATGCTGGAGAAGTGCGGAGCCTTTCAGCGTACGGCCGTCATTAACGGCGGTCCGTGCGTCAGGATCTCGGCCGGGGTGTCGGCCGACGCACCCAGGAAGGCGGGTGTCAAGCTCACGCGTCAACAGATGATGAAAATTCGCTTCTCGATTTCGATTTCACCTGAAATGCGCAGCATGTGCTATGACGGCAAAATACCGTATCCGGACGGTACGATCTTTGAAAAGGATTCCACCGGATATTTCCACACCAAGGGCTGCCGCCGGACCTAGTCCTGAGGGATTCGTCTCCCGCGACCCGGTCGTCACCGCTGAAGGATGACGTCGAGGAGACGTCAAATGGCGGGCTTGAGTCCCGAAATATGATCGATGATCGTCTCGATGGGGATCTCCAGGGCTGCCGAGGTCTTTTCCAGCGTTCTGTAGAGGAGCGAGGTCGTCTCGCCGGCCAGCATGGTGTCGGCCGTGAAGGAGTGCACGCCGCTCTTGTGAATGAACTCGGACTTCGTGAGCTTCTTGTGCTCCATCATGGCAATGACAAGCTCGCAGAAGCGCTTCGCACGCTTGGCTTCGGAGGCAGTGGTGCTTTTCGAGGTGTCGTATCTGAAGATGAATTCTTCGGGATCGATGCGAAGGGCCAGAGCAGCCGTGATCTTGAGGTCGGGATCGAGCGGAAATCTGCCGACAAGGAGCCTGTAGGCGTTCTCGACGGAGCAGTTGGTCATGGCGATCCAGTCTCTGAAGCAAAGTCCCCGCTTCTGGAGCTCGGAGAGCACGATGGGCGTCCTGTCCTTCGTGCCCACGAGACTGGTGGCATGTTCACGGATGGCGTCTTCGCCGACGTCAAAACCCTGTGCAAGGGCTGCGACAAAGGCGTCGGAGGGCTTTCTCGGGGGATACATGAGCTGATCAAGAGGAATGCCCGTCATCTCCGAGAAATCGGTCATAGGAATGGACCTGTAGGTCAGGGTGTTTTTGATCATCATGGCGAGCAGGGCGGTCTCGCCCTTGGGCATCATGCCGATGACGTACTTCGTGCGAACCTTGCCCTGGCAGCGCACGCGCGTGTAGAGGTCGCGAAGCACCGCATAAGGAACGTTGAGCTCGGCTGCGAACTTCTGGATGCTCTGGGGCTTGATGGGCTTGCCGGGGAGGTTCAGATGGGTAAGAACCGTGGGGAGCGCAATGCCCGTGTTTTCCGCGATGGTCTTCGGATCGAGACCGAGCGCGGCCATGCGTTCCTGAAGATAAAGGTTGAATTCGTCAGGCTTCTCACCGGTGGGCTTGTAGGTGGTCATGTGAATCTCCATGAGGGTCGGCGTGCGCCGGCACGCGCTGCGCGGATTCATGTCGCGCATGAACCTGCCGACGACGTCGCGTCGCCGGAAGGTCGCTGGTCTATTTCTTTGTAATGGACCGGCTCAATCTGGGTCGAGCCGGTCGGGTCACGTGTTCTGACGCGCTCATTTCCTCTGCGCGGCCTCGGCTTCGGCCTTCTGCTTGTCGGCGAGGCGGGGCTTCTGCTTGCGGTTGGCGACGATCTTGTCCCAGAGACAGTTGGGCGCAATGCGCATGGCCTTCGCGAGAAGGCCCATCTGCCAGGGAATCGTGCGGTAGGAGGCGTCGCTGTCGATGGTCTTGACGGCGCGCTCGGCGAATTCGTCGGGCGTGAGCACGAAGGGCATCTTGTAGGGATTGGCGCTCGTGAGCGGCGTCCTCACAAAGCCCGGACTGATCGTCTGGACCTTGATGCCCGTCTTCCTGAGGCCGACGCGAAGGCTTTCGTTGTAGGTGATGACGGCGGACTTGGATGCGCCGTAGGCTTCGCTGCCGGGAAGGCCTCGAATGCCGGAGACCGAGGCGATGCCCACGAGCTTGCCGCGGCCGCGCTTCGTCATCGGCTCGATGAAGCCGTGGAAGGTGTAGGCCATCGCGAAGACGTTTGTCCTGTAGATGGCTTCCATCACCTCAAGGTCCTCGTAGAACTCGGTCTTGCAGCCGATGGAAATGCCCGCGTTGGCGATCACGATGTCAGCGCCCCCGGAAAGGGCCTCGAACTTCTGTGCGGCCGCAATGATTTCATCCTTTTTCGTCACGTCGGCGGGAATCGCGTGGTAGCGAGACTTGTCGCCGGGAAGCGTGTCGATGAGGGCCTGCAGCTTTTCGGGATTGCGGGCGACGAGCCCGAGGACGTCGCCTCGCTGCGCATACTGGCGGGCAAGTGCCGCGCCGATACCGCTTGAAGCGCCGGTGATGAAGACGTTGGACATGTTCCTGATCTTGCTTAAATAACGAATGAGCTCAAGTGTACACGAGGGAAAGCCAAAAAATACGAAGAAAACGCTCGTATCGCCGGAAATGCATGACGGCAGGCAAAAAAAATGCGGCGGGTCGGGATGAAATCCGGTCTCCCACGCGTCCGCGATTGTCTTCAAGCGCCGCGTCGTTTGGCACGAAATCAAATCGGGTGACGTCGAAAAGTCCCTTCGTCGTGAGCTTGAGGTACGGAATCACGGGGAGCGCAAGGAACGAGAGGGTCATGAAGGCGTTGCTGTCCTGCGAAATGCCGTAGTGCCCGTGGGCGAGCTTCGTGAGCCGCCTGATGGCCGCCGCCGTCTCTTCGGGCGTTCTGTCGCTCATGAGGCCCGCGACGGGAAGCGGCAGCGCATCGAGCACCTTGCCCTTCGAGACCATGACGATGCCGCCCTGCATTCCTCAATCTTTTGCACGGCAAGCGCCATGTCCTCTTCGTCGTCACCAGCTACAACGATGTTGTGGGAGTCGTGGAAACCGACATGGCGATTGCGCCGCCTCTGAGTCCGTAGGCGGGATCAAGAAGACACGTGCCGATGTGGCCTGTGCGCCTGTGGCGTTCGACGACCGCAAGCTTCACGCATCCCGGATTGTCGGAGAGCCTCACCGTACCGTCGCGAAGTGTCTTCACCGCAGCAATCTTCTCCTCCGTGATGAGGCTGTGAGGCAGAAGGCCGATCATCCTGGCTTTCTCGGACGGGGCTTTGAAGTCGAAGGATTCGGCCGTCACGGGCGCAATCCTCACCGTGTCCGCGAGAAATCCGGGCTTCTGCTTTGGCGCACCGATGACAAGGCTCCCGTTGCGCGCGACGAGCCTGCCCTTCGTCCAGACGGCGAGCGGACTGAAGTCATCAAGGTTGTCGAGAAGCAGCAGGTCGGCTCTGCGTCCGGGCGCAATCACGCCGCGGTCCTGAAGGCCATAACATTCGGCGGTATTGAGAGTCGCCATCCTCACGGCGTCAACGGGATGGATGCCCGCCTCAACGGCCATCGCCAGCATGCCGTTGATGTGCCCGCGCTCAAGCGCGTCGGCGAGGTGCCTGTCGTCGGTGCAGAAGCTGCAGCGCCGCGAAAGGTCGGCAATGAGGTTCTCGATCAAGGGAAGACGGTTTCTCGCGAGCGAGCCTTCACTGATCGAGACGTACATGCCAAGTGAAATGCGTTCCCTAAGCTTTGAGCTCGTCGTGCATTCATGGTCCGTGCGGATGCCTGCTCGGGCATAGGCTTCGAGATCCGCGCCCGTGCAGAGCGGCGCGTGGCCGTCGACGGGCTTGCCGAGCTTCACGGCAGCCGCAACCTTGCTGCAAGCCTCGGGGTCTCCATTGACGATGCCCGGCACGTTCATCATTTCGCCGAGGCCGAAGAACTCGGGCTGCTCGAGGAGCGCCTGCGTTTGCCCGGCATCAATGACTGAGCCTGCATCCTCGAAGGGCAGGGCCGGAACACAGGACGGCACCATGAGCTTCACGACAAGCGGGAGGTCCCGGCAGGCCTCGACGAGCCCGTGCATGGCGTACGTTGGTCATTTCATGAGGGTCGGCGGTGACAGTCGTCGTACCGAACGGAAGAACCAGTGAGGCGAAGCTGGCGGGGAGAGCATCGGGCTCTCGATGTGCACGTTCGAGTCGATGAGGCTCGGCAGAAGCACAGCGCCCTTTGCTTCGAAAGTTTCTTTTGCGGGTTCCGAACCGAACCCGTGGATGAGGCCGTCTTCAACAAGTACTGTCTTCGTATCGAGCGCTCCCGTGAAGACGTCGAGCACGCGGGCGTTGAGAATGGCAAGGTCATGGATCTTAGGCTTCGGGCTCTGCTTGGCGTCCTCTACGAGAATTTTTGGATGCAGTCATTCTAAGGCGAATGTCCTCTGCAAAAGAAGAAAACGTGCATCGGCGAGCCTTCGTCACGGACGAGGCGGCGGGCGAGGGCGGCGCGGCAATCGGATCGGCTTCAACGGCGCTCGTTCCGTAGGACTACAATACTGAATCCTTTTCCAACCACAAGAACCCGACTGAAATCCAATTATGAAAGACAGAATCGGCACTGCTCTCTGGGTGGCCGGCGCGATCATCTGCGCCTGGGCCCTCTCGGTCTCCCTCTCGATGATGTTCGACTTCACGATCGAGGAGGCCCGCCAGAACTTCCGCCAGGGCTCCTTCATTTTCGGCGCAGCCGTGGTCTTCGCCTTCGTCTTCCGCTCGAAGGTCCAGACCTGGGGCGCGTTCGAGAAGTTCCTCATCTACGCGCTCGTGCCCGTCGCAGGCATTCTTCTCACCGCCTACGGTTGGTGCCAGCAGTTCGCGCCCGAACTCGTCGCGAGCCTGGGAGCCTGATCCCGAGTTCCGCCCGTTCACGACTCCCCAAAAGGCCGTTTCGCCGTCATCGCGAAGCGGCCTTTTTGCCGGCCGAAAAGCCGTGTTTTGATATAGAAATTTTTATCCTTATAGGACTGTTTAGTCTGGTAAGAACCCACAAGTCCTTCGGAGAACTGGAGAGGGCGGGCAAATGCAACCAAATCCTTCAGATTGTTCGCCTTTTCACGACAATCGGGTCGAAACACCGCTCCTGCAGAAGTCTTCAGGACTAGAGAATCAGTCTCATGACGCTTGGGAGAAACCTAAAGACGACAACCAAACGCCGTGCTCAATCATCGGCGAAAAGGTTAATTTTGGGAAAAACCCTTGATCAGGCACAAGAAATTTTTTCTTTATGGGCCCGACTCAGGTGTTTGTCGTAGACAGCAGGGGGCGGCGCGACTGTATCATATACGCGAATTTAAACACGGCCTGACGGTCCCTCGGATTCGAGACTGTCGCGCCTGTCGGGGATACGCACAATACCCCTCAAAGGCAGGAACGACAGGGCCTTGCGTCAAGGAGCCGCCGCTGAAGGCCGAATCTCAACTCGAAAATATACAGAGAGAAACTGATGATCAGAATGAATTCGCACAAGACGGTCCTCATGCCCAAGTCCCTCGAGGATAACCAGGTTCAGATGGACAACATCTGCAAGGCCTTCAACAATGGATCCGCCTCCGATGCCGCTGCGAGCATCGGCCAGCTCTTCCGCTGCCGCGGCATGAGCCAGGTTTCCATGGCGAGCGGCATCGGCCGCGCGGTCCTCTACAGGTCCTTCGGCAAGTCCGGCAATCCGACGCTTCAGGTGCTGCTCGACTCGTTGCGTGCAGTCGGTCTCACGCTCGTTGTGGCGGAAGCCAAAGACAGGTAAAAAAGACCCGGTCCAAACAATCAGGAGCCGTCGGAACGAAAGCTTCCGGCGGCTCTTTTCCTATGCGTGTCTCGTTTCCTGCATGACCTTTGGAGGGATTTTGCCGTGTAAAGACGGTCCGTGAAGGAGGGCGGGGTCAAGGGGCGCTCACTCGTGACGCAAAAGTGCTATCAAATAGGGGGTATATGTCGATTTTTCCTCCCGAAGGTCCGATTCTTTCTATAAGATAAGGGGCACAAGGGTGTTATTCGACGCCTCCCTTTCGTTCCGACCGTTCCGACGGACCCTGCGTCGAGGAGCACCTCTGAGGAGGACCAAAAATGAAGATTCTTATTCCCATCGACGCGTCCGAATGCAGCAAGAACGCCGCCTTCTGGGCGACGGGCAAGCCCGCTCTCTTCGGCAAGGATCCCGAGATCCACATTTTCTACGCGCAGGAGCCCGCTTCGGACCGCATCCGCTTTGCGACGGACCCTGACACCCTTGACGAGTTCTACCGCGAGGAGGCGAAGACCGTCTTCGACTCCATCATTGACCGCTGCGGCACGCTTCCCGCCAGCGTGACGCTCGACTACGGCGTCGGCTCTCCCGTCCAGACCATTGTTTCCGCCGGCGACAAGCTTTCGGCCGACATGGTCGTGATGGGCACGCACGGCAAGGGCCCGCTTGACAGCCTGCTCTTCGGCTCCGTCTCGAACGACGTCGTGGCGCACTCTCATCGTCCCATTCTGCTCATCCGCGAACGCATGCCGACTTCCGAGTCCCTGAAGCGCATCGCGATCTGCCTTGACGAGTCCGACCAGTCGCTTCGCGTCCAGGGCTTCTTCACGGAGCATGTCGACCTCTTCGAACAGGGCACGTCCTTCACGCTGATCCACGTTCAGAAGAGCGCTGAGGACGAACAGGCCAACGGCTTTGCCGAAACGGGCACGATCGCCAACGAGGTCGAGTCCATTCTCACGCGCGCCGGCATGAACGTCTCGACCAAGACGCTCTACGGCGACGTGGGCGACGTCATCGCCGAACACGCCGAGGAAGAGAACTACGACATGATCGTCATGGGCTCCCACGGCTACAGTTCCGTCTCCGCCACGCTGCTCGGCTCCGTCACGATGACGGTTGCGAGCGAGTGTGACGTGCCGCTCCTGATCGTCCGCTGACAAGTGGATCCCCTCTCTTGAGGGCACCAGACGACAAGACCGTCCTGCTTCACACATGGCGGTCTTTCTTTTGAGCGGGTGCTTTGTCAGATGGCGGCGCGGTCCCGAATCGCGAAGCTTGTCGTTGATGAAAGGGAAGGGAAAGGCGCACGAAAACGGCGGACATGAAAAAGGCCGGGGGCTCCTTTCGGAGCCCGCCGGCCCTTGCTTCAGGATGACTCAGTGCTGAGGATCAGATCCGGGCACTGAAGGATCCGGTTAGAAGCGGTGCGTCAGACCGAGGTAGGCCTGGGTCGTCTTGTCGGAGCCTTGATCGTCATACTTGACCTGAGCGAAGCCGGCACCCGTGTAGACGGAAGTGCGCTTGGAGAGGTAGTACTCGTACTTGGCACCGAAGGCGTAGCTCTTGGCATCACCGTCTTCACCATTATCGAATTCGACGGTGAAGTCCGTGAAGTAGGCCGCAACCGTCAGGTCGCCGCCGGCAACCGGGACGATCGTGCCGAGGTGAACGCCGTAGCCCTTGACGCCGTCGGCAGCGGATTCCGTATTACCAGCCTTGTCGATGAGATTGGCATCGGCTTCAGTAATGGCGGTGAGCTGACCGGCCTTGATGCCCTTGAAGTACTGGCCCATGACGAAGGTCTTGGCGAAGCCGCAGTCGTAGTTGCCGCCGAGGTAGACGATCTGGCCGTCGTCATGTTCATCAGCGCCGAAGGACTTGTAGTTCTGGAATTCGTAGGCGAGGACCGTCTGGAGAGCGCCGAAGTCGCCGGTAAGAGCGGCGGAGCTGTAGCGGTTCACGGCGGAAGAGCCTTCACGAGCCGTTTCCTTGACGGAGTCTTCGTTGAAGGAGTACTGGACCGTAGCCTGGAGACCGGCGAACTTCGGGGTCTGGTACGTGACCATGTTGTCGTAGCGGTCGGACGTGGCGAAGCCGAAGACGTTGTTGTCGCCGCCGTCGAAGGCATCAGCCGTGGCGAGGACGAGGTCATACGTGCCGGCACCGGAGCCAACGCCGCCCATGCGGCCCATGGAGAGCGTACCGAAGTCGGAGTAGACGGAGACGGAAGCTTCGCGGTCGAAGATGCGCTTGTCGGACTTGAGTGCGCCGGAATCGGCCTGAAAGCCGTTTTCAAGCTTGAAGCCGACCTTGAGGCCGTTGCCGAGTTCTTCCGTGCCCTTCAGGCCGAAGCGGGAGGCGGAGGAGACGCCGGAGTCCATGGAGAACTTGTTGACGTCAGCCTTGGAGTCGTCAGCAAAGGTCTGGTGCGTGTAGATGAGGCCCGTGTCGACGACGCCGAAGAGGGTCACGTCAGCAGCGGAGGCATAGCCGGCGGCAACGCCGAGAACGGCGAGCGCGGCGAGAGACTTCTTGAACATTTGTATATTTCTCCAATTTCCTCCGTTTCCGGAGGATCGATGGGTTTGAATTGATCGCAACGCAAATCTAGTGCCGATGCGGGCGGTACGCAAACCCATCTCAACAACGTCCGGGCAAATGAAAGCGAACGTCCACGAGCGACGCAGGGCATTTCGGAAATACCTCGACGGATCCGGACGAAATGAGCGCTCCCCTTGATGCGCAAGGGTTTGCCGCCTTCTTTTAGCGAAGGAAGGGTATTCCCGAGGGGCGGCAAAAGGGGCCTTCAAAAAGGGACGATCCTGACGTCAGGCGCGGTTGTAAAAATATGTATTTCGTGTGCGGAGTGTTGCGAATTAGCAACAACCGGCCCGGGAGCCGGACGTTCAAGAGCGGGGTAGGATGCCTTGTGAAGCGCTCTCCTGCAGTTGTTTATAATTGACACCCTGCCGTACATCCGCATAGGGGATGAGCCTCAATGAGTGTCGGTCGGCGCAAAGGAAACGGGCGACTCCTCCCTGGGAGCCGCCCGTCCTGTTTTTCAACCCTGAATCCCGGTCCGCGGAACCGATCTTTCCCATGCGGACCGAAGGATCAATGCGTGAGCCTCATCAGAAGCAGTGCGTGAGGCCGAGGTAGGCCTGGTAGCCCTCTTCCTTGTAGACGTCGTCGGCGGAGTAGTCGAGCTTGGCCTTGTACCAGCCCGTGCCGCCATAGACGGAGGTGCGCTTGGAGAGCGGGTATTCGTACTTGAGGGCGACGCCGTAGTACTTGCCGTCGACGTCATCGGCGTCGTACTTGGCCGTGGAGTCGACGTAGTAGAGGCCGCCCGTGAAGTCGCCGCCCGCGACGGGGACGATCGTGCCGACGTGAGCGCCGTAGCCCTTGACGCCTTCACCGTCAACAGGGGCACCTTCGAAGGCGTCGGCGGCGAATGGATTTTCAGCGAGGCCCTTGAAGTACTGGCCCATCACGAAGACCTTGGCGACTTCGAAGTCGTAGTTGCCGCCGAGGTAGACGACCTGACCGTCTTCGGTGTTGGTCTGAGCATTGTCACCGAAGGAGGCGTAGTTCTGGGTTTCATAGGCGAGCACGCTCTGGAAAGCACCGAGTTCAGCGGTCAGTGCGAGGCCGAGGTAGCGGTCGACCTGAGAGGAGTTTTCGCGTTTCGTGTTGTCGACGCTGCTTTCGTTGAGCGAGTACTGGACCGTGGCCTGGAAGCCGGAGAAGCTCGGCGTCTGGTAGGTGACCATGTTGTCGTAGCGGTCGGACGTGGCGAAGCCGAAGACGTCGCCGTCACCGCCGTCGAAGGCGTCGCCGATGGCGAAGGCGGCGTCAAAGTCGCCGGCGGCGGAACCGATCGCGCCCATGCGGCCGAAGGAGAGCTTGCCGAAGTCACCGGAGAGCGTCAGGGAGGACTCGCGGTTGAAGAGGCGGTCGTCGCCGAAGCTACCGTCGTCGGAGTTGAAGCCGTTTTCAAGCTTGAAGCTCACGGTCATGCCGTTGCCAAGATCTTCGGAACCCTTGATGCCGAAGCGGGACGTGGAGGAGATGCCGCTCTCAAGACCGAAGGAGTCGGTCTTCTTCGAAACGCCGTCGGCTTCGACCTTGGAGTGCTTGTAGAGCAGGCCGTTATCGACGATGCCGTAAAGCGTGACTTCGGAGGCGGAGGCAAGGCCCGCGGAAAGGCTGAGAACCGCAAGGGCGGCCATGGACTTCTTGAACATGAAAATGCTCCTGATGGTTTGTCGCGCTCCCGAAGGAGGGAGCAGCATTGGAATGTCGGCTTAAACTCTAATGCGAGTCATTCTCATTGCGCAAGCGTCATCACGAACCGCGGAGAAGGGCTTCCAATGACTTTCCGATCGAATCGAACTGTCGTCCGCAAACGACAATGCGACTCACTCTCATTGCGGGAGAAGGCTTGCCGACAATCGTTCTCATTGAAAACGGCAATGATGTGGACGCGTGACAGGGGGGATCGGGACGCGTTCCGAATACCGCAAACATGGTATTTGCGAGAGCCTTTTTCGTTGCAAACGCGCCACACGCTGGCGCTTCAGGAGGGCTGCCCATGGTAGCGCTCAAGCTCAAAGCGCCTCTAGGGACGGGGCTTATGCGCCCTGCGCCCCGAGGGAAATTTCTTCTGACGGGAAATGGCGAATATTCAGGTTCCCTTTGACAAGACGGGGTGGGGCGGTGCATCATGAAGGGGCTAAACAGCTGCATCGTGCATGCTGCAGACTCCGGTCAAGCAAGCACAATCTCCGCCGCCTCTTCATCTGAAGAAGGCGCGCGTCACATCTTCAACCCCACGAGGGCGTTTGCCCTCGGGGCCCTGCACATGCGGGGTACATGAGGTCGGGCGTCCTCGTTTTCTTTTTCAAAGGAAACAAAATGACTCCCGACATCAATCTCTCCCATCTCACTCCCGCAACCCGCACGGTCCCGGCCTCCGTCTTCGGCGAACATCTCGCCGGCGAACGCGACTGCCTGGGCTACCAAGTCGAAACGCTTCCTGCTTTCGCCCGCACCCGCATCCCCGTCCTGAACCCGTGCCACTTCTTCAACGAGGCGCACTACCGCACGCTCGCCGCGTGGTGGACCCTCGCTCGTCGTGAACCGATCTACGTGTCGGGTCCGTCGGGCTCCGGCAAGACCAGTACGGCCATGCAGTTCTGCGCCCGTCTCGGCATTCCCGTGGTGAGCGTCACTGCACGCGCCCGCATGGACCGCCGAGAGCTTCTCGGTCACTGGGCCCTTCAGGGCGGTGAGACTCGCTGGATCGACGGTCCTGCGCTTCTCGCCTGGAAGCACGGCTGGACGCTTCTCATCAATGAATTCAGCGCAGCACCCGCAGACATGTGGGTGAGCTGCAACGACATTCTTGAGGGGCTTCCGCTCGACAACGGCGCAACCGGCGAACTCATCGTTCCGCATCCCATGACCCGCGTGATCGTCACCGACAACACGCGCGGCCATTCGAGCGAGATTGACGAAGGGTTCTTCGGTCGTCAGATCCAGGACAGGTCGGTCATCGACCGCTTCTGGCACATGCGCATGGAAGGTCTCGGCGAAGCCGAGGAAGCCTCCCTGCTTGCAGCGACGGCCGATCAGGACTGGCTTGCCGAGTTCGAGCCCGAGGTCCTCGACAGGCTCTTCAAGGCGCTCGCGCGTCTTGGAGCCGACAGCAGGGCCGCGGCTCAGGCTCAGGCCATCGGCTTCGAGTCCCGAGCCGTCCCGCTCAGCTTCCGCGTCCTCTCGAGAATGCGGAACATGATGCTCGACGCCGCAAGGATGCCCGCAGCATCCGACGATGATCCTCTTCGCAGGATCATCAGGACCAGTCTGACCGAAGCCCTCGACTCCACCGCTCGCGAAGCGGCGGAGACGCTGGCGGTCACGGCGATCGGCAACCTCATTCATGAGATGAGGGTGTCGCGCGCCAGAATGGTCCTCAGGAACGCCGCGGGCTCCGCGCTCAAGGCAGCGTCCGTCTGACAATCGTCGAAAGGACTTTTTCATCAACCCCGAGGGGATGCTTCATCCCTCTCGGGGGCGGACGTCCCCTCATTCATTTGAGAGACGACCGTCATGAAACGCAGTCTTGACATGCGCGGGAATCAGGCCCCCGCTGCGGTTGCAGTGCACCATCCGTTCAACATCCTTTCCGAAGGAGGCGAACGATGCGCACCGTAATCGTGGAAAACGTCGAAACCGCCGAAGCGAAAAAGCAGAGGCTCGCCACCACCGCCGTGGATGCAGCGCTCGAGATCCTCCGCACGGAGGCCTCGGGCCTTGTCATCGAGGCTGCAGCGCCCCTGGTCTTCCAGGGACTCTGCCGCCGCGACAACATCCGCGTCGAGTTTACGCAGACCCCGATGACGAACGGGCGCGTGATCTGGCTCGGTCCCATCGACCTCGGTCACAAGCTCGCGTCCATCTACGTCTACGGACACGGATGCCACGAACGTCATCACGTGATGTACACCAACTTCGCGGCGATGAGGGGGATCGGTGATCCCGGCGTTCGCGACCTCGCGAACGTCTTCGAGGACATCCGCGTGGACCAGCTCGGTGCTGCGGACTACGAAGGCTACCTGCTCTGGCGCCTCGTGCTCTTCAAGGCGCACGAGGCGACGGGGACGGCCGGCTGGAGCAATCCGAACGACCTTGAGCCCGCACACCTCTTCGCAATGATGCTGCTCACGACCCTCGAATTCGAGGTGCTCGGGATCGACATGTTCGAGGAGATCTCCGCGAACCTTCGCGGGGAGTGCGACCGGCTCTTCGGACCAAGGCCCATGGCCCGCGTCCTGAAGATCGTGCGCGCAGCCTTTCCGCTCGACTCCACGGAGGCGGCGGTGGAACTCGCGCACAAGGTCATGCGGTGCATCCGCGCCGAGAAGAACAAGGCGCTCAAGGCTGTCGAGGAAGCGGCAGGCGAAGGCTCTACGGACAACTTCGAGTTCCGTCAGGGCGAAGGCCAGTCGCTTCTCTTCGACGACGACGGCGCGGTGACCCCCGAGGGTGATCCGCGTCTGATGCACCCCGAGCTTGAGGCGATCAACCGAAGCGCCCGATGCCTCTCGGTCATTTCCGACAAACGGCAGTGGCCCGATCGCGAGCCCGAGGAGGAAAGCTTCCGCAAGCTCATCGGCAACGGTGAATCCAGCAACGGCGATCCGACCTTCGCTTCGCCCGAGCGTCACTTCGCCGATGACCGCGAGTATCCGACGCTGCAGCCCGAGAAGGCGGCGCTGAACCGCCGTCTCTTCTACAGGGCGCTCGCCAACAGCGCATCGCTCAGAAGGCTCCTTCAGAGCGCGCTCATCCACCCGCAGTCGAACCCCGACAGGCTCGACGAACGTGGAGAGGAGCTCGACGGAGATGCGCTTGCGCTCGCCTTCACGGGTGAAACGGCGGTCTTCCGCCGCGAGCTCGTGCGTCCGGGACGCGAAGCGGTCGTCGAGATCATTCTCGACGCTTCGGGTTCCATGGAAGGCGAGGCGATCACGCTTGCCAAGGTCGCCTGCATCCGCCTCCTTGAGGCGCTCCGTGCGGTGACCGGCGTGAAGGCATCCCTGACGATCTTCCCCGGCCCGAACCGTCGCAGCGTCACCTGCGCGGCGGACTTCAACACGCCGGTGAGCCGTGCGCTCAAGCACGTCGACTTCCTTCCGGGGTTCGGTGCGACGCCGATCCTTCAGGCGCTCTTTCACTCTGCGATCGTTCTCGATCAAAGACCGGAGCCCGCGAAGATCGTCTTCGTCATCACCGACGGCTGGTTCCCCAAGGGGCCGGTCGACAACCTCGTCAAGGCACTGGAAGACCGCGGCATCGCCGTCGCAATGGTCGGCATCGGCAGGCACAGCACCCCAAAGGGGAGCATCATCGCCAAGGCCGAAAAGATCGCCGACCTTCCGCGGGCCGTTGCAAAGGTCCTTTCGGGCCTTGCGGGCAAGCTCCGCGGGATCGCCGCATAGGCGAAGCCCGAAGGGCATCCGAAGGCACGCGTCTTCGACTTTTCGACACGACCGGGATCGACGGAGGACTTCTCCTCCGCCGTCCGGTCGCCGTCGATTCTTCAATCATCTCTCTTCGCTTCAGGCTCCCGGCCCGAGGTCGCAGTGCGGCGTCCTCATCACGCCTCTTTCGTTTCCCGCCCATCATTCTCCGCATTATCCTCTCACGAAGAGGCCGGCGCACTGCGAAACACCATCATTCATTTCACCCCGCATCCAGCCTTGCGTCCTTCCTCTCACCAATCTCCCATGCAGCCCACAGAAACACGATTCCTCACGCGCGCCTCCGCAGGCCCCGAGCAGTGGCAGAGCGCCGTCTCGGGGTACGCGTCTGACCCGATGCGCAGGCCCGTGCCTCTCTCCGACACGGATCCCGATGACTGTCTTGTCGCGCATCCCGCCGACGGGCGTCTGCGCACGATCCTCGCGCCTGAGGATCCCGTCCGCATGCTCCTTCGTCACAGGGTCGCCGTCGAGCAACTGAGGATGGCCGTGGGATCACGCAAGCTTTTCGAAGCGCACCTTATGCCCGCCATGGCGGGCTGGGCCGCGATGGTCCAGGGACTTCCTCGAGACGAAAGGGGGCTCTGGTCGGGGCCGGACGGCCTCTTCGAAGCCGGCCTCATGTTTGCAAGAGGCGCGATCAATGCGGTCGACGCACGCGTGATCGGTCCCGAACTCGCGCCGGGCATTCGTGACGACTGGACGCTTCGCCTTCGAATCGCCTCCGCACTCGCCGGTCTCATGAGCGACAGCCGCAAGCTCGCCGCACTGAAGCTCGAGGCGGGAAGCGAGGATCCTGCCACGGGCACCTTCACCGTCACGAGCCGCTTCAATCCTTCGGAAGAAACGGCACTGTCGTTTTGCGTGCACGAGATCGGGCGCGTAATGAGGCTCGAGCGCCACACGGCGCGTGAATCTGCGGGAAGACTCCCAACGCTCAACGCCGACGTCCTTCGTCTCGTCGTCCCTCGTGAAACCCTGATGTGGCTCGGCGTCATCGAGCGCCCCGACGGCGAGACCGTTCTCACGGCCCTCAAGGCCGCCGTCACCTATGCGGCCGGCCAGACGGAGGCCGAACGCCTGATTGCTGAAGCCGCAGCCCGCGGTCGCGAATGGGCGATCAACCGTCGCGCGGCCGAGGCCGCAAGACGAGAGGGCAAAAGTCCGCTTCTTCGCGGCTTTGCATCCGTCTATCGTGCCGAATTCAGCCAGAGGCTCTACGACGGACACTGGCGTCTCAACCGCGGAGACTCGCCCGTCGTGTGGGCCGACGACGGCCTCGCACTTCGCTGGCCCGAGGGCTTCACCGCCATTGCAGCCACCGCCGACGACAAGTGCCTCTTTCGAGACGTCCCCGACGAACCCGACGTTGCGGCCGAAATCCTCGTTGCCGACGGATTCGCGATGGCCGATGAAGCGTGCAATCCGCTCTGGCTCACGGACTCGGACTGCATGGCGGGCGAGGGCGCGTGGCTGCGCCTCACCGACTGCGACATGCTGGTTGCGAACGCCCGCCGAGCGGCGGACGCCGCAGGCGAATCCCTTCCCATGCGCTTTCCCGCACTCTTTGAAAAGCGTCCGTCGTCAAGCGCCAGGTCGGGCGGCACGGTGGCAAGACAGTGCTGGGCATTGTCCGTCCCCTCTGAGCTCGAAGCTTCCGACAAGGCAGCGGCGCTTGCAAGGGCGCTCGAGGCCGTGAACACCCGGGACGACGCCGTCATGCTCGTGCATCCCGAAGGCGTCTTCGTCCCCGAGAGCCTTCTCCCCGACGGATGGATCGAGGATCCGGCCGAAGCGGGGATCCTCCTGAGAGTCAAGGCCATGCCCTTTGCCGAAGGCGTACGACACATGAGGGCCTCGCCCATTCGCCGCGTGCGGATGACGGGATCCTCCGCCTCGCGGGCCGCCCGATACGACCCCGGCCACAGGGGCGCAAAGGACGGTTCGATCGAACTCACGGGCGTCGTCATCAACCGGCATTCCGTGCGCCCCGTCGTCCGATTCGTCAATGGCGAAGGGCGCACCGTTGAAGAAACCGAAGGCCACTGGCCGCGCGTCCTCGACATGGAGGCGATCGACCGCGATCCCCCGAAGGGGACCGAAGCCTTCAGGGCGTTGCAGCGCGCCGTCGGCTGGAAGCCGAGGGAACGCGCCTCCGAGAAGGCCTGACCATAAAGGAGAACAACAGAATGAAGACAACAGAAGCCGTCACGAGCGGCGTATCCTCCTCGCGACTCACGGGCTGGCGGCCCGCATGGGAGGGCTGGAGCGCGGCTGCGGGATTTGCAGCCGCAGGCACCACCGCTGCCATGGTCCCCGGCTGGTGGGGCGCGGGCCTGGCCTCCGTCCTCGCTCTCATGGGCGTCGTGCGCACCGCCGAAGCCCTCAGGACCGCTTCCCGCCGCATTCCGCTCGCAGGCTTTGCGCCCGCCTTCATTCACGCGCGCGACCTCATCCGCATTCTTCGTGAAAAGGGCATGGACGAGAAGAAGGCTGCCGACCCCGTCAGGAAAACCGCCCGCGAGCGTCTGGTCGCGCGCTACGAAGCGGGCCGCATTGCGCTTCTCGACTCAATGCGTTTCAACGCAGGCCGTGAAGGCAGGCTCGTCAAGAACCTCTGGATCGGCCGAGGATTCGAGTGGACTCCCGCACACGCTCAGGCGCTCTATGAACTTGCCGCCACGCCCGTCAAGCCCGTGATCGTCCCGAAGCGCATCCGCAAGGCGCTCTCACTTCCGGACCCGCTCGGGGCTGGAGACATCGGAAGTTCCATCATTCACGGGATCGGTGCGACCGAAGAGGACGACATCGTGCGTCCTCTCTCGAGTCTCGGCGGCGGCACGCTCATCATAGGCACGACTCAGGCAGGGAAGGGCGTGATGCTCACGAGCCTCGTCACACAGGCGATCCTTCGGGGTGAACCCGTCATCGTCATCGACCCCAAGAGCAGCAAGCGTCTTCGCAACGCCGTCTGGAAGGCGGCCGAGATCGCGGGTCGTCCCGCCCCTCTTGAATTCCATCCTGCCTTTCCCGAAACGGGCGTCAGACTTGATCCGCTCGGCGCCTGGACGCGTCCCACGGAACTTGCCACCCGCATTGCGGCCGTCATGCCGCCTGACAGCGGGGCCTTCGGCAACTTCGCCTGGATGGCCGTCAACGTCGCCGTCGAAGGACTCTCCTACGTGACCGAAAGGCCGAGTCTTCTGGGGCTGCGCCGTCTTCTCGAAGGCGGCATCGATCCGCTTCTCAAGAAGGCTCTGGCCCGATCCTTCCGGGACGCAGGCATCGACGACTGGGAGGAACAGGTCGAGCGCATGGACAAGCGCAACATCTGTCCGCCCGCCGCCAATGCGAGCATCGAGCTCACCGCAGCCGTTGCCCTCTGGGAGGAGACCGTCGGGAAGAAGGACGAAGGGGACGCCAACGCCGTCGTGGGCGGCCTCATCGCCGTCTTTCGTCACAACCGTGAGCACTACGCGAAGATCACGGCCTCGCTCCAGCCCGTTCTCTCGATGCTCACGGGCGGCACGCTCGCCAAGAGCTTCTCGCCCGATCCGTTCGATCCCGACGACGAGCGTCCGATCGTGACGGTGGAGAGGGTTGTTGAAGGCGGCGACATTCTCTATCTCGGTCTTGACGCGCTTCCCGATTCGACCGTCGCAGGCGCGCTCGGCTCCATCATCCTCGCCGACCTCACGGCCTATGCCGGCAAGCGATACAACCGAGGCGAATCGGGTACCGACGTGAAGTCTGTCTCGCTCTTTGTGGACGAGACCGCCAACGTCATCAACGGTCCCATGATCGAGCTCCTCAACAAGGGTCTGGAAGCCGGCATTCGCGTCACCGCAGCCATGCAGACCGTAAGCGACCTTGCCGCAAGACTCGGGAGTGACAGCCGCGCCCGCATGGCGCTCGGCAACTTCAACAACCTGATTGCGTTGAGAAGCAAGGACCGCCTCACGCAGGAATTCATCTGCGAAACGTTCGGGAAGACCACCGTCAGGTCGACATCTGCCTCGCTCTCCTCATCGGCCGACGGCTCTCCCGTCCCGGACTTCCGTGCCTCCGTCACGCGCAGCATTCAGGGGCGGCGTGACGAAGTCGTCCCGCCCGACGTCCTTGGACGACTGCCCAACACCGAGTTCTTCGCAAGCGTCTCGGGCGGCAGGCTCTACAAGGGGAGGATTCCGATCCTTCTCTCCGACGACTGACCGCGCCCATTCAAATCAGATTGGAACAAAAATATGAAGTACATGCTGACCGCGACCGCGCTTGTTCTCATCCTCATGGTGATGTGGCTGCCAGCCAGAACCCCGCCCGAGATCTTCGAGGAGACGGCCTTGAGAGAGGCGCTGATGCTGAGAACGGGCGAGGGGATTCCCATGCCCGAGACGGCCGCGAATCTGGCGGTTGAATATCTCGACGGGCTCGTCTGGGTCTCGGGCGTCCCCGACCGCTACACGCTTCGACCCTACGGCGGCTCACCGATGACGAAGGACGAGTTTACCGAGATCGGCAGGGCCGCCGAGCGTACGACCCAGACCGAGTGGCTGCGTGCCATGAAGAGCCTCTTCGTGATGGCGACCCAGCGCCTTGCCGTCATGACCGCGGGCACCATCGCACTCATGCCCTTCATTCTCGCGCTGATTGTCGACGGATTCGTGAGACGCCGCATCCGCGAAGCCGAGTACCACGCACCGAGCCCAACCTGGTGGACCGCCTCCCTCTCCCTGCAGCTCCTTGCGGTCTGCCTCGGGATGGTGGCCATCATGCATCCCAACTATCCGCCTCAGTGGCTTTCCGTCTTTCCCGTTGCGTTCGCCCTGGCCGCTCGCATGACGGCAGCGACCTGGCACAGGTTCATTTGAGATTTCCCTTGGAATTCCCCGTCCAATGAGATGTCTCAACATTGGGCGGGATTTCCTTTTCTGAAAACTCGGCCTCAGGCCTCCTGCTTATTCACGCCTCCATCGGCGAAGGCCTGCAGCGTGCTCGTCACGGCCGTCTTTTCTTCATTCGTCAGCACGTCCGTTCCAAAGAGATGGTGGAAGAAGAGGGCGTCGTAGGCGAGGGTGTATACCAGAGCCCTCTCGGAGCCGCAGGCCTCCTGCTTGACGCGGTCGAAGTAGCGCCTGTACCAGTCGCGCACAGGCTCCATGAACTTCCTGTTCTCTCTTGACGCCATGGCGAGCGCAACGAGCGGCGAAGAGCCGCTGTCGATTTCTCCCGACGTGAAGCCCTTGTACCACTCGGCATAACCGTACGCCACGTGGTGTGGGAGGCCGCCCGTGGAAATAATCCACGGGCTTCTACCCGATTATGGAAAATTCTCGAAACAAAATACCCGGGAGGCCACGACATCAATAGTGGAAAGCACTGTGGCGCAGGCTGACTGGTCGGGTAGAATGAACATAAGGACAGGGAAAAGCCGGACACCTCGATTCGCGACGGCGTGAACAAATCATGCATCACGACACGCGCGAGGCGCACCGCCCGTCCGTTTTCCTTCCAACCATCGTCGGCGCAGCCCTTTGGCAACTGCGCTGGCCCTTGACTCGAGGTTGCAACATGCTCTTGACGGACAATGACCGAAACGCTCTCGAAGCCTGCGATGAGAACGGCGTCACGAATGTAGGACGCATCTTCGCCTTGCTCGACAACTTCGTGGAAGAGGGTGTCCAGCAGGGCCGATTCTCACGCGAAGACGCCGATGCCGATCTGGAAATCGCGCTCTGGCGCTCGTTCGCGCTTCTGCAGTGCGACGACTACGTTTCATATGCACAGGCGGTCGAAGTGCTCCAAAAGGCCGAAGCTGCGGCCGCCGGGAGCGGTGTCTGGCATTATCGCCTCGCCGCCGCGCTGACGCACGTCGGTCGACTTCAGGAAGCCTTCGACATTGCCCGTCGGGGCGTCGAAGCCGAACCCGGCTATCCCTGGGGATGGCTCCATTATGCAAAGCTTCTGGCACACTTCGGGGAGACCGAAGCAGCACTGGGCGCCGTTCAGAGAGGCCTTGAGCTCGTGCCGGGTGACGCGGAATTCCTGACGCTCGAAAAGGAGATCCGGGACGGTGCGACGCTTCCGGAAATGCTCTTTCACTACATTCGCCCGGAACATGACGAAGACCTTCAGAGCAACCGCATGGATCTCAAAGAGGTGATGGAAAAGCACCAGGCGCTCCTGTGCGTGCTCAAGGATCCGGAAGGCTTCGAGGCGGCCTGCGCGGCGTTCGAATTTGACGAAATGAAGCCCGACGAGGAGTTGCCCTATCTTTTGTCGGCCCGCATGCCGGTCGAAGGCGTCCGCGTCCCTGTGACTCTGCGCATGAACGAGGCCGGACTCTCGCGCATGCCGCCGGTCTGGATCCGACATGCCCGCAGCGCCATTGCCGACACGATGAACAAGCAGGATTTGAAGGCGGGCGACATCGTCAACGTCGCTTTCGACCTTGATCGCAGCATTCATCTCACCCTAACGCCTGACTCTAAGACAGGAGAGTCACGCGAGCACCACTTCAAGCTCAATCCGGCCGTCAGCGGCCTCGGGGATCGGGAGGCGCCCGAACGCTCCGAGGATCTCCCGCCCGACGTGGTCAAAATGCTCGAGATCGTCGCCGACCTCGACGAAAAAGAGGACTATCGCGGCATCATTCGACTGCTCGAAGCCGAGCCCGACGGCGAACGCCATCCGGCGCTCACCTTTGAGCTGGCACGCGCTTGCAACAATGAAGCCGAATTCGGCGGTCCCGAACTTCTTCGTGCGATCCGGCTCCTTGAGTCCGTCCGTGACAGCTACGAAGACACGCACAAGTGGCAGTTCCGCATGGGCTATGCACTCTTTTACCTCGAACGCGAGGAGGAGGCGCTGCCCTGTTTCGAGCGTGCAGAAGCGCTGCAGAAAGGCGATCAGGATTCACTTGAATTCATGCGTCTGTGCCGTTTTCAGATGGCCTTTCCTCGTTTCGCGAAACCGCTGCGGGAGCGTATCAACGAATTCTGGGACGGCATGGCGCAGAAGACGCCCGGGCTGCTGAAGCGTCTGGCCGATTCTGACGAATGCCAGGATGCGCAGCTCGAGATCACCGAGGACCTTCAGAAGGTCGTCCCGGGCGCTCAGGCGTACGTCGGAGCCATTGCCGGCCCGTTGGATCTCAACCTCTCGGCCGACGGCGACTGGCTGAGGACCTATCTTCTGCGGGCACTCATCCGACGGATGCCCGAAGAGCTGAGGTCCGACTGGCGCTTGACGCTCGGACGCCGCAGAGGGTCGATCCCGCTGCGGTTCGACATCAACGGCAGGGAGCTCCATGCCGGCAACGTCTATCTCTGGGAAGAAAAGCCGGAGGACGGGGGTGCAGACCGGTTGATCGCCTACCATGAAGCCTTCGAAACTCTCGAGGAGCCCGACTATGCCGAAGCCTTTTCGTGCGTGCAGGCGCTCCTTGACAATGCCGTGGGCGAAGCGGTGCGGATGAAGTATTACTACGATCTTCGACTCACGCGCAAGCCTGAATCAGGTGTCGGCTTCTCGGTGCAGGAATTCCAGAGCTACCTGCGCGAAACCGATCCGATGAAGCTCGTCACGACGATGGATGACTATCTCGACGAGTCGAATGAATTCGACTGGGACGGATCCGAAGAAAAGGACTGCGATTACCTGCTCGATGCCGTGCATGCTGAGCTGTCCTGTCCGGCACTTGTCCTCGCCTACTTCAACAACGCCCCCGATCTCATGCGCATGCTCGCGCAGTCGGGCGCAACGGCGGGCACCCTTTACCTAAACACCCGCGATCGGTCGCCCGAAGGTCGAAGGGAGGTTCGAGATTCGCTCAGAACCGAGCTGCAGGCAAATGTGCCTGAAGCTTATGAGAGTGTCGGCATCGTCGACGGCAGGCGGTATGCCTATGACGTGTTCCTTGCCTGGGATCTCCCCGCAGTGCTCGAGGCTGCGCGGGAATTTGCAGAAGGTCGCGACGACGTGCTCGAGCTCGGGTTCCACTCCCTTTGGCGCGAAGCAGGCGGCCTTTCGATCCGGAAGCCCGAGGAGAACTGACAGCGCAGGCCGTGCCGAAATGCGGCCTGGCAGGTCGCACCTGCGGTATTGCGGTATGGGCATCTGGCTCCCCTCAGCAGGATGGTTCAGAGGTGCCTGCCGCGTGAATGGACGGCGGCGTCAGCCGAGCAAGTGCCCAAGCACCGCCGCTGTAGCCACGCAGGCTGCGACCGTCCAAGCGAGGCCGTACTTTCTCGAGACGAGAATGGCGACCGCCAGTGCGCAGAGGTGCGCAGGGTTGGTAGTGAAGAAGAAAGGTGCTGCGATGGAGACCATCACGCATCCGGGCGCTGCCTCAAGGAGCGCCTGAGTTCTGACGGAGAACCTGCGGTTCTTGAGGAAAAGCCAGCCGAGAAGCCTCGTCGAGTACGTCATGACGAGCATGGCGAGAATCGTGAGGAACTCCGCGAGGTTCATGCCGAAGGCAAGTTCCCGCGTCATAAATTCAGGATTGAAGAGGGACTCGATCATTTGACGCCCTCCTTTTCCTCACCCGCCTTGTGACCTTCGACATGATTTCTTCCGGTCGTGAACCAGACGGCTGCAAGACCGAGAAGGGAGCCTGCAGCGACGGCCACGGGGGTCGAGAACATCAGACTCATGAGGCCCGCAGCGACGAAGCTCACGATCCACGGCAGGCACTTCTTCGCGCCCGGCCACATCCCGGAAAGGATCGCGATGAAGATCGCGGGGAAGGCCATGGCAAAGCCCCAGACCTCGAGGTCGCCGAGATCGTTGCCGATCCATGCACCGACGGCGGCCGAGCCCCACCAGGAGGTCCAGAGGGCAATGGCGCAGCCGACATAGAAGGGAAGCGAGAAGGCGTCGTCGTTCGACTTCCCGAGCCTCTTCATGCGCGTGACGTCCTGCATGGCCAGCGCCCAGGCCTCGTCACACAAGAAGAAAAGCACGAAGAGCGATTCGCGCGTCGTGAGCTTGCCCATGTAAAGCGTGAGCGAAGCGGAGAGCATGATGTGACGCGAGTTGATGAGCCAGGTCGTGACCATGATCATCAGCACGGGCGGAATCGTGCTCCACAGCGCCACGGCTGCGAATTCGGAGCCGCCCGCATAGTTCGCGGCGCACATCAAGCCCGAGGTGAAGGGCGAGAGCCCGGCATGTGCCCCCGTAGCGCCGAGAATGAGGCCGACCGGAACGAAGCCTGTCATGACGGGCACGGCGGCACGAAGGCCCCTGAGGACCTCCTGCGCCGTGTCGGGTTGTGAAACGCGAGCTTGGTCCGACATCTTCAGATCAGAAGAGAGCCTGTCGTTACAGCGTGCCGAACCACGTGATGACGACGGCGTTGATCAGGTCGATGAGGAATGCGCCCACGACCGAGACGATGAGCCAGGCGCGCGGGGACGAGCCGTACTTTTCGCTGATGGCCTGCATGTTGGCAAGACCGTTGGCCGTAGCACCCATGGAGAAGCCGATGCCGCCCACGGAGAGCATGACGGCGTCGTAGGAGCGGCCGAAGGCCGTGAAGAGCACTGTCCAGGCGTAGATGAGCATCAGGATCGTCTGGCAGGCGAGGATCACTACGAGCGGGAGCGCGAGGTGCACGAGCTCGTGGAGCTTCAGGTTGTTGATGGCCATCGTGACGAAGAGGACGAGCGTGATGTCGGCCACTGCGTTGAGGCCCTTGCCTTCGACCTTGTACATCCCCGAGAAGTCTCCGACGTTGCGGATGACGGTGGCGACGATCATGGCACCGATGTAGGCGGGAAGCGTGATGTAGTGGCCGAGGTAGTTCGAGACGATAGTGCCGAGGCCCATGGCGAGCGCCGTGACGGAGACCGCCCGCATGATCTCATTCGTGAAGTTTGGCTTCGCGGATGCGTGCTGTTCCGTAATGTCGGTGTCCATGTCGTCGGGGAGGTGCAGCTCGGGTTCAGGCTGCTGGACTTCGTCGGGAGTCTTCACCTTGTAGCGGCGGATGCACCATTCGCCGAACGGGCCGCCGATGAGAAGGGCGGCGACCATGCCGAAGGTGGCGGCGGTGACGGCAACGGCGGTGCCGCCCGTGATGCCGTAGGTTTCCTCAAAATAGGGACCGAAGGCAGCGGCGGTGCCGAGGCCGCCCATCATGGAGACGGAGCCCGCGAGAATGCCGTAGTGCTTGTCAAAGCCCATGGCTTCCGCTATGGCCATGCCCATGCCGTTCTGGAGAAACACAAGTACCGTGACCGCGAGGAGAAAGCCGAGAAGGAGCCTGCCGCCGTCCTTGACGACGCGAAGGCTGGCCATCAGGCCGATGGTCGTGAAGAAGCCGAGCATGAGCACGGTCTGCAGCGTCGAGTCGATCTGAACCTTGACAATGTTGAAGTACTCGAGGAAGGAGACGACGATGGCAAAGGACATGCCGCCCACCACGGGACTCGGGATGGAGTAGCGCGAGAGCACGCCGACCTTTCCCTTGAGCCAGACGCCGAAATAATAGGTACACACTGCAAGCGCGACGGCCTGCACCTTGTCCACTGCGATGACCGGCACCGTTCCTGCTATATCTGTCATGTTTCCTTCTCTTTTTGTTGGTTGTTGTGAACGCCTGATTTTCAGGCAGACTGATGAAAAGTCTAGCAGTGCGGGAAAGCGGCTCAAGGTGCCTTCCCTAAGGCATTCGCCCAAGGGGAGTCGACATTTCTCAATCAAAGGCCAAACCCTGCAGGGTTTATCCTGACTCGGGCTCAAGGTCCGCACCAGGTCCCTTAAAATCGAACAACTGCCGTGGAAGTCGTCCGCGGAATCACAAACGTTCAACCGCTGCCGGAGTCTAAGAAATGGCACAAACCTCACGAAAGCACGCCCTGATCATCGTCGACCTGCAGAAGGATTTTCTGCCCGGGGGCGCGCTGGCGGTACCCGGCGACGACAAGATCGTGCCCGTCATCCCTAAACAACCTCGCCACTGAAGTGGGAGGGTTTCGATACAGTCGAGGCTTTTCGC
>ERZ773175.353-NODE-353-length-33230-cov-16.136669_pt1 | contig 33230 bp, 24 predicted proteins | sample MGYA00581004_ERZ773175 | MGnify/ENA primary metagenome ERZ773175 (study PRJEB29015, sample SAMEA2737834) | human gut metagenome | biome: human gut; feature: human-associated habitat; material: faeces | place: China | collected 2012 ...
ACAAGGTAGCCGTATCGGAAGGTGCGGCTGGATCACCTCCTTTCTATGGAGAACAGAGAAGGAAAAGAAAACTTCTCATAAAATAATTCTCCGGTCAGCAAAGGTTTAAGAAAGTAGTTTTTGTTCAATTTTGAGGATGCTGGAAACAGTATCTTTAAAACAGCACAATGGAGTACCTAGTCCCTGCATATGGGGGTGTAGCTCAGCTGGGAGAGCACCTGCTTTGCAAGCAGGGGGTCAGGAGTTCGATTCTCCTCATCTCCACCAAGGGACGAAGGGAGAACGAACTAATAACTAAATGGGCGCATAGCTCAGGTGGTTAGAGCGCACGCCTGATAAGCGTGAGGTCGGTGGTTCGAGTCCACTTGTGCCCACCAGCAAGAGAGATCTTGCAAGGAACGAAACTTGAAAATTGAATAATGAAAAGCAAAAGTAATGCAAATGAGGAAAAATGAACGACAATAACGAAAGTTAAAGTCGGGTAAAAAACCTGCAATTAGCATAAAAATTAAGAGGATTAGACATAATTCAAAAATGGTTAAGCTAAGAAGAGCGTAGGGAGAATGCCTTGGCATTAGGAGCCGACGAAGGACGTGATAAGCTGCGATAAGCTGCGGGGATCAGCAAGTATGAATTGATCCGCAGATTTCCGAATGGAGCAATCCGTATGTGTATGCACATACATCATATACTGAATCAAATAGGTATATGAGGGGAACCGCCTGAACTGAAACATCTAAGTAGGGCGAGGAAGAGAAATCAACCGAGATTCTGTGAGTAGTGGCGAGCGAAAGCGGAAGAGGCTAAACCATAGGTAGCAATACTTATGGGGTTTCGGACAGCATTTAGCATTGATAATTTCTAGTTGAAACGTGTGGGAAAACGTACCGAAGAGTGTGAGAGTCACGTAAGCGAAAGAGAGAGTCAGCGAGCTGTATCCAAAGTACCGCGGGACACGTGAAACCCCGTGGGAAGATGGGGGGACCATCCTCCAAGCCTAAATACTACCTAATGACCGATAGCGAATAGTACTGTGAAGGAACGGTGAAAAGAACCCCGGGAGGGGAGTGAAAAAGAACCTGAAACCCTATGCTTACAAGCACCGAGAGCACGTCAAAGTGTGATCGGGTACCTTTTGTAGAATGGTCCGGCGAGTTATTGTATGCGGCAAGGTTAAGTGCTTAAGGCACGGAGCCGAAGCGAGAGCAAGTCTGAATAGGGCGAATAAGTCGTATGCAATAGACCCGAAACCGAGTGACCTATCCATGTCCAGGCTGAAGTGGAGGTAAAACTCCATGGAGGGCCGAACACACGTCCGTTGAAAAGGCCGGTGATGAGGTGTGGATAGCGGAGAAATTCCAATCGAACTCGGATATAGCTGGTTCTCTCCGAAATAGCTTTAGGGCTAGCCTCGTGAAAGATTACTGGAGGTAAAGCACTGAATGGGCTAGGGGTCGAAAGATTACTGAACCCTATCAAACTAAGAATGCCAGATAATTGATTCACGGGAGTCAGACAATGTGAGATAAGTCTCATTGTCAAAAGGGAAACAGCCCAGACCCACAGCTAAGGTCCCTAAACATTGTTAAGTGGAAAAGGATGTGGGGTTGCATAAACAACCAGGATGTTGGCTTAGAAGCAGCCACTCATTAAAAGAGTGCGTAATAGCTCACTGGTCGAGTGACCCTGCGCCGAAAATTCAACGGGGCTAAACAATGTACCGAAGCTTGGGATTCTAAAGTAATTTAGAGTGGTAGGAGAGCGTCGAATAAGGGGTGAAGTCAGAGCGGAAGCGCTGGTGGACTTTATTCGAGTGAGAATGCCGGAATGAGTAGCGAGAATTATGTGAGAATCATAATGGCCGAAAATCTAAGGTTTCCTGAGGAAGGTTCGTCCGCTCAGGGTAAGCCGGGGGCTAAGGCGAGGCGGAGACGCGTAGCCGATGCACATACGGTTGAAATTCCGTAGCCACCGAAAGATTTAAGTACAGGGACGCTTTAGAAGTGATGTAGCCGGGCGATGGTTGACCCGGTCGTAAGGGATCGAAAATGAGTAGAGAAGTCATCATGGAAAGAGACAAGAAAAGCTGTATGGATATCTTAGGTGCCCGTACCGCAAACCGACACAGGTAGATAGGAAGAAGATTCTAAGGCCAACGGGAGAAGGGTTGTTAAGGAACTCGGCAAGTTGACCCCGTAACTTAGGGATAAGGGGTGCTCAAGTGATTGAGCCGCAGAGAATAGGCCCAGGCGACTGTTTAGCAAAAACACAGGTCTCTGCTAAATCGAAAGATGACGTATAGGGGCTGACACCTGCCCGGTGCCGGAAGGTTAAGAGGAGATGTGAGAGCATTGAATTGAAGCCCCGGTAAACGGCGGCCGTAACTATAACGGTCCTAAGGTAGCGAAATTCCTTGTCAGGTAAGTTCTGACCCGCACGAAAGGTGTAACGATCTGGGCACTGTCTCAACAACCCGCCCGGCGAAATTGTAGTACCGGTGAAGATGCCGGTTACCCGCGACTAGACGGAAAGACCCCATGGAGCTTTACTGTAGCCTAATATTGGATTTCGGTATTTCACGTACAGGATAGGTGGGAGACTGGGAAGCACAGGCGTCAGCTTGTGTGGAGTCGACCTTGGGATACCACTCTTGGAGTGCTGGAATTCTAACCTGCGGCTTTGAAGCAAGTCGGGGGACATTGTTAGGTGGGCAGTTTGACTGGGGCGGTCGCCTCCTAAAGAGTAACGGAGGCGCTCAAAGGTTCGCTCTGCATGGATGGAAACCATGCGTCAGAGTGTAAACGCAAAAGCGAGCCTAACTGCGAGAATGACGGTTCGAGCAGTAACGAAAGTTGGAGTTAGTGATCCGGCGGTATGTGAATGGAAATGCCGTCGCTCAACGGATAAAAGCTACCCTGGGGATAACAGGCTGATCTCCCCCAAGAGTCCACATCGACGGGGAGGTTTGGCACCTCGATGTCGGCTCATCGCATCCTGGGGCTGTATTCGGTCCCAAGGGTTTGGCTGTTCGCCAATTAAAGCGGTACGCGAGCTGGGTTCAGAACGTCGTGAGACAGTTCGGTCCCTATCTGTCGTGGGCGTAGGATATTTGCAAGGAGCTGTCCCTAGTACGAGAGGACCGGGATGGACGCACCTCTGGTGCACCAGTTGTCACGCCAGTGGCACAGCTGGGCAGCTATGTGCGGAACGGATAAACGCTGAAGGCATCTAAGCGTGAAGCCGCCCTTAAGATAAGATATCCCTTCTGTTTACAGAGTAAGACCCCTTGAAGACTACAAGGTTGATAGGCTCAAAGTGTAAGCACGGTGACGTGTTTAGCTAGCGAGTACTAATCGGTCGAGGGCTTAACCTTATTGGTTATGACTACTCCTTTTAACCAACAGCTTTTTCATTATTCAATTTTGAGGATTCGTTCCTCTTCACTTAGTCGGTGGCGTTTGAGTTGAGGTCACACCTGTTCCCATGCCGAACACAGTAGTTAAGCTCTTCTTCGCCGAAAATACTTGGATGGTAACGTCCCGGTAAGATAGGGTGCTGCCGACACCTTACTAAACAGAGAAGATAGTATTCTTCTCTGTTTAGTCATATTCCTCCTTAGCTCAGTCGGTAGAGCATTCGGCTGTTAACCGAAGGGTCGTTGGTTCGAGTCCAACAGGGGGAGCCAGAGAGCTGTAGCTTTTGCTATGGCTCTTTTTTGTATATATGATCTAGTATTGCAGTTTGTAAATGTAATGTATGGAAACAGTGCTTTCGTATGCTTACGTTAATGTAGGTGTGCGGAAGCACTGTTTGTCTAAAAAAAATCACAGCACACGTCATGAGTGCTGTGATGAGGGAGCTGTTCGATAAATGGGAAACTATTTATGGATTGTCTTTGATTTCAATTTCTACTGAATAATCAACATTTTTTGAGTTGAGGTCTGTAAGCAGAATAGTATTATTATCAAAAGGAACTATTTCAATGTTGCTTTTTCTTTGGCATTTATCAATAAGTAAAAATTTCTTTCCATTTTGGTCTGTACAAACAGCATATAACAGCTTAGGCACTTTGAGTTCATAAACTAAATTCGTAATATACGGCTGTACCCATTCTTCATTTCTTTCAGAAATTCTAATACGTAATTCTTTTGATTCATCACTGATGCGTTGTTCAAAATTCTGCTGCACATATATCTTTTTGAATTTTTTGTTGTTATAATAATCCATAATCAATACATATGGCAGGAGCCACAAACCATAATCAATGAAGCCCAGAAAAGCTAACCATTTAATAGGAGAGAAGAGAAATGCAACAGCAAGAATAAACCCACCGAAAAATGGAAATCCAGATATGTGTTTTTGGCTTTTTTTGCTTTGATATAATGCGGCATATGTAACAGCTATCAAAAATACTCCGATTATTCCAAGCGTTATAGTCATGAGCCATTCTTGCATAACAGTTTTTCCTTTCTGAAAAATTCAAATAATAGTGCTGTGATAAGTGATCTGCTCGATAAATGGGAAGTTTTCAGTTAAGTTATAATAACTTGTTTTGAAAATAATCAGAATTCAAAATTGAATAGCACACCGCATCAAAAACTTGTCCATCGTATCTTGTAGAGCCTTGTTCTATTGTAATCTCATACTCAAACCCACATTTTTCAAGGACTTTTTTGGACTGATCATTATTAGGATAATGGAAAGCGGAAAGTAAATCTATATTTAATTCTTCAAACAAATATTCAATAATCCGTTTAACCGCCTCCGTCATATATCCGTTTCCCCAATAATCTTCGGATAAAACATAGTTAATAGTTTTAGCGAATAATTTACCACGATTATTGTCAGGATAAACCCTTATACTGCCAATTACTTTTCCAGTATCCTTTAGCTCAACAGCCCATCGTTCATCACTTTCAATATACTCATTCAAAACCTCGATAGAAGTATTTATGTTTGAATGAGGTTTCCATCCGCCGATGGTGACAGAAGGATTTTTCATAATATCAAATAAATCTTCAACATCATTTTTTTGCCATTCTCGTAAAAATAATCGCTCTGTTTCTAATGCTTTCATTTACAAACCACCTCAATGGTTATCGCAAAAATTTCGATTTGTCTGGCAGTTTATTCCGACCAATTTCCGAAACCATTATACCATAGCTGATCAATGGTTCGTCCTTTGTTTGTATTATTTCTTTGCAAGATCTTTAATAACTTCTCCTGCCACGATAAGTCCCACAACTGACGGCACAAATGCCGTTGAGCCTGGAATATCACGGCGCACTGTGCATTTTCTTGCCGTACCAGGAGGACAAATGTAGTCCTGACGGCATGAAATAGCCATATCTTCTATCGGTCTGATAGGCTGTTCCTCTGAGTAAACAACTTTAAGCGACTTTATGCCTGCCTTTTTAAGCTCTCGTCGCATGACTTTCGCAAGAGGGCAGACCTTTGTCTGATAAATGTCCGCCACACGGAATGCTGTAGGGTCAAGCTTGTTGCCTGCACCCATTGAGGATATAACAGGTACTCCTGCGACGTCTGCTCGCTTTATTATCTCCAGCTTGCCTGTAACAGTGTCAATGGCATCGATAATGTAATCATACTGAGTAAAATCAAACTGATCCGCTGTGTCAGGCATATAAAAACACTTGTATGTGTTTACCTTTATGTCAGGGCAGATGTCGTGAACACGCTCTTCCGCCACGTCTACCTTGTATTTTCCTACTGTTTTTCTTGTGGCAATTATCTGACGATTGATGTTGGTCAGACACACTTTGTCATCATCTATAAGGTCAAGCTCGCCTACACCGCTTCGTGCAAGGGCTTCAACTGCATATCCGCCTACACCGCCTATGCCGAAAATCGCAACCCTGCTGTTTCTGAGCTTTTCCATTGCTTCTTTGCCGAATAAAAGCTCGGTCCTTGAAAACTGATTTAGCATATAAACACTCCTGAATACTGTTTTATTCTTCTATGATATCATATCTATGCCCTTTTTTCAAGTGCATTTTTGTCTGCTTTTATTAATTTTCTGATTGATCCTATATGTATTATATAATATCTTTGTTACAGTTTTCGACCGCATTTTCGTTGCGTTTTTATCGAAAATGTGATATAATATTATATATGATAATACGCAAAAAGTAATAAAAAGGATTGGTAAAAACATGGACATTAACAAGACCCTTGCGGAAGAATTCAAGCTCAGACAGGAGCAGATCGACAACACTGTTGCACTCCTTGATGACGATAAAACTATACCGTTTATTGCACGATACAGAAAGGAGCTTACAGGCTCATTGGACGATCAGGTGCTTAGAGAGATCGCTGACAGGCTCACATATCTTAGAAATCTCGAAAAACGTAAAGGCGAGATAATCTCTTCTATCACTGAGCAGGAGAAAATGACAGATGATATAATGTCTGCTATCGAAAATGCAAAGACCCTTGTGGAGGTGGAGGATATCTACAGACCTTTCAAGCCGAAGCGTAAAACAAGGGCTTCGGTGGCAAGAGAAAAGGGGCTTGAACCACTGGCTGAACTTATCTTGACCCAGGATAAGAAATGCGACCCGCAGGTCGAGGGGTCAAAATTTATCAACGAGGACAAGGGCGTAAAGTCTGCGGACGAAGCTTTGCAGGGTGCAATGGACATAATCGCAGAGGATATCTCTGACGACGCTGACCTGAGAAAATACATAAGAACGCTGTTTTCGCAGATAGGCGTTATAAGCTCAAAGGCGTCTGACGAGAATGCCGAGTCGGTGTATGAGAATTATTATGACTACGCTGAGGCTGTGGGAAAGATAGCAGGTCACAGAGTTTTGGCTTTGGACAGAGGCGAAAAAGAGGGCGTTCTAAAAGTATCAGTGAATGTCCCAGAGGGCGCAGGAGAGAGAGCCTGCGTGTCAAGATATGTGAAAAATAAGTCAGAGTGCGGACAGCTTGTTACGGCTGCTTGTGAGGACGGCTATAAAAGACTTATTTATCCGTCCATAGAGCGTGAGATAAGGGCGGAGCTTTCGGCAAATGCTCAGGAGGGGGCAATAAAGGTGTTCTCTTCAAACCTCAGACAGCTTCTTATGCAGCCGCCTGTTAAAGACACTGTTACCCTTGGTCTTGACCCGGGATATGCTCACGGTTGTAAGACCGCTGTAGTGGACGCTACGGGCAAGGTGCTTGACACTGCGATAATCTACATTACTCCGCCAAAGAAGGATACAGAGCGTGCTAAGCGTATTCTGACGGGCTTTATAAAGAAATATGGTGTTACGACCATCTCCATAGGCAATGGCACTGCTTCAAGAGAAACAGAGCAGTTCACAGCCGAGCTTATCAAAGAAATTCCGCAGAAAGTTTCTTACATGGTGGTGTCTGAGGCAGGCGCTTCCGTTTACTCCGCTTCCAAGCTTGCGGCTGAGGAGTTTCCTGAGTATGACGTTTCACTGCGTTCAGCAGTATCAATAGCACGCCGTTTGCAGGACCCTCTTGCAGAGCTTGTAAAGATAGACCCAAAGGCAATAGGCGTTGGACAGTATCAGCATGATATGCCAAAGGCGAGAATGGACGAGGCTTTAAAGGGCGTTGTTGAGGACTGCGTAAACTCAGTAGGCGTTGACCTTAATACGGCTTCATACTCATTGTTGTCATATATATCGGGCATAAATATGACAGTTGCAAAGAATATTGTTTCCTACCGTGAGGAAAACGGAGCTTTCACCGAAAGAAAGCAGCTTATGAAAGTTCCGAAGCTTGGCGCAAAGGCATTTGAGCAGTGCGCAGGCTTTTTGAGAGTGCGTGGCGGAAAAAATCCGCTGGATAACACCGCTGTTCACCCTGAGTCATATAAGGCAGCGCAGGCGCTTATTGACAGGTGCGGGCTGAGCCTTGCGGACATGGGCGACGTAAAGCAGATAGCTGAGAAAGTCAATGCAATGGGCATGAAGAAGCTTGCCACAGATATCGGCATTGGTGCTCCGACGTTAAAGGACATAGTAGGGGAGCTTGAAAAGCCGGGTCGTGACCCTCGTGACGAGCTGCCACCACCGCTTATGAGAAGTGGCGACATCATGGAGCTTAAGGACTTGAAACCGGGCATGGAGCTTATGGGTACAGTGAGAAACGTTATAGACTTCGGAGCGTTCGTTGATATCGGTGTTCACGAGGACGGTCTTGTACATATTTCTCAGATGTGCGACAGATATATAAAGCACCCTCTTGAGGTCGTAAAGGTCGGGGAGGTAGTTAAGGTTTGGGTAATTAACGTTGATCTGAAGAAAAAGCGTATTTCGCTTACTATGAAAAAGCCTAAGGTGTAGAGATCCAAAACGAAATAAGTTGGAAAAGTCCTAAATAAGTGGGACGTTGGTCTTACACTTTTGCGGCAGACTGAAGGGCTGTTAGAACAGCCCTTTTTTGTTTGCCGCCAGGTGTGGTCTTGACGCAGGAAGCTGTGAAACGCCTTATGGCTTGACCTTACGGTATAATTATGGTAATATAAAATCGTACACAGACTATGTTATAAAAGGACGTGAAAAAATGCGGATCGCAGTTTGTGATGATAATGCTGTTTTTCTTCAGTTTTTTAAATCTATGCTGGCAAATGAACTTGAATCAAGGTCGGTCAAGGCTGATATAGAAACGTTTACCAAAGCTGAGAGCTTTTTTTACTGCCATGGCAAAAAGCCTTTTTCGGCTATATTTCTTGACCTTGATATGCCTGAAATGACAGGTTTTGAAGTCGCACGGCAGCTAGGTCAGAATGGTAATTGCTTCGTGATCTTTGTGACAAGTCATCAGGAGCTGGTTTATGACAGCTTTAATTTCAGACCGCTGAATTTTATATGCAAAGATCCTGACGCCGATGTTATGAAGGATAGGCTCCATATGGTAGCAGGACAGTTGACGGACGCATTGAAGCAGGAAAAGACAGTGGTTTTGGAGAATAGGGAGCAGGGAAGGATCTCTGTAAAGCTTCGGGATGTAACTTACATAGAGAGCAATAGCCACAGCATCATATATCATTTTGCAAATAATAAGGATACTATTGCAGTCAGAGATAGCATTGGCGAGATAGAAGAAGCTTATCGTAAATTTGATTTTATACGGGTGCATAAAAAATATATCGTCAATCTGAAATATGTTTTTAACATAAGCCGTTCAAATGAAACAGTGATCTTCAAAAGCGGTTCAGAGCTTCCCATGAGCCGAGGATATAAGAATGCAGTTGACGACGCTTTGACTGAATATCTGAGGAGAAAGTGATGACTATTACATTGTGGACGATATTTGAGATCTTGATAAACTTTTATCAGGGCGGTCTGGAAACATGGTTTATATATAGATTTCTTACGCCAAGATCTCATGAAAGGGCTAAGATATGGGCTGTTATATTTGCCGTTTGTGAAGGCTGTCTGGTCACTGCTTTTAATTATTTCACTGTATTTGAGGGCTTTGGAAGTGCTTTGTACTGGGCAAGTCTGCTTGTTTTCGCGTTTTGCTTTTTTAGTGACAATGCTGTAAAGAAATTTCTTTCCATATCCCTCTCGCAGGTTGCGATCTTGTTGATAACGTCATTGGAACTAAATGTTGTATCGTCATTTTTTAAAATATCCCTCAGTGAGCTTGTGGTCGAACAAAGCTTGCTTAGATTTGTGACGCTTATAATGATCCAGATCTCTATATTCATTGTATTTAGATTAATACTGATGGCCTTTAAACACACAGATGATTATACGGCTTCAGATTGGGTGACGATAATTGCAGTGCTTATTATTTCGTTTTCTCTCGTTATGGTAATACATGAACTGTCCCTTTCGGCAGACGATGGTCATAGGCTGTATATAAATCTGTCATATATGCTTGTCTTTGTTCTTAATATACTTATATTCTGGATAATAAATTCTTTGATAAAAAAGAATCGGAAGCTCAAGGAAATGGAGATAGTCAAACTAAGAGAGCAGTATCTTGAGCAGTTTATCGGAAACGCCGAGTCGCAATATGACGCCATGAGAAAACTAAGGCATGATATAAAAGACAAATATGAAACGGTCAATGAACTATTGAAAGTCCAAAAAATAGATGAAACGAGAAAATTCATCTCAGAAAGCTTTGACCTTATCGAGAAGTCGGAGTCCTATGTTAAAACGAAGAATAATATTGTAAATGCTATCGTTAACGCAAAGCTTACGATGGCTTCTTCCTTGGGGATAAAAATATCATGTATAACAGTTTCAGATTTTGAGGGAATAAAGGGAACTGACCTTTGCGACCTGTTGAGCAACACATTGGAGAATGCTATAACGGCATGCAAGGAAATAGCCGACGACGCAAATAAATTTCTGTATCTGAAGATCGACCGAGAAACGGATACATATACGTTTTTGATAAAAAATTCAATAGATCATTCTGTTATGGATAGTAATCCAAGGCTTACGACCACAAAGGCTGATAAAAAACAGCATGGTCTGGGGACCTCAATAATCAGAGAGATAGCAAGAAAATATAATGGCAGATGCGATTTCTATGAGTCGGAGGGAATGTTTTGCTGTCAGGTAACATTGATGGCAGATACAACGGTCCTGAACTGATTGTTCGGGGCCGTTGCTGCATTTCGTGACAAAAACCTGCAACTCATTCCAAAAAGCTTGACATATTGCTGTTATTCTAGTAAAATTCAAATTAGGGTAAGACAAAAGCGAGGCGGTAGTTTATGGATCTTGTTGTATCGGGTATACTTAATTTTTTGACCGAGCAGGAAGCTATCGGCAAAGCAGATGAGGTACAGGATTTTTATCGGTATGGCATAGAAATAACTATCTCATCAATGTTAAACATTGTGCTTGTATTGCTTATGGGAGCATTGACAGGGCATTTGCTGGAAAGCGTAATATATTTGGCAGTGTTTATTGCTGTCAGGGTTATTACCGGAGGGTATCATGCAGATACATATTTCAGATGCAATCTGCTGATGTGTTCAACATTTATTGCTACAGCTTTTCTTAATGACAAGGTATGCGGATATATAAATATATGGGTGATAGTTGCCTTGGTTGTGTTTGAAGAGATAATAGCTTTTGTATTCTGCCCTGTGGAGAACAAAAATAAGCCTATAGAAAAAGATAAAAAGCCAAAGTTCAAAGCGATGGGAATGATAGTTTTTCTGTTGCTTGATCTGTTTGGCGGGGCGATTATCAATAGATATCAGATGGTTGGATCTATGATCTTATTAACAAATCTATTAATTGCAGTTTTAATAATATCAGCGAAGATCAAAGAAAAGAGGTGTGATAAGAATGAGATCATTTAAGAAATTGCTTGCCAGCCTTATTGCCAGAGCAACTAAGAGAATGGGTATAGCTGCCTGCGGATGTGCATCAATGTATGGTGGCTATCAAGCTAAAGAGCCAAAAAACATTTACAAGAATTAAGCGTAAAGCTACAAGAATTACGATAAGCATTACAAAGTCTTTATCATTTCCCCTTTAAATCTTGTGATACTTGTAAATGAGGTAACATTAGCAGGAAAATAACTTCCTGCTGGTGTTACCATTTTTTTATTTGTAGTGAGTTCAAGCTTTTGACAGTGAGTAAATTTGCTTTTAGGCAACAAAAAAATCCGCCCTACAAAAGGATGCGCTGTACTATTCGGTTTTCAAAGAACGGGCGGAGGCTATAGAGAAAGCCCCCTCACTTTCCATGACGAAAAGTTGAGGGGGCTAAAACCAAGTTTTTTAATTTCCTAAAAGATTTTTGAGCTTTGCTCTGATTTTTGTCGAAGGCATAAAGAAAGAGTGTCGGAGATTGCCGTCCCCGTTCGGCTGGGGATACATGGTCAGAATGTGGGTGTCGCTTGCCGCCTTTCGGAAAGGGACTTGCTGCCAAGCCCGCTCTCAGGAAAATAGGCGGTGGCGGAATGATCCGTCACCGCCTATTGTGTTTAGGCTATTTCGATTTCGGAAGCGTCGGCTTATTTAACCTCGGATTTCTTTCTCTTTTTGCCGCTTACGCCCAGCAGAGTCAGAACGCCGCCGCTGACGTACAGAGCAGCCAGCCAACCGATGTGGTTGCTGCTGTCACCGGTCTGAGGACACTTGGTGGAGTCGTCATTTCCTGACTTATTGGTGTTATTATCACTGCTGCCTGTATTGTCGGTATTGCCGCCGTCTGGGAGCTTGTCAATGACCGTATTCTCGCTGCGCTTGGCACCGCAAACGGTGCATTCCTCGTGCTTGTTGCCTGTGGCCTCCTTGGTAGCGGCCTTGTCGATCACCCACTGGAAGCTGTGTGCTGCCGTGTCGGCCTTGTCGCCGCACTTGCACTCATGCCAGTGGTTGGTGCCGTCATACTTCCACTCTGTACCGTAGCTGTGGGTATGATTGCTGCCTGTTGCGGGGATCGGTGCGGTTTCAAGAACCTTCTTGCAGACGGTGCATTCCTTATGCTTAGCGCCGTCGGCGGTTTCGGTAGCTGCCGTGTCAACGATCCACTCGCTGGCACTGTGAGCCGCAATATTGGCCTTATCGCCGCACTCGCACTCATTCCAGTGATCGGTGTCGTCATACTTCCACTCGGTGCCGTAGCTGTGGGTATGGCTTGGAGGCGCATCCTTATAGGTGGCCTCGAGCTTCACATCATTGCCGGGCATGGTGAAGGTGGTAGTCGCCTTGGTGGCGTCTGCCAGAGTGACATTGCCCTCCAGCACGACCCACTTGTCAAAGACCTTGCCTGCCTCCGGTGCGTCCGCCGTAACGGTCACAACGGTGTTCTGCGCGATCTTGTCCGTGATAGGTATCCCTGCGGCAACGGAGGCCGTGCCCTTGATAACCGTGACAATGTATCCGGTCGCAGCGGAGCTTCTGACGAACCTTGTCTCGCTGCAGTCGGCACGCTGGCAGGTGTAGAGAATTCCTTCGCTCTTGCCCTGTTTTGCGGGTTTGCCGCCGTCCCAGTCGTGGCTGAGCTTATTAACGACATGACCGTAGCGGATAATTTGTCCGCAGCCGGCTGTGCACTGCTGGTCGCCGCTATAGCCTGAGGTGGTGCATCCTGTCTTAACCTCATTGATCAGCTTGTAGTTATCGGCAATTTCGTGGAGGGACGGGGTAGAGACGCCCTTCTGCGCGATCCTGTCGCACGATGTGCAGTACTGGTTGCCGGAATAGCCCCTCTCTGTACAGGTCGCCGTTCTTACATCCCGCAGTTCAAGGGGACCGCTATGCCTGAAGTCGCCGGTCTCGCCCTTTACGGTGCCGCCGCAAGCCGTGCAGCGGTAGTCGCCCTCATAGGCGCGGTGCCGGCAGTCACCCGATTTGGCGTTATAGCGTTTGCCGCCATGGCTCGCGTCTGTGGTTGCCGAGTTGGCCGTGCCGTAGTAGTACAGCGGCTGCAGTGGACCGGTATGACCGGCGTTTGCAGGTGGGTAGATATCCGAACCGGCACTGATGACATGGCCGCAGTCTGCGCAGGCGGTGTCGCCGGTATAGCCCTTACGGTCGCAGACCTGCTCCTTCGCATTGAGCACCGTGGTGCCGCCGCTGTGGTCACAGCCTGCATAGACAGGCTCAAAGAAGAAACTGCCGCCTCCGGGGGCACCCATGGCGCTGAACTCTGGGATCGTGCAGCCCCACTCAAGGGCGGAGCCGTTGGTCACCAGCTTGAACAGGGTCTTCGCCTCATTGGTATTCCAATTTCTAGTAACAGGTATGATGTCATACTCATTGTATTCGCGGCGATACTCCACCTTCCAGCCGATGGCTTTCTGACCGGTTCTCTCCTCGGGATAAAGCCTGATCTTGTCGCCTGGCTTGACGATCATACGGGTTGCCCGACCGTTTTTCACCGTCACAAGAGCGGTGTCCTTTGTCCAATCGCCGTCAATTTCTTTCGTCTCTTTGTATTCGCAGACGCTGCATTCAGCCTCCATGCCGCCTTCGTCACCCTCGGTATCGGGGTTTTTGACCACATTCCAGCGGCCCCAACTATGGGGAACCATGATGAACTCCTCGCAGCCGGGAACCTTGCACTTTTCTGGGTGGGCATAGTCGGATTCAAGGATGAGCTGCTCCACCGTCTTGGTCGAGCCGCCGATGTTGAAGGTATACTCATAGATACTGCCGAAGCCGGTGCAGTCCCAGTTCCAGCCGTAATCATGGACATGGCTCTTCACTGGAACGGTATAGTCGCAGACGGAACATCTGAGCACATCGACTCTGCCGCCGCCCACTGCGTCATAGCTTCTGTCAAGCACAAAGGTATGCGGGAAGATGCGCTCCTTGGAGCCGGTGGTCATATAATGCGCTTCGTATTCGCCTGCTTCAAACAGACACGGGAGCTTGTGGCCGTCGCACTTCGGGTCGCCGCCCACGACACCGTCATGGGTAACCCCATGCTTATCGACCCAAGTGACATTGTATTTCGGCGTTCTCTCGCTGTCTTCCGTGGGCACACGCACACCCGCCTGCTTGTGGCTGTAGGCATGGGTTGCAGTCAGCTTTGCCTCCGCCGTTTTCAGGGTGTCCGAAGGGTCGCCCTTTCTGCCGATGACGCAGTAGTAGGAGTAGTCCTCTATGCAGGCCTGGGTGGAAACCGGCATCTTCAGTGTGGAGGTCGTCACACCCGTGTAAAACCTATCCTCTGGCAGCTTGTAGGGCGCCGCCGTGGGATTCTCATTATTCTTCCGATACCACTGATAGGTCAGCTCGTCGCCCTTCAAGCTTTTTGCCATGACAGAGAAGGTGACAGGGTTATTTTCATAGAACAGCAGGCCGTTTTCCGGCTCTTCGTTATAATCATCGTAGATAGAGGTCTTGCACTTGACGCCCCTCGGCTGGCGGTTGATGACGATGGAACTGCCGCTGATGTAGTCGCAGACCTTGCACACGCCCTTGGCGTCAAATTCATGGTTGGCGGCATTCAGTTTTTTATCGTCACAATAGCGGCAGGGGTGCCAGTGCTGCGTTCCGTCAGCCGCCCAGCTGGCGGAGGCTATGTGGGTATGTCCGGCGCCGGAATGCTCAGTCTTCAAATGATCCTCAAAATCAGAGTCGCTGAAGCACCAGTCGTCATGATCGCAGCCCATAGCGCTTACGGCATCTCGGCAGCAGTCCTTGCAGCGCTGATCGCAGCCGTCCTCGCAGGGATCGCTGTCGTGGAAGCACAGGCCGCAGTCTTCGCAGAAGTGATCCGCATAGTCCGTGTCCATTGCGCACATTCCCTCGGAGCAGTCGGAGTTGCTCTCGCAGCACTCCTTGCACATCTCGCAGGTTTCGCAGAACTCGTCCTCGTCCTCCTTATCTGTGACCCAGCCGTCGCAGCCCTGACAGATGTGCTCGTCCCACTCGGGGCTTTCCACGCAGGTCTCGCCGTCTGGGCAGCCGCCGCCCTCGGAGTTATCTCGGCAGCACTCAAGGCACAAGCCGCAGTCCTCGCAGGACTCCTGGTTCAGCAGGCATTCCTCACACTGCTCGCAGGCCGTGTGGCAATCGATGCAGTGGATGACGCCGGTATCATCGTCGTCCACGCACTCGTCCACCGAACCGAAGCAGGCGTTACACAGTGAGCAGTGCATCGGGTCGCTGTCATCGTTTGCACAGTCATCGCAGAATCCGCAGGAGTCGCAGATGGTTATGGAGCAGCATGGACCCTTATGGCATTCGCCGCACAGCTGGTCATCTTCGCCGATGTAGCATTTGCCGCAGGTGGAGCAGTGCGTTTCCTCCATGCAGTCGGCGCACTTGTAGCATTGATCGCACCAATAGGTTGTATTGAACAGACACTCACCACAATCGTTGCAGTGGAATTCAGCGAAGCAGTCGGAGTTGCAGTCAACAGTGCAGAACCCACAACCGTCGCACATATTCTCACCCCAGTGGTAGTGGTCGCAGTAGATACAATCTGTGCCTTGGTCGTAGTCCTCCCAAAAGGCATGGGCGGGAAACTCCAGACTCGGCATCAGTGAGAACAGCATCACAAGCGCCAACAGGACGCTGGCGACGCGCCTTCGTTTGTTCGTTTTTGTCATACTATTATTCCTCCCTCATAATTATTTTGAAGATTTTTATGCTTTTTGTGTTGCCTGATTTAAACACTGTCGATGACCGAAGCAAAGTAGTTTTCGGATACCGAACCGAAGAGAAAAGCGTCTATCAGACCCTCGCGCTTTGCCTGCCGTACCTTTTCGGTCAACTCTTCATCTGTATCATCATCCACAAAGAGAATGACACGACAGCTTTCCGTGTTCCGTTTTACCTTGTCACGGATCGCCATTCGTTCTTTGAACATCCATGGCGAATACGCCTTGACCTCCATTAAAAGCACATCCGGTCGATGCGTTTTGCACCACTCGGCGGTTGCGTCCGGCGACTCGGAAATCACAACTTGGCAATCGTCCAATTTTTGCATCAGCATTCGCTCCATGGTGTGCGCATGGATATCGCTTTGAATGTCCAGAACGATTTTTTTCATCATTCATCACCACCTTCTAAAAGCACAATCCTAATCTTACATTATCTATTATACTGATTTTTTGGCGTTTGTCACTGGCACTTGTGCCAGTAACAGAAGAAAGATCTCGATTTTTTTCAAAAAAATTTTGCCTTTTGGGCGCGAAAAACCCCTTGACCGTACAGCCAAGGGGTTCAGTTTTGCTTATTCGTCTTTTAGGGTGATCACCATGAGCTTGTTTTCAATGGCGGTTGCAACCAGCGCTTCTCTGCTTTCAAAGCCGCTCTTTTCCACCATATCGTCCAGGTTCCAGCGAACGCCGTTTTTGGAGATGCCCAGCTTATCGGCAATTTCCTGATAGGTAAAGCCCTTTATATAAAGGCGTAGGATGTCTAACTGTCGGGGCGAGAAGACATCGGACATCGTACCCTCCATTTCAATGGCCGGAGCGGTATCGGGGAATGCCTTTTCGCCTGCCAGAGTGCGCTTTACCACGCTCATCAGCTCCTCTGTTCCGTGGTCCTTATACCACAGGCTGTCGGCAGCACCCATTTTGGCTCTTTGCAAAACTTCGGGATCGACAAGCGAGGTAGCCACAACGATTTTGATTTGCGGAAAAGCCTTTTTGATGCGCTCTGCGGCGGCAAGACCGGAATGCTTATGCTGAGTCTGCACATCCATAAGGACGAGCTTTACGGTGGCGTCGCAGTGCTTTTCCGCTTCAAAGGCGTCACGGAAAACGCCGACAAGATGAAACTCGCCGTCTGCCGCAAGACGATCGACAAAGTGCTTTTGGATGTATAGATCATCCTCTACAAGTATGGTGTTTATCATAGGCTGATCTCCTTTGCGGGAATCATAATAAGAAGAGCAAAGCGTGGATTGTGCGAAATATGCATTTCACCGCCGGAGCTTTCAATACTGCGGCGAAGCGTTGACAGGCCGCTGCCCTCCTTTATCGGCTCTGTGGGTATTTTGCCATTGTTGGTTATGGTAACATCATAGCGTTCGCCGCGCTGGGCAATGCGGATATATACCTCATTCCCGTCTGCGTGCTTGATGCAGTTGGTCACGCACTCCTTGGCGGCAGCAACGGTCAGCTCCTCGGCTGCGGTATCACGGGGCAGGTAGCCGTCGATTTTTACAGCCACGCCAAGCTGCTGTGCGGTTCTTTTTACCTCGTCCATTGTGCTGACAGAGGTGACGCGGTTGCTTGCCAGCATACCGATGGCATTTTGCAGCGCCTCAAGCTTTCGCTCCGTATCCTCTCCGCTGTCTATGATGTCACGGATGGTCAGGAGGCTTCGCCCGATGGTATCGTGAATATAGACCTTTAGGTCAAGGCTTTCCTTCTCTTTGACATCGTTCTCCATGCGAGCGTACATCTTCTTGAGCTTTCGATTGACTTCTGCCAGTTCTTCATTTATTTCCTCTTGCTTTTGGTAGCCGTTATACAGCTCGGTTACATTGTGCGCCGTTATCTGCTGCCAGCGGTCATCGCTGTCCACGGTGATATTTTGTGTGCGAAACTGCCAGACGGTCTTGTCGGGCAGGATGTAGCAATCATCCTTGACAGTTACGGATCTGTCCGGTGCGCTCAGAGCATTTTCCATATCGCTTTTGATTTGCAGCTCGTGGCCGCAAAGGGCAAAGGAGAGCCTGCGCATACGGTTGTTGCACAGGATGATCCTGCCGTTCGGGTCGGCAAAGCAGATGCCCATAGGCAGCTTATCGGTTGCTTCCTTAATGGAGAACGGCGAGAGCTCGTTCTTTTTACGGCGGTATTCCCGTGGCAGAGCAATGGCAAAGTGAACTGCCGCAAGGAAAATGGCAGCGGCAAAAATCAGCCACGGTGCGTCCAGCAGAAATGCGTCCCCGATATTATCGGGATCTGCCTGAGAAACGGAGAATAGCAGCGGGATCATCACCGCCATGACTGCCAGACTCAGCAGGCTGCGCACCGGCTTATTGCTGCGAAGAAGCTGATACATAAACAGCCCGATCTCAAGGACGATTTCCACAAGCATGATAAACGGCAGCATGGTCTGCCAAAATTCAGAAAGGAAAGAAAATGCACTCATTTCCTGTCACCTTCTTTCGCTTCAAATACAAGGTGCTGGTATTCCTCGTCGTCCTCTTTTTCACAGCGGATACCGTCTCCGCTTACCAAAGCGGAAAGGTCGGCTTTGCAGCACACATTCAGTGACAAGCGCAAGCCGTTTGCCTTTATGAGACTAACCTGTATGCCTGTTAAATTCAAAATGTCGGCTTCAATAACAGATTCATAAAAATCAAATACAGCAGTCGCCGTTTTGCCGGAAAGCATGGAAAGAGACTCGTCCACATAGAGCGAGCTGCGGACGCCCAACAGCTTCAGCGTTTGGAGGGACTCATTGAAGGCACGGTGGAGTTCCGTTTCCGCTATTTTAATATCTCGGTCGGTAAGGAGCGTCAGATGCTTGCGGCGTTTAATATAGCTGCACAGCACGGCGATCTCGGCAAGGAGCGTTTTGGCACTGTCGGGATCGGTGCTTGAGATTCGGCGGTATTCCTTAGTGAGCTCTGCAATGCGGTCGATCTGCGTCTGTGTAGCGGAACGCAGGAGATCATACAGGCGGTTTTGCTCCTCCACCTTGCGGCGCTTGGCTTCACGCTTGTATTCATAACGGAGCATTTCATTCCTGTCGGCAAGCTCGTCTGCAAGAAGTTCGGAGTCCTCCTTGATGTCACGCAAAGCCGACACATCCTCTGTCCATACGGCATAGCCGCCATCAATGGGCATGGTGTGAACGGTCAAGCCGCCCATCGTGACCGGGCTTTGCTCGGCTTTTTTAATCGTTTCCTTTGAGATAGGCGCAGTGTTTACAGCTACATACCGAACGGTAAAGTCCTTGTCGGTGATCTCTGCCGATGTGCCGACAGAGGAGGCAAACAAGTCCACATAACGGCTGTTTGAATGTATATATCCACAGGCGATGCAAAGCTCAAAGGTCAGAATATACATCACACTTTGGAATGCGGCAATATCGCCGAACAAGTGGAGCAGCCAATCCGCACCCGCATAGTAAAGCACGCTGTAAACGATCGTCAGCAGCATAGGAACAATGGGCAGAAAGTGGAGCCTTCCTTTTTGCACACGGCATTTGAAAAACATAATTACGAGTGCGGCAAAGGCACACAGCACCTGCCAGCCTACAATAATGAAGTAGCCTATCGAGTAGCCGTTGTTTTTGTCTGTCCACACGGCGGCGTCCTTCGGAAAGGTAAATACGAATTGGTGCAGGTCATTTGTGAGCACGAGCAGAAGCAATGTGCCGGAGATGATCCACAAAATCGACATTCCCCTGGGGAATTTGTATTCGTCCGGCTTTCCCAATGACATGGCAATCAGCAGCGCCAGCATAGGCACAAACAGCATGGGCAGATAGAACAGATACCACAGGTAACGGACTGCATCCGGCTGCCAAAATATAAAATACTTTGCCGAACGGACTACCATCCATATGATGAGCAGTACTGCGGTGACCGTCATAAACCTGCACACCTGCTTTTGCACGATCCGCTGACGGACGGAGAGCCCCCAGGCGGCGAACAGACCGATATAGATAAAGCTGCGCAGATAGGAAAACAGCATCGGGTAGAAGCTGCCCCTGCCCACAATTCGGAAGCAATATGCCAGTATCACGGCAAGTACAGCGATGCCGCTTGTTATGATAGTATTCTTTTTCTGTTCGGTCATAAACAGACCCCATTTCGCCTTCATTCGTTTTTGTTTACCTTTGGGTAGCAAAAAAGCCCGATATATTCGGGCTTTTCGCAGGAAACATCTTTTTTGTCACCACATTATGGCGTTCCCGAGGTGATTCGAACACCCGACCTACCGCTTAGGAGGCGGTCGCTCTATCCAGCTGAGCTACGGAAACACATTACAACTATTATTATATCACAGTTTTGCAATTTTGTCAAATGTTTATTTGCCAAAAAAGTTGACAAAGGAAAACTTTTATGATATGATAATAATACTTTATTACCAGTGAGGGAGTAGTTGACGCAGGGGATATCCTGCGGGGCAAGTCAACATACTGATCGTCTTGGCGGTCTGGCTTGTCGAGAGGGCGAAAGCCTTTAGTAACAAGACTCACATACGGCTGACAGGATAGCTGTATGCTGAGCTTTTTAAGTCGGGTACAGCTTTGTATCGGGCTTTTTATTTTTGCCTGAAATAATTGTAGGAGCGATAAAAATGGGATTTATTGAGCTTTTTCTGATCGGTGTTGGACTATCTATGGACGCTTTTGCAGTGTCTGTTTGCAAGGGCTTGAATATGAGAAAAATAAACTATAAGCACGCACTTATAATAGGCGGCTTCTTTGGAGGCTTTCAGGCTCTTATGCCGTTTGTAGGCTGGGCATTGGGCAGCCAGTTCGAGCAGTATATAGAATCGGTGGATCACTGGATAGCCTTTGTCCTGCTTGCTTTCATCGGAGGAAAAATGGTCTGTGAATCTATAAAGGGCGGCGATGATGACGAGGAGTCGCCTGACGGGGAAAAGCTAGATATCAAGGAGCTTTTTATACTCGCCATAGCAACAAGTATCGACGCACTTGCAGTCGGAATAACGTTCGCTTTCCTGAAAGTGAGTATCGTGCCGTCTATAACCATTATAGGCTTGACAACGTTTCTTATCTCTGTAGGCGGAGTTGTTATCGGCAACAAGTTCGGCTCAAAATATAAGAGCAAGGCAGAAATAGCAGGGGGCATTATACTCGTTTTGATCGGGCTGAAGATCCTTCTTGAGGGAGTTGGCATACTCAAATAGCATAAAAACAAGGGCGGAAGTTTTCAAACTATCCGCCCTCTTGTTATGTCTGTTAGTCCCGCCGACTATGATGTTTACGCTTTTGCGTGTACATTTCGCGATCTGACGCTTTCATAAGATCGTCGATCTCTTTCAATGTTTTCGGCTTTCCCACCTTGTAGCCACAGCTTATCGACACATCATATGGCGACTTGCTTCTGCGATTGTATTCTGCAATGCTGCGGGATATCTTTTCGTAAAAGCTGTCTGCACCGTCTGTTTCAGCGATAACAGCCACAAATTCATCACCGCCGAAGCGTGAGCATATCCCACCTTCTGCAGTGCATTTTGTCATCAGCGACGCCACTGCCTTTATCGCCTTGTCACCCTCGTTGTGACCATAGAGGTCATTTATCTTTTTAAGGTTGTCCATGTCAATAGAGAATACCCATACGCCTACGCCCTGTTTCTCAGCCTTTGAAATAAGCTTTCTTACGTTCTTGTAAAAGCCCCTGCGGTTATATATCCCCGTCATGGGGTCAAGCATATGTATCCTTGCAAGCTCCGCATTTGCCCTTTCAAGCCGCTGGCGGTTTTTAAAGCTCTCCATTATCTGATTGGTGTTGTTTATAAAACGTCTTGTGTTCTGGAAAAGAAAATATATAGGACTAAATGAATTTGCCGCATAGCCTATGACCTCGTCCTGAAAATGAAGCGGCGAGAACATTAAGCAGTTATGGCGTCCAAGGACTTGCTCCATATCAGGCAAAAGATCCTTGGTGTCAAATACTTCACCGGTCTTGTATTTGTTGTCAAAAGTCTGCATGAAAACTCTCATCTGCTTTGTAAAGCTGTTATTAAAGCGTTCTCTCTGCCTCGTGTTTGACAGAAAATCAGAGTTTGTGCATACCCAGCTATAATAATCTCCCGAACGTGCCATTACCTTTGCCATTTCTTCTACGGTGTGACATTCCACTGATTTTGCAAGATAAGAGAACATATGCTGTTCGTGACCATCAGAATTGTTCATTCTATGGTAAAGCTCAAGGATCTTGTCGCCTACTTCTCTCGGGTCTATTTTCTTACAGCCGCAAGACTGGGATATCCTCATGGTGTAGCTGACCTCTATTTTTTCAGGAAGAGGAACTCCGTTCATCATATGGTCTATGGCGTTTATTATCTTTTCGCCAAGCACATCATTGTCTACAGCCGCCGTTGTAAGACGAGGGCTGTTATACTGTTCAAGCTCGATGCCGTCAAAGCCCGTTACAATAACGTCTTCAGGCACTTTTATGCCGCGTTCTCTCAGTATGCTGCAAGCTGTTATCGCCATAGCGTCGTTTGCACATATTATCGCCTGCGGAAATTCCAAACTGCTTTCTAAAAATTTCTGCAATACTCCTTTTGTTGGCATATCCCAGAAGTCACCATAGCCAAGACGCTCAGGCTCAAATTCTATGCCGTTTTCCGCAAGCACCTTTTTGTATGCTTCTATACGCTCTTCTGAGAAAGCATTGCCCTTTACGCCAGCAATGAAATTAACTCTTCTGCAGCCGTGAAATTCGATCACATGGCGAACTATCTTTTCAAAAACGTCAGAGTAATTGAATGTCACACTGCAGCAATTATCCATTGTACTGTCAACGCATATGACAGGAACACCGTGTTCATGGGCACGCTTGCTTATCTCGTTGGAAATGCTGTCTCTTTTTATTGCCTCGGGCATTATTATAAGTACGTCAAGAATGTCATAATTTATAAGATCAAAAATGCTTGCTTCACCATGGTTGTAGGAGCCGTTGTGATAAAGGTCGCAAAAGGTGTTGAAAAGAAGCACCTTGTAGCCCTCTTTTACACCCTTTCGGCTTATGGAAGATACTATCTCTCTCACATAGTCAGATTGTACGCATGAAGTGCAGATACCTATTATTTTATATTTCGCTGTATCGCTTGTAAACATAGCTTGCTCCTTCGTCAGGGTCATGACGACCCACCACTATCTATATAAAATAATTGCTTTTTTGCTTTGATATGTGATTGCTATTAGAAAATATTCACACACCGTTAATGTTACCATATCCGCACTCTAATGTCAATAGAAAACTCACAAAATTCACAAAAATCTTCTTTTTGAAAGTATTTATGCTGTTGGAAAAAATAACAGACCGACTTTCAGCTTTTATTCGCTGGAAGTCGGTCTTTGTTTATCGTAAAACATATCGAGCAAGGGGCGCCAGAGGTCGCCCCTACACAAAATAGCGTATTTTATGGGCTTTTTTATTCAGCTACCCACTGTTTTAAAGCCGCAGAAAGTCGTCTGTCGATATCCTTTCTTGTCTGCTCGCACTCCTTAGGATAGTCCTTTGCAGCCTTGAAAATAAATTTCATTACGAATTTAAGTCCCACAGGAAGTGCTTTTCTGAGCATTGTCTCAGGAAGCACAAAGTGCGTTCCATGCTCGTAAGTCAGGGCTTCGTAATCGCACTCGTGAGGGCGTTCTTTCAAGCGCTTATCCATTCGGCGGACGTATTTTCCTGCCTCCCAGAAGCTATCGTCATCAGCACCCACCATTATAAGCTTGCCCTTGATGTTCTCAACCTTTATCATTTCTTCCTCTGTATGTTCTCTTGCCTTTTCAGAGTCAATAAAAAGGTGCGTGCTTCGTGTTACATCTCCCGAGCCTTTGGTTTCTTCTTCTATTTTGTGATAGTATTCAGGGTGGGCATAAACGAACGGCATATAGGCAAGCGGCTTGCCCTGCCATGAAAGTGTGGAAGCGTCAGGGATAGGCCATTCCTTGCAGCCGTCTTTTTCGCCCTGCTCAAAGCCCTGCCATACAAAGTCGCTTGGCGTAAGACCGAAAGTGAGTGTTATGTCAGGAAAATATGAAGCTGCCACAAGGGAATCCATTCCTGCCGTACTCATTCCCATTATGCCTATCTTCTTGTTTCCATGGCTTTTGAGCCACTTTATAGCGGTCTCTATCCTTTCAAGCGGGAAGTTCACATGGCCGTAGTTCTTCACGTCAGGTGACATACACATAACGTTCACGCCATTTTTGTGAAGCCATTTTGCTCCGCACTTTGCCATAAAGTCATTAGGATCGTCGCCGAACAGACCTATCATTGCACAGTTTGCACCCTTTGGATTTTCATAATATGTACCATAAAAACCGTCTTTCTCATTGCTAAAAAATTGTTTCTTCATAATACCGACCTTTCTAAGTTGGTTTTCTTTATAAAGTTAGATTAAACTAACCATATTTCAAAAAAAACAGGGTAGATTACTTCGCCCTAAGCTATATTATATCACACTTTTGATTATTTGTCAGGTATATTAACGAAAAAAGTCAGATGTATTGTAAATTTTTGATTTTCTTAGTGTTGCTTATATATTAATAAAATGGCGGAGAACGCATTCTTTTTGCAGTTCTCCGCTACTTTTATGCCTTATTTTTTGCCGCATCTGCTGTGACAGTGTGAGCAACAGCCACAGCATTTACCTTTTTTCTTTTGCTTTGACATACTTATTGCCGCCGCCACTGCCCATAAAAGCAGAAGTATTACCACTATCCAGTCGGCTGTATTCATAATAACGCTCCTATCTGATATACTGCACAGCCGCAAAGCCATGCCACCATGCACTGCATTATCACAACGCCTACTGTCTGTATCCTTGAATCAAGCTCTCTCTTTATGGTCGCCACCGCCGCAACACATGGGGTGTAAAGCAGGGTGAATACGAGAAAGCTCAGTGCGGAAAGGGTAGAGAATGCTCCCGAAAGAGCAGTGCCAAGATTTGCAGTGCTTGTGTTCATCAGTACCGCCATTGTGCTTACTACCGCCTCTTTTGCAGTGAAGCCCGAAATAAGCGAGGTAGTCACTCTCCAATCTGCAAAGCCCAATGGCTTGAATATTGGCGATATAGCCTGACCGATAAGAGCGAGCAGGCTGTCGGAGGAGTCTTTTACAACGTTGAGCTTTGCGTCAAAGGTCTCCAAAAACCATATTATGATAGTCGCAAAGAATATAACTGTGAAAGCTCTTTGTATAAAGTCCTTTGCCTTGTCCCAAAGAAGAAGTCCTACGCTTTTTGCCGAAGGAAGACGATAGTTTGGAAGCTCCATTACAAACGGCACAGGCTTGCCACGGAAAGCTGTATTTTTCAGTATCAGTGCAACTATTATCCCAAGCACTATGCCCGTTATGTATAAGCCTATCATCACAAGCGCCTGATATTTTTTGAAAAACGCTGCACAGAAAACTGCGTAAATAGGTATCTTTGCCGAACAGCTCATGTAAGGGGTAAGAAGTATGGTCATTTTTCTGTCACGGTCTGATACAAGCGTCCTCGTCGCCATTATGGCAGGCACAGAACAGCCGAAGCCTATGAGCATAGGCACAAAGCTTCGTCCTGAAAGACCGATCTTTCTAAGAAGCTTGTCCATTACAAATGCCACTCGTGCCATGTAGCCCGTGTCCTCCAGTATGGAAAGGAAAAAGAACAGCGTCACTATTATAGGCAGAAAGCTTAGAACGCTTCCAACGCCTGCAAAAACTCCGTCTATTATAAGGCTGTGTACAACAGGGTTTATGCCGTAGGCTGTAAGCCCTTTGTCTGCTAGGTCGGTGAGCTTGTCTATACCAAGGGAAAGCCAATCGGAAAGGGTCGAGCCGATAACATTGAATGTGAGGAAAAATACAAGGAACATTATCCCGAAAAATACAGGCAGTGCAGTGTATTTTCCCGTTAAAATGCGGTCTATTTTTACGCTCCGCTTGTGTTCTCGGCTCTCGTGGCATTTCACAACGCTTATGGCAACGACTTTCTCGATAAAGTCGTATCGCATATCTGCAAGTGCCGCATTTCTGTCAAGCTTTGATTCGTCCTCCATTTCCACTATGCAGTGTTCGAGAAGCTCCAGCTCGTTTTGATTAAGCTCAAGCTGATCCTCGATATTCTTATCACCCTCAATAAGCTTTGAAGCACAAAATCTCGGCGGTATGCCTGCACGGTTTGCGTGATCCATGATAAGATGCACAACTGCGTGTATACATCTGTGCACAGCGGAATCATCTGAGCAAAAGTCTGTGACAACAGGCTTTGTCTTGTTTCGGGCAGTTTCTACAGCCTTGTCGATAAGGTCTGAGATACCCTCGCCCTTTGCCGCACTTACTGGTATAACAGGTATGCCAAGTGCGTCGCTCATCATTTTAACGTCTATCGTTCCACCGTTGGCTCTTACCTCGTCCATCATGTTTAAGGCAAGCACCATTGGCACACGCAGTTCAAGAAGCTGTAAAGTGAGATACAGATTTCGTTCTATATTGGTGGCGTCAACAATGTTTATAATGCCGTCAGGCTTTTCGTTTATTATGTAGTCACGGGTGACGATCTCTTCCTGCGTGTAAGGGCGCAGTGAGTATATTCCCGGCAGATCCACCACAGTGCAGTTTTTCTGCCCCTTTATATCACCGACCTTCTGCTCGACTGTTACACCGGGAAAGTTTCCAACGTGCTGGTTAGACCCTGTAAGGGCGTTAAAAAGCGTGGTCTTTCCACAGTTCTGATTTCCTGCAAGGGCAAATCTCATATATGGTCATTCTCCTCTGTTTTTTCTATCTCTATGTTTTTTGCGTCCTCTATCCTGAGCGTCAGCTCATAGCCTCTCAGCACGATATCAAGAGGGTCGCCCATTGGCGCACGCTTTAGCATTTTCACCTTTGTTTTGGGTATAAGTCCCATGTCGAGAAAACGCAGCCTAAGCGCACCCTCGCCACCTACCGCTTTTATCACGGCAGACTCACCCGTTTTAAGCTTATCAAGAGTCATTGTCTTTTCCTCCATAGCTATATTTTATTCTTATGTTCTATCTAAAAGAACTTCACGAAATAAGTTTACCATGGCTAACTCTACTTGTCAATAGTATATGTCATATATTTTATTCGATTGTTATCTAAAAATTTTATTCAAACAGATAACTTCCAATTGACAACGCCAACAAATCGTGCTATCATAAAGTAAGACAAAGTACACTTTTACATTACGGGGGTGTTTTATGGATACCCGTGTGGCAATACTTGCAATAATCGCACACGATAACGGCTCTGCACAGGAGATAAACGCAATTCTTCATGAGCATGCCGAGTATATAATAGGACGAATGGGTCTACCATACCGAGAACGTGGCATGAACATAATAAGTGTGGCAGTTGACGCTCCGCAGGACGTTATAAATTCTCTTGCAGGCAAGATAGGCAGGCTTGAGGGAGTGACCGCCAAGACACTTTATTCGCCACAGTAAAAATCTAATAAATATTTGTGACCCTGACGCCGAAAACGAGTTTTCTCCTTTAAGGCGAAAGAATACACATCAGGCAGAAAAAGTAAAAAGCAGATAGAAAGCCCTATCTCTACTCATGTAGGGGCGAACAGCGTTCGCCCGTGGATTAGGTTTTTTATGAGCAAGCATAGCCTTTTTTTGTTATCAAAGCTGTATCCATAGGGGTATGGCTTATTTTTTTGAGAGGAGCTTTTGCAATGGGACTTAATGACGCACCAAGCGGAGAACGTATACATATAGGATTTTTCGGCAGACGAAACGCAGGAAAATCAAGCGTTGTGAATGCAGTAACAAATCAGGATCTTGCAGTGGTATCCGATACTAAAGGCACTACCACCGACCCTGTTACAAAGGCAATGGAGCTTTTGCCCCTCGGCCCTGTTGTGATAATAGATACCCCCGGCTTTGACGACGAGGGCGAGCTTGGAGAGCTTCGTGTGAAGAAAACTAAGCAGATACTAAACAGAACAGACTGTGCTGTTCTTGTAACGGACTGCACTTTGCCCCTTGGAGACTGCGAAAAACAGCTTATCTCAATATTCAAAGAGAAAAACATACCCTTTATTATAGCCAAAAACAAAGCCGACCTGCTCACTGATATCCCAAAAGAGGAGGGCGCAGTGTACGTCAGCGCAAAAGAGAAAACAGGCATAGAGGAGCTTAAAAACGCTGTTGCAAAGCTCACTGAAACAGACACAATGACAATGAAGCTTGTGGGCGACCTTATAAAGCCTGACGATATGGTGGTGCTTGTCACCCCTATCGACAGCGCCGCACCAAAGGGCAGGCTTATCCTGCCACAACAGCAGGCCATAAGAGATGTTCTTGAAGCAAACGCCTGTGCAGTGGTGGTAAGAGAAACTGAGCTTTCAGGAGTGCTTGGCAGGATAGAGAAGCCTGCACTTGTTATAACGGATAGTCAGGCTTTCGCAAGAGTTTCAAAGGATGCTCCCGAGGATATCCCTCTCACCTCGTTTTCTATCCTTATGGCTAGATATAAGGGCTTTCTTGACGCCGCAGTAAAGGGCGTGAAAGCTATCGACGATCTTAAAGACGGTGACAAGGTGCTTATTTCAGAGGGCTGTACACATCACAGACAGTGCGGTGATATAGGCTCTGTGAAGCTTCCGAACTGGCTGAAAGAATACACAGGCAAGAATCTTGAGATAGTGCTGTCATCAGGTCATGGCTTTCCAGAGGAGCTTTCAGACTTTGCGCTTTGCATACACTGTGGCGGCTGTATGCTAGGCTCAAAAGAGCTTACCTACAGAATGAAATGTGCTTGTGACGCAGGCGTGCCGTTCACAAATTATGGCATTGCAATTGCCTATATGAAAGGTATTCTCAAACGTAGCATCGAAGTGTTTCCACATCTTGTAAAGGAGCTTGAAGATCACAATGGCGGTCAGAGAACTTATTGATAAACTAAACTGCGAGAAAAAGCTTTCCCACGATGAATGGGTGAAGCTTATAAACGAATATGACGAGAGCGACAGAGCCTATGCCGCAGAGCTTGCAAGGGGCATTTCGCAGGAAATGTTCGGCAAGGATATCTACATAAGGGGCATAGTGGAGTTTTCAAACATCTGCAAAAACGATTGCCTTTACTGCGGAATAAGGCGCTCAAACGGCAACGTCAGCAGATACAGGCTCACCGCTGAGGAGATCTTGCAGTGCTGTGACGAGGGCTACGGCTATGGCTTCCGTACCTTTGTGCTTCAAAGCGGTGAGGACGCTTTCTATGACAGAGAAATGCTCTGTGGTATCGTCAGCGAGATAAAAAAACGCCACCCTGATTGTGCGGTGACATTGTCCCTAGGTGAGAAAAGCCGTGAGGACTATGAAGCATTTTTCCATGCAGGTGCAGACCGGTATCTTCTCAGGCACGAAACTGCCGACGAGGAGCATTACAAAAAGCTCCACCCCGCAGAAATGTCATGGAAAAACCGAATGGAGTGTCTTTCAGATCTTAAAGAGATAGGCTATCAGACAGGCTGTGGAATGATGATAGGCTCGCCGTATCAGACGGCTGAGTGCCTTGCTGAGGATATGGAGTTTATGTGCGGTTTCAAGCCCGAAATGATAGGCATTGGACCTTTTCTCCCACATAAGGACACGCCTTTCAGAAGCTGTCCACAAGGCTCATATGAGCTTACTCTCTTTCTGTTAAGCATTTGCAGGATAATGCTCCTCGACGTTCTTTTGCCTGCCACCACAGCCCTTGGTACTATAAACCCCAAAGGGAGAGAACAAGGGGTGCTGTCAGGTGCGAACGTTATAATGCCGAATTTGTCGCCCGTGGCAGTGAGAAAAAAATATATGCTCTATGACAACAAGATATGCACAGGTGACGAGTCTGCTCAGTGCAGGGCTTGCCTTGAAAGACGAATGGAGTCCATAGGCTATAAAATAAAGATATCAAGAGGAGATCACAGATAATGATAAAGCTTGCTTTTTACGGAAAAGGCGGAATAGGAAAGTCAACGGCGGCATCAAACGTCAGTATTGCACTTGCACAAAAAGGTCTGAAGGTCATGCAGATAGGCTGTGACCCAAAGGCTGACTCCACCATATTTCTCCATGGGGGAGAGAGGATACCCACCGTTCTTGACCTTGTGCGAAAAGGCGAAAGCTTTGACCTTGAAGATATGGTAAGGGTAGGCTATAACGGTGTTGTGTGCGTTGAAGCAGGCGGACCGGTGCCGGGGCTTGGCTGTGCAGGCAGAGGTATAATCGCCGCTTTGGAGGAGCTTGAAAAAAAGGGCGCATATGAAAAATATCAGCCTGACGTTGTAATCTATGACGTTCTCGGCGACGTGGTGTGCGGAGGTTTTTCAATGCCAATGCGAAAGGGTTATGCCGATAAGGTGTTTATCATCACATCAGGCGAGAGTATGTCTGTATATGCCGCCGCAAACATCGCAATGGCGGTGGAAAATTTCAAAAGCCGTGGATATGCTTCACTTGGCGGCTTTATCCTCAATAAACGCAACGTAAAAAACGAGGACGAAAAAGCGGCAGAGCTTGCGGCTGATTTTCACAGTTCTGTGATAGCAGAGATAGACCGAAGCGACCTTGTGAGCGAAGCTGAGGATATGCGCAAAACTGTCATGGAAGCTTTTCCTGACAGCACTGTGGCAGAGCAGTATAAAACCCTTGCGGATAAGATAGCCGAGCTTTGCGGTATGGGAGAAGAAAAATGATAAAAGAGAGCGGCATAAATATAACGAAGGCTGATTTTCCTGCACCATTTCAAAGCGGACTGGAATACAATCCTCCCACAAGAGGTGTGTGGAATATCGTCCATACTGGTATGCTTATCCCTGAGTCACGGCAGATATTTGTCTGTGCACAGGGCTGTTTAAGGGGCGTTATCCTCACGGCGGCAGAAATGAACGCCATGGATAGAATGTCATGGGTGACTGTTTCTGAGCAGGATCTGTATGACGGCACTATGGAGCAGGACGTTATAGACGGAGTGAGGGATATAATAAACAGGCTTGAGGAAAAGCCAAAATGCGTTTTGCTTTTTTTAAGCTGCGTCCACCTTTTTGCAGGCTGTGACTTCAAAATGATAATAGACGAGCTTTCGGCATTGTTTCCGCAGGTGCATTTTATAGATTGCTACATGACGCCAACCATGAGAAAGTCTATCTCCCCCGACAGCCTTATGAGAAAACAGCTTTACGAGCCACTTGAAAAGTGCGAAAAGAAGCCTGAAACGGCGGCTATAATAGGCTGTGACAGAGCCACGGACGAAGCCTCCGAGCTTGTAAAAATAATAAACTCAGCAGGCTTTGAGCTTCTTGACATAACAAAGTGCAGGACCTATGAGGAGTATCTCTCCATGGCGGAAAGCTCTTTGAATATCACCTATATCCCCACGGCAAAGCCGTCAGGAGAGGAGCTTGAAAAGCGACTTGGCACAAAGCATTTGTATCTGCCCTTGTGCTATGGCTATGATGAGATAGAGGAAAATTACAGCAGGCTTTGCACCCAGCTTGGTGTGAAAACGCCTGACTTTTCTGCTGACAGAGAAGCCGCCGACAAGGCTCTTGCAAATGCCCTTGAGATAGTGGAAAATATGCCTATAGCCGTGGATTATACCGCTCTGCCAAGACCCCTTGGCTTTTGCAGACTTCTTACAGAGAAAGGCTTCAATGTGAAGCGTTGCTACGCCGACAGCTTTTCAGAGGAGGAAAGGGCAGATTTTGAGTGGTTGAAAGCCCATTGCCACGACCTTGAAATTCTCCCTACTGTGAATGTGAAAATGGAGTTTTCACATTGTGAAGAAAAATATCTTGCAGTAGGTCAGAAAGCAGCGTTTTTCTGCCAGACCGATAACTTTGTTGATATAGTCGCAGGTGGCGGGGGATACGGCTTTGAGGGCATAAAAAGGCTTGCAGAGCTTATGGCTGAGGGAGCAGTAAACAAAAAGGACAGACGTAAGGTGATACAACACAAGGGCTGGGGGTGTGAAAGCTGTCTATGAATGCAAAAGTGATATCCATATATGCGGCGGATACTTCAGGAGTATGCTCGGCGCTTTATGAGCTTGGGGGAATGACCGTCGTCCATGACGCTTCGGGCTGTAACTCCACCTATGCCACCCACGATGAACCACGCTGGTATGACCGCAAAAGCATGATATATATTTCTGCACTAACAGAAGCGGAAGCCGTTATGGGCAATGACAGCAAGTTCATTCGTGATGTGGCGAAAGCGGCAGGTGAGCTTTCACCCAAATTCATAGCCATTTGTGGTTCGCCAATGCCTGCGATGACAGGCTTTGACTACAGTTCAGCCGCTGAGGAGATAGAGCGTGAAACGGGTCTGACCACATTTTTCGTTGATACCAACGGCACTCATTCCTATCTTCAAGGAGCAGAGGGGGCTTTTCTTAGTATCGCAAAGCTTTTCTGCAGTGAGGGAAAAGAAAAGCAGGCAAATTCAGTGAATATTATTGGTGCAACGCCTCTTGACTTTTCAGTGAATACAAGCGTAAGCTCCATAAAAAAGTGGCTTTTGGATAACAGCTTTTCAGTGCAAAGCTGTTTTGCTATGGACAGCAGTCTTGATGAGATTTCTACCGCACCACAGGCGGCTGTAAGCCTTGTTATATCCTCAGACGGGATAGCTGCGGCAAAGTATCTTTTTGATACCTATGGAGTGCCATATGTTGTGGGCGTGCCTGTGGGAAAAAGCTTTTCCAAAAAGCTTTCCGCTGACCTGAAAAGAGCAGCGTCAGAGGGCGTTTGTATAAATTCCTGCGGTGAAAAAGCTGTAGAGAATGCTCATATGATAGTTGCAGGGGAAAGCGTTTTTGCTTCTTCCCTTGGGGCTGAACTTGGCGCAAAAACTGTGGCGACAGTTGGCATAAGAAACAGCGAGGTGCTGTCAGGGACGGACATTTTCTGCGAGGAAGAAGCAGAGCTTGAAAAGCTTTTTTCACAGCATAAGACCGTCATAGCAGACCCGCTTTTCAGACCCATATGCAAAGAGGCAAGCTTTGTTTCACTGCCGCACGTTGCTTTTTCGGGAAGATGTTTTCTTAAAGATATCCCCAATCTGATAGATAAAGATGTAAGCAAAATACTTAACCTATAAAAAGGAGGAACGTGCTTTTGCACGGATACTTTT
>ERZ773175.372-NODE-372-length-32178-cov-4.289232_pt1 | contig 32178 bp, 43 predicted proteins | sample MGYA00581004_ERZ773175 | MGnify/ENA primary metagenome ERZ773175 (study PRJEB29015, sample SAMEA2737834) | human gut metagenome | biome: human gut; feature: human-associated habitat; material: faeces | place: China | collected 2012 ...
TTCCTGCTTCAGATACAAAACTTTCCGGTACACATCCTTGACCTTTCCGACTGCCGGAGCTGCCGGACCGATCACCTGTACCTTGCGGTTCTTCGTGATCCGCATTGCATATAATTTGAGATAGTGCATTCCTTTTTCCAGAAGTGCTTCATCCTCACAGGCTACCAGTACCGCCATCAGATGCTCTGCCGGCGGATACCCCATCAGTTCCCTGTAATTCATCTCTTCTGTATAAAATGCCTGATAATCCTGACGTGCTGCCGTCTGGATACTATAATGCTCCGGGCTGTAGGTCTGAATCAACGGCGACGTGGACTGGATGATCTTCGACTGCCCCCCGGGCTATACGCTGGCCAGCGTGGCGGCGCTGCTGTCCGTTGACGAGGTTTTGATCCCGGTGACGGCGGACAAGTTTTCCATCGACGGCGTACTGGCCGTGGCTCAACAGGCCAAAAAACTGACCAGCACCCGCCCCGGGCTTTGGGTTCGGGCGCTGCTGACGCAGGTTCGCCGGTCCGACATTGTGACGGAGGCGGAAAAGGTGCTGGAGGGTATGCGGGTGGAGGTGTGCCGGGCCAAGATCCGGCGGACGGATAAGGTCCCGGAGAGCACGGTGACGCTGCTGCCTCTGCGACAGTACAGCCCCGGCAGCAGTGCCTGTCAGGACTATCGGGCGCTGGCCAGTGAACTGATGGAGGAGGTGCAGGGGTAATATGGCCGGGAAGAATTTTGATATTTCCAAATTTGCCGCCACGCTGAAGCCGGTGTCCGAATCGGACCACACAGGCCCGGAGCAAATTGAGTACATCGACATCGGCCTTCTGGACGGCGACGAGCGGAATTTCTACCAGCTGACGGACATTGACGAGCTGGCGGACAATATCCAGATGTGCGGCTTGCAGCAGCCTATCCGGGTTCGGGCCGGTGAGGGCGGACGGTTTACCATCGTCAGCGGCCACCGGCGCCGGGCTGCCTTAGCTCAGCTGGTGGATAATGGACTGGATCAGTTCCGCCGGGTGCCCTGCATCCGGGAGACGGACGATGTCTCCCCGGCGCTTCAGGAGCTTCGGTTGATCTTCGCCAACAGCTCCACCCGCAAGCTCACCAGCGCGGAGATCGGCGAGCAGGCGGAGCGTGTGGAGGCGCTTCTGTATCAGCTCAAAGAGGACGGCTTTGAGTTCCCGGAGGGCCGGATGCGGGACATGGTGGCTGCTGCCTGCAACACCCACGGTTCCAAGCTGGCCCGGATCAAGGTGATCCGGGAGCGGCTGCTGTCTAACCTTCGCCCCGCGTGGGACGGCGGGAAAATGCCGGAGCAGGCGGCCTATGCACTGGCCCAGTTCCCGGCGGATATGCAGATGCGGATCTCCAAGGCGTTTCCCAAACTTCCCAACGGCCCCCAATTGGAGCGGTTGTTGAGGCTCTACAAGGAGGACGGCTACCGTTGGGAGCCGTGCCTGACCTGCCCGGACGGCAAGGAGTGCAAGCATGGAGACGCTTTCCTCCGACATGACACGGATTCCATCGTGTATGAGGTCTGCGGCGGTAAGAAGTGCTGTCTGGATTGTCGCCAGGCTACGGCTGAGTGTTACGCCTGCGACAAGGCTTGTGCCAAGGCCAAGGCCAAGCGCAAGGAAAAACTCGACGCAAAGAAGGCGGACGCGGAGAAGGCTACTGAAAAACATCAGCGGAAACTTGAGCGGGAGATCCAGGCCAGAGCGGCCCGTCTGGCCAGAGCGGCGGACGCTGCCGAACTGCCGGACACTGCGACCGCCATCTGGTCCAGATACGGCGGTGGCTACACGGTGGGCAAACTGCGGAAATTTGCCTCCGGGGATTTTCAGGGCGAACGCGTTTGGGTCAACGAGCTGGAGCCGGAGAATATCTACAACGTTGACAAGACGGCCAAGGCTCTGCACTGCTCCGCCGACTACATTGTGGGCCTGACGGAGAATCTGAACCCGGGGCAGTCTTCCGGAGTACCGCTGAAATTCGTGGACGGCAGTGAGCAGCCGACGCGATCCGGCCCATACTACTGCCGGTTCCTGTGCGACGGAATGGTTTTTAAACAGGTTGCGTGGTGGGACAACGTGCTGAAGCGGTTTTCCTTCCGGAAATCCGGGGACTCCATCGAGTCCGCTTGCCTTGGCTGGTTCCCACTGCCGGAGGTGGACGAGAAAGGAGCGGACACATGAGATACACAGGGCGCGAGAAGCGCCGCAGCCGGGCCCTCCCGATTCTGACTCTGGCAGCCGCCGTGGCTGCCGCCGTGGCTGCCGTGATCCTGCTGGCGGTGATGCTGCGATGAAGCCGAAGCCGCCATGCGGGAGGAACTGCCCCAAGCGCTCCGCCATCCCAAACTGCCACGACTCAGTGGTGTGCCCGGACTGGGCCGCGTATCAGGAGGCCTTGGCGGAGTGGAGCGAGGCAATGAAGGCAGAAAAACGTGAGAAAGCAGACCTGAAGGCTACCAAAAGCCGGATGGCTAAGATCTGCGAGTCAAGGGAGAGGGATAAACGATGAAGTTTTCGATGAGTGACGATGAAATCCGCGTCAGCTACAACACTGCGAAAGATCAAAAAGCCCAGGTCAAGGTCCTGGCGGAGCTGAATGTCACCACACCGGCGGCAATGGCCGCAAAGCTCCGGGAGCTGGGCTGCAACGTGCCGGATTTCCCATCTGTCGATCAGCGGCCTTTGCGCGCCCATGACATTCTCTTTGACGAGACCCGGGCTCGGGAGCTGTTTGCGGAGGGCAAGACTGACCTTGACATCGCGGAGATGTTGGGCATCGGCGTATATGCGTTTGCAGCGTGGCGGCGCAAAAACGGCATGAAGCGGCCAAGAGGTGGAGACATGCAGAAAATGGAACAAAAAGCAAAGCCAAAGCGCTGCAAGGCTCAGCCACCCATGCCGCCGGAAATCGAAACGCCGGAGCCGGAACCGGCCCCGGAGACTGCCGCACCCGGCAGTCATCCACTTTTGTCTGCACAGAAACAGACCAGCGTGGCCGACCTGGGCCGTGTACTGCTGGATCTGGCGGATCGGTACCCTGGTATCGTCCTCACCGTCAACGGCACCGCTGTGCGGTCCCTGTGCCTCAACGTGCGGGTGATGCTGGGCGAGGACACAACGACATCTACGTTGGATTTGGAGGTTGGATAAATGCTGAACAAGATCGTCCTCATGGGCCGTCTGACCCGTGACCCGGAGATGCGGCATACCGGAAACGGAACCGCCGTGGCGTCCTTCTCTCTGGCCGTGGACCGGGACTTCAAGTCCCAGTCCGGCGAGAAGGAGACGGACTTCGTGGACATCGTGGCGTGGCGTTCCACGGCGGACTTTGTGAGTAAGTTTTTCACCAAGGGCCGCATGGCCGTGGTAGAGGGCCGCTTGCAGATCCGGGACTGGAAGGACAAGGACGGTAACAACCGTCGCTCCGCCGAGGTGGTGGCGGAGCATGTGTATTTTGGCGATAGCAAGCAGCGGTCCGAATCGGACACAGCGTCCGCACCGCCTGCGTCAGGGGACTTCCGGGAGATCCCGGAGGATGAGGAAGGAGAACTGCCGTTTTGAAAGATAAAGACCTCGTAAATGCCATCCGCCGGCTGAAGGTGGAGACCAGGAGCCTCGCCTGCATTGGCTGCGGCCATGGGCACAACTGCGGCGTGTCCGGATGCGCGATCATGCGGGAGGCTGCTGACCGGATCGCCAACCAGAGCACCCACATCGCGGCGCTCCAGCAGGAAATTGAGAAGCTGCGGGGGCAGAACGAGCAACTGCGGGAAGCGGCTGCGCTGGTGACCAAGGAGAGCGCGGAGCTGCTTGAACGGCGCTGGATCCCGGTGGAGGAACGGCTGCCGGAGGATCGTAGCGATGTCCTTGTTGTCGCGTATTGGCACGAAAGATGGGGCGCCTATATGGGCTGGTGCGCTCCCGAAAGGGCGGCATGGTCTGTCCATGTCGGCATTGGGGACAGATCCGATATCGCCGTCACGCACTGGATGCCGCTGCCGGAACCGCCGGAGGAGGAAAGGTAAATGAAAAGACTGACAACTAATTGCCCGGATAACAACCTTGATGCCGCACTGAATCTGTTTTACGTCAAAGACTTCGAGACGTGGGTGCGGGGCGGAGGTGATGGTCCGGATTATCCGGACATCCGGCTCTACGATTTTATCCGCAAAGCCGCAAAGATTTTACTGCCGGACTTGGACTTTCCAATGGATGATGATGGCGTAGACTATGCGATGGGTGAGCTTTTGCTGGACGGCCCTGATGAGCCGACAGGCCTGCTTGCCCTGCTCTATACAGCAGCATGGTCATACGCAGAACTGCGTGGCAGGCTCATGCAATATGAGGACACGGGCCTGGAACCTGCGATGTGCGCCAATTACAAGACCTTTGAGGATGAGGCCATCAGTAAGGGCGTGACATTTAAGCGCATCGTTGAGCTGATGGAGGCCGACAGAGCCGGTCGGCTGGTGGTGCTGCCTGTGCGGCCAGTCCTCACGCAGAGCATCGGAAGTATGCTGTATATCATCGAGGATGGAGAAATTGTTGAGGACTCGCTGTGCGAAGCGCTTGTCGGTATGGGAAGCAACGGAGAGATAAACATATTTTACACGACGCTGTCCGATCAAATATCTTTCGAGCAGGCCGATATTGGCAAGACCGTATTTCTGACCCGCGAGGATGCGGAGAAAACAAGGAGGGCTAATGGCTGACCCATTTGTATGCGTCCGCCAGCGGGCGGGGCCTTTTGTGAAGGCCTTCTCTACGGACAGAGCCTGCTTCGTCCGCCGCAGCAAGGACAGCAAGGGCCTCATCCGCAAGCGGGCCGGACCGGCTATGTGCCGCACCAGCGTTGATAAGCTGGAACTGCGCCTGGCCCTGTTCGGCTATGACGGCGTTTTCTACACACTGACCTTCGCCCCGGAGCACCTGCCCGCCGATCTGGACGGCGTTCAGGCTGTGTGGGATGCCTTCCTCAAGCGGCTGGCCCGCTGGAATCGGCGCATGGGCAGGGGCGGCAGCCCGGACTTCTACGTCTACCGCATCGAGGGCCTTCACGGAGATCACCGCTACCACATCCACGCTTTCCTGCGGGACAGCGACTTCCCGCCGACGGTGGTGCGGTACCTATGGGACTGGGGCGAGGTGGACGACGAGCCGTGGGACCGCAAGCGGGTTCTGGCGGAGAAGGGCTACTGGAATCTGGCCCGATATTTCACCAAGGAGGCAACCGAGGTTGGGCGGCATCCGTGGGGATGCTCCAGGAAACTCAGCCGCATGATACCGCCTCCGGAGGTCTGGTGCAGCCGCACCGGAGAGATCCGACCGCCTGCCGGAGCCGTGCGGCTGCCTATCTTGGGACAGCCCAATCTTGGGGAGTGGGGCGTGTTCTCTTATACCCGCTATCTGGACCCGGAAAAATAGCGCTTTTATTTTAAATAATTGATTTCTTATTCTTGAAACCTTATGAATATTTACGGACAGCCCGGAGAATCGGAGGGAAAAGTATTGAAAAGCGTGCAAAACTCTGATAGACTATCAGTAAAGAACGGATGGATCTCATGCCCGTTCTGCAAGCGGAATCACCGACTGATGCGCGTGCTGCCGGAGACACAGGCCAGGAGCCTGGAGGTCTTCTGCAGGGACTGCAAGAGCGTGATTATCCTGGATATCGATCAAGGCCAGAGAGTTGAACTCCGGAGCCAGTAACCAACCCGAGAACGGGTGGATGCTGGTTCCGGAGTTTTTTGCGTTTTGGCGTGGAGGTGATAGCCCATGGCCATGAAGCCTCTCCGGCCTTGCCGACACCCGGGATGCAGCGCCCTGGTGCGGAACGGCTACTGCGGTGCACACCAGCCGAAGCGCACCGACGACCGCAGCGAGGAGGCCAAGTCCTGGCGCTGGATGTATCGGACAGACAAGTGGCTGCGTGAACTCCGGCCAGAACAGCTCCTGCGGGAGCCCTTCTGCCGGGAGTGTGCCAAGCGAGGCATCCGAACCAGGGCCACCGACGTGGACCACATCGTGGACCACAAGGGTGACTGGGGTGTGTTCTGTAATCCGTCCAACCTGGAGAGCCTTTGCCACAGCTGCCACAGCCGTAAAACGGCGCGGGAATTGTGGCAAAACCGCACGGAAAAGAAACGACGCTGAGGCACAAAACGGCGCCAGCCTTGGGCGCTGGCGTGCGATGCGTGGCGCGTCGTGCGGGGATCCTTGCACCCTCCCCCGGGGTCAAAAAAGTTTTGACCCGGCCTCGGTTGACCGCATGCCCCCCTTCACGCAGAAAATTTTCCCCACGGGGAAATGCGGAAGAGGGTGCTGCGGGGGTGCTGCGGGGCTGACCCGGGTGTTGCAGGGATGCAGCGGGGCTGACCTGGGCGCTGCGGGGGTGCAGCGGGGCTGGCCCGGGTGCTGCATGGATGCAGCGAGGGATATGCGGGTCTCTGCCGTGCGGCTTGCTGCCGTCTGACTCTTTCCCCTTCCGGGATCGGCTGCTCAACCGGCCGGCCTCCCGGAAGAGACCCGCATGATAAGCGTGTCCGAATTGGACACAGGCCGCCTGGCGGCGTTGAAGGCCTGCGTACCTACGCGGGGTATTGACGTAGACGCCCTGGGCGGCCGGTTCCGGAGATGTGCCGGGTGGGAGTGCCGACCCGCCCGCGCCTTTCTTTCCTCCGGGCGCCGGCGGTCGCCGCCGGCATCCGGCAGATCTTCGGAGCACATCGAGGAGGTGAGCGGATGCAGTGCCTGTTGAAAGGCAGCGAGAAATATTGCGAGACCGGGCGTGGCATCTGCTGCCAGTCATGCATGGAGTATGGGACCTGCGAGAAGGCCTGCCTGAACGATCCACCACACTGTGGGTATGCGGGCGAGAAGCCTGCGGGCTTTGTCCATCCGGTACCGAAACCAGGGGAAGGAGGCGGCACTCATGCCAGGTAAACGTCAGCCAACCGACATCGTGAAAGCCAAGGGTCTGAAACACATGACCCAGGCGGAGGAGGATGCACGCCGGGATCAGGAGGTCCACGTACCTCCCCCTGATAAAGCGGTGCCGCCCAAGTGGCTGCCCAAGAAGTATCACAATGAGTTCTGCGAGATCGGCGAGATCCTGCGGACTGCCGGACTCTATGCAGAGCTTGACCGGGATGTCCTGGCTCAATACTTTGTCTGCCGGGAGCGCTGGCTCCACGCCGACAAGCTGGCCGCCAAGGCCATCCGGGATAAGGATGAGAAGCTGGCCAAGGAATGGTCCGGCATCCAGTCCTCCTATTTCAAGCAGGCCCGTCAGTGTGCGGAGTCCATGGGGCTGTCCGTTACCAGCCGGTGCAGGATCGTGGTGCCTACGGCGGTGGTCAATGCGGCCGGAGCCGCTCCGGAGGATGACGGGCCAGGCAGGCGGCCGCCATGGGATGCTGACAATGGCCGCACGATCCTGTGATTACTTCGACGAGGCCGCGGGCCGCTTTGTCTGCGACTTTGTGGAGCGCCTGCCCACCACGGACACCGGTAAGCCGTTTTCCCTGTACGAGTGGCAGCGCTCCGCCATCATGGACTTCTACGGCTCCATGGAAACCGATGAGGATACCGGGGAGCGGCTGCGGAAGTATTGGTACCTGTATCTGGAGATCCCCAAGAAAAACGGAAAGAGCGAGCTGGCGGCCGCCCTTGGTATCTACCATTTGTTTGCTGACGGTGAGCTGAACGCTGAGGTATATATCTGCGCGGCCGACAAGGATAACGCCGGCATTGTGTTCAGTGCGGCGGTCTATATGCTCCGGACGGCTCCATGGACCGCCAAGATGCTGGCCAGGGGCGAGTTGAAAATCAAAGAGTCCCAGCGGACGGTCGAATACCGCCAGCGGGTGCGGACCGGCAACGGCGGATACAAGTGGATCACCGTCGGCAAAATGATCGTCCTGTCCAGCGAGGCTTTTTCCAAGCACGGCTACAAGCCAAGCTGTGTGATCTTCGACGAGCTGCATGCGCAGCCAAACCGGGAACTGTGGGACGTCATGACCTTCGGCGCAGGCTCCGGCCGGAAGCAGCCGGTATGGATCGTGCTGACCACGGCCGGTGACGACCCTGACCGTAAATCCATCGGTTGGGAGATCCACCAGCAGGCCGTGGCCATCCGGGATGCCCGGCAGCTCCGGCGCATCCGGGAAGAGGGCGGCAACGTCCGCCAGGTGCTCTCCCTCCGCCATGTGGAGGACGAGGACCTGGCAGCGGCGGAAGAAGACCTGCTGGAGCAGGATATGCCCAACTGGATGCCGGTGCTCTACGGTCTGACCGCCATATTCGGCGATGATCCGGATGACCTGGATAAGATCGACATCTGGGACGAGAACCTGTGGTATTTGTGCAACCCGTCTCTTGGCAAGCATCTGAAGCTTCGGACGCTCCGGCTGGAAGCCAGGAGCGCCAAGCTGAAGGAAGCGGATGAGAAGCTGTTCCGCTGGCTCCGTCTGAACCAGTGGATCTCCACCAAGTCGGTGAGCTGGATATCCCTGACGCTGTACGACAAGTGCCAGTGGGGACCCAGTAAGAAGGCGGAGCGGGAGGAGTTCCTGCAACAGCTCCGCGGGAAAATCTGCTACGGCGGAGTCGACCTCTCCACCAGCCGGGATATGACGGCGTTTGTTCTGCTGTTCCCGCCTCAGCCAGGGCTTGACACGGCGGTGCTGCTGCCCACCATCTGGCGCCCGGACGGTACAGTCCTGGAGGCGGAGAAACGGGATCACGTCCCATACCGGGACTGGGCCCGTGCCGGCTTCCTGCGGCTCTGCGATGGAGATACCATCGACTACGACGATGTGGAAAACACCATCAAGGAGGCGGCAGAGATCTACGACCTGAAACAGGTAGGCTTTGACCCCTATCTGAGCCGGACCATCACCCAGCGGCTGACACCGCACGTGAATGTTATCGAGATCCCGCAGGATCTGAAAAACATGAGCCCTGCTATGAAGGAGACCGACACGCTGATGGCTAACCATCAGCTGCTCCACGTTCACAACACCTGCTTCCGCTGGACCTTTGGGAATGTGCGGTGCTATGAGGACTGCAACGGAAACATCAGGCCCCAGAAGCACAGATCCATCGGACGCATCGACCCCACGGTGGCTTCTATCATCGTAGTGGCGGTGTGGATGATCGTCAGGAATCAGCCGGAGGATCTTGCGGACGTGATCGAAAGCGGAAAATTCTCTATGTGAGTACGGGAGGATTTATGAAAGAGAAACGAAAATGGCGGCGCCCACAGGCGGTTGATGTGCTGTTTTTCCTGGGCGCGGCTCTGGTGTCCGTTGGCGTGGCCCTGTGGTCCTGCCCGGGGGCGGGCATGGTGACGGCGGGCGGTTTCTGCCTGGCTGCCAGCTGGCTGGCGGAGCGGGCCGGAAAGGACGGTGAGGACGCTTGATCTCTTACAAGCGGTTTGCCAGGAAAGGCGCGAGCCTGGAGGACCAGGGCGTGCTGACCTGGCGGACGGTATTCGGCGAGAGCCGCGGGAGCCGGGACAGCCCTCCCACGCCGGATGAGGCCCTGAAGATCTCCGCGTTCTACCGGGCGGTGGATATCCGCTCCGACTCCATCGGCAAGCTGCCGGTAAAGGTCAAGAACCTGGTAAGCAAGCGGGACATGGACGACCACTATCTGGGGCCTGTTCTCTGGGAGCGGCCCAACGAGGCGATGACGCCCTTTGTGTACAAGAAGCTGGTGGAGTATCAGCGGATCGTGCTGGGCAAGAGCTACGTTTGGATCTACCGGGATGCCAGAAGCGGCTGGCCTGTGGAGCTGATCCCCCTGCCGCCCGGAAGCTGCAGCCCGTACATCGAGCCCGGCTCCGGAAAGCTCTGGTACATCGCACAGGACCCCAAAAGCGGGCAGCTGTATAAGCTGGACCCCTCGGACATCCTGCACTACAAGGGCTTTACCACCAACGGCGTGGACAGCGTGAGTCTTCTGACCTATGCGGCACGGGTGCTGAACGTATCCGCTGTTATGGATGCGTACGAGGAGTCTGTCTACGTCAACGGCGGACACCCTGCCGGTGTGCTGGAGACGGACTCGGATCTGAGCCGCAAGCCGGACATTGACCTTGGAGACGGTCGGAAAATCAGCTACAAGGACACCATCCGGCGGGAGTGGGAGCGCGTGCACAGTGGGGCTGGCAACGCTTTCCGGGTGGCAGTCCTGGACAATAGCCTGAAGTTCAAGGCTCTGAGCATGAGCAATACCGACGCCCAGTTTGTGCAGAGCAAGAACGTGACGGTGGCGGACATCGCCCGTTTCACCGGTGTGCCCCTGAACCTCCTGTATTCCGGCAAGGAGAGCTACGCCAGTAACGAGATGAACAGCCTAGACTTCGTGAAGTATACGCTGCAGCCGGCTGTGACGCAGTATGAGGAAGAGGATTCCAGAAAGCTGCTGACCGTCTCAGAGCGGAAGCGGGGCCTGTGGCTCCAGCGGAACATGATGGCGGAGCTCCGGGGCGATACGGCCAGCCGGAAGGAGTGGTACCGGGCCATGCGGGAGGCCGGTGTGTTCAGTGTCAACGACATTTTGGCCCTGGAGGATATGCCCCCGGTACCCGGCGGCAACGAACGATACGCAAGCCTGAATTACGTTCCGCTTTCGGTATGGGCGGAGCTGAGCCGGGCAAAAGCAGGAACTGGAGGAAACAACAATGGATGATCTGAAGAAATTTGCCCTTGTAGAGAAGGCGGCGTCTTTTTCGCCAGACATGGCGAAGATCAACGCCCAGGCGCTGGTTGAGCTGAAGGCGGAGGATGTTTTCGCCTTCCGTATCCGCGCGGCGGACGATCAGGTGGACCGGGACTTCGAGCGGTTCACGGCGGATGCCCTGGATGGCCTCGCCAAGCTGTTTGTCGGCAAGACCGTCATCGCAGACCATATGTGGAGCAGCTCCATGCAGACCGCCCGCATCTATGACGCGGCGGTGGAGAAGATGAGCGGTACAACGGTGCTTGTGCTGTTCGCCTATATGCTGCGGAACGACCAGACGGCGGCGACCATTGCAGCCGTCGAGGGCGGCATCCTGCGGGAGGTGTCCGTTGGCTGTGCCATGGACAAGGCTACCTGTTCTATCTGCGGCGCCGACAAGACAAAGGTTTTTTGCGAACACCGGCGCGGGTGTGAGTATGACGGCAAGCAGTGCGTGGTGGAGCTGAGCCAGCCAGAGGACGCGTATGAGCTGTCCTTTGTGGCGGTGCCTGCCCAGCCTCATGCTGGCGTTGTCAAAAAATACGGCGGTGAGGACAACAAGCCCCAGCCGCCTGCGCCCGAGGATGACCCTGAAGTACAGAAAGCCCTGGCGCTGATCGCGCTGGAAGAAAAACGATTTTGATTTGGAGGTAAGAAGACCATGAACCTGAAGCAGAAGAAGTACGACCTGATGAACACACGCAAGGGCCTGCTGGATGAGGCCAAGGCCATCCTGATGAAGGATGGCCAGACCGAGGACTACACCGCCAAGATGGCCGAGGTGGAGAAGCTGAACAGCCAGATCGAGGCGGTAGATGCGTTGATCGCTCAGGAGGAGAAGTCCTTCGGCGGCGGTGATCCTGTCCCCGAGGGCAGTCTGAAGGGCGGCGCCCTGGGCAGCGGCGCGGAGGAGACCGGCTACCAGAAGGCTGTGAAGGCCTTTGCGGCGGCTGCCCGGGCTGGGTTCCCCACCCAGAAGGCCGCAGGCGACATGATGCAGGAAGGCGTGAACGCTGACGGCGGCTATGCCGTGCCGGAGGACATTGTGACCGCAATCATTGATCGCCGCGACAGCAAGGAGAGCCTGCTGGGCGAGGTCCGCATCGTCAAGGTGAAGAACAAGAGCGGCCGCCGCACCTTCAAGAAGCGCAGCCAGCACACCGGCTTTGCCACCGTGGCCGAGGCAGCCAAGTACGGTAAGGTGGCTACGCCTCAGTTCGAGACACTGAGCTATGAGATCGAGAAGCGGGGCGGTTATCTGCCTGTGACCGCCGAGCTGTATGAGGACAGCGACGCCGACATCGCGACGCTGGCCCAGGAGTGGCTGGGTGACGAGGCACGCGTGACTGCCAACAAAGAGATCCTGGCGGTTATCAACGCCAAGGCAGCCACGGACCTGAAGAACCTGGACGGCATCCTGAAGGCCTGGGTGGGCCTGGGTTCCGCGTTCCGGGCTACCAGCAAGCTCATTACCAACGATGACGGCCTGCTCTGGCTGGGCACCCTGAAGGACCAGAACGGCCGCTATTTGCTGACGCCCAATCCCGCCGAACCCAAGCAGCTGCAGCTGTGCGTCGGCCCTCATGTCCTGCCCGTCAAGACCTATGACAACGATACGGTCCCCACCACCGGCACCAAGGTGCCCATGGTCATTGGCGATCTGAACGAGGGCGTTGTGTACTGGGACCGCCGCTCCTTCTCCGTGAAGCTCAGCGACACGGCCAGCGTGGGCACCCTGAACGCCTTTGAGCAGGACCTGATCCTGTGGCGCGGCTCCCTGCGGGACGACTGCACCAAGTGGGACGAAGACGCCTTTGTCAACGGCTACATCGATACTGCGGTCGTGCAGGCCGCCGGCTGATCGCGAGGTGTCATGATGGGTAGAAAGAAAACGGAGCATACCAAGAAGCCGGCCAAGGATGCCCTGCAGACCATTCAGGAGGCACAGGAGCAGCCCCAGGCCGCTCAGACGGGCCAGGAGCCTATGCAGACCGCTCAGGAGACTCAGGAGCAGTCCCAGACCGTCCAGGCGGGTATTGACCTGGGGGATACGGCATTGGCCGAAATCTCCGGTGACATCGTGGAAGTCAATGCGGAAGGCGGCCTGAACCTTCGAATCGGCCCCGGACGCAGCTATCCCGTCACGGAACTGCTGGAAGACGGCACGCTGCTGACGGTCCTGGAACTGCCCTACGGCGCCGAGGTGCCCGGCTGGGCTCTGGTGCACACCGGGGAGCGCACCGGCTGGGTGGATCTCCTCTTTATCTAGGAGCCGGAGGAAAACAAGGAGGAGTAATCATGGTGCTGACGGACGCGCGCAAGACGGCGCTGCTGGCGTACTGCCGCATCGATGAACTGGACGCCGGAGAGGCGGTTCTGCTGGAATCGCTGTATACCGCCGCTGTTGCCTACATGGAGCAGGCCGGTGTCAGCGAGCCGAAGGAGGGGACGCCCAGGCGCGCCCAGTATGATCTGGCTGTCAACTATCTGGTGCTGGATGCCTACGACCAGCGCGAGACAGTATTTGCCGGTACCATCGTGGCCGATAACCCCGCGTTCCGCCGGATCATGAACCAACTGAAGCTGACCGAGCCTGTGGTGTCCGAATCGGACACCACAGGCACCGGCGCATAAGGAGGGGCCTATGGCGATCAATGCGGGAGACCTGCGGTGCCGGGTGGAGCTGCTGGAGCGGAAGAAGGGGATCAATGATCTGGGCGAGACCACCTACAGCTACGGCTCTTACGACCCGCCCAGGAAACTCTGGGCAAAAATCGCTCCCACCAGCGGCCGCCGGGATACGCTGGAGGGCGACATGGAGCGGGCGGTGGTCACCCATAAGATGACCATTCGCCGGACCTCCCTGCCCATCCTGTCGCCGGACACGCGGATCCTTTATCGAGGGCAGTATTACGATGTGCAGTACGGGTACCCCATCTACAACCGGGACGGCTGGATGGAGGTCTTTTTAAGGCTGGTGGTGGAAGATGGCATCCGCAGTTTTTGACACCCGGGAGCTGGACGCATACGCCCGGGAGCTGGCACAGGCGGCCAGAGACGCCCCCAAGACGCAGAAGAAATTTATGCGGAAAGAGGGCAGCAAACTGCTGCGCCGGACGAAGCAGGAGGCCCGGCGGGTGAAGGTCCGGACCGGGAACTACAAGAAGAGCATCAAGCGGGGCAAGGTGTACGAGTACGACGGCGCACAGGCGGTGCGCGTCTACTCCACCGCCCCCCACGCCCACCTGATCGAGGACGGACACCGGATGGTGTCCCACGACGGGCGGGAGCTGGGCTTTGTGCCGGGGATGCACATTTTTGAGGTTTCCGGCAAGGACTTTCAGCCGGAGTTTCTGGCGGACATCGACGAGATGCTGGACGAGGTGGTAAAAGAGCTATGATCGACCTGAAGGACTTAAACCGGGCGGTGTGCGATCTCTACCGGCAGGCGCTGAACGCAGCGGGAAGCGCCGCGGAGATCCTGCCGGAGCTGGTGGCGGAGGATGTCCCCTCCCCCATCGTGCGCCCCAGCGCCAAGGTGGAGCTGGAGGATGGCACACAGGCAAGGCTGCTGGCTTCCGGGCAGGAGAAGACCGTCACCTTCCGGCTCTATTTTTTCGCCGCTGACCGCTACCGGCCGAAGATGGAGAATCTGGCGGTGCGGCAGGCGGTGGGAGCGGCATTTCTGGACGGCATTACCGTGGGAGACACCTATCTGGGCATTGACGAGGGGGTCAGCTTCACGGTGGCGGACGGCGTGCTGGTGGCCGCCATTGACCTGCGCTGGAGCGAGGACATCCCGGAAACGGAGGGAGAACCTATGGAAAATCTGATTTACAACGAGGAGGGAAACATCTGATGGCTGTAACTCTGCCGAAGATCAATATTACATTCAAGCAGCTGGCAACCAGCTTCATTCAGCGGTCTGAGCGGGGCGTGGCGGTGCTGATCGTGCGGGACGCTACCGCAGGAGGCAACGGATACGCCACCTACACGGACATCACGGAGCTGGAAAACGCGCCGTACACGGCGGCGAACAAGCAGTATATCACGGACTGCATGACCTTCGGTCCGCTGCGCTGCGGCGTGGCCAAGGTGGGCACGGACGGGACGCTGGCAGACGCGCTGGCACTGGTGACCGTCCACGAGAAGACCGGGTGGATCACCGTGGCAGGCGGCACCAGCGCCGACTGGACGGCTCTGGTGAGCTGGATCAAGGCACGGGAGAAGGAAGCCAAGAGCTGGAAGGCAGTGGTTTTCAAGGCGGCGGCGCCGGACTGCATGCACGTGGTCAACCTGTACAACGACAAGGTGACCTTTGCGGACAGCCGGGGCCAGGTGACCGGCGAGAAGTACACCCCGTCGCTGGTGGGTCTGCTGGCGGCCTGCAACGTGAGCCGGGGCGCCACCAACTACCTGTGCGCCAACCTCAAGGAGGTGACGGTGCCGGAGGACCCGGACGCCGCCGTGGGCAACGGGCAGTTTTTGCTGGTCAACGATGATCTTGAGGTCCACGTGGGCGTAGACGTCAACTCCCTGACCACCACCAACGGCTCCACCCTGACGGAGGACATGAAGTACGTCGAGACGGTGGAGGCCATGGACATGATGCGGGACGACATCACCAAGGCGTTCCGGGACGAGTATCTTGGCAACTATCGCAACAGTCTCAACAACCAGATGCTGCTGATCTCCGCCATCAACTACTATTTTTTGCAGCTGGCGCAGCAGGACATCCTGGACCCGGAGCACGCCAACCGCGCCAGCATTGACGTGGCGGCGCAGCGGTCCGCCTGGGTCGGCTCCGGCAAGGCTGAGGCGGAGAGCTGGGACGACGCCACCGTGCGGTCTAATCCGTTCAAGCGTAACGTGTACCTTTCCGGAGATGTGAAGATCCTGGGGTCCATGGTGAACCTGGAATTTGTAGTGACCCTACAGTAAGGAGGCTGGGACATGAGTAAGCAGGCCAAGCAGCTCCACGGGAGCTGCTCCGAGGCATATATCAACGGTCAGCGGGACGCGCTGGCCACCAAGATCGAGGTCAAGGTGACCGGCGATTTTGAGGATCAGAATTTCTGCGGGGAGTACGGCACCTACCCCATCTACAACGGCTACAGCATTGAGGGGACGATCACCGACATGAAGTGCGACAGCCAGTTGGAGCTGGCCATTTTGGAGGGGTACCGCACCGGCATCATGCCGGACATCGTGCTGATGACCTCCCTGCGCAATCCCGTGACCAAGCAGTCCGAGCGGTGGAGCATCGGCGGCGTGGTGTTTACGGAGGTGGCTCTGGCCAACATCGAGGCGAAGAAGGCCGTGGAGCGGGAGCTGCCCTTTAAGGCGGAGACATGGACCAATCTGGAGGCAGTGGAATGAGCAAGCGCATCTTATTTGAGGAACTGGTGGCCCGCCGGGAGCAGCGGGAGGCCGACAAGCTGAAGATCGGAGAGCTGCGCATCCCGGACAGCGACCGGACGCTGGAAGCCAAAATGCCGCCCAAGAAGGCGGTTTTGGAGCTTTACGGCGAGCTGGCAGCGGCACAGGACGCCGCAGCTGCCCTCCAGTGCGGCAACCATGCCCTGTACGCCGTGTGCCCCCAGCTGCAGGACCGGGATCTCCAGAGGGAGATCGGCACGGCGGAGGACCCCATGCGCACCGTGGACGCCCTGTTTTCCCTGATGGAGCAGGACAAGCTGGGCGGGCAGGCGCTGCAATTCCTGGGTCTGCTCCCCGGCGACAGCGCCGGGAGCGAGGAAAGCGCCGAAAACGCCGCTGAGACGGTAAAAAACTGATCGCCCGCGACCCCATTTTGAGCCTATTCGCGTTTTACGCCGCCAGGGGCGTCCCTCTGGACGCTCTGGCGGCGGCAAGCCCCACGGAGATCGGGTTTCTGATGGGGGCGCGGGCATTGTACTTTGACGAGCAGGTGGCGCTGACGGCGGCAGCCATCGACCAGAGCCTGACAGGAGGTGAAAAACGTGGCTAAGGTGATCCAGACCATTCTGAACCTGAAGGACAACATGAGCGGCGGGCTGGTAAAGGCCGCCAAGAATACAAAGGGCGTCTCCAAGGAGATGGTCAGCGCCACCCGGAGCGTGGTGAACTTCGGAAAGAAGGCGGAGGCGTCCATCTCCAAGGTGGTCAAGAAGACGGTCAAGTGGGGAGCTGTGACGGCCACAGCCGTGGCCGGGCTTGCGGCAAAGACAGGCTTGAGCGAGGCCATGGACCTGGAGGGCTACCGGCTCCAGCTGGAGACCGCCACCAAGGACACGCAGAAGGCCAGCCAGATCATGCAGAATGCCATCAACCTTGCCAACCGGACGCCCTTTGAGGGCGGCGAGCTGGTGGAGGGCGCCGCCAAGTTTGAGGCCATGGGCATGAGCGCCGACACCTGGCTGACCCGTGCCGGTGACATGGCGGCTGCCACCAACAAGAGCTTTGACCAGGCGGTGGAGGCCCTGATCGATGCCCAGACCGGCGAGCTGGAGCGGCTCAAGGAGTTCGGCATCACCAAGGCCAAAATTTTGGAGCAGGGCGAGAAGATGTTTGCCGGGGTGCAGATCGCCAACAACTCCGGCCAGATCGTCAATCAGGAGAAATTCAACGAGGCTCTGGTGGCGCTGATGGAGGACCGGTTTGCCGGGGGCATGGAGAAGCAGGCCACCACCATGAAGGGCCTGTGGTCCACGGTGACGGGCGTCACCAAGAGCGCTCTGGCCACCATTGTCGGCATCAGCACCGACGGCAGCATCAAGGCCGGCAGCGCACTGGATCTGCTCAAGGGCAAGGTCCAGCTGCTGGCGGACCGGCTCCAGCAGTGGCAGCAGGACGGCACCATTGACCGGATCGCCCAGAAATTCACGGATGGCTTGGGCAAGGCGGTGGAGTACGCCGGGAAGGCGTTTTCGTGGGTCACCGAGCACGGAGACACCATCAAGCGGTGGATCGTGGGGCTTGGGAGCGCGTTCGCCATGGTCAAGGTGGCGCAGTTCACAAGCCAGGTTTTCGGTCTCATCAAGACGGTCATGCTGTTTGGGAGCACGTTGGCCACGCTGGTGGCGGCCAACCCGGTCGTTCTGCTCATCGGGGGTGCCATTGCCGCCGGTGCCCTGCTGATCGCCAACTGGGACAAGGTCAAGGCCTATTTCCAGGGCCTCTGGGCACAGTTTACTGAGGGCTTCGCCGCCACCAAGGAGAGCATTGTGGGTACGTTCAACGCGGCCAAGTCGGCTATCAGCAGCTTTTTTGGCTGGTTCGGTGATAAGCTCAGCTGGCTGGACGACAAGATCAGCAAGGTCCCCATTCTGGGGTCGCTGTACACCAAGGCCAAGAGCGGGATCTCCGGCTGGATCGACAAGGAGTTCTCCGGCATCAACTGGGGCTTCGGCGGACACGCCACCGGCACCAGCTTCTTCCCCGGCGGCTGGACCCGCATCAACGAGCGGGGCGGCGAGATCGTCAACCTGCCGGGCGGTACCCAGATCATTCCCCACGACGTGTCCCAGCGGATGGTTGGCGGTCAGACGGTCAATGTCTACGTGACCGTGCAGGGCAACATGATCGGCAACAAGGCCTATGCGGACTACATGGCCAACGTGGTGGCCCAGCGGCTGCTGCGGGCGCTGCGCAATACGTGAGGTGACCTATGTACAAGCTTATCATGAGCATCAACAACAACGAGGAGTACATCGTGTTCCCGGCGGTGCCGGCGGGCATCGGCCCCCAGTATGAGCAGAACAACGACACCTTTCAGGGTCTGAGCCGGGACTACAACACCATCGGGACTATGGGCCTGTGGTCCATGAGTATTTCCGGCTTCTTCCCTGTCGGCCGGCGGCACAGCTTCATGCCGCCGGAGGCGCTGGAGGATGGCTGGCAGTATGTCAGCTTCTTCGAGCGCAACCGGCCCCGCAAACTGCCCTTCCGGGTGATTTTGCTGGACGGGGACGGCATTTGCCGGCTCAATTCCGCCTGCACGGTGGATAATTTCTCCTGGCAGGTACAGCGCAACGGCGACATCGCCTATACGCTGGAGCTGCGGGAGTACCGCTTTATTTCGGGGGTGAAGTGATGGGGCGGAGCGTAGACGATCATCGCGTCATTTTGTACCAGGGCAGCACGTGCCGGGACATCACGGCGGCCACCACCTCCGTGGAGCTGCGGGACGAGCTGGACGCGCTGAGCGTGGAGGTGAGCTTCACGGCCCTGCGGAACAACCTGAACGACAAGTACGCCCACTGGTACAACATCGCGCCGGGGGACAAGCTGCGCATCGTCAACGGCGGCGCGGAGGTGTTCTCCGGGGTGATCCTGGAGGTCGGGCAGGACGGCAGCGTCCGGGCCAACGACCCGGGCTGGTATCTGACCCGCAGCCAGATCATTTTGCAGCTGGACCGGGCGGCGGCGCCGGACGCCGTGGCCCGGATGTGTGCCAAAGCGGGCATCAAGGCGGGGCGGGTGGAGCTTCCGCCCACCCGCATCTCCAAAGTGTGGTTTGGGGAGACCCCGGAGAACATTTTGAAGGACATCCTGGACATCTGCACGGCGGAGACCGGCAAGACCTACATCCGGCGGGTGCGGGAGGGGGCCTTGCAGGTCTATCCCCTGCCCCAGACGGCTGTGACGCTCTACCACAAGCCGGCGGCCAGCCTGGGGGCCTTTGATGCGACCCTTGCCAAGGGATCTATCAGCGGCAGCGACAGCATGGAGGATCTGGTCAACAGCGTGGTGCTGGTAGAGCAGAGCAACAACGCCGGCCGGGTGCTGGGCCGGGCCTCCAACGCGGCCAGCATCGCCCGGTACGGTCTCTTACAGCAGGTGGAGGAGCTGAGCGGCGACGAGACCACCGCCCAGGCGCGGCAGCGGGTGAAGAACCTTTTGTGGCAGCAGGACAAAATTACGAAGGAGCGGACGGTGGAGGACTTGTGGGGCGACGACGCGGCAGTCAGCGGGGCGCTGGTGCAATTTGTCCCCAACCGGTACGACGTGTCCGGCCCCCTGCGGATCACCGGCGTGACCCACCGCTACGGCGCGGAGCACCTGATGAGCGTGACCGTGCGGACCGACAAGCAGCCACGGGCGGCGGGAAGCGCCGACACCGTGACCGTATAGGAGGATCTATGAGCTGGGATTATGAGCTTGCGAAAGAAATTCGGCGGAGCGGGCGTGTACCCCCCTCCCCTGCCCTTCTGCGGGGGACGGTGGTCAAGATCTCCCCCTTGACCGTCTCCCTGTGCGACGGGGAGGTGATGGCACCGCCCATGGAGCTCAACTGTGTGGTGGCGGCCCAGGGCTTTTACCAGGACAAGGACAACGGCCACCTGTACCTGGAGAAGTGGAAGACCGGCGACAAGGTGGTCTGCGGTCTGATGGGCAAGACCGTGGTGATTCTGGGACGGCTGGGCGGCACCGCCTGGGCCATCCCCGTGAGGTGATACTATGGCGAATATGTTTCCGGACATCCCGACCAATGTGCCCGCCCAGACAGCGGACAGCATCGGCCGGGTCCCGGCATTTGACAGCACGACCGAGCGCTTTCTCCTGCGGGACGGCGCTCTGGTGGAGCGGAGCGGACGGGCGGCGGTGCAGCAGTGGTTTGACCTGATGCTGCGGCAGCAGATCGACCGGGTGCCCATCTACATGACGGAGGGCGAGACCAAGCTGGGTGTTGACCGCTCCCTGCTGGGGCAGCACCTGCCCAGCGGGCTGGCGTCCGCCGAGATCGAGCGGAATGTGCGGGAGACCGCGTCCTACTGCCCGGCGGTGCGGACCATCCGGGATCTGACGGTGAGCCGCCGGGGGCGGGCCTGCCATGTGGAGTTCACGGCGGTGCTGCATGACGACGAGACAGTGGAGGTGAGCGCAGATGTCTGATATTTTGGAAACCATGCTGGCGGCGGTGCCGGACAGCTATCAAAAGACGGTGGGGTTTCCCATCTATGATATTTTGGCGGCGGCTGCCATCCGGATGGGCGGCACGGAGGAGCTGCTGGCCCACATCAAGGCGATGCTGGACCCGGACAACCTGACCGGGGACGACCTGGACGCCTACATCTATCCCCGCACCGGTCAGGTGCGAAACGCGGCGACGAAGGCGGTGGGCGTGCTGACCGTGACCGGCACCGGTACCATCACAGCCGGGGATCTCTTTGAGAGCGAGGGCGGCATCCAGTTTGAGGCGACAGAGACCGTGGACATTACGGACAGCGGCACGGTGGCAATCCGATGCACGACCGCCGGGACTCTGGGCAATCTCCCCGCCGGAAGCGTGACCATGATGCCGGTGCAGCTGGCGGGGATCGTCAGTGTGTCCAATTCGGACACCACCCATGACGGGTACGACGCGGAGACGGACGCCGCCTACTACGCCCGGTTTCTGGAGCGCATTCAGACGCCGCCCACCAGCGGCAACGTGTACCACTACCGCAGCTGGGCGCTGGAGGTATCCGGCGTGGGCGCTGTCCAGATCTATCCTCTTGGACACGGGGACAACACCGTGGACGTGGTGATCGTGGACACCTCCGGCAAGCCTGCCAGCTCCACGCTGGTCAAGGCGGTGCAGGACCACATCGATCCGGACAGTCAGGGACTGGGCATGGGCGAGGCCCCCATCGGGGCGTACTGCTACGTCAGCGCCGCCACGGGCTTCTACCTGCCCATCAGCCTACAGGTGACCGCCCTGCCCGGTTCTGTCCAGACGGAGGTGACACAGGCGGTGAAGGACGCAGTGACAGCCTATTTGACCAGCATCGCCTTCCGGCAGGATTATGTGAGCTATGCGCAGATCGCGGCGGCGATCCTGTCGGCGCCCGGCGTGGAGGATTTCGCCAACCTCACCGTTAACGGCGGAACGGCCAATATTGCCATTGCCGACCGCAAGGTGGCAGTACTTGGGGAGGTGACGGTCACCTATGCTGGATAATCTTCCTCGGCAGTACCGGAGAGACCCCACGGTCAAGGCCCTCTCCGGGGCCATTGAGGGCGTTCTGGCGGCGCTGGAGACTGAGGCAGCATCCGTACCCCCGCAGATCTCTCTGGACGCTGTAACGTGGAATCTGGAGACGGAGGAGCGCCTTGTGGGCATCACCCCAGCGCCGGGGGCCACGCCGGAGGAACGGAGAACCGCCCTCAAGTCCAAGTGGCGCTCCGGCGGAAAGCTGACCATTGAGCAGGTACAGGCGGTGTGTGACGCGTGGAAAAACGGCGAGGTGGTGGTCAGCTTCACCGGCGGCAAGATCCGGCTTCAGTTCGTGGGCGCCTACGGTGTCCCGGCGGATCTGGATGCGCTCAAGGCAGCCGTCCGCCTCGTCATTCCCGCACATCTGGCGGCGGAGTATGCTATCAAGTACCTGCTGATCCGGGACATCCATGAGGTCATGACCATCAGCACGCTGGAGACCCAGCCGCTGGGCATTTTCGCGTTTTAGGAGGTAGTCTATGAGTACGACAACTGACAAACTGGCGCTGTTTAAGTACGATCCAAGCACCGACGGCGCCCAGACCTTTAATATCCAAAAGGCCTTGAATGAAAACTGGGATAAGCTCGACGACGCGGTAAAAGAGATCCTTATAACTTTGGCTAACAAGGCTCCGGCCACCCACGCCGCCCAGCACGCAGCGGGCGGTTCTGACCCCATTACGCCGGAAAGCATCGGGGCCGCTCCGGGTGGGTTTGGGCTGGGAAGTGAACCTTCTCTGTTCTTAGATGCTAATGACTGTGTAGTGAATGGATGGTATCGGGATGCTAATGGAAATGCCAAAAATGTCCCTTGGAATTATGCACATATTTTTGTAACTACTTATTCTGCGCATATTTATATTCGCCAAGATGCTTATATAACAGGAGGCTCTGCTTCAGCTCCTTATGTCAGTCATGCTGTCAGAATTAGGCATCCTAATTTTTTGAAAGAAAATGATTTTTGGGGGCCTTGGGAATATGAGTCTGGTACGCCCGTGTATCTTGGCGCTGAGTACCGCACCACGGAGCGGTATCTCGGAAAGTCGGTGTATGTCAAGCTGGTTGATCTGGGAGAGGGCACTAATGGCAAAACCGTCAACGTTGGAACTATGGAAATGATTCACGTTGAATGCCGGGCAACATATAGTGGCTGGTCTTTACCAATGCCGGAATTGCCATTTGGGTCCACAGATAAAAGCCTGGAGCATACAAATGCACAGGCGTTTTACTCAAATGCGAACACCGTTACAATCATAAAGGGTTCGACGTGTCCCGCCTTTACAGCAACTGCAAAAGTGTACTATATCAAGTCGACCGACTGACCTCTTAATCGGTAGCATACGCAGGTGTTCTCAATGGTTAGTCGGTGGTTTTTGTATAATACACCGTCACTGTACATGTATGCTCTGAAAAATTTCTTCCACCCGTTGTTATGCGGATAAAACTTCCAATTATGCCAACGACCATCCGATCACTACCAGTTGTTTCAAATGGGATCGTAGATCGACCGTCATAAGTCCAGTTGCCGTAACATCGTATGGGAAGAGCAACACCGCTTGTATCGAACCGAATGTCTTTGTGCCCGGATTCTGGGCAATTTCCGCAGTCCACGACTTTAACGTATACAGGCTTGTCTAAGTATCGTTCCGTAGTTCGGTACTCGATCCCTGCCCTCATCGCTGGATTGATATACTCCCAATCGCCCCATACACTCTGAATCTTTTCTCGCAACGCATACGTTTCACCGGAGGCATACGCTGAAAACTGTAAAGCGTTTGTTGAACCATACTGCAAGTGAGTGACATAGTTCCATCCGCCATACGGAAGATTTCTAAACGCACGATAGAACCCCGTAGCGGTAATCATATTTGCGTCTGGCCAGCCTTCACTGTCTTTTGGGGCATCTACAACCTCACCCCCCAGCCCATACCCATTCGGAGCCTTGTTAGCCTAAGTTATATCAAATGGCATAAAAAATCCGCCCCGTAAAGGGGCGGATGGTTAGACCTTTGTATACCAGATTTGAACGTAGCAATCTTTACCGACCATATCACCAGTGCTGTCAATAGAAACTTCAAGCCCGTTGTCAGTCTTCTTAAAGGAAACTGCGTTCGGAGAAATTGGAACGCCGTTAGTCGCAAAGAACTTTAACACGCAATCAACATTTCTTAAGCTTTCGAAGTTTATCGTTTTCTTCGTATCAAGTGGAAGGACTCCCATTGAAATAAGCATAGTATAGATGGGCAAAGTTCCCCTAAACTTTTCGAATGTCCTATATTCTAGGCCAGTGCTCATTGGAGGAACAAGATATTCTCCATTATCGCTAGAGGTTATTGCCCAATTACGCGCTTCGATTCTCTTCTGCAATTCTTCAACTTTTTCCTGAGATTTACGCAATTCCTCTAACGCATTTTCAGTGCCTTTTTTGATGCCGTGCTCAATGAACTGTTTTGATAAAAAGAAAAGAGCCAAGCCGATGAAGCCGAAAATACCAATGATAATCATCCAATAGCGATCTAAATCAGAGCTTAGTAATGCTGAAAGTTGATCTTGAAGTGCTTCGACTTTCTCTATTCTTAGTAAAAGCTCCGAATAGACTTCTGCTGCAGTCATAAAATCACCACCAACAAAAATTTTTACCAGTATATCACAGATTTTAATATTTGAAAGAGGTGTTTTGAATTTGAACTCAAATTTTTGGTTCACCGTGCTGAAAATGACGATGTCTGCTGTTGCTCTGATCTTAGTTCCCGCTGCAATCGGGATGAAGATTGGAACGGACGACGCTCTCAAGTCTATCAAAAGAAAGGGTGAGAAAAAATGAGCGATAAATATGATGAGCTGCATCCTGACTGGCTTGAGACGGACGGCATTGCCCGCATTTGTTACAAGCTGGTTTCCATCATCAGAGACGAAGATGGGCAGGAGATCAGCCGGGAGGAAGGTGCCGCCGTCACCCTCACGGCCATGGCAGCGCAGTTTGACAGTAGTCTTGCTCTTGCACAGGCCGAGGCGTGGCCCGGCAGTATCACCGTGGAGCGAGTACCGGAGGACGAGCGGCCGCCGGAAGCTCCGCCAAGCACAACTGAACTGGCTGCGGAGAACAAACTTCTGAAGGAGCAGGTAGCCGCGCTGTCTGGTCAGGTAGACTTTCAGGAAGAGTGCCTGGTGGAGATGGCTGATATCGTCTATGCGTAAGTTCTGCGCCGCAGCGGCGCTGTACTTATATTTTTGGCTGGAAGGAGGTACGGAAATGATGGCAATGCTTTTTGCGCAGCGCGTGATCTTGGGCAAGACCGAGTTCGCAGCAGTCCCCAATAAGCTCAAGTCTCAGGTGGCAGACATCCTCGTCAACGAGTGCGGTCTGCCGGAACTGGTCCCCGCCGAATACGGCGGAACCGCTGACGCCGAGTGACCAACTGGCCCCTGTCCTCCGGGGCGGGGGCCTACCGGTATAGCTTCGGCTAACAAGGCTCCGAATGGGTATGGGCTGGGCGGGGATTGTTGGGACAACCGTACTACCGCTATAGCTGATCTGAATGAAGCAGTATATAGCGGATGGTATCAAATCGCAAGCAATGCTTTAAACACACCCCCCGCGTTTTCAAACGACTACCCTGACGCTGGAATGCTGCTTGTTTCGGTAGGCGGTTATACCATATACCAGCGCTATCTGTCCTACGCTCCGAGAGGAGTACCATTCTACCGAGAGGCAATTCGATATGCGCGTGTAAGTGGTGGCGTTTATAAATTTACTGACTGGGAATACGTCAATCCGCTATTGAATCGTGGTTTTGAGTACCGAACCACGGAGCGCTATCAAGGGCGGCCGGTGTATGTGAAGGTGGTGGATTGCGGTAATCTGCCGAATACAACAAGCAAAAGAGTTGCGCATGGTATCGCTAATGTTGCATACATGATTGATGTTACGCTTCAAGGTACGAATACATCAACTTTTACACACAATGCCAACGAATTGACTGTTTGGGCAAATTATGATGAGGTTTATATCAAGACCTTGAATGATTTGTCTGGATATTCTGTATACGCCATCTTGCGCTACACCAAAACCACAGACTGATCAGATTTTACGCATCAATAAATCTTGCTATCGCAATTGCGGTGTGGTTGCTCGATGCTAATCTTTCGCCCGCATAGAGCGTTATAGTACTTGCCCCGCCACAGCTGAACCCACCATCCCACTCAGTAAAAACGGTATTGACTGGCACCATCGGAAATAGAGTGGGATTTCCTTTTACGATGACATCTAATAGCCTTTTAGAGTCGTCAACGATGGTGACAACCTTATTATTTGCCATAGCCCCGCAATCTACCGCTTTCACGTACACCGGCTTTCCCTGATACCGCTCTGTGGTACGGTATTCGACGCCAACGGCCATGGGTGGGTTGATGTATTCCCAAGGCCCCCATGTACTTTCAAACTTTTCTCGCTTGAATAGTGTGCCTTTCGTAATATCGGTAATACCCGACCATTCAAATGCAGCGTCAAAGCACTGGATTGCGCGTTTCCTGTTGTCGGCTTGAATATGCAAAATAGCTCCCCAGTCTGCTGTAGGCGTACCATTTTTGCACATGAAAAAACCGCTTCCAGTAATTCCGTCTGCATTGTACGGTTTACCATCAAATGTCGGCCCGTAAGCAATCTGGCCCAGCCCATACCCATTCGGAGCCTTGTTAGCCAAAGCTATATCAAGCCACCAGCCTGTTATAGCTGTGACGGACAGCCTCCTGAGAGATTTGGGCATAAATCTGAGTGGTATCGAGGTTGGAGTGGCCAAGCAGCTGCTGGATCACCACAATATCCATTCCGGAGTTAAGCGCGCTGGTGGCAAAAGTATGCCGGAGTTTATGGGGATGCAGCGGAGTTGACAGGCCAGCCCTTACACCAATGCCCCGGATGATCTTTTCAATGGCCTGACTGCCGAGCGGCCCATAGGGAGCTGTATTGCACGAAAACAAGTCGGAACTGCTCTTGCTGTGAGCGAGGTAGGACTGTACTGCCAGCTTTGCCCGGACACTGAAATATACAGTCCGTATTTTATCACCCTTGCCCCGGACTTCTATTGTCCGCGATTGAAAATCTATTGAGCCAATCGGAACATTGGTTAACTCAGACAGGCGGCAGCCGGTGGAAAGGTACAGCTCAAATATGGCCCGTTCCCGGGGCGTCTCCAGTACGGCCCGACACCGTTCTACCTCTTCCTGCGTGAGAGGCTGACGAGTGTGCTTCTTGTCGATACGGGCGCTGCGGATGCGGTTCATGGGGTTGCGCTGGATTTTTTCCTCCGTTTGGAGCCAGCCGAAGAAGCTGCGGAGGCAGTTGAGATAGGTCTGAACGCTGTCTTTCTTCATTCCACGCTCTTCCTTCAAGTAGCTCAGCCACCGCCGAATGTGGTCCGTGGTGATCTGGGCGGGCGGCAGATCCAGCCATTGCCGGAACAGGTTCAAGATCTGGCGGTAATTGCGGATGGATTTTTCGGACAGGCTGTCTGCCCGCTTGGCGGCCAAAAATTCTGCAATACTATCCTCCAAACTGGAGCAGGCGGCGGTGGCGGTGACGGTGTATCCGGAAAGGATCTCCCAAATGGCGGTCTTGGCGTCCGGCCGATCCATGGCCGTGCAAATCGCAGCGTATAGTTCAACTTTTGGTTCCATATCAATAGCCCCCTTCACTAAATTGGAACCATTATAATACAAATCAACAGAAAGCAGGTGCGAAGGTGTACGCAATCATCAAGACCTCCAGAATGGAGGTATTCGACAACCGGACGCTGCGGCTGACGCCGGAACAGGTGAAAGCCCGGACCGGCTGCACCCACGTCATAAACGGCTATTTCTTTAACGGAAAGTTTCAACCGCTCGGTTGGACGGTGATCGATGGCAAAATCATCAGCCGGGACGCGTATCAGGACTGGGGTATTTCCGTCGGCTCTGACGGCACGCCGAAGATGCTGACGGATCGGGGCGGCAGCTTTCTTTCCGGGGTGCCTCTTTTGAAAAATGGGGCGAAGCTGAAGCGAAACCTGACGCCGGATGTGGCCCGTCCGGCGGAACGGACAGCTGTTGGCTGGCTGAGAGATGGCCGGGTGCTGATCTGGTGCGACAAGATGATCCTCACCAGAGAGCAACTGCAGGACAAGCTGCTGTCTCTGGGATGTGTGGACGGCCTGATGCTTGACGGTGGCGGCAGCACACAGGGGGTATTTCCTGCCAGCAAGGTGGTCAGCAGCCGCAAGGTGCCCACAATGCTATGTTTCTGGGATGAGACCAGCGAGAAAAAGGAGGAAACCAAAGTGGAAACGAAAAAGAAGGTTTGTCTGGACGCAGGGCACAGCGCCAGCAACAAGGTCAACAAAAGTCCGGACAGTACATACTTCGAGCACGAGTTCGCCCTGAACATGGCAAAGCGCATCAAGGTCCATCTGGAGCGACACGGCGTAGAGGTGACAGAGACCCGGCCGGACGGGAGCGATGTGTCTTTGGGCGAACGGTGCCGCATCTCCAACGCGGCAAAGCCGGACCTGTTTGTGAGCCTGCATAGCAACGCCACGGGGACACTCTCTACGGGCCCGGACGGTTGGGGCAATGCCCGTGGATGGGAGTGCTATGTGTACGGCCTCTCCGGGGCACGCTACAAGGCTGCAAAGGCCATTCTGGCACGGGTGGAGGGCGTAGCACCTGCCATCCGCTCCACGCCTATTCTGGCAAGACCCGGTCTGTACGTGCTGGCCCACACCAATGCGCCGGCGGTGCTCATTGAACACGGCTTCCACACCAGCCGGGAAGATGTAGCATACTTGAAGGACAGCGCATGCCGGGAGAAACTGGCGGCAGCGGAGGCACAGGGCATTCTGGAGTATCTTGGCGTTGCCTGGGAGAATGTGTCCGATTTGGACACGGCGGTGGACAAGCTGGCTGCTGCCGGGATCATCGACAGCCCGGACCGCTGGAAGCGGCTGGACTTCACTGAGAACAGTGTGCGGATGCTCATCATCAAGATGGCGGCGGCGCTGAAATAACGAAGGAGGATACAGACATGATGGAGAACGTGACGAAGTTCAAGGCGGCGCTGGCCGCTGTTCTGGCAGCCATGACGGCCCTGTGGGGCTGGTTCGGCTGGCTGGTGCTGGCGTGGGTTGGCTGCATGGCCATCGACTACATCACCGGCTACAGCGCTGCGGCGAAGAACGGGGAATGGTCCTCGCAGATTGCCAGAGAAGGACTATGGCACAAGGCGGGGTGCATCTTCGCTGTGCTGGTGGCCGGCATTCTGGACGCTGTGGTGGGCTATCTGCTGGGGAATATCCATGGACTGGCATTGCCTTTTGAATATACGGTATTTGTGTGTCCGCTGGTGGTGGTATGGTATATGCTGATGGAGTTGGGCAGCATCTTGGAGAATGTGGGCAAGATGGGTGCCCCTCTGCCGGAATTCCTGAAAAAGATGATTGTCGTACTAAAAGCCACGGTGGATTCTGCTGGGGATGCCGCCAGCGGAGATCATGAAGGCTCCGCAAATAGCTGATTGATAACCTTCGGGACGTGGCCTTTTCACATTAGCATTTTAGTTAGCATTTGCTTTCCCGATTTTTGATTTTGTGTACTTTGGCGTTTTCGGATTGCTCGATTATTGAGCGCCGAAAAAACGACTGTACCGATTGAAAGTAAAGAAAAAACCGTGTAACCATTGAGGCTACACGGTTTTTCTTTTTGGTGCCGGTGGTGGGACTCGAACCCACACGGTGTCGCCACCGGCGGATTTTGAATCCGCTACGTCTACCATTCCATCACACCGGCACATTTTATCGAGAAACTCCCTAAAATTCTCATAGGAGAGAACAAGGAGAGAACTCACTATAAAAGTCATATTTTATTGTATCTGGGAAGCCTTGAAAAATCAAGGTTTTTATCAGATTTCATACTGCCAGACTTACTGGCTTTTGAGTCCGTCACGTCTACCAATTCCATCACACCGGCATTAACGTTGTTCATTATATCGGATGAATGGCCAAAATTCAAGAGGAATTTATGTTTTCGCCGTAAAATCCCTGATTCTGCTGGAAGAATGGCGGTTCCCTCTTGTAAAGAACGAAAAATAGGAGTATTATGCTTATAATTGTACCAACAACACAAAGGACGGATCAAACTATGAGTTACACAAAAATCGCGAAAATTTTTGCAGACAGTGAGGCGCTCTCCGGTCAGACCGTTTCCGTGGGCGGCTGGGTCCGCACCATCCGGGATCTGAAGGGCTTCGGCTTCATCGAGCTGAATGACGGCTCCTGCTTCCGCAATCTTCAGGTGGTGATGGAGGCAGAGGCCCTCTCTAACTATAAGGACATCGCCGCCCAGAACGTAGGCGCGGCTCTGATCGTCACCGGCGTTGTGACCCTGACACCGGATGCCAAGCAGCCTCTGGAGTTGAAGGCCACCGAGATCGCCGTGGAGGGCATCTCCACTTCGGACTATCCCCTGCAGAAAAAGCGCCACAGCGTAGAGTTCCTGCGGACTATCCAGCACCTGCGTCCCCGGACGAACCTGTTCTCCGCCACCTTCCGGGTGCGGAGCGCGGCGGCCTACGCCATCCACAAGTTCTTTCAGGATCGCGGCTTTGTCTACGCACAGACCCCCATCATCACCGCCAGCGACTGCGAGGGCGCCGGCGAGATGTTCCAGGTGACAACGCTGGACCTGAACAACGTCCCCAAGACGGAGGACGGTCAGGTGGATTACAGTCAGGACTTCTTCGGCAAGAAGACCAGCCTGACGGTGTCCGGTCAGCTGAACGCCGAGAACTTCGCCATGGCCTTCGGCAATGTCTATACCTTTGGTCCTACCTTCCGTGCGGAGAATTCCAACACCCAGCGTCACGCCGCCGAGTTCTGGATGGTGGAGCCTGAGATGGCCTTCACCGATCTGAACGGCTATATGGATACCGCCGAGGACATGATCAAGTATATCATCCGCTATGTCATGGAGCAGTGCCCACAGGAGATGGATTTCTTCAACCAGTTTGTGGACAAGGGCCTGAAGGAGCGGCTGGAGCATGTGGCTTCCTCCGACTTCGGCCGGGTGAGCTACACGGAAGCGGTGGACCTGCTGAAAAAGAGCGGTGAGAAGTTCGACTATCCCGTGGAGTGGGGCATCGACCTGCAGACCGAGCACGAGCGCTATCTGACGGAGCACATCTTCAAGCGGCCCGTATTCGTCACCGACTATCCCAAGGACATTAAGGCTTTCTATATGCGCCTGAACGATGACGGCAAAACCGTGGCCGCGGCGGACTGCCTGGTGCCTGGCATTGGCGAGATCATCGGCGGCAGCCAGCGCGAGGAGCGTCTGGATGTGCTGGAAGCCCGCATCAAGGAGCTGGGCATGAATCCGGAGGATTACAAGTATTACTGCGACCTGCGGCGCTACGGCTCCTGCCGTCACGCAGGCTATGGCCTGGGCTTCGAGCGGATGGTGATGTATCTCACCGGTGTGAACAACATCCGCGACGTGGAACTGCATCCCCGCACTGTGGGCAGCGCAGATTTCTGATCAACCGCATACCGAAAAGCGGTCCTTCCGAAAAGAGGGACCGCGTTTTTCTCCCGTATGCACAAATTTCTCTGGAAAACCTCAAATATTTCAGGCATTCCACCATGCGCGGACAGTTGACATTCCGCGGCGCATATGATAGGATACGGCTATCTTCAACAACGGAATACCGGCAATGGAAGCCCATAGGAAAACGACGTAAGTCTACCGAAGGAGTAAAACTCTCAGGTGTCCGCCGTGCGGACAGGACTATGGGTGGATGCGGCTCTGGAGAATCCCGGCTCACCGGGTACCGAAGGTGAAAGGCGGCATGACCGCTGAATCTCTCAGGTAAAAGGACAGAGTGATCTGACGCAGCGGCAGGCAGGGCGGAGAGATCCGTCAGGCAGGCCGCAGGCTTCACCGTTTGCGGCGGGGCTGCGTCGATCTCCTGTACTGCGTTCTTCGGAGCGGCTGCATTGCCAGCCGCTCCATTTTTTTATCACCGCGGCAAAGATCCCGCCGTCGGTGAAACCGTGTACAGGAGGAAAAACTATGGAATCGATCGTCGCAAAACTGGACGCTGCGCTTTATCCCGCTGTATGCAGCGTCAACACGTACCTATCCAACTACATTCTGGTCTTTCTGCTGGTGGCTGTCGGCCTGTGGTACAGCATCAAGACCCGCTTTGTTCAGGTCCGCTGCTTCGGTGAGGGTATGCGCAGAGTGTTCGGCAACCTGACTCTCAACGGCAAAAAGCATGACAGCGGCATGAGCTCCTTCCAGGCATTGGCCACTGCCATTGCCGCCCAGGTGGGCACCGGCAACATCGTAGGCGCATCCGGCGCTATTCTGACCGGCGGCCCCGGCGCCATCTTCTGGATGTGGGTCATCGCCTTCTTCGGTATGGCCACCATTTATGCCGAGGCCACCATG
>ERZ773175.386-NODE-386-length-31644-cov-15.928488_pt1 | contig 31644 bp, 15 predicted proteins | sample MGYA00581004_ERZ773175 | MGnify/ENA primary metagenome ERZ773175 (study PRJEB29015, sample SAMEA2737834) | human gut metagenome | biome: human gut; feature: human-associated habitat; material: faeces | place: China | collected 2012 ...
CTGCCACTTCAGAAATCCGGGTACCGCTCACAATCAGTTCAGCAGCTCTATTCATGCGAAGTGTCTTCAAATAATCATTAGGTGACATTCCGGACAAAGCCTTGATCTTCCGATAGAAATTGGAGCGGCTCATATTCATCTGTTCAGACAGGGTATCTATCGAAAAGTTCTCATCTGCCAGCTGTTCGGCTATCACCCCTTGTATCTTCGCAATAAATTCACAGTCTTTCTGCGACATCGCAAAGTCCGTTGTCGAAACAGCCACCGTATCCCCAGCCAGGCTCACCATCAATTTATGGAAAGACTGCCTCAACTTCAGCAAATTCTCAATCTGCATATGAAGCTGTTTGATAGAGAATGGTTTCTCCACATATACATCTGCTCCACATGTAAGTCCTTCGACTTTAGACTCCAAAGTGGTTTTTGCCGTCAATAAAATGACCGGAATATGGGAATAAAAGATTTCAGACTTCACTTTGCAACAAAGTTCCAGACCATCCATCTCCGGCATCATAACGTCGCTTACTATGACATCTACGTTTTCCTGCGCAAGCACCTCAAGTGCTTCACGACCATTGGAAGCCCTCAACACACGGAACCATTCAGCCAACGACTCACGAGTCAGATTCAGTAAATCAACATTATCCTCAACCAGCAGAACCGTAAACTTCTTCCCTGAATACTCCGAAGATACAGCATCAGAAGCATCCACATGTTCCGGATGCATTTCTACAATATCAGCTGTTTTCTCCGTCTCCCACTCTTTGACCGGAAGAGACAATACAAATGAAGAACCACCACCAACATTATCTTCCAAGTACAAATCCCCTTGGTGAGCCTCTGCCAAAGACTTTGCAAAAGCCAATCCTATACCGGTACCTACAGCCGTGGCCACCTTATCATCAGGCAGTTGATAGAAAGCTTCAAATATCTTTTGTTTCTGTTCATCCGGTATTCCGGGACCATCATCGTTCACTTGTATCTCATACCCCTTATCAGTGACAACTAGTTTCAGGTCAATATGCGCATGAGCATATTTGATGGCATTTCCCATCAAATTAACAAGAATCTTACTTAATTTCTCCCTATCCACCGTAGACACCAACTCTTGTTCAGGAACAGTCAATTGCAAATCAATCCCCTTCAATTCGGCAGGACTTGTAAATTGATTATAAACATCACTGACAAGCTCCTTTATATCACTCTTCTTCAAATTCAAATGCAGCGTACCGCTCTCCATTTTCTGGAAGTCAAGCAACTCATTAGTAATTCCCAACAGATAATTTACATTCTTATCTATCACAGACAAATACTTGAGATCTTTCCCTTCACGCTCCTTCTCCAACAGTTTTTCCAAAGGAAGACGTATCAAACTAAGCGGAGTACGTATCTCATGCACCAAGTTGATGAAGAAACTAATCTTCGACTTATAAACTTCCTGTTCCTTGGCAGTCTGATATTTTTCCATCCGCCGTTTATATTTGCGTTTAACGCGGAGATTCCATCGCCAGGCCATCCAGCCGATCCATCCCAATAGCATAAGAACATAAACAACATAAGCCAAAGTACTACGCCACCAGGGAGGAGTAATCACCACCTTTAAAGTGGTAGTCTTCTCATTCCACTGACGATCATTATTAGAGCCTCTGATTTCAAACAGATATTCACCGGGAGGCAAATTTGTGTAAGAAGCCACATTGTTCTCGGTATTCAGAATCCACTCCTTGTCCACTCCCCGAAGTATATAAGAATACCGGTTCTTCCCCGGATCTTCAAAACTAAGAGCGACAAAACGGATGGAGAAACTATTGTTTTCGTAAGATAAAGTCACCTTATCAGCCATATAAAGCGGTTTATCCAACTGAAGCAGTTTCTTTACTTCCAGTTCGTCAGTCTGATAAGGCAACCGGATGTCAGTCACATAAACCGGAGGAATATATTTGTTGTCCACAAATTGTTCCGGCTGAAATACATTAAAGCCATTGATCCCACCAAAATACAATTTTCCTTCGGATGATTTCAATGAAGATCGAGCTATAAACTGATTCCCTTGCAAGCCGTCATTAATCGTGAACTGGCGGAAATGATCTTTGGTAACAGGATTAATCTTAAAAATTCCGGCATTGCTGGATACCCAGAAATCACCTCCCTGATCTTGCTCAATCGCATAAATAACCTTGTTAGGTAATAAAGTATTATGCGGATCAAACTCAATGAATCTTTTCTCTTTAGCATCAAAAGAACACAGTCCTCCCCCATTCGTTCCAAACCACATGGTTCCTTTCGCATCCTCAAACAAAGTAATGACCGAATTACTGGTGATCGTAGTCGAATCTTCCCGTTCATGCTGATAATGTTTCCAATGGGCATTCATTGTATTGTAAGAAAACACACCACTATTGGAAGTCGCAATCCAGAGATGATTGTACATATCCTCATAGATATCGACAACAGAAACCATTGAACCGACACTTGTGATGGTCATAAAGTTATCTCGAGCAACGTCATAACGACACAATCCCCAACTCGTTCCTACATAAATTTCTCCTTTTCGTCCTTTATAAATACACAACACATCGTCGCTACAAATCGTATTGGGGATTCCACGAGAATGAGTATAGGCTTTCACTGCCCCTGTGCGTAAATTGATAACCCGTATTCCTCCGGCATAAGTACCGATCCATAAATAGTCGCCATCCAGCATTAAAGAACGGATGTCATACTTTTGATTTTTAGCTCCTCCTATTGCATAAGGAGAAAGTTCCCGGGTGGCAACATTGAAGAAATACAAACCGCTTTGAGTTCCAATCCAGATATTCCCATCTTTATTCTCACAGAAAGGAGCAACGACCTCCCCCGCTCCCGGCACTCCGGACAGATAGGCAGGCGAATAATAATCAAAACGTTTAGTCTGCTTGGACATATAGTTGATCCCACCCAAATTGGTCAACACCCAAAGAGCCCCTTCGGCATCCCACATCATTCCATTGATAGTCTGGTCGCTCAAACTTCTCGGATCGGCCGGATTATCCGCCCGCTGAAATGTGTTTGTATTTTGATCGAATAGATAAAGCCCGTTATCCGTTCCTACCAACAGCTCTTTATCCGTATACTTCAGCAAACAATGAACAGCTCCGAAATTAAACGCCGAACCACTATAATTGTCTATAGCTTCGGTTCGTTCATCCAAACGGCTCAACAGATTACTTCCCGCACCAATCCAAATATCTCCATCGATATTCTGAATACAGTTCACTTTATAACTATCGGAAGCATTTATATCTAATGAGATTTCATACGTCCGAAGAAACTTGCCGTTTTCGTCAAAGCACAAAAGTCCTTCCTGCAAGGAAGATATATAGACTCTCTTCCGATCAGCGCTCTGACAGAGGTCCCATACAAAAGACGTCTGAACACTATTTTGAGTCAGCACCTCTGTTTTCGGATCATAAATAAAAAATCCCTGTCCCAAAGTCGCAATCCAGATAAGACCGTTTTCCGTCTTGATAATCTTTTTAATCTCACTGCTAATATACACATTATACTGCGTCGTTTTATCAAAGTAAGAGAAACGATCGGTATCTCGGTCATAAATATAAAGTCCGGAGTTTGTTCCAACCCAGAGATTCTTGTCCACCTCTATCAAGGCTTCTACAAAATTGTTTTCTAATGAGAACTTTTCGTTGAGAACATTCCGATACACTTTATTGCCCCGCCCGTCATAACGGTTCAGTCCATCACTGGTACCCAACCAGATAAAGCCATAACTATCTTGAAGGGCGCACCACACGGTATTATGAGACAATCCATCTTCTACCTGATATTTCTTGAACGAAAAATAAGGAGACGCGGATAGTGTTCCGGTCCAGAAGATCAGCAAGCATATTAGTATTTTAGTTAACTTCATTCTACGTGTTTTTTATTCAATTATCGGTTCAGCCAAGGTTCAGGATTCAACTTTTCTTTCTCCCTACGCAACTGGAAGTGCAATACCGTCCGTCCATTATCCGTACCGTCAGAAAAGACCTGACCGATGGATTGCTTCGTCTTCACCGTGTCACCGGCTTTGACGGATGCAGAAGAAAGATTGCAATAAACAGAAATATAATTGCCATGACGAATGAGGACATTAAATAATCCGTTCAATTGGAATACAGCCGCCACCTTCCCATCAAAAATGGCACGCGCCTGTGCACCCGGTTTTCCCTGAATATCAATACCCTTGTTATCCAGTTTCACGTTGCGCAACCCCGCTACGGCATATTGTCCATAACGGCTGGTGATAATATAAGCACCGGATATAGGCATTGGCAATTTCCCGCGATTCGCGGCAAAGTTACCTGATAATTCCCGATCCGCCTTACTCATGGTATAAGCCTCAAGAGGTTTCGATTTGGCGGCCGTTTCCGTTGCGGCGGATTTTCCCTCCTTGCTTTCCTCTTTCTTACGGGCAGCCGCTTCACGACGAGCTTCTTCCTGCGCACGCTTGCGGGCACGCTCTATTTCTTCTGCAATTAATTTATCGATGCGGGCATTCAGCTGATTGGCTTCCCTGCGTTTTTTATTTATCTCATTCTGCAATCCTTTCTGCTTCTTTTGCAGATTAGTCACTAGCGTGCGTTTCTCTTTTTCCTGCTCTTCCAACTTCACCTTTTCGCTCTCACGTTCTTGCAGCAGGTTCTCTTTGGCGGCTTTCACTTGCTGACGTTCCGCTTTCTTCTTGCGTATCTGCTCCTGTTTCTTTAGGATTTCTTCCCCTTGCAGACGTTGATAAGTGGCATATTCACGAACATATCGCATACGCCGATAAGTCTGCCCCAGATTCTTTGCCGAAAAAATAAACATGAGCTTCTCCTCTATCGACTTATTCTTATACAAGTACTGGATAGAAGCTTCATATTTCTTCTTTTTATCTTTCAAATCCTTCTCCAGCCCGTGCAACTGGCGCTCCAATGAAGCCAACTCACGCTGGATAGCCTCCACATCATTGTTGATAGCCATGATATAGCGTTTCCGCTCTTCAATCTGTCCGGTCAACACAGCCAGACTATTCAACTGGCTTCCCACATCTTTCTTTGTATCCTTCAATATAGATTCCGATTCGGCAATCTGTTTTTGCAGCGCACCGCGTTTACTTTCCAGCTCACGAATCAACTTGTTCGATTGAGCGAAAAGAGGAACTGCCAACCACAGGCAACTGATTAGAATAACAAAGAAACGTTTCATCATAATAAAGCTACCAGCATTTTTACTAATTCTTCCAAGGGAATCTGGTTGTATTTGGACGTCAGTTCCGTCGGAGTTATCGAAAACTCTTGTGTGGAGAACTCATAAAGTTGGACTTTTGCCTTTTCTAATGAAGGAATTCCTATATCTTTTCCTGTCAGCTCTGTCTTTCCACCAGGAAGAGAGGCATCCATCAATATCTTTTCCAAACGGGAAAACTCCACATTCTTCGACAATACATTTTTCAATTCAGCTTTAGTGGCACGAACAAAGCGTTTATTCATCCTGTCTACCAATAAAACTTCGTCGGGAGTAACTTCTATACGTGCCACTTCTGTACGCAGAATAGGCATCAATAAGGAGATTTGTACCCGCTCATGAGTTTTCATCTTCATGGTTCCCCCTACAGACATGCTTCCCTTCTTGCCGGGAATAGTCAACTGAAGCTTGGAAGCCAGGTAACTGGATGTCGGAGCCTTTGTCGAAGTCTTAGTTTCCGAAGTTGCCAAGTGTTTCGAACTCTTACAGCCGGCCAACACCACTACCACCAACAACAGTAGATAAATGATTCTTTTCATTCCGCAATATATTTCTTCTTCTCTATTTTCTGTTTCAACGTTTTCGACTCGCTACCCATTTCCAGTGCCTTCTTCCAATATTTCAACGCACCTTCCACATCGCCAGTCATAAAATAAATATCTCCGCAATGCTCCACAATCACATCACTCTTCTCGCCGTCGTTCTTCATTGCATTATCAATATAGATACGGGCTTCGGCATAATTTCCCTTTTCAAAAAGAATCCATGCATAAGTATCGAGATAGGTCGAATTATTAGGTTCGGCTTTCACCGTTTTATAACTCATCTCCTCCGCCTTGTCCAAGTCACGACGTTCCACAGACAGATAATAAGCATAATTGTTCAATGCGCCAATATTGGAAGGATTGTACACCAAAGACGAATCGTAAGCAGCGTATGCCTCCGCCATCTGTTTCTTAGTATGATAAATGTCTCCCATGATTGAATAGAAATCCGAAATGACTTCTTTTCTGGTATCGGCAGTTACATGTTCCAATGCTCTGCTGCAAACACTCAATACACTATCCGTCTGTTCTGCCTGATGATAAGCAATAGCCAGATAATAATAAAGCGCCAACGCATCCGGAGTAGCTTCAATACCGGGTTCACAGACTTTGATAATTTGCTTGTAGTCTTCCTTTTTCACCGCCGCATTAACCAGCATCAAACGGGCAGCCTTATTGGTAGGGTCCAGATCAACCACCTGCTCCAATACCGGCACAGCCTCTTGTTCCATATTCTTCGACAACAGGTATTGAGAATAAAGCATCGGAATCTGCGGATCATCTATATCCTGCTTCATCATCCGGTCGAACAAGGCAATCACTTGAGTGCTATCTTTGGCAGACGACTGTTCGTTTTCCACAATCACCTGTCTCATAACACTGATTTTGGTATCCGAAGTCACCTTCTTATTCAGCAATAAAGTATCCAACTGCTGTTGATACAACTCTTTCTGACCGGTCTGTTCATAATAAGAAGCCATTGAAAAAAGAGCCATCGGATTGTCAGGCTCTACCGCCAGGACCTTCTGATATGCATCGTATGCTTCCTGTTTTTTTCCATTCTGAAGATACACATCTCCCAATATCACCTGATAACGCATATCCATCGGATATTCCTGTACCAGACTTTCTATTTCCTGAAATGCCTTCTTATCATCTTTCATCTGAAGATAAATACGGAATTTCTCCATAGAAAGCTGCTCATTCTTACCCAAGCGTTTCTCTAAACGGTTCAATGTAGAAATGACATCATTATATTTCTCCTGACGACTGTAAATATCAAGAAGACTGAACAAAGGCTCCTGCTTTGACGGGAAACGGGTTACCATTTTCTCAAGCAACGTTACAGCCTTATCCAACTCGTTCTGTTGCTGATACAGGCTGACCAGCCCCTGGCTGTACCAGAAATTATCAGGAGCAAAAGCCACCGCCTGCTCCAAAGCCGCCTGACCTTGCGGCACCTGGCGGAGGAACATATAATACTGCGATATTTCATAAAGCGCCGAAGAAGCGTTCGGATTGATATTCAGACAATGCTGTAACAAACCAAATGCCGCATCATACTCATTCTTTTCTTTCATCCGCATGGCTTCCAAAAAGAAGTAGTCATATTTACGCTGTTGTTCAGCAGGAAGCAATGATTCTTTTACCGAAAAGGATGCATCTGCCTTCACTGCTGTTTTTGCTGTACGTATAGAACGAGTTCCCCCACACGAAGTGAGCACTAACACCGTCACGAACAGCCATCCTATTTTTATCTTCATTCTATTTTTTCGATTAAGCATTCATCATACTCCGGTATGTCCGAAGCCACCGGCTCCGCGTTCCGTTTCATCCAGCACCTCCACTTCCTGCCATACAGGCTGTTCGTGCTTTGCTATCACCATCTGCGCGATACGTTCGCCATCTTCAATAACAAAAGCCTCGGACGAGAGATTGACTAAAATGACACAAACTTCTCCACGATAATCCGCATCAATCGTACCCGGAGAATTAAGTACTGTGATACCTTTCTTTATCGCCAGTCCGCTACGCGGACGAACTTGCGCCTCAAATCCCTTCGGCAGAGCGATATACAATCCTGTCGGCACCAGACAACGTTGCAACGGTTCCAGTGTGATAGGTTCAGAAAGATTAGCACGGATATCCATTCCTGCGGACAATTCAGTGGCATAAGCCGGAAGCGGATGCTTCGATTTATTGATAACTTGAATATTCATAAATGCATGTTTACTATTTAACGGGCGAAAATACACATTTTGAACTGAAAAATAGTTAAGTTTGCAGTTAAATAATGTACCTGCAACCAAATTGCGAATGGTAAACAACTAAATCCTAAATAAAAAGATAAGTCAAGCATCTTTAAGTTCAAATGATAAACGGAACTTCCAATCACAACGTTGCCGCCTTTAGCTACAACCGAAAGTTTCTGTTTTGTAGTCCAAAGCGGCAACCATAATTTAGTTATAATCAAAAGAATATTTACATCTTAGAAAAAGAAAGTTTATATACGATCAATCTGCCCTAAAACGTTCAGTCTGCACATCACGAGAGTTTGCTCCTACCATGACATCAAATTCTCCCGGTTCATAAACGTATTGTAATCCTGAATTATAAAATCTCAAATCGTCTTCCGTGATAACAAACTTAACTTCACGACTCTCTCCTTTTTTCAAGAAGATACGTTCAAAGCCTTTCAGCTCTTTCACTGGACGAGATATTTCAGCGTAAATATCATGCAGATACATTTGTACGATCTCATATCCGTCAAAATCTCCGTCATTGGTTACAGTCACAGACACTGTCAACTCCCCATTTCTGGACAGTACATCCGAACTAAGTTGTAAATTCCCATAAGAGAAATTTGTATAACTCAAACCGTACCCAAAAGGATAAAGAGGTTCGTTACTCATATCCAGATAGTTACTGGAGTAACGGTTAAAAGAATGACTGTCAGGATCGGGACGACCTGTATTCAAATGATTATAGTACAGAGGAAGCTGTCCCACTGAACGGGGAAAAGTCGTAGTCAGCTTGCCGCCCGGAGTCACTTTACCGAACAATACATCAGCAATAGCATCGCCTGTTTCACTTCCACCGAACCAGACATTCAAGATAGAATGAACATTGGCATCCTCCCAGTTCAGAACTAACGGACGCCCTGTAAAAAGAAGCAACACTACGGGTTTACCCGTCTTCACCAGCGCCTTCAACAAATCCTGTTGAGCATCAGGAATCCCTAGTTCCGTACGTGAAGCCGATTCACCACTCATTTCAGCACATTCTCCCAAAGCCGCAACAATCACATCTGCACGGGCAGCCGTATGCAAAGCTTCATCCAACAATTGCAGTTCATTGCCGCGTTCTAACGGACGGATACCAGCTCCTCCTTTTTCAAGTTCCGCATCATGATATATATTACTACCTCTCGCATACAGTATTTCAGCCTTATCACCTGCTGCCGAACGAATTCCCTCCAATAATGTCCCGTGACAGGAAGGAGTACACGTCATACTCCACATCCCACACATATTATTACGGGCATCAGCCATAGGACCAATTAAAGCAATCTTACCTTTCCGTTCGAGCGGAAGCAGATGATCCTCATTCTTCAACAGAACAAATGTTTCAGCTGCGATTTCACGCGCCACCGCGCGATGAGCAGTCGTATAAAGTTCTTTTTCCACACGCAGGGTATCACAGTATTTATACGGGTCAGAGAACAAGCCCAATTTATATTTTGCTTCCAATACACGGCGACAAGCGGCATTAATCTGTTCTTCCGTAACTTTCCCTTCTTTCAGAGATTCTTCCAATGTATTCAGAAAACCGCAAGAAACCATATCCATATCCGTACCCGCCTGTAAAGCACGTACAGAAGCCTCTTTCAAAGGAGCAACCCCATGTGAGGACATTTCGGCGATAGAATTATAATCCGTCACTAACAACCCACAAAAGCCCCATTCATTCCGGAGCAAATCGGTCAGTAACCATTTATTAGCCGTAGCCGGAATGCCGTCCACCAAATTGAAAGAACTCATCACACTACCCACACCTGCCTCAACAGCTGCCTTGTATGGGGCAAGATATTCATTATACATACGTTGGCGACTCATATCAACCACATTATAGTCCTTCCCTGATTCGGATGCGCCATATAATGCAAAGTGTTTTACACAGGAAAGAATTTCGTTTTTTCCCTGCATATTATTTCCCTGATAACCGCGTACATAGGCTTTTGCTAACAGGGAACCCAAATAAGGGTCTTCACCACTACCTTCTGCAATACGCCCCCAACGACTGTCACGACAAATGTCAACCATCGGGCTGAATGTCCAGCAAATACCATCCGCACTGGCTTCTACAGCAGAAATGCGTGCCATACGTTCAACAGCTAGTGTGTCCCAGCTACAAGAAAGCGCTAAAGGAATCGGGAAAATGGTTTCATAACCGTGGATAACATCAGCTCCTACCAGCAAAGGAATTCCCAAACGGGTAGAATCAATGGCTATACGCTGCAAATCAACAATTTTTCTTATTCCTTTCACATTAAAAAATCCTCCAATCTCCTGGTTACGAACCATTTTCGTAAGTTCGGCACTATTTACATTACCAGTAACCAAATCACCCCCGGAAGGAAGATTCAATTGGCCCAACTTCTCGTGCAGTGTCATCTTTCCCATCAGATTGGCAATATATCGATCCATCTCTTTATCTCCTTCTTCAGCCGACAATGAACAGGAAGACAATAACAACCCATATAGAACGCCTAATAACAAGTATTGATATTTCATGTTTATTACTTATTATATAATCACTTCATTATTTAGATACTTACATTAATGAGATAAAATCTTAATATCCGAATCACTTAACCCATAATCAACAAGCGTATATTTTTTGCCTTTATACGGAGTCGGCATAAACCGCCCGGAACCTAATGTATCGTAAATGATTGGATTGAAAGAAGCATTCCTTTTTGCCCTGAACAGCAACACACAGAACTGACCGGAAACAGCATATCCAAATTCAATATCCTCTACTCCTTCTCCCAGCACTTCATAACCTTGCAAGAGAGGTTCAACGCCTTTAAACATAAAATTAAGTTTTACAGTCAAATTATCGGCTAAATCTATCTCAAGGGTATTCCGCATTGGAGAAGAAATGACAGCCCCTAATACATTCCAATTCATATCATAATTAGCTAAAGTTGTCCATATTATCCCGTCAGAACTTACCCCTCTAAGCTTCTGCATCAAAGTCGTTTCGTAAGGATACAAACGCTGTGAATTAGCAACTACACAATTCAGGAAAGAAAACTTATCCGCAATATCCCATCCCACCAAATCAACAGGACAATCTAGAATCTTAAAATTATCATTTAATACAGTAAAAGTAGAATTGGACAACTTCACTTTCAAATTGGGGTTATTCCCTTCTGCCTGAATAAAGCTGGTTCCAAAATTATTCAAATATGAAAAAGAAATCTGTTGGTCCAGCATCAAATCCGGACTATAACCCTCATTCACGACGATTCCTCTATCAATCGTATCATAATAGACTTGATTGAAAACAAAAAATCCGCCACTAGCTATACGTATTCCGACTGTTGAACGGTAATTCTTACCATCCTCAAGATGGGTCCCTCCGGTAGTATCCCAAGAAAGAATATGTACATTGTTCAATATATGACCGGCAGATTTCGTAACTAAAGCTTCTTTTGTACAATAAATAAAAGTGTCAGATATCTTACAATCACAACAAGATTCATCTATATAGATACCGTATACATTATCATTCGAAGAGATGCCTTGAATTGTTACATTATCTATCTTTGTATCCGAGCTACCCGTTCCACCAGTTCCAATACCTTCAGGAACGTGTATGCGGATATGTGTATTACGTCCTCGCACCAGACTCATCGTACGTATCTGCACCAACTGCTTCCTTCCGTTTACTAGAATTCCATTATCTGCATTATAACAGTCTAGTATTCCTCCTTCGATATAAGAGAATCGCCGATGTGAAACATCGGTAAAATAGGTTTCTGAATAACCTACTTTAATCAATGCTTCCAAATGGACATCACTTTTAACCGTTGCATTCTTATCAAAAATAAGGTTTACATTTTTGGTATATTCCAATGGCAGAACGATAGGCTCCGTCAAGTTATAAGTTCCGGCAGGAAAATAAAGCGTTTTCCCATAAGACTGACCGACCAAATTATTAAGTTGAGAACCAATCAGTGTTCCATCATTCTTAATATCATAATCAATGACTGATACAATATCTTCATTATGCCCTTCCTTGACTTCAACAACAGCCTCCGGTAATGAATCATCATCGTTACATCCCCAGATTGGCATAAAAGATAATAAGCCTAAAAATAAAAAGTTAAGTTTCTTCATTTTTCTTGTTTTTTTAAGTTTAACGTAAAGTTTGAAATGAAGAGGCCGGTAATCCTGCACCGTTAATTAAGTTACATGTAGGATTATCTCCCCATCCATAGCGAACAGTCAAAGGATGTTTTACCATTTCCGATGATACAATGATTTCATTTCCACAGATTTCAGCTTCCGCCCAATGATATTTTCCGTCTATCCCTGCTATGGCAAACCCTGTCAATTTTTTCCCATCAGACGTTTTTAATCCTCCGTCTGCACACTCAAAAGAGAGAATAACCCTGTCTCCTTTCACACGGTAAGTCTGATAAACCGGACCACTACAAACAATCCGCTCACCATAGGTATCGGCACGTGCTAATAAGGCAAGTCTACGCCCTACTTCCTGTTTGTTTTTGGGATGAATATCATTCATATCGCCGATGTCTATGGTAACGGCCATACCCACATTGTCATAATACAAAGCTGTCTGGCGCTGCGCTTCTCGTAATTCAGCCCACTGTGAGTCTCCCGGTTCATCTGCTCTCTCTAAATAATTAGCCAATTGCACAAGGTAGAAAGGAAAATCATTCCCCCATTCCTCACGCCAGCTCTGAATAAGTAATGGAAGCAATATCCTATATTGTGTAGCACGCCCTACATTATTCTCTCCCTGATACCAAATAACCCCACGAAATTTGTAAGGTGCCAATGGATGAATCATCCCATTATAAAGCACAGTTTGCACATTCGGATTCATCTCAAACACTGGGTCAATATGAGATTGAGCGGCAACTTTACACTTCCATTCACCAGATATAAGAATCCAGTCTCCGACATCTTTGCTTAACTTCATTTCACCTCCGATGCCACACCCTCCTCCAGTATCCACGATACGAACAGTAATTACAGCTTTGCCCGCTTTTACTAAATTACCCGGTATTTCATAAGTACGGGAACGAGTATATCCTTTCGTGCTCCCTATCTCGATTCCGTTAAAATAAGTAATATCCTCGTCATCCACATACCCCATGTGTAAACTCAACGTTTTTCCCTCCCATTGTTCTGGAATATCCACCGTCTTTCGCCCCCAAACAATACCATCAAAATCAGGAAAAGTCTTTTCGATATTTCCGGGGAAAGAATGAGATATCCATCCTTCATCATTATAAGAAAGAGTATTCCAAAAAGGCTTTCCATTTCTCATTCCTTTATCTAACGACAAAATCTTTGCCTGCCTTTGTTCTTCCTCCGCCTGTAAATCACAATCCTTGTTTCCCAACCTTCGGATAAGCTTCAATTGCTCAACAAAATCGGGAACTTCGCCCAATGCTTGAGCACTTATCCACGACTCTATATTAGTACCGCCCCAATGAGCACAGATAAGTCCTACCGGTACCTGCTGCGTGCGTGCTATTTCCCTACCGAAAAAATAGGCTGTTGCTGAAAACTCCCGGATAGTAACCGATGAACACACTTGCCATCCTCCTCCGACAGCAGTAAACTCCTGCGACGGACTTAGACTAATAGTATTACTCACAGTCATCAAACGTATATCCGGGTAATTGGCCTGTGCCACCTCTTGTTGATAGTTTTTCACTTTGCCCCATCCTTCTACTGGCATTTGCATATTCGACTGACCGGAACAAAGCCATACTTCACCAATCATTACATTCTCCAATCTTACTTTTTCTCCATCCGTTATTTCTAAATGATAAGGTCCCCCGGCTTTTGGGGTTTTGATGTTTACTTTCCAATTACCCGTCCTGTCAGCTATATTCTCATATTTCTCCCCACTCCATGAAGGAATCACTATAACTCGCATTTCTGGAGATGCTTTTCCCCAAACAGGTACTTCAGCCTCTTGCTGAAGTACCATATTATCGGAAAATAAAGGAGACAACTTAACTTTGGCACAAGCGGTCAGTGACGCAAATAATCCCGACATTAATATAATCCATTTATACATATCACTCCGACTTACAAATTATTACCATTCGATTGCTTGATCTTCATCCGGAATCTGAATATTAATTTTACGTTCCATATTCACAGTCCCTTCAACCGTATAACTTATAGGAGTGCCCGGGACAGAAGTGACATCATCAAACTCATATTTGAAATTCTCAATAGTAATCGTTTTATGTTTTAGATATGGCAACGAAACGTCCATTTTTTCCGTCACTTTCCATGTCGGATTTTTTATCAGTTTGAAATGAATGTCCGGATCGGGAGCAAAAAGAGTAACTGTCCCGTCGGCATTGAGCGTGAAAATAATCTTGTACTTTCTGCGTTCCAATTCCTCTTCGTTTATCAAGCCTGCATAGAAGAATATGGAATGCTCGTCTACCACAAATGCAGTACGTTCATTAGTAGTCATTTTATTACCGGCATTCTTAAAGCCTACTTGCATAGTTGTGGTAGAATAGGTACCTGAGTAATCATTGAAAGGAATCACACGCAATAATGCTTTCTTGTAGTTCTTCCTTGGATGAGGCTCATAACTGCCGGTCGGACTTTCTGCAATTGTGAGCGGCAATACCCATTTGTCGACCAAATCAATTCCACTCAGTTTAAAATTGATGTCCAAAATCCCCATGCAATCGCCTGCTGGAATCATTACTTTCATGTCATCCAACTCATAATAACCGGAGGTAAGCTCTCTGTAATACAAATCCTTTCTATTATGAAAATACTCCCAGTTGATACTTTTCAAGGTGTCTGAATCTATCGCTACCTGTACCTCCGTATCACTCCCGGCCATTGTAGAGCCACTCATAATGAGAGGTAACTGATAGGTTACCATACCATTCGACTTGTATTTTACATAAATATCAGTCACTCCTTTTGCATAATTCATCGGCGCCTTAAATGAAACATAGCGTTCATATTGTTCGTCAGTCCATTCTTCATTACAAGCTGTGCAAAACAATACCATCAAAACAGCAAGTAACGGATAATATATTCTTTCTTTCATATTCATTTTATTATATAAGGTTAATCATAGTAAGTCCATCCGGGGTTTTGAGTCAGCCGCTTATTGCGCTGTAACTGTCCGTGACTAAAGGGCCAGAAATAGCTTTTTTCTACAAAGCGGACAGGCAACGACATAATTGCCACCGGCGTATGAAACAAATCGCGGCGAGCTTCATCCATCAGCATATTGCATCCGTAAATCAATGTTTCTTCCTCCTGAGGAGCATCTTTCCAACGTCTTAAATCGTAATAGCGGTGATTCTCGCCCATAAACTCTATCTGACGTTCGCGCTTGAGTTTCTTCCGGAACATTTCTTTATTCTGATACTCGGAAGAGGTATAATCAGGCACACCTGCACGAATACGAACCGGCTGGATACCTTTTTTCAGTTCATTCACATCACGTCTTAATGTGTACATTGCCGAGCCATCCCAGGATGGGATGTCATAACTTCCATCCAGTTCATTTAATGCTTCGGCATAAATCAATAGGATTTCCGCATAGCGAATAGCAGTCTCTGTTTTTTGCCTGTAATAAAAACTGTTTTGGTATTTAGCATCATAAGGGTTCACATATTTTTTGATACCGATACCTGTAAATATACGATTGCCGCCATTGTATCCTTCGGAAGTCCCACGATAAAACCAGACTTGCTGGTTAGGACTGGCAGCTCCATCCTTTCCATTCAATGAAGACATATTCCACACACTGCCATTGAAAGCGACTGATGCATAGAAACGGGGTTCACGATTGGCATATTGTAAAGAAACTCCGGCGCGCAAAGGTTTGTAGCGACCGGCATCTACATCTTCACTGGTCACATAACCGCTTAATCGGGCACTTCCATCTCCCCGCCCTATCTCTTTATCTTTACCTGGACAATCAGTACCGTCGGCCATGTAGTAGGAGTCACATTGTTTCTGTGTCATTCCATGCATACTCCATCCTCCGGCCACCGTCGGCAACTGATGCAATACCATGTTTGCAATGCCATCCGGTGAGGTAGTTCCTTCTCCAGTATGATCGACCGTTATGTTATCCACACGTGAAAAAATAAGTTCCGGATTTGCATAAGCAGAGAGTTCGCCATTAAAAACAGAACGATATGACTCAAAAGGATCAATGTCGGCATATCCGTCCGGCCAACTTTTTTTGGAGAAGTTATTATCATCAAACGGCTCGATGGTCTCCGGATAATCGTCCGTACCGCCACCTCTTATACGATTCTTGACGTACAATTGATAGCGATGACCATTATTATTTCCCGGTAACTCCATCACATCTCTTGCAGCAGCAGCTGCCCTTGCCCATTTCGATTCATCGTATTCGGCAGAAAGCAAACGATTTCCTTCGTCATCTACCATTTGTTGTGCATAAGAATCGGTATTGCCATTCATCAACGGGCTGGCGGCATATAAAAGGACTTTGGCACGGGTGGCTAAAGCAGCTCCACGGGTAGGACGCGCTATATTGTTGGCTCCTCGCTCCAAAGGAAGATCCTTGGCTGCCAACACCATCTCGGATGTGATATATTCCACGCATTCGTCATACGTATTACGCGGACGGGCTAATGCATCATAATCCTGTGTATAATCTTCTCCGGCATCCGGAATCAAAGGAATGGGACCATACTTACGCAAAAGCAACCAGTAATAGTAAGCTCGCACAAAGCGTGCCTGTGCTGCATAATCAAGCCTTTCTTCCTCTGTCAGCTGCGTATTCATGTGGATATACTTCAAAAAAACACATGCTTTATTGATACCCAAATAGCAATTAGTATAAGTCTCTTGCATCCAATCCTCATTATACTCCACATTTCGGAAATAAGAATAATAACCACCTGCTATATGCTTATTCCCCAAATCATTCCAATCTGCCCAATAAATATCATCGGCAAAATTAGTCGGCACACTCTCTTTTCCACCAATATCCTGATTTTGGTTTCTGAGATATGAATAAGTGTTGGAAAGCCACGAATCCATATAATCCCTGTTCGTAAACACTTTCTCAATCGTCAGGCGGTCCTTGAAATTATGTTCCACCTCCAAATAATCGCTACACGATGCCAGATAGCAGACCATAAATAGTATAGCACCAGTATTATATAACCATTTCATACTTTTCATTTTTTATAAGTTTACATTTAATCCCACTGTGATAGATTTAGATAACGGATAAGCTGCTCCATTCGAACTGTTCATCTCCGGATCCCACATCTTGAACTTTGACCAAGTAAGCAAATTGGTACCAATTAAATAAATGCGTACATTATTGAAATGCATCTTGTTGACGAGAGGCTTAGGCAAGGTATAGCCTATTTCCAAAGTCTTCAAACGCACATAAGAGCCATCACGCAACCAGAAAGAGGATTCTTGATAGTTGTTGTTACTTCCGCCATAACTTAACCGGGGATATTCTGCCCGCACATTTTCTGTGGATTCAGTGCCCGATTCATCTCTTGAAATCCAACGGCCGGCTACGACGTCTTTTAATATATTGCCTTTGCTACCGTTGACGAAAGGACGGACACCGCTTCCATTGATAAAGAAAGAAGACTTACCTGCTCCTTGAAAATGCAGATTAACATCTAGCCCTTTCCACTGAGCGGAAATACCCATACCATAAATCAAATTGGGGACGGTAGTCGCTCCAATGGCTACCCTATCCATATCAGAAATAATTCCATCACCATTGACATCCTTATACTTGATGTCACCCGGTTGGTAGGCACCGAAAGTTTGCTGCGGACTATTACGAATGTCTGTATAATCCTTGAACAATCCCAACGCTATAAGACCTTTCGCCTGATTCACACGGTATCCCTGTTCCATTAAATAAGGATAAACATTGTTCTGTTCATCTTTATCTTTCACTTCATTTTTCGATAGAGTCATGTTTCCCCGCATGGTGAGTTGGACACTCCCAACCTGCTGCTTATATGCAAGGTTTCCATCCACTCCTTTTGAGAGAACTTTCCCCACATTAGCTTGCGGAAGTGTCATCCCATTTTCTACACCTGCTGTGGCAGGAAGATATCTACGGTACATGAAGATGCCCTTACGGTCTTCATGGAAGTAGTCTATTGTCAAGGTGAATTTATCGTCAAACAAACTCATATCTAATCCGATGTCATGCTTGGTGGCGATTTCCCATGTCACACCGTCATTAGCATAAGACGTATAACGTAATCCCTGAAAAAGAGTGGTTCCATACTTTTCATAACCATAATCCGCCCAGTTATATCCTCCGAAGGCAGAATAATAACCGGCATTGTCTCCCCAAATATTGGGAGCACCCCCATAACCGATTGTATATAAATAAGGAAAACGTATCAGTGTAGTACCATTAGCTTCATACATTTTATCGTTACCGACCTTACCCCAAGAATAACGTACTTTAAACATATTTACCCACTTCAGGTTCTTCTTGACAAAGGGTTCTTCTGCTATATTCCATGCCACAGAATAGGCCGGGAAGAAACCAAATTGATGACCCGCAGCAAAATTCTCAGAACCGGTATATCCGAAATTGAAATTCAGAAAATAGCGATAATTCCAATTATAGGCAATTCTTCCAGCCAACCCTTGATGGCGCATAGGGAGCGAATTCTTGATATCATTACCAATCTCCTGGGTTTTCACCTTTGAATCCTGTGTATATTTCAATGTTCCGCTAAGAATATGGGATTTAAAATTCCGGTTATACTGGAGTTCGGCTTCAAAGTACTCTTTTCGTTCACCCGTATTGCCGGAAGTCTGGGTCATTTCTTGTTCTGCCCGCTTTCGCGTAAAATTGATAGTACCATCATCTTTTCTAAAGCGATCCGCACTCCATAAAGCCGGACATTTATAACGCTTGATAAAATTATAGTTATCTGTGTCAAAACCAAAACGCCCTATAAAATTCAATCCTTTCGTAATGAAATCTAATTTTTGATTCAAAGTAATATTAGTCTGAATATTATTCCACCACTGTTCATTATACCCACATTGAGTGGAAGCTACCCATGGGTTAATATCGCCGTCCGAATTGGTAGGAGTATATCCATTGGAGTACATAATGGGCATGCTAGTAGGAGTTTGATTTAAAATGCTATTCCAGATCTCATGTGAAGTCATACCCGATTCATTCATTTTTTTTAGCGAACCACCGATACCCACTTGCAACAAAGTAGTACGTGTTACATCAATATCCGCATTCATACGGTAGTTCCAACGCTTATTGTTACTATTGGTGTTATAGTCCTCATTCAGTGATTTGTCTACTTTATACATACCACCTTCGTCAAGATAACTGCCCGAAACGAAATAACGTGCATTCTGTCCACCGCCACTCAAATTCAATGTTGCCCGATAACTCATAGCTCCATTTTTTAACAAGGTGTCCATCCAGTCCACATTCGGTAATAAATCGGGGTCTAGTCCTTGTGTGAGAATTTTTAGTTCATTTCCACTATAAATAGGTTCGAGATTACGGGTTCTGCGCGCCTCATTAGCCAGATTAGCATAAGTAATACCGTCTACAAAATCAGGAGTAAATGTACGTGTATTGTAAATTGTCTCCACTTTCGCATCAACAGTTATTTTATTGATCTTACCACGACGGGTAGTAATCAAGACTACACCATTAGCACCACGCGATCCATAAATAGCCGTTTCCGAAGCATCTTTCAATACGGTGAAGGATTCGATATCTTCATAATTCAATTCATTCATATCACGTTCAAAACCATCGACCAGCACTAATGCACTTGACCCCGCTCCAAACGTAGAGATACCACGAATCCAAAATTCAGAAACATTTTTTCCCGGCTGCCCGCTAGTCTGACGTGCTATTATACCTGCAACATTCCCTGCCAAAGAGTTGGAAATACTACCTGTAGGAGAGGTTCTTAATTGTTCTACATTGATAGTAGACACGGCTCCGGTCACCGTTAGTTTCTTCTGTGCACCTGTAGCAGTAATCACTACTTCATCCAATGTCGTTTCGGTTTTTTCTTTCATTACTACGTTCACTGTGCGCTCTTCTCTCACAAGGATCTCTTGTGTCTCATAACCAATGTAAGAGAAAATTAAACGATTATATGGTTGCATTTTAATGCTGAATTTACCATTTATGTTCGTGATAGAACCCAACCCCGGTACGTCTTTAACGGACACATTAGCCCCGATGAGCGGTTCTTGATTTTCATCCGTAACCACTCCAGTCACAACAATCTGCCTATGGGTGGACTGCTGAGCCGAAATTCCTGCCGCAAAACAACATAGAGCGGCTATTATAACTAAGAATTGTTGTTTCATGTTTTTCATACTATTTTTTATTCCACAATAATCTGACGGATACGGCGATTATACTCATCACCAATATAAAATATCTTATTCACTTCATCAAAGGCAATACTGTGCGGTCCGTTGAAACGGGCTTCCTGAAGCAAATCGCCGTCAACGTATCCGAAATGGCTATTATCCATTGCCACGCTTCCACGCCCTGCGTATCGGATGGCCTCGGCATTAGGAGTGACCTTCCATATCAGATCTCCAGGGTGGTTACCCCACAATTCTCCATCTGCCACATAAAAGTCATAGATATCGTCTTTATGCTGCTCTATGTATTTCTCATTTTTCACAAAAGTGCCCTGCCACATCACCCCCATACGGACATTCGTTCCTATACCTTCATTGTATCCCTGATTCCAATTTCCAACATAGATACTCGGCAGTTCCAGCCAGTTTGTCGTCTTGTTAAACTGGCATTTGAAGATAGTTCCTTCACGCGGACGCATGACATAGGCAAAGTCACCGGAAGGATGAAAGTAAACATACATCCATACCCAGCTTCCACCCACAGAAAACATTGTTTCCACTTCTTTTGTTGCCATATTATAGCGTTTGATAGTGGCATCCGATTCCTGAGCAAAATAGATGTCACCCGTCTGTGGATGAATAGTTGCCGAAATAACCCATTTATAACCGGAAAAAAGCGGATGAGCTTTCTTAAATTCTTCGCTACGCAAAAGCATAGTGACAACAATCGGAGAATCACCCTCGGAATAATTACTCACAAATAGAGTATCACCAGTCAGACTCCAGCATAAAGAACGCGGATCTTGAATATTCAACTGCCCCACCGTTGCCACTGTAGTCAGTTCTTGTACCTCCATGTCGATCAAACGAATACTACTTTTATTCTCAATCATATAAATATGATTCGGGTTCTTAGGATCAATGCTCAGCCATGTAGGCGAATTCAAACCACAATCACTGAATGGGCCATCCTTCACTTCATATCGCCCAGTCTCATCCACATAGCCACATAACGTAGTAACCTGCGTATTGGCTATATAAGTAAATCTGTCAGGAGCTATAGCAGCTTGATCACCAATAGAAATTTCTATAGTCCCTTTACCGGCATTGCGAGGTACCATACAATATATGCACTCATTGTTACAGTTTACGACTCTAGTCTCCACGCCTCCCAACTTCAAGTTAATCAAGGAAGGATCATTACCGAAGTTTTTTCCATAAATAAGTAACTGTGTTCTTGGAGTGACTTCCCTGGGCTCGAAGCCCACAATTTCAATAGGCAAACTGTTATCAAAAGCTTGCTCCTTTCTCTTTTCATCGTCTTTACAACCGATGAAACAACCAAGCAAAGCAAGTAAACAAAATGCCTTAACAACATTCATTCTTTTTCCTGTCCTGTTCATCATAATAATAAATTTAGTTAATAATAAGATTTAATAGTCAATGGGCCCAAAGATTTATTAATTGCAAATATAGAAAGGAGGGCATTAATTATAGGCTAATTCCTAACTAACAAACAATAAAAACTAATCAAACAGCTCTAGAATTAAATAATTTGTGCTTTCTTTGCAAGTATCTTAGTAAAGAAAGCACTATGAAATTTCAAAATTGCTTATTTTTAATATTGCTTATCGTTTGTCTATCATGCCAAAGCAAAAAGACTGATAAACAAACAGGCATTGACTCTACACTTTTCTACACAAATCCTGTCATAGGTGGAGGATCCGAACCATGGGCCATCTTTCATGAAGGAAAATATTACTATACTCAAAGTTTAGCAGACTGTATCATATTATGGGAAACTGACGATATAACACAACTGGCAGAAGCAGCAAAAAAAAACGTATATTCGCCCCAAAATGCCCCTGGTATATCTCATCTTTGGGGACCAGAGATACACTATATGGACAATAAATGGTATATCTATTGCGCTGCTGATGATGGTAATATAGACAATCGTCAGATATATGTGCTAGAAAATGAATCTCCCGATCCTATGAAAGGAGAGTTTGTCATGAAAGGAAGAATATCGACCGATAAAAATAATAACTTGGCTATTCATGCTAATCCTTTCGAGCATAATGGCAAACGTTATCTAATCTGGTGCGGATGGGAAACCAGAAGAATTTATCAAGAAACCCAATGTATCTATATCGCTGAAATGAAAAATCCATGGACACTAGCCTCAGACCGTATATTAATATCCAAACCTGAATACGAATGGGAATGTCAATGGATCAGTGTAGATGGCAATAAAACCGGTTATCCTATTCATGTGAATGAAGCTCCACAATTTTTCCGTTCCAAAAACAAAGACAAATTATTAATATATTACTCTGCAAGCGGTAACTGGACACCTTATTATTGTGTAGGGTTATTAACAGCTGATGCTAACAGCGATCTTCTCAACCCGAATTCATGGAAGAAATCTCTGGAACCTGTATTCAAACAAGCACCAGAGAATCATGTGTATGGCCCCGGTAGCCTGTGTTTCATACCTTCACCCGACAAGAAAGAATGGTATATACTTTACCACGCTCGAAACGCCCTTCGTGACATGTTCGTTTTGGACGGTCGGACAACACGCATACAAAAGATAGAATGGGATGAAAATGGAATTCCCATTTTAGGAATCCCCCAAAAGGAAAGCACCCTGCTTCAAAAGCCGTCCGGCACCCCCACGAGTGATAGGAACTAGCTGTTATCCTTTATAATCTTTCGGTAATACCCCAAACTTTTCTTTAAAACACTTTGCAAAATACGAAGAAGTAGTAAACCCTAACTGTTCGGCAACTTCAGCTATTCGTATACCACTCATGATTAGTTCAGTCGACTTATTCAACCGAAAGTTCTTTATATAATCATGAGGCGGCATACCAGACAGAGCCTTTATCTTCCGGGAAAAATTAGAACGACTCATATTCATCTGCTCTGCTAACAAATCTATCGAGCAACTCTCATCAGCAAGCAGTTCCGACAAAATCGTATTTACCCTCTCTATAAATTCTACATCTTTTTGTGAAAGAGCAAAATCCGCCAATGAAGAAGTCGGACTTCCAGAAAGATTAATCATCAACTTATGGAAGGCCAGTCGCAGTTTTAATAAGTTTTCGATTTGTTTATGGAGCTGCTTAATAGAGAATGGTTTCTCAATATATGCATCAGCACCATTTTCAAAACCTTCCGCTTTTGAATCTAACGTTGTCTTCGCTGTCAACAAGATAACGGGAATATGAGAGTAAACTAGATCTGATTTTATATAGTTGCATAGTTCAAGACCATTCATTTCGGGCATCATAATATCACTTACAATGACATCAATACTCTCACGTGAAAGTATTTCCAGTGCTTCTTTTCCATTGCAGGCAGAAAAAACTTTAAACCAATCACTTAGAGATTCTCTGGTCAAATTTAATAACTCGACATTATCTTCCACCAACAAAACAATGAATCTCTTATTTCCAAACTCCGAATCCGGCATTTTTTTTCCTTCCACATCTATCATCTGCATTTCAGCAAATTCATTCGGAATACTTTCCGTTACTACTGTTTCCAACGGCAAAGACAATATAAATGAGGAACCACCTTCCATCCTATTTTCTAATGATAAAGTTCCATGATGAGCTTCTGCCAAAGATTTGGCAAATGCCAAACCAATCCCTGTACCTGTAGACGTTGCCACCGGATCATCCGGCAATTGATAAAAGGCCTGAAATATCTTATTTTGCTGACCTTCAGGGACTCCGGGGCCATCATCACTCACTATTATATTTACCCTATCGCCCAATAATATTAGCCGCATCTCGACTTGAGATTTTGCATATTTAATAGCATTTCCTACCAAGTTTACCAAAATTTTACTAACTTTCTCCGAATCAATCATCATACTAATTTCTTCAGGAGGTAAACTAAGACAGATTGTTAACCCTTGCAAATCTGCAGAACCATTGAACTGATTGAATATATCACTCACCAACGCATTAATACTACACTCCTTCATGCTAAGTTGCAATGCTCCACTCTCCATCTTCTGAAAATCAAGTAACTGATTCGTTATTCCCAACAGATAATTTACATTCTTATCCATCACCGAAAGGTATTTTTCTTTTCTTTCTTCTTTTTCCTCTTCCCTCAACTTTTCCAGAGGGAGCCGAATCAGACTAAGAGGAGTACGTATTTCATGTACCAGATTGATAAAAAAATTGATTTTCGATTTATACATCTCTTTTTCCTTGGCAACCTGATAATCCTCCATACGACGTTTATATTTACGCTTGACATAGAGATTCCAACGCCAACCAATATAGCAAGCTGTACACAGAAATAATAGTATATACATAAAATAAGCGACACTAGTCCGCCACCAGGGCGGAGTTATCACAATCCATAAGGAAGCCGCTTTCTCATTCCAGTGATGGTCATTGTTAGAGCCACAAACTAAAAACTCATATTCCCCAGCTGGAAGATTGGTGTATGAGGCCGTATTATTAGATGAATGTATCCACTCCTTATCAATACCTTTCAACATATAAGTATAACGATTTCTGTGTGGATCTTCATAACTAAGTGCTACAAAACGTACTGTAAAACTATTATTTGTATAGGGTAATTGGATCTTATCCGCTTTATAGAAGGGCTTATCTAAACGAAGCAGCCGTTTCACTTCTTGTTCATCTGTCAAATAAGGGAAACTAATATCAGTAACATAAACAGGGGGAAGATAGGTATTATCCGTAAACTGCCCCGGTTCAAATACATTGAAACCATTGATTCCTCCAAAATAGAACTTCCCTGTGGACGATCTCAATGAAGACTGTGCGGTAAACTGATTACCTTGCAAACCATCATTTACGGTAAATAAATGAAAGTTCTTTTGAGACACGGGATTAATGCGGCATAATCCGGCATTACAGGAAATCCAAAAATCACCGGTCCGATCCTGTTCTATAGAGAAAATTACCTTATTAGGCAACAATGTATTTTCCGGGTCGAAGTCAATGAAAGTCTCCGTATCTTTGGAGAATGAGCATAATCCTCCTCCATTGGTTCCAAACCACATTGTTCCTTTCATATCTTCAAACAATGTAATCACAGAATTACTGGTAATAGTTGTTGTATCTTCACGTATATGTTCAAAATGTTCCCAACGATCGTTCACTGTATTATAACGAAAGACACCACTATTTGAGGTCGCAACCCAAAGACTATTGTACATATCCTCATAAATATCAGTTACAGAAGCCATAGAGCCGACATGAATGATTGTCACAAAATTATCCAATTGCGAATTGTAACGACATAACCCCCAACTTGTTCCAACAAAAACATCTCCTTTTCGGTCTTTAAAGAGACTCAAGACATCATTACTACAAATTGTATAGGGAATATCGCGAGAATGGACATAACTCTTTACTGCTCCAGTTTTCAGGTTTAGCACATGCAACCCTTCCGCATAGGTTCCTATCCAAAGGCGGTCGCCATCTAGCAGCAAGCTACGAATGTCATATCTCGCATCCACATTCTTTAAAGTATACTCCGAAAGTGAATGAATTTGTGTATTGAAAAAACATAACCCGTTCCGGGTTCCCACCCAGATATTTCCATTCTGGTCTTCACAAAGAGGGCCGATCTCCCTGCCAAGCTCTAATGTACCTGATAATGAGATAAGGGAATAGTAATCAAAACGCTTCAATTGCTTAGTCATGTAACTCACTCCGCCGGAGTTAGTCATCACCCAAAGTGTACCTTCGGCATCCCACATCATTGCATTAACAGTTGGATCGCCCAATGCCCGCAAGCCAAAGGGAGAATCGCCTCTACGAAATGTTTTAAGGTCGCGATTGAACAGATACAGTCCATTATCCGTACCAACTAACAATTCTTTTTCGTTATAATCCATCAAACAGAGAATAGCACCGAAATTCTGTGCAGACGCATCATAAATTTTCAAATCCGGGCTTCCTTCCTGATAACAACCTAATAAATTAGTACCCACGCCAAACCATATTTCATTCTTAATACTATAGAGACAATTGATTCTCTGACTGCCTATGTTTGAATCTGACAGAACCGGATAATTTTGCAGAAAGGTTCCCTTCTCATCAAAACAAAATAGTCCTTCCTGCATTGAAGAAACATAAATACGGGAATCTGCACTCTGACAGATATCCCAAACAAAAGAAGTATGAATACTATTCTGTGTCAGCACACCTGTCACTGGTTCATAAATAAACACACCTTGCCCCAACGTAGCAATCCAAATCAAACCGCTTTGAGTTTTTATGATTTTCTTCACCTCACTACTGACAAATACGCCATACCGTGTTGTTTCATTAAAATAAGAAAAGCGGTCAGTAGAACGGTCATAGATATAAAGTCCCGAATTTGTTCCTACCCAGATATTTTCCCCTTCTTCCAAAAGGGAACTGACGAAATTATTACCCAAAGAATATTTATTATTCAAAGCATTCCGATACACCCTGTTGCCACAACCATCATAACAATTCAGTCCATCACTTGTGCCAATCCACAAAAAGCCATAGCTATCTTGAATCGAACACCAAGTCGTATTGTGCGAAAGTCCGTCTTCCACCTGATACCTTTTAAAAGAGAAATCAGTAGAAGCGAATATGGCTTCAAAATTGAAAACGATTATACAGATAAAGGCTGTAACCTGTTTTTTCATATAAATAAGAAGTAAAAAGATTAATCCAGATCAAGTCTACCGCCGATCCAGTCAAAACCCCGAACTTATTTTATCTTTAACGACAAATATCTCGGACAGCAGATTTAACAAGCGAAAATACACATTTTGAACTGAAAAATAGTTAAGTTTGCAGTTAAATAATAAATAATGTGCTAATAAGGCAAGGTACTAATGTACCAACTGTCAATTGACACATTCATCAATCATCAAATCGCAAATCGTTAAATCGTAAATAAAATGATGAATTGGAAACAACTAATATCAGCAAAACGTTTCGGGATGGAAGAATTCCACGAAGAACGACAGGAAAACCGATCCGAATTCCAACGGGACTATGACCGTCTTATTTTTTCGGCTCCTTTCCGCAGATTACAGAACAAAACGCAAGTATTCCCTCTACCGGGCAGCGTTTTTGTACACAACCGACTTACGCACAGTCTCGAAGTCGCCAGTGTTGGCCGTTCACTCGGGGACGATGTTGCCAAAGCACTTCTGGAACGTCATCCGGAACTTCAAGATTCTTTCCTGCCGGAGATCGGTTCTATCGTCTCGGCCGCTTGCCTGGCACACGATTTGGGTAATCCGCCCTTCGGTCATTCAGGTGAAAAGGCTATTTCTACTTTTTTCTCTGAAGGGAAAGGAGTTCGCCTGAAAGAAAAGCAGCCGAACGGCGAGCAACTTTCTCCGATGGAATGGGAAGATTTGACACATTTTGAAGGAAATGCAAATGCGTTCCGAATACTGACACACCAGTTTGAAGGACGTCGCAAAGGCGGATTCGTCCTGACATATACCACTCTGGCTTCTATCGTGAAATATCCCTTTTCATCGAGCCTTGCAGGAAGCAAATCGAAGTTTGGATTCTTCGTCAGCGAAGAAGAAAGTTTCCAAAAAATAGCAACTGAATTAGGACTGACCTTGCTCAACGAGCATCCTTTGAAGTATGCACGCCACCCACTAGTCTATTTAGTGGAAGCGGCAGACGATATTTGCTACCAGATGATGGATATTGAGGACGCATATAAGCTGAAGATTCTCACCACTGAAGAAACCAAAGAACTATTAATGACCTATTTCAGCGAAGAGCGACAGGAACATCTCCGGAAAACATTCCTGATTGTCAACGATGTCAACGAGCAAATCGCCTACCTGCGTTCTTCCGTCATCGGTTTATTGATCCGGGAGTGTACCCGTGTCTTTTTAGATCATGAACAAGAAATCCTGTCCGGCACGTTCGAAGGATCACTAATCAAGCGCATAGCCGAGCGTCCGGCAGCAGCCTATAAACACAGCGTCGAAGTATCTATCAATAAAATCTACCGTTCACGGGACGTACTGGATATCGAGCTAGCAGGATTCCGCATCACTGGCGCTTCTTAACAGAATTGAGGCAGAAGCGGGGCGTGAACGGACCATACACTGGGGACCGCGGACATTGGATCTGGACATTTTGTTTTACGATGACTGTATCATAGATACTCCGGCACTGACCGTGCCGCATATAGATATGCAGAACCGCGGTTTTGTATTAATTCCGATGGCACAGATTGCGCCGTATCACAGACATCCGGTTTTAGGCTGCACGATAGGACAGCTGTTAAGCAGACTGGATGGTTCATTATCATAAATTTAAAATCAAGAGGAAAAGTATGATATATACAGAAGCAGAGCATTTTATAAAGGAATCACATAACGGAGTCATAAGGCTTGGTCTTGGCAGAATAGAAGAATTACTGGAAAGACTGGGCTGTCCGCAGAAAAAGCTTAAATTTATCCATGTTGCGGGAACCAATGGAAAAGGTTCTGTGTGCGCCATGACAGCAGAAATTCTTAAAGCGGCAGGATATAAGACAGGGCTTTTTACATCGCCGGTGATATCTGCGTACCGGGAACAGTTCAGGATAAACGGGGAAATGATTTCCGAAGAAGAATTTGTAAGATATGCAGAGTTGGTAAGAAATGCATGCGCGAAGATGACAGATGTTCCGTCTGAATTTGAAAAGGCTGTGGCACTTGCTTTTTTATATTTTAATGAAAACAGGTGTGATTTTGTGGTGCTGGAAGTCGGCATGGGCGGTTGTGATGATGCAACCAATGTAATTGAAGTTCCGGAGGTTGCAGCAATTGTCAATATTGATTATGACCATATGGGATTTCTGGGGACAACACTGGAAGAAATTGCGCAGAAAAAAGCAGGGATTATTAAAGAAAACGGAACGGTCGTAATAGCCGGACAGAGTGAAACCGTCATGAATGTACTGATAAAAAAATGTCAGGAAAAGAAAGCCGGTTTTAAAAGCACGGATGTACAAAATATTAAAATTACGGACAGAAGCATACATGGGCAGACCTTTGGGTATAAACAGTATGCAGGCATAAGACTTTCTTTATTGGGAGATTATCAGTGTGAAAATGCGGCGGTTGTACTGGAAATAATGGACTGTCTGACCCGGAAGGGATATCGGATACCGGTAAATGCAGTTTATGACGGAATGAAAAACGTTTACTGGCAGGGGCGGTTTGAAATTTTGTCAGAAGCACCGCTGTTTATTGTCGATGGTGCACATAACCCGGATGGAATCAACGCGCTGCGCGCAAATTTAGAAAACTACTTTACAGGCGAAAAGTTTATTTTTATAACCGGAATCCTGCGCGACAAGGATTACAGTCAGATGCTTAGGACAATGCTTCCTTACGCAGCCTCTTTTATCACGATTGCACCGGACAGCCCGCGTGCCTTGAGTGCGGATGAGTGCGCAGATGCAGTAAGAAAATGCGGTTATACAGGAGAAGTATCTGTAATGGATACTATAGAGGAAGCAGTTCAATCAGCATATAGGATGAGTCAAAAGAAAAATACCGGCGTGTGTGCGTTTGGCTCTTTATACAGCGTGGGAGCAATAAGCAGGGCAGGGACAATGAAGCTGCGATAAAACAATTTTAATAAATAACCTTCTTGTATAAAAAAATACATTGACATGTTAGCACTGACATGTTAGTATGATGATAACAAAGAAATCAGACATGTATTTTATATTTAAGGAGGTATTTTATAATGGAGATGACGTTAAGGTGGTACGGACCGGGATATGACAGTGTTACCCTTAAACAGATCAGACAGATTCCGGGAGTGAAGAATGTCATTACGACACTTTTTGGAAAGCAGGCAGGGGAATTATGGCTGCCAAAGGAAATTGCAGAGCTTAAAAAGATTGTCAATGATGCAGGACTTGGAATTGCAGGGATTGAATCTGTGAACGTGTCAGATGACATTAAGATTGGAACTGCAAAAAGAGATGAGCATATTGATAATTATATTAAAACGCTGCAGGCACTGGGCGAAGCGGATATTCATATGGTATGTTATAATTTTATGCCTGTATTTGACTGGACGCGAACAGAGCTTGCAAGGGTACGGCCGGACGGTTCGACGGTATTGGCGTATAATCAGGACACCGTAGATATGATTGATCCGGAACATATGAGGGAATCCGTTGAAAAAATGTCCAATGGCTTTGTAATGCCGGGATGGGAGCCGGAGAGATTAGACAGATTAAAAGAGCTTTTCGAAATGTACCGGGATGTTGATGCAGAAAAGTTGTTTGACAATCTTGTATATTTTCTGGAAGCAATCGGACCGGTATGTGAAAAGTATGATATTAAGATGGGAATTCATCCGGATGATCCGGCATGGAGCGTATTCGGACTGCCTCGTATCATCATCAACAAGAAAAACATTCTCCGTATGATGAAGATGGTGGATAACCCTCACAATGGCGTTACCTTTTGTTCCGGTTCCTACGGCACCAACCTGGAAAATGATCTGCCGGATATGATCCGCTCCCTGAAAGGCCGCATTCATTTCGCCCATGTCAGAAACCTGAAGTTCAACTCTCCTACTGATTTCGAGGAGGCTGCACATCTGTCCAGCGATGGAACCTTCGATATGTACGAGATCATGCTGGCTCTTTATGATATTGGTTTTGACGGTCCCATCCGTCCCGATCACGGACGTATGATCTGGGATGAAGTGGCCATGCCCGGATACGGACTGTACGACAGAGCTTTAGGCGCCACCTATTTAAACGGTCTGTGGGAAGCTATCGAGAAGTCCCATAAGCAGAAATAACCATCGCACCTGAAAACTCATAAATCAGTTTGGAGGAAACCATTATGGAACTTACCTTAAAAAGTCTTCATGACGACCGGGACGCATTTCTCGCTGGCGGTTATCATCTGCCGGAATTCGATTACGATACCGTTCATAAAAACACCGTGGAACATCCCCACTGGATCCACTTCGGTGCCGGCAATATCTTCCGTGCCTTTCAGGCCAACGTAGCACAGAATCTGTTAAACAGCGGCGTTCTGGATACCGGTCTCATCGCAGCGGAAGGCTATGACTACGAGATCATTGAAAAAAGCTACCGTCCCCACGACAATTTAAGCATTCTCGCCACCTTAAAGG
>ERZ773175.404-NODE-404-length-30484-cov-27.953531_pt1 | contig 30484 bp, 33 predicted proteins | sample MGYA00581004_ERZ773175 | MGnify/ENA primary metagenome ERZ773175 (study PRJEB29015, sample SAMEA2737834) | human gut metagenome | biome: human gut; feature: human-associated habitat; material: faeces | place: China | collected 2012 ...
GCAGGCCTCTTCCTCCTTGTTCAGCCAGAAAGCCTTATCCTCTTCCAAACTCTTAAGCATTTTATTTGCATATGCTGATGTCATTGTTTGCATATCTTTTCTCCTCTCTACTTTTCCTGATTTCTCCTGTTCTGATATCAGCATAAAGCCTTCCGCTAAGTTTGTCATTGTACTAACAGTTTAAAGGAAAATCCCCATAAACGAACAATATCCCCGTCAATGACGAGGATATCTTCTATGCTGGTGTGCAGTAATCTGCTTAAGATTACAAAATTGTCTAAGCTCGGTAATGATCTACCTGAAATCCATTTGTAGACTGCTTGTGGATTTTCAAATCCCATAGCATTCTGCACGTCTTTCACGGTATAACCATTTTCCACGAGCAGTTTCTTAATCTGTCTTCCTGTTTCTTTTTGCAGGACCTGCAAATACATTGGTTCCATCTCTTTGTACCTCCGTAATTTTCTTCCATCGCGAATCACAAGTTTACCTGTAGATGATTAGTATAACGGATTCTATTACTAATTGCATTAAACTTTTGGTTTAAGATTTACTAATAACTCAATCCCACAGGTCATAGAAATATTGTTTAAGCATATCTATAGCTTCATCCTTACACTTTCTTCTATATTCTTCCAAACGCTTTTCTTCTTCGCGATATTTATCGGAAATCTCTTTATACTCAGGCAACTCATCCATAAAATGAATTGTTCCTCCGCCACCGCGCTTTCTATTTTCCTCTAATTCTTTCTCAGTTTGAAGTTTATTTCCAAATAATCCAAATCGTTCCGTAAATTCATCCATTGCTTTGGAATGCGCTTCATCAAATGGATTCTTTTGTGAGCATGTATCTTTCTCCGCTTCTCGCCATAAAAATATCATTTTGTCTAGAATGCAATTCCACTCCTCATGGCAGGTATCATTTACAAGAATTCCATTTTCATTGGTATAGTTTTCTCCCAAATATCCTGGTGAACCCGTTCTTGTATCTTTCAGTGTTTGCAGCATATCCGGAATAAGCGTCTGAAGAAAAGAAAACATCTCCCAAACATCACAATCACAATAGCCCCTTGTAATACGCTGTTTACTCCACTTTACGCATTTAAAAAAATGTTTTATTTTTGCCAAGATTTTGCTTTTCTTTCCGAGACCTGACATAGCAAAATCATATTTATTCCATATATTCATTGGGTCTCTTACTTCATAGCTTTTGCTTCTTCTCATTCCAATCCATCACTTTCTATTTTTCAAAGCTTATTGATAATCTAGTTTTCTATGTAGAAACTCCTCTATATCCTCAAACATTATCTGAACCTTATCTCTTACCCTTGATGTATGATAATGCCCAGCATAAGGATTCCTTCAAAATCAGCTTCTCCATCGTATGTTCCTAGTCCACGAAGTCTGCTTCGAAGCGAAATAGCTCCAGCAACTGTGAATTTTCCATATGATGTTGTGATTTCTGTTTCAGCATTGGATGCAACAATAGCTGCATCAATTTTCTGGAATTGTTCAATCAAATCAACAATCTGCTGATATGCCGACTCCGCTTCTTTCGCATATTCTTCCTTGCCAATGCGCTTTGAATATACTTTATCCTCATTTGGCTTTATGGTATCCACAAAACTTGCTTTGTCAATTTTATCTGATATCTTCTTTACTAGTAGGTCTCTTTCGTCAAGAGCCTGTGTTACTAACATCTTTTCGCTCATAAAAAATCCTCCCTTAAAATTATCTCTTAATATAATTCTAAGGGAGGATTCATGTAATGTCATTGAACTTGTAGTTCAAAAATTATGCTGCATTTAATTCTCTCATTTTCTTATAGTAGGTATAAACTCTTCTCTCCTGATCCGTAAGACATGCATCCATTTGACTTTTTGTTCTTCCAGCATTTCCGCAAACAATTGAATCCATAGGAACTTGAAGCATTTTGCTAATTGCATACAGGTTATCGACTGTTGGCATACTAACGCCATCCAACCATCGATAAACACTCTGCACACATCCAAACCCTAAATATTCTTGAATATCTTTTGGTTTTACTCCTCTCATATCCATAATTCTTCGAAGATTAACACCTGTTTCTTTTTTATTAATTGTTGGAAACATACTATCGCCTCCTAGCACTAAATTCTTGTTCTACTCAGTTCTTACACATACTTTCTTCCCCGAAAAAGCAATTCCAAACTTCAAGATTTCCGTAATTCCATCCTCTTTCATTTCAGAATCGTATCGCAACTCACCAATTTGCTTTAATGCTTCATTAGACCATTTTTCAAGCTCAACATCGCTTAATTTTTCTTTCCACTTTAATTCCAAAATAATACCAGGATACCTTTTTTCTCTTGGAATTAAAGAAACATCAAATCTGCCATCTCCAGATTCTCGGTTCGATTTAATCTTATACTGATTATCCATTAATGCTATTAATCCTAGCATCAAACCATGATAAAATCCTTCAGCTCCACCATCGAAGAAGCTAATTGATTTATCCATATATTCCCCAATAGCGCTCTGCAACTTCTTGTAATCATTGGCATAAAGACTTTCTGCAATCTTATTTGCTGTAGTCCTTGTAATTGCTCCAGTTTGCAAGAAATGTGACAAGATTTCACTCTTATATACAGCTGCAATCTCTCTATTTGGAATTGATACTTCACATAAATATGAACCATCTGCTTGCAGTTCCTTTTTAGGAGTTTTCAAATAGCCAGCAACCAACAATAAGCTATAAATATTTGCTGGATCCTCCGCAAGCGATCTATACACCACATTTTGATCAATTCTTGCAACTACTCTTTCTCCTTGCAAAAGGTCATATAATCTTTCTGTAATATCATCTGTAGCCACTCTTAGTACATCATCAAGGATTTCATTTTTTCCTGTATTTACCCAATATGCTTGAGGAAGGCATCCCTTGGAAATATAGTTGATTACAGACCATGGATTATATATTTCTTCGCTACCAAACAAATATCCATCGTACCAGTCTTTAAGTTCCTCCTCTTTATCTGATACTCCATAGTAACTGAGCATTGCTTTCACTTCAGATTCTGTAAATCCAAAAAAGCTATCGTATTCTTCATCCATTACGGAGTTCACTGTTAAATTATTTAGACCACTAAAGATACTTTCCTGAGCAATACGCAAAATTCCTGTTAGGAAACCATAGGATAAATTCTTATTATCCTTAAATGCTCCTGAAAAGAAATTTCTCATGAATCCAATAATTTCATCGTAGAAATCCTTAGAGTATCCCTCTTGAATCGGAGTATCATATTCATCAATAATGATTACTGGAGCCTTATCATAATGTGAAGCAAGCATTTTAGATAGTCTTTCTAGCGAAGAAGTAAGCTCCACTTCATTAGCTGTAGCGCTAATAATCTTTGTAAAATACTCCTTCTCATATTGTGAGAGCTTATCACTATTTAGTAGCTCTTGATGTCTTCCATACTCTTCTTGAAGTAGTCCCCTTATTTTATCTATTGTTGCGTCCCAAGTATCAAATTTAACATCCTTAAAAGTTAAGAATATGACTGGATATTTTCCTTGATGTGAACGATACTCTTCTCCACATTGCCAAATATTTTTATCAGCAAAATACTTACTAGTATTCTTATCTGATATTTCAAAGAACACTCTGAGCATATCCATATTCAAGGTCTTTCCGAATCTCCTTGGTCTCGTAAACAAAGATACCAATGGCTTTTGATCCAAGAATTCTTTGATTAATAACGTCTTGTCGACATAGTAATATTCTTCCTGCGCACGAACATAGTCAGAGATGCCGATTGGTAATGATTTAACTTCTGCTTTCGCAACCATATTTTTCTTGATGTATTTTCCATTAGACACTCTTCCATCCATTGGCTTTGGAGAGTCGTCTGGAATTAACCAAGATCCTTTTTCTTTTATTGCCCCATGTATTCTTCCTTTTTTGCACATATCATTTACGGAACGTGGAGAAACATTCCACTCTAAAGCCTTTTCTTTACAAGTTTTCATATATATATCAGCTCCTGTCATTCGCAATATTATTCCTCATCTTACGCAAATTATACCTCAGCAAAACGCAAAAAGTCAAATCAATTCGATATTTTGCGTTTAATTATTGCGTTTGCTTAATGTTTTGCGTCTTGTATTTTTCGGCACTTTTATTTTGGTTTTTTCAGTCCACAAACTTGTTTGTAGCATATTACTCAGACAAGTTTAACTCCACTGAAAAAGGACCAGCCCAGCTGATCCTCTTCCTCTATCACATCCCCATTGTAATTCATTCTTATATTCTGCTATTTTTACTTTGCAGCCAAAAGTACGGTTTCTGGGCAAATTATAGCATATTGTTGCAAGTCTATTCTTACAATTCCATCAGAAAATGTTCATGCAGCGCACGTTTCACCTGATCGAAATTACCTCGCTCCGGACATTGGATGGAAACAACCAATCCCTTCTCTGGGAGAATCGTTGTAATCTGTCCGAATGCGCCATCAGCACGATAGGATCCTGGATATGGACTGATCCAAAACTGATAGCCATATCCTACATGCCAGAGATCTGCAGATGGCTCGAAGGTAAATTTCGGGGTGGACACCTCCTGCACCCAGTCCCTGCTGACAATCTGCTCGCCCTTCCAGTTACCCTCAGCCAGATAGAGCTGTCCCAGTTTCATCATCTCGGTACAAGTCAGATACATACCTCCGCCGCCATTCGGATGTCCCTGTGGATCATGCTCCCAGAGCGGCCATCCCATATCAAGGGGCTGGAATACCTTCTCATACAGATACTCTCCCATCCGCTTGCCAACGGCCCGTTCTACCATATGAGCAGCCAGAATACTGTCGGCAGAGGAATAGCAGAATGCACTGCCTGGCTCCACAGGAACCGGCTGTGCCATCATATATTTCTCATAATCCGGTGCGCCGACGCCCGGACGTCTGTCCGCATTCATCAGAAGTGCCTTACCAAAGCCACTGGACATGCAGAGCAGATGTTTCAACTGAATCTTCTCCAGATTTGGATCCGGATTTGAAGGAAGTTTATCTTTAAACACTTCCGCCACATGATCTTCCAGGCTTAGTTTTCCCTCTTCCATTGCGAGTCCAACTGCTGTTACCGTAAAACTCTTGGTATGTGAATAAATATTTCTCGGTGCATTTGCTGCGTAGTGCATCTCACAGAGTACCTTGTTCTCATCTCCGACACTGATAGCTTCCAGCGGCAGATTGTGGCTGCTGGCATAACGATGAAATTCCAAAAACTTCTCTTCCAGTAACATAATACCTCTATCCTTTCCGGTAAATCTCTGATGTCAGTCCGATATAACCGATGCGACGTGTCGCAAGGTTAAAACCAATCTATCTGACATCTCCAATCTGGTTCTATTATCTCATACACATCTCTGCATCTGTCGGCAGTGGCATCAGCGGTGCGGACGGCAGGGTCTGATACCAATAAGCAACACTGGTGTAATCATCGTAACGCGGTCCGGTCCAGCCCATGTTGTCGAGTGTCATACGAAACTTATTCTCAAAACGGATCGGGTCTGCAATATGGAAATGATACAGCAGGAATCTCTGCTGTCCGTTATAGAATTCCCGGTTGTCTCCATAGATTGCATACATGCCGGTATATAAGCCGCTGAAGGTCTGATAGCTCTTGATGATGATGTCATTTCCAAATCCATAGGAACCGCCGAAGTAGTCTTCAGTTCCGGTATAGTGGATAGACGGATACGGATCATCGTCCAGATACATGCGGGCTTCGCCTTCTACCCAACAGGTATTGTTGCCATTCATACCAGTTGCCAGAGTCACACCGACAAATTGTCCCCTGCCTTCGATTCCGTCAACGATTGTGTAGGTACGACCCTTCTGAACCGGGTGCTCTTGGCGATAGGTGGCATGGAAATAACCAGCCTCCGCCGGAATCTCCTGATAAGCTCCGGTGATAATATAATAGAGATTTTCATCCTTGTCACCACGGTTTTCCATCGTGATCCGAGCTCTCTTATGGAACGGCATCTCAAAATAGCTGTTATAGCCGCGACCAGGAGCTACCAGCATCATGGCAGAATTCAACACCGGATATTTGCCATCCCGATCCACGAAATTTTCATCATAGGCACATCCGAAGAATGCAGAGAGCGGAGCTTCCACAGACGGATATTCCTGATCATCCCAATACATACGGATGATAAAATGGTGCCCGACATATCCGGTAAACCACATATGCTGGATCACACCCGGTCCTGCAGCATCTACCAGAGTTACGGTTTCCCCTGCAGGAATCGTCACGGTCGGACGAAGCTTGGTGCAGTCACCGCCCTGGGAACCACCTGCGCGTACACCGGTTGGATTCTCTGCGGAAAATGCAAACGTTTTGGAGTTCTGGATCATACAATAGTTGTTCATATTCTTCTCCTCTCTGATCAAACCTGGATCATCTGAAATTATTGCTTACTTATTCACTATAACATTTATCTCCCATGAAGTGACGGAATTACAGAATCATTCCGTCTGCGCCTTCTCATTTTCTTCCCGGATAATCTCCTTTCTGGCGTTCTGTACACGCGCATTGCCAGTAACCACAGCCTTGTCCTCAACCTTCACATTCCTACGAAATAAATTCTTTGACATATTAGTTATATAGTGTTAGTATAATTATAGAAAGGGTGCTACCGATAGACGGTTAGCCCAAGTAAATTAGTTTGACAAAAATGCCGCTTAGTTTACCAGACGTGGGCGGCTATTTTTGTGTCTTGTTATTATCCTTACCAAAGGAATATCCGATTCCAAAGCAGGTTAAGCCGAAGCTTACTACTGCAATAAAGTCAACAATACTCATATGGCTTAGCCCTCCTTTCCTTGGATTCCCTTACGGGTTTCTATGTAATCAGAGGGTCACAGTCCCTCTGCCGAAGGACTAACCGCCTACCGTTATGGTAGCACCCATGAGCAATTGTATCAGACAGAATTCAATTTATCAATTCCTAAAATATTTTTACCACCCTTTAATCTATCTGTTCGTTACTGTTCAGACGCAAGCTTGACACCACGCTGTCAAGCTATGCGCCATAGTATTAATTATTGAGTGATTACAGCCCATTTAAAATGCCTCGTAGAGGCATTTTAAATGGGCTGTAATTGTTGCTGGTAACACCGTTAGATGTGAACAGTGACTTATCTAGTTCTTATCAGCCGCCAGTATCTGATCGATCGTCTTCATCAGCTGCTTATATGACTCGTCATTATCAATACCGCCCATGATCGGCTCTCCGATAATATTTCCGTTACGGTCAAGCACGATTGTAGTCGGGAAGGCCATAATGCTTGTTGCATATTTTCCGGCTTCACTGTTGGAATCAAGGGAAAGATTCGTATATTTTGCACCCTGCTTCTCTAAAATACTCTTAGCTTCAGCAATTCCATCCTCATTTCCGTCAAGAGAATCTGTATTGATACCAATTACCTGTCCGCCTTTTTCCTTCAGCTCCTCATTTAATTTATTCAGTTCCGGAAGCTCCTGTACACATGGAGAACATCCATTAAACCAAAAATTCAAAACCGTGACCGCATTCTTTGAAATGATGCTGCTGTCCACGTCATTTCCATCCAGATCCTTTGCATGAAACTCTGGAAATACGCTTGCTCCCTCTTTGCCGGAATCCTTATTTGATGCATTCGCACTCTGCTTCTCAAGAAGTGGCTGAAGCTCATCCTCAAGCTTTTTGATTTCTTCAACATCTTCCTTCAAAGACTTGAGTTCATCATCGGTAAACTTATCCTTAATTTTGTCTAAAGAGTTTGCCAGAAAATCTCCGTAATTCGTAGCTGTCGCATCCTTGACAGTTGATTTGTCAATGCTGTTAAATACCTTCTCCCATAAAGCCTTATGGTTTTCAAGAATACTGTTCTCTTTCTGTGTCAATTCATTAATCTTTGCATCCAGATCTTCTGCTTCCTGCGTTGACATCTGCGACTCTGTTGCTGTATTTTCCTTGTTAGCAGAATTTCCGCACGCACTTACTCCGAGTACCATCGCTGCAATAAGCAGCATTACCGTTAATTTCTTCATTTTATTCTCCTTTATTCATTGTTTGATTTCATTTGCTTTCCTGAACGTTTTTACTCATGGGAAGCTTTCTTGTCGTTCGGTTTCGAATTTCCAAATCCATATTGATAGTGAATTGCTTCCGTCGGGCATTCCTTTATACACATGCCACAGCGGATACATTCCGTATGGTTCGGATGCTTTGTGACATCCACGTCCATCTTGCAGGCTCTCTCACATTTGCCGCAGGATACACATTTATCCTCATCCACCTTCATCTGCAGAAAAGATACCTTATTGCAAAGCGCATAGATTGCGCCCAGCGGACATATCCATTTACAGAATGGGCGGTAAAACATAAGGCTTAGGATTGCAAAAGTAATAAGTATACCGAATTTCCATGTAAACAGTTTGCCAAGGGCCGCTCTGATACTTGCATTGGCAATCGAAAGCGGAATCGCTCCCTCCAGCACTCCCTGCGGGCAAAGATATTTACAGAAAAACGGATTTCCCATTCCCAGTGAATTTGTCACCAGAAGGGGTAGTAAAATAACAAAAATCAACAACACGCCATATTTTATATAACGAAGCGGCTTAAGCTTTTTCGTTGAAAATTTTTTAAACGGTATCTTATGCAGCAGCTCCTGAAACCATCCGAACGGACATAAAAATCCGCACACAAATCGTCCGAGCAAAACGCCGATCAATATAAAAAATCCCGTTATGTAATAAGAAAATTTAAACTTCGAAGAACCGATTACAGCCTGAAAAGCACCGATCGGACACGCCCCTGATGCAGCCGGACAGGAATAACAATTCAGTCCCGGTACACAGACGGTCTTTGCATCCCCTCTGTAAATCTCTCCTTTAAAGAAGTTCGGCAGATGGATATTGGTAAGAATCGTTGCCACGGCCTGAATCCATCCCCGAAAGTGCGCCAGAAACTGTGATATTTTATGTTTTTTCTTATCCAATTCCAACACACTCCAGACATAATTTGATTGCCTTTGAGAGTACCGTGGCTGCCTCCCCGCGCATCGCACCGTATCCGATCATCAGGATCGCTGCTGCCAGAAGCGTGATCTGCGCTGCTGCTCTGTTTATCTGTTTCATATCCTTTCCCTTCCTAAGTTTTAACATTTTGTCGTTGTTTACGATGATAATAGATTAGCAAAGGAATATGAACACCCTGTGTTTGAAAAAGGAAGATATCTTTAAGATTTGCGCTCTAATTCTTAAGAAATTATTGAGAACTTCTCAAGCAGTCCCACCTTATTACAAAGCAGTTTTCGTATTTTCCATGATTAACGGGGTCAGACCCCAATGTGCTGTAATATTACTTGTCCCAAGTCCAACTCTACCGCACATATCACTGGCATCTTTATCTACTGCAAGATCTAATTTCTCCAATAATGCCATACGCCTTTTATCCAACATGGTCTCGCTTTTTATTTGACTCAACGGAAGATTTGTCGCTATGATCAAAGGTCGTCCCGAACGGATTCTGCGGTCTATGACACTGAAAATAATTCCTAATGCATATTCTGAATTTCGTTCCACTCCAAGATCATCAATAATCAAAAGCTGATAGGAAGCCAATGCATTGATATATTCCGTTTTATCCACCAGTGGAAATATATCGTCGATAATGGTATTAAAATTTGTCATCTTTCAATTGTTTCAATCGTTTATCTATATCATCTGCATATCCTATTTTCACATAATCCGGAAAAGAAGGATTTGTGAGAATGTATATTACGCCTTTTTTGTCATTCATATCCGCTTTCTCCATTTATAACTTAATTCTTTGTTTGCCTTTTCCCAAAAGTCATTTTACCTATTATATAGTCTGGAAATTAGCTCGTTTAATATTCAATCCTAAAATAATCCAAATACGCCTTATACTTATCTTGTGCTGTCAGACAGGTATCGGTCAGATAACCTTTTTCGTTGTTCCATTCCTTCAATCCACGATAATAGAACAGCTTCAAATTATCCTCAATAATGAACGGAACAATATTGTATTTCAGACACTCCTTAAACATAATCAATCTGCCCACGCGTCCATTACCATCCTGGAACGGATGAATTCGCTCAAACTTCACATGGAAGTCAAGAATATCCGCAAAGGCCTTTTCTTTTTTGACGTTGTATTCCGTTAACAATGCCTTCATTTTATCGGCAACTTCTTCCGGAAGGGCGGTATCCATGCCGCCGACTTCATTCGGAAGTTTCTTATAATCGCCAACAGCAAACCAATCTTTTCTGGAATCACTGGTGCCATTCTTCAAAACCAAGTGAATTTCTTTGATGAACTTCTCCGTCAAAGTCGCTTTTGCATGATCAATAATCATGTCAATGCAACGGAAGTGATTTGCCGTTTCGATCACATCATCCACATTCAGTACTTCTTTTTCTACGCCAATAGTATTGGTTTCAAAGATATATCTGGTTTGATCGTGTGTCAAGCGGCTGCCTTCCATATGGTTAGAGTTATAGGTCAAGTCAATCTGTGTCTTATGATAAATCCCACCAGTATATTTACTGGTCTTCTGCTCTTTTAGAATATCTAGCAGCGTAATCGGTTCTTCTTTTTTCTTATTGGTGCGCTCCGGTTTCTCTGCGTTTTCTGGAATGTTCCATGTCTTACCAGTAAGAAACGCGCCGTTCACACGCCCCTTTGCACAGTAATTTCTAACACTGCGTTCTGACATATTCCATTTTTTTGCTATATCAGCAACTAAAAGGTATTTCATCTGCCATCCCCCATCCATTATAAATTAAATCCAAAACATACTAATCTACTGACTAGTATATCACACTATCGGCAAAAACACTATCGTTTTTTACCTATTTATCACGCTTTTTAGCCGATATAACAACTGTTTCCTAGTCGAATAGCTTTATTAAAACGGATGCTATAAATAGCTAATATTCTTTCAAATGATGAGTTTATACCTTATATCGTCTAATAAGTTTTACTTTCATTTTCGCACATGATCATGAGGCTTTTTCGTTCTAATTGTGCGATTATACGTAAAAAGATGACTGTTCTTAATCAAAATAAAAATGGCGAAGTGCTTATCGTAACACTCCGCCAAAAGTCCCACCAGGTTGCGCATGAAAAATCAGAGGCATTCCGTAATTACTTTTACAGTTTCTACCATATACCCCTGATGTCTAAATTCTTTCCTTAATACCAATTCTTTCCCTGCCGGAATGTACTACAATCTTTGCTTAAAATTAAATTTTTACAATAACCAACAACGTCCTTCATCCGATAAAGCTATTCGCGTGAAAACCTCCTGCACGCTTTCGAATACAAGAAAAATAAAATACAAACAAAATAGTCTGTCCTACTTTTTTTATCCAAAATGAAATCAGAAAAATGACTGAAAAACCAATTATTTTTTCCAAAAGTATCTGTATATGATAACTATATATTTCCTTATCGCATTCTTTTATAAACCCATTAAATAACAAACTGTCTGCCAATTTTTCTGCCCAATGCTGCGTCATAACTTTCCTCTTTTCGACAAATATCTTTAATCAAGTGTAAAGAGTTTACATACAAATAGAAATAGTTAAAGCAGAATTGGTCATTTTAATGCAGAAATGGTATAAAAAAACAGACGCATTACTGCATCTGTCAATTTTCCGATATTACTATAATAAACTGAAATATCATTTGATCATATCGTATTACACATGTTCCTCCATATTTTTCAACTGTATCCTTGATATTCTGAATTCCAATTCCATGTAACTCTGTGTTTTCCTCTTTACTTGTAATGAACTTTCCACATTCCTCTTTCGGTTCTTTATCTATAGTATTTATAACTGCTATTATTATTTGTTTTGCTCTTTCATAATTTTTACTTTTATTACAGGTCTTTCACTTTTTTCACATGCTTCTATAGCATTATTTAACAAATTTGAAAGAATCAAAACAATGTCTTCATCTTTTATCTTCAATGTAGAAAGATCATTTACTTTTACAACAAATACAATTTTCTTTTCCCTTGCTTCGCGATATTTTGTATTTAAAATTGAATTTACAATTACGTGATTTGTATCAATCTTATCTATTTTTCCTGCAGTATCAGAATTACTTTCATCTATGAATCTTTCCAATTCTTGATACTTTTTATTTTTCAGCAAATCAGAGATTACCTGCATATGATTTTGGTATTCATGTTCTCTTTTTCTTTGTTTATCGTAATTTTCAGAAATACTTCTGTACATTTCCGTTTCATTTTTGACACGTTCTAAAAATATCTTATTCTCTCTAAGTTCCATTTCTCTCTTTAAAATAGAATTAATGAGATAAAATACCACAATATTCATTCCTATCAGGCCTATAGAAATGCATATCAAAATACTTTTTTGTCTTTCATTTAAAGGAATCTCAAATCCCACCAAAAGTGAGATCAATACTACAATTGTAAATATCGGGAATATTGCAAATCTTAGCCACTCTGCCTCCGTGAGCATATCCGAAGATGTATGAATGACATAACGATGCAAAATCATAAGAAAAACTAAAAGAAATGTCTGGCTTAATACACCAAGTAAAACATTTACCATTGACTCATGTAAACTATCCATTGTAATATTCGAAAAACACTTTGACGCTACAATAATTGTCACGTAATCAATAATCAATCCACTCGCCTGATACAAAAGCATACATGCAACCGTTCTCCATATAGTCTGATTGAAATATAACCACATACACAAAATATTCAATGTCAAAACTACAATTTCTTTACATATAAGTTTTCCATCCAGAATAACAGAAAACCCATACCGTCCTGCTATCTGGCATAATATAATGTTTCTCCCTGTTTTTACTCCAATATTTTCTATATATTTTCATAATACTCTCTCCCATTTTATATAACAACAAAATTTTCCGAAATTGACAATTCGCGTTTTTTATGTTTATTATTTTTAACTAATATTTAGCAAATAAAAAGGCAGCCCCCCACATTTCAACATCATATTGGATTTCTTTTTATATCTCATCTATGATTTATTTTATAGCATTTTTCCTACTTATTTTTCCCCGCACTCTCATGGAAACAACTGTCGTCAATGGTACCATAGAGATTACCACCTCTCCGTCCGGCTTTCTCGTAATAAGCGTTGCACCACGCTGCACAAACTGCTTTGCAATCCCGGAATACCCCAGATAATCGATAGACATTCCGTACGTCATCCGAATTCCCTGATAAGTCAAAGACAGCGTATTCAGATGATCATGCCCGCAGAACATCCATTTCAGCCAACCATTCTGCACCGCCGCTTCAAAGAAATGCGGCTGCCGATTGGATATTCCGAAATACTCATCTTTCTCTCCGATGCTTCCATGCTCATAAACGACACTGTGGTCTCCCAGCTTCATCTTCTCATAAGCTTCTTTGAACTCCGCCGGCGGCATATGAAAAAAGGCCATTGCAGGCACTTTTCTCTCATTCAGTTTCTCCATGCACCACACTGTCTGATCCTCATGAATGCAATCAAAGCCGCCGTAAAACCAGCCTTCTCCATACATATTAGAATCCAGCAGGACCAGTGGCAGGAGAAGTTTCCCCTCTCGATCTACCAGATCCAGCACAAAATTCCCCACGCCAGAAATAGGAGCCTCGCTTCGCTCATATCTGCCTTTGGTAAAGATCGCGTTTTTGCCCGTGGCAAAAATGTCCGAAAGCTGCTCCTTATTGCAGGTAGACCCCATCTCACAATCATGATTCCCAAATACAAGTGTATACGGGATCTGAAAACTATCCAGAAACTCCAACAGCTTCTGCGCCTGCTTTCTGTTATTCATCGTTCCGCTTTTCGGGAAAAACGGAAACACCGAATCTCCCGTCAGCACCAATAGATCCGGCTTTGTCCTCCGGATCAGCTCCGTCACTGCTGCGAGCGCCAGCCGATCCTTCTTCCCGGAAAAGATGCCAAATCCCAGATGCAGATCCGTCAGTTGTAAAATCTTGTAATCTCTGTCACTCGGAATACGAAGGGTAAATGTTTCTTCGTCCCGAATCTGAAACTCATCCGAAGTATACATAAGCTGCTCCTATTCTATGCATTTAACTAAGTGGAATCAATGCGCCGATTGCAGAAAGAACCGTAGAAATCACCATCAACACCTGAAAAGGCACTGTGCCGATCACACCGCAGATAGGACTGCTGCCCGCCTTTTTCCTCGACTTACCATATGTAAACACAAGCATAATACTTACAAGAACGACAACACCGCTCATAATTCTGGTTAAAACGATAAAACTGTTCGCACCGAATATTGCAAATAAAATGCATGGAACCGCCGCAAAAGGCATACCGAACCAGTTCACAAAAATTTGTGCTCCGCCGTTGTTATAGGACAATTCGGCAATAATCAAATGTAAAATTACATTTACGCAATACGCGATAAGCACCATCCATACCACGTCTAACATGCTGTTCTTCGTGGCAAGATACGGCACGGCGATAATGCCGGTACCGATACTGTTTCCCACAATCATGCTGATGGCTTCGAAGGTGGTAAAATGGGCTTCTGTTTTAATATGGTTTGTGGTTGACATAAGGTACCTCCTGCAGTGTTAACAAAAATTATTTGCACACTTTTCTTTTTGTGTTTAAATTACTGTGCCACTTTGCATAATATTTTATTTTCCTTTAACCATTCGCAACAACACCAGAAACAATAACGTCAATGCATACAACAACGGATTGCAGATCATAAGCGCCGCCACAATTGAAATCATTGTCAGAATCGCAAATGTAACTGTCACGATCAGATGTACCAGCCTCTCATGTTGAAAAAAAACAATCTGTGTCAGGTGTTCCTGCAGAATTGCGTTCCATTGTTCCGGAGAGATATTGTCCGCATTGGCTAAGAGTGAATCTATTTTCTGGCGGTAGGTTATTATTCTTTTCTTCATTTTTACATTCTCTTTCTTATAGTACCTTTATTATACCAATATACCTTTGGAATCACAACGACATATTTAACTGAAGGTAATTGTCCATCAAGATATCTTGTTATTGTAAGTTCCCCAGAAAAAACAAAGGGCAGTGTCTGAACAACATCGCCCTTTGTTTTTTATAATTATACTTCCGAAAGGAATCTGTCAACTGGTTTATGCAGCAGCGTCCACTTCGTCATCCATATATCCGTCATCGGCATTTTCCGAATCATCATCCGAATCATCATCCAAATCATCGTTCCAGTCATCCTCTGTGCTGTCTGTGATAACAACCTTGCATTTCCACACCATACCATGTACTTTTGCTTTGACTGTAACCGTACCGCTGCTATACGGTATCAGTATGCCATCCTCTACCTCGCATATATCGTCATCAGAAGATGTCCATTCCACGTCATGACTGCATCCCTTCAGATCCAGAGAAACCGTATCTTCCACGTCCATCTCCACTGCTGTCTTATTCAGTTCCGGCGTTTCTACTGTCACCTGACAGGATTTCTTCTGCGTTCCCTTCTTTACCGTAATGGTTGCTTTGCCTTTTCCTTTTGCGACCACTTTTCCGGCGGAGACACCAGCCACTGCTGTATTACTGCTGCCCCAGGAAACGATTCCTGCACCACCCTTTACCGTAAGTTTCCTGCTCTGTCCTTTTACAAGCACAATCTTTGTACTGCTGATCGACAGCGGACTTATCTTCGGTCTGGTGTTCTTTTTCTTCGTTGTCTTCTTCGTGGTTGTCGTGGAAGATTTCCGCGTCTGCGAATATCCGCCCGATGAGCCAAAACACTTCTTGCACGGTGTCAGACCGCGTGCCAATGCATTGGAAAGTGTCGTCTGATAAAAATTTCCCCGCCCGCATTTGTGGGTATGGTATTTACTGCCGGTTGGCGTCACATAGACCATTGTCTGTGCCTGTGCCGTTACCATGCCGGCACTGTCACCGACTGGCAAAATCATCATAAAAAATACAAGTGTAAAACTTAGAATTGTTTTTTTGATTGTTTTCATCAATTGCCTCCTTATCTTTTCCTCCGCTTTAAACATGTCTTATATTTTTATCATACGCCTTCTCATTTTCCAGCACAATACTATTTTATCAAATTGACAATTCGCGTTTTGTCAAAAAACATCTTCACGTCCTGCCGCTATCGCCAGAATAAAGCCACTTGTGAATACTCCTTTTGTGGTTTTCTTCGCAGTTAATACATTAAGGGACGCAAGTGGTTTTTTCAATATGTTGTTATTAATTTATGGTGCTGGGCTTCCACCATTATGCCAGAAGCCTCTATTTTATTTCTATTTTTTCCTGATATCCGGTCAGCCGGTCCAGGCGCATTTTTTCTGCCACCGGAAATAACTCTGTATCCGTGATGCGTTCCAGACTTTTTATCCGTTTCTCGGAAATTGTTTCATTCGACTTGCTTTTTTCATAATCCTCAACTGTCATGTGCCAGTAATGAAATTCTCCTGCATAATACTCAGAAATTTTCTGCGCAATCAAAAGCCCCTCCGGATCCAGATCTCCCGCATAATATACCACCGTTCCCGATGCCGCCAGAAGATCTAACGTAACAAGCCCTGCCAATCGCGGCTGCCCGTTCATACACATACAGGAAACCTGCTTTGTGTGCCCTGCGCAAAGGCCTGCAAATACGGACGGATTTTCCACGATATACATTTCATTATCTTTGCAAAATATGCTGTTCCACTTTGAAAGGACTGCAAGCGGAACCTGTACCATATCATCCTCCTGCCAGAACCCTTCCATCCCCGTATGCAAATCACCATCCTTTTTCTGAGCCTTTACATGCGATAACATCACATAATTTGATATATCATCAATAAGGATTCCCTCTGCCAGAAAACATCTTTGCCGGAAAAATGCTGGAAAAATTTCTGATTTCTGTGGGAATACCCTTCTCTGCCGCAATTCCATCGGGATCACCTGATACAAAAAAGTTCCCCAGGAACCTTTTTGATCAAATGCATGTGGATTTCCAGTGATTTCCGTTGCAAAAACAGCAAGATACTTTGTCTCGTTTTTTCTGAATGGAAAACAATTATAGATTTCTGCACCAAGCATCAATGACTGCTCCCACTCATTTAAATTTTTTATATGACCTGCCTTTATCACATCCAGCAGTTCTGACAAGACTTTTTCCACAGGTGTTCCCTGATATTTTTCCTTCCAGTGTTGTAAAAAACGGTCTTTTTTCTGTTCTTCCAACTGTCGTTCTTCTTTTTTACCTACCAGTTTTTCCCGAAAATATAACTCCAGCAAATGCTCTGGTGTCATATTAGAAAACCTGCTGCTTAACAATGCCTGGGAAAAACGCTCCGCTGATACCGTCACACTCTTTTTCCCATGGTAACTCTTTGCAAAAAATCCCTCAAGTCCTTCGACTTCCTCCGCTGTAATTTTTTGTAGCACAACTTTTCCCGAAAAAGATCCATAAGACCGGTACTTTTCCCAAAATCCACGAAAAACTCTGTCCCACACAGGGTTAGATTTAAAATATGCAATACAACTATGCTCCTGCTGTCTGTTCAATCTCTGCCCTCCGTTGTTCTACAGCCTCTTCACTTTCCATAAGTTCTCTGGAATGCCCATTCCACACATAAGGCATCACTGTCACAAATTTTGCATTTTCCGGTCGTATTAACTGGTAGATGGCAAGCGCGTCCAATGTATCACAATTTCCCCAAAGCACCTGTGAATTGATAATAAAATCAAAGGAAAACTCTGTCATGAGACGGAACATGTCACGGATGTTACGGTTATCAACTCCAGCAAATGCCTCATCCAGCGAAACCAGACGCGGTGCATCTGCACGTCCTCCCTGATATTTTGCAACAACTGCGGAAAACAGCGGTACATACATAGACATCGCTTTTTCTCCGCCACTGAAGGTTCCAAATACACTGTTGGTAAGCTCCTTAACACGCTCTCCCTTTTTCTGGGAAAACAGTTGAAATTCAAACCACTTACGATAATCCAACGTCTCTTTCATAACCTGGTAAAACGAAATCATACCGCCACTGTCCGAGGCTCTCCTTCTTGCTTCTTCGACTTTTGAGCGAAAATGTGTGGACAGGCGTGCTGCCTCTTCTTCACTCATTAACCGGTAATCCTTCTTTAACAGTTCTACCAGTTCTTTTGTATCCAGCTGGTTTTCACTCTCTGCCGTCTTGCTGCGCCAGCGAAGGCTCAGCTTTAAGCCACTCGATGTATTCATGCTGCCCATCAGTGCATTCATCTTTTCTACCCATGCATTGGAAGCATTAATTTTGCCGCGGATTTTACGACTGACCGTATTGGCCAGAATATCTTCAAACAACTCACGATCCCCCGCTTTAATCAGATCCTGTAACTGTGCGATATCTTCTTCCAAATGTGCCAAAAGCCGTGAAAACGGAAGCTTTATTCCCTGATAACGCGCTGTGAAATCCTGACGGACAGCCTCGGCTTCTCCCAATGGCCGGTTTTCATCCAGTTCTTTAAATAATTCCCCCTGCATCACCTGATACTCATTTAAAAAGCCCCGGTTTTCGAAATAAATCTGATTCAGACTCGTAATTTACATTTTGCTTTCCAAGCGATTTCGTATCAGCCTCCAGATATTCGCAAATACTGTTTACGTCCGTCTGCATTTCTTCTGGAAACCTGACATAAGCAAGGGCAAATTCTGCCTCGTAACATTTCCCCCTCCAGATACGCTTTTGTTCCAGAATCTGTTTCTGGCTTTCGCCTGCTTCTTCCTGCTTACGCAATGTATCCAGATGCTCCTTTATTCCGGCGCGTTTCTGCAGGCATTGGTTCAGATGCTCTGGATATTCCTTCAGCCATGTAATACAGGCATCCAGCCGATCGGAAACAAATAATCAGTTTAAAAATCAAACGGATTAAAGGCTATCCCCTATTGGCGTAGAGGATAGCCTTTCCGTTTATTTGCGGTTATGTTTATTGTCTATGTATGTCAAGGCTGCAAATACTATAATGGTCTCATAAATTAAGACACTTTTTCGGACAGATTTTAATGAATCTGATATAGCTTTGAATTTATATCAGGTACAAAGACAAAGGAAGCAAAAGAAAGTTCCAAAGAATGTGATACAAAATCAGAGCTAAAGAAAAAGTAAATAAAAGAAACAACATCAGAAAGCTATAAAAAATAAGGGGAGTGTAAGTTACATTCTCCTTATTTTTTTACAAAGGAGTAAAGATTATGTGTGAACATTTTGACAAAGATTATGATGATGACTATGAAGAAGACGAAAATTTAGATGATGACTGTGAGATGGAAAAAAGAAAGTTATATGATGAAGAAGATGATGACATCATATTTTTCTTTTCACCAGAATACGGCTATGCAGAAGACGAGGAGGATTGTGATGAGGATAATAACTTATAGCACGAAAATAAACAGAGAGAATAACCTTACAGAACTTGTAAAAGAAAAAGCGTATAATTATAAAACAGAAAATAAGCACTTAGACTGTGCAGAAAAAATCGCAAGTATGATTTGTGATTTGTTTGAACTTCACACGGCCGCAGAGGAATATGTCTATCTTTTATCATTAGATACAAAATGCAGGATTCTTGGCATATTTGAAGTGGGGCATGGAACAGTTAATGCCTGTCTTTTACATACAAGGAAGATTATGATTAGAAATCTTCTTTGTGGAGCAGGAACATTTATTGTAGTTCATAACCACCCATCAGGAGAAGTATCTGTTTCAAAAGAAGACATAAGCACTACAAAGCGATTATTTGAAGCTGGAAGGCTTATAGGAATAGAACTTCTTGACCACATCATTATTGGAAGAAAATGGTGACAGTTACGGATATGCCTATTACAGCATGAAGGAGCAGGGGCTTTTAACAACTGTATAAAAGTGATAAACAGGGAACTTACTGTTAAAGTAAAAAATAAGAGACTTGATTTCTCAAGCCTCTTATTGTATAATCATCTCAGAAAGGTTATCGGATGCGTTATCCGATTGCCCTCAGTAATTTAAATGTATTTAAGAAATAGCATCCAACTTTCTCAGGGCGGGATGCTATTTCTTTTTGTTATGATTATCTATGTAAGATAGTGCCGCAAAAATTACCAGCAACAAAGTTAAAACCTCCATTGTGTTCATGGGCATCACCCTCTTTCGTAAAACTAGAGGGCATCAAAAGAACGCATCCGCTTCTTTCTATGAAGTTATACAAAAAATATTCTAGCATAAATCTGTAGAGGTGTCTATTTGAAACTGACAAAATCCCTGTTACATTTTATTAGAAAAAGAAATACTTTGCATATATGAAGGAAAGAGAATATTTTTCTTTGGATTATATTTGTAATTAAGAGTAGGTGGTTAGCTTACTCGATTCACATATTTCGTGGAAAATTTCCACCATATACGAGCAATTTGGTAAATAGTCAAGAAGTATTTTGGTAAGCGCATAGTTTTAGGGCGTACCCTATAAATGAAATCTGACACCCCACGCTAGGATGCCAGACATGCGAGTATTTCACTACATTTTATTTACAAGTTTCCTGAGCCAATTTACTCCACGGGGCAAATTGTTCCAATTCCTCGTCTGACATTTCAGCACCAGGACGATGCTCCAGAAGGAAGCTCAGATATTTAAGTGGGTCAAGTTCATTGGCTTTTGCCGTTTCTATCATAGAATAGATTTTCATACTGGCATCTGCCCCGGCTGGTGTATCACAGAAAAGCCAGTTCTTACGGCCAACTACCAATGGTCGAATGCTGTTCTCACTGAGATTATTACTCAGGCTGCATGCACCATCTTTCAGATAGTTCATCATAAACGGACGGCAACCATTGGAATAGTTGATTGCCTTGATCAGCCTGTCTCCGGATTCCGGATGCAGCTGGTCAAGCCATGACAAAAAAGCCTCTATGACAGGTTTTTGATCCTTCAGGCGGCGATGATAAATCTGTTTGGGCGATAATCCTTTTTCTCGATAAGATCGTTCATACTCAAACAGCTTATTACAGTATAGGAATCCCTGATCTTCCGTTTCCTTGCACTGTGGACACTCATAGGTAGTCGCATAATAATCAATACGCTCCAGCTTTGGCTCTGTATAACGCAGTTCTGTCCGGATGGGTTCGTGCCCGATAGGAATCATCATTGTTCCACAAACATCACACGTTTTCTGTTCTTCCGTAAGAGTATCTACATAAACATTCTCTGTCGGAAGATCAGCAAAGACCTCATCATAAGCAGCTTTCGATTTACGGGCCTTCTTGTGTGCTTTTACCTCAATGTATTCCACCTCAAGGGGCACCGGTTCCGGTTCATCCTCCGTCTGCAGGTGGAACAGATCCAACTGTCCCGGGAGCTGTTCATGCCGGATCTCACTGGTGGAGCCAAAAAGTCTGGTCTTCAGGTAGTCCAACTGTGCCTGAAGGTTAGCGATCAGTTGATCCTTTTCGCTGTCTTTGGCATCACGTTCCTGCAGCATTTTCTGCGGGGGACGGATAAGCTCGTTCTGAGTGCTGATTGTATTATTCAGTTGTGAAATCGTATCCTTAAGCTCTAAGAGCTGGATATCTCTTACTCCTGAAGGCATTGTTTTTTCGCTCCTTTTCTATGGTTCAATTATACCATGAAACAAGCAAAAAATCCAAAAAAATCAAGCATTTCCAATACTTTTTATCGCCTTTGGCTGCTCAATTTCAAGACCTGACATAAGCCAGTCAAACTGCCTCCATGTAATGGGTTTTACCTCATTACGGTTGCGCGGCCAACGGTATTTTCCTACGTTGGCATCAAGTCGCTTATATAAAAGTACAAATCCTTCACGTTCATGAAGAAGCACTTTTATTCGATCACTACGTCTGCCACAGAAGAGATAGATTGCATTTGGCCTGGAAGGGTTCATATTCAGCTGGTCTTTTACGACAGCGCATAATCCATCAATGGACTTGCGCATATCTGTATAACCACAGATCACATAAATCCCGTCTGCGACAGTGATGTCTCCTAACATGTCCCTGTCACAGCTTTAAGGATCTGTGACAGCAGCTTCGGGTCAACATCATTTGAAATTTTTATTGAAACAGTCCCAAGCATGACCTCGATGGCGGGGCAGGGTTCTTCCAGCGGAAGCATTGTGCTTTCGACAGTTGGAATGCCCGGGTTTTGATGATCAGGTATCACCTCAAGTTTTACAACATCCGGTTTAAGGGCTGGCTTATAACCGCCGCGTCCTGTGGCAGGGGGGATATCATAACAAGCTTTTTTTCTCAGTCTTTTAACCCAGTTGTAAAAGGTGCCGGGATTGATGTTATGTTCTGTACACCATTGGTAGTCACTAAGACCGCTGCTGCGGCATTCCATGATAAGTTGATATTGTTCGTCTGCTGTGCGTCTTTGCGTTTTCATACAGGAAACCTCCATAGTTATAGTAAAACGCTCGCATTTATAGTATCTAGCGCCGATACTGTAGTAAAATGCTGGCATCTATCATCTATAATTATGGCAAATTTTGTGATGATTTTAAATCCACCCTGAAACTAGGCGCTTACAAAAATATAGTAAAAATCTTCTTAAACCCTTAAGAAGTTTTGCTGAGGGATTAAAAAGAGATATAGATGCAGTTGAAAATGCTGTAGCATATGATTACAGTAATGGATTTGTGGAAGGAACTAATAGCAGATTAAAAATGATAAAACGTACAATGTATGGAAGATGTGGCAGGCAGTTGCTTGAAGCAAAGTTGAGGTACATGGGATATAACAATAATAACGGATAATTGCGGAAGAGCCTATCGCACAAGAATATTCACTAAATTCAAAATTCCTTGTCCGCTTTGCCTTTTGCCAATACCATCTGCTGTCCAATAGGCATCCCCTGAAAAAAATCCTGATATGTACTCCTTATTTGAACAATATTTTAAGCTAAAATTTTTGTTTGTCATCTGCAAATATTTGCGGATCATTCTCGCAGAGGTCTGCCCCAAAAACAATGATTCTTCAAAGCAAATATCATATTGCACCTGCACTTTAGAATCAATAAATAAATCTATACTTCCTCTATTTTCGTCTCCTTCATAATTCCAACTGGAAATTTCATGTATTGTTGAAATATATGGTAATCCTGAATCAGAGAAATAACTGTCTATCGCCTTATATTTTTCGTCATTTTCTTGCTCTTCTAGTACAAAATAGCCAGTACATATTTCCATTTTTCTTTGTTGTGGATCTAATGGCAAAATATATTTAATTCCTCTCAACCTCGCTAAATAAAAAAATAACGGAAATTTAAAATAAAACTCTTGTACCTTGTTCACTTTATATATTTCATAAATATCCGTTTTTTTGCAAATAGAAAATAAATCTCTTTTTCAAATACAAGAACCGGAAAATAAAACATTTCCTTATCATTTGATAAATCATTTATTTCTTCTGCACACGCCTCAATATTTTTCAACCTATAAATATCTATAAGTTTGGAAAATTCTTCCTCCTACTTTTTCTTTTCCCCTTTTGATATGACATCATAGTTATCTTCGGCTCCTGCAAGAATTCCATAATTTGTATTATCGAGAGCTTGCCGTATCGAAACTAATCCATAATAAAAAATTTCAGAACTCCTACTTTGATATTCATCTAATAACTGTGTATAATATGGCGAATGTGATATCTTCAAAGGGGTTCGGGAATGCTTCCTAATTGCTTTAAAAATTTTGTCATACATAAATTTATCTCTCCTGTTATCTAAAAATACCGTTAATTGTTTATCTACATGCTTCCTTTGATACTACATCATTGTATCTAATGAATACTTTTTGCCTAAAAGAAACGGAATTTCATCATATTTTACAGGTTTATAGTTTGTCCCCTTGGTAAATTCTGATACAATTCCGAAATTGCCCCTTTCCCCTATATATTCTCTACTGATTTTTTTCAAATTTGAATTGGTAAAAAACTCATCTCTTATTTTTGCAGAGTAAAAATAATTTTCGCCTAATGCTAACATGTAATAATTGACATATTTCAAATTTTCTTCATCTGAAGCATCTTCAAACTGTTTCTTTAAAATATCATATGAACTATCTTCATGATAATAAAATAACAACACAGTTGTTTTTCCTTGAAATGGAAAAATGCAAAAATGAACAACTTGTACTTTATCAGAATCATCTAAATTCGGATCATTAATCATATTTCCATTCCTGTCTTTATAGATTGTAAAACATTCCTGCGCAGCGATTGGAACTTCATAATCTAAAACAGTTCTATATATAATATTAAATTCTCCATCTTCTTCTTTTTCCTTTATTCTTTTAAATTTTTGTAAATACCATTCATAATCTTTATACTCTAGCTCAAACGTTCTAATGGCTGCCTCTCTGTCAACAATTATTTGCAATTTTGAGATGATAGGATCATATTTAAATATAGCCTTTTCAAATGCCTTTGCCTGCATTTTTTGCAACAAATTCTTTATTGCAATCTCCACCAACATTTTATCATTAGGTGGCTCATGTATAGCCTCTGGTTTTTCATAATCCACGAAAAAACTGTTATCACAACTGTTACATATATAAAAAAATGTTCCTGTCTTATTAATTCCACTCTTTTGTTCAAAGAACTCAAGATTATCTACTTTATTTTTATTGTATAAGTATCCATCTTTGCTAATAGTCTCCAGGATCATTCTTGGAACACTATGTGAATTACATGTTTTTCCAAGTGGTCGTCCACATAGTGGACATTTGACAGGTTTAATCCTCTTTTTGGCATCTTTAATTCGTTTATTAACTGATTTTTTATGATTTATCATCCAATTTATATCCATTCCCCACTTCCCCTTTTATGGCATCTCATATTATGCAAACCACTTTTAAATGTGTTAATCACCCACCCCCAATCACGCTGAGGAATAGTAAAATGCCAATCGCGCTAAGTATAATCAAAAAATATCCAACCCCAGTACAATATTAGAGAATTTATTCGGTACACTTTGTGGTATACACCGAGTTCTTAAAACTAGGAGAAAAAGGACAATGATCAACACCACTGTTGCAATTTTAACGACTTGGCTTAACCCATTTTTCTTTTTCATTTTTCTCATTCTTTCCATAAAGTTTAAATTTATTGATTTATTTGTTAAAAAATACACTATTGGTTTGCAAAGTTCCTAATTTCTATTAATTTTGCCTCAATCTCACTTATCTCTTTTTGAAGGGAAGCTTTAGTTATGTCAATTGCCGGTTGAAATATATTCATATTCCCTTCAAAATGGTTAAACTCATTAAGAAGTGTTTTCCTACTTGTAAAAAATACACGGAACTCTCTCATTTTCTTATATTTTGGATCTGCAGTATTTTGGCACCTAAATGCTTGCTGAATTATTTGATTTAGCATTGTCATATTGTTTGGATGAAGATTAAAAATATCAACCAATTCTTTCTCTACTTTCATACGAAGATGATAGTATACAAGTGTCTGCTCTAACGTATCTGCAAGTAACGGGAAGCATGTTTTATCCAATATATCTAAATTCCTACTATCGATTCCTAGGATATCTGTAACGCCAATAATTTCTTGTCCATCAAAAACATCCCCAAAAAGTTTATTATAAATTGGAACTACATCTAAACTACCGGTACCATACCCATGCATAATACCAGATAACAATCCATAATAATCCTCTGGATCCAAGCATATATGGGCATATCCACGTATAAACGGAATCATCGCCATAAGAAACTGCCTTTTATTATGAATGGCATTCTTTAATTCATCATTCTTATTTTGAAAAAGGGAAATCAAATGATGAAGATTAATTAACAATTCCTTTTCTCGTCCAGAAACAGAAATAAATCCATTTTCGCCCTCATACACATTATTCAAAATATAAAGATTAAAACAATTATTTAGTTGAACATCTAATAATCGGATTAAGTCCGTGTTGTGTGTAAGAATAATCTGTTTCTTATTTTCCAAAAACTTAATAATACAAAATGCTATTTTGTTTTTGTATACAGAATCAAAACTTGAAATTGGATCATCCATGACAATATATTCTTTATCTGAGTGTCTTGCTAGAAGCAACTCAAATGCCAGCGAAATAAAGTTTTGTTCCCCTGTACTAAGTTCCATTTCGTTACGTTCCGTACCAAGTAAATCCTTATTTCCTAGTTTCAATTTATAATTTCTGTCATTTTCTTCATCCCTGACAATCGTAATATCTTTTCCAATATTTTCATTTATCACATTTTCAATAAATAGAAGTTCTTCTGTATCAAGCTGTGGTTGCATTTCAACCAATTGTGCATATTCGTCAAAAATTTCAAAAAATCTAGTACCATCAAAGCAATGAAATAGTTCATTTACCATTTCATTGCATATATTATTAACATATCTCGTTATTTCCTGTTGCAATTCAATCAACTCATTTACGCTTTCTCCCGCAATAAACGCACCTACAATTTTTTTGATATGAAAAGGATCAGATCCGGCCAATGAATTATCACATACTATTTTTTCAAGAATATCTTTTGTTTTTTCATCAAGGTTCTCATAAATGTTTTTTCTGTTTTCCTTTTTTCTTTCAAGAAGTGCTTCTCCATTAAATGATGGATTATCGCAAACTATACAAATATCAGCTGAATGATACTTATTCAATATCTCAATCGCATCATCATGTTGCTCAATCAAATTAACATTCTGATCTGCTATAATTTCATCAGGATTAATTGAAAGAATTTTTTCTATCACTTTTACTTTTGACAAATCTGTAATAACAAATTTTCTTTTTTCCTCTTCAAGTTCTACAACATTCAGAATATTTTCATTGTTACGAACAAATGTAACAAATTCCGCCCTATTAATATCCTTTCCATGCGTTCTTACATTTACAATACTACGAATATATTCATATGCTGTCTGATGCTGAAGTACGGATATCTGATCTAACAAATAATCTTTAACTTTTGATACCTTAAACTCTGATTTGTATTTTGACGCGAGATCATCATATGCATTTCTAAATAATATATTTATCTGATTTCTAAGATCATATTCTCTACGAATTTGTGCACCTATTAAATAATCCGTGGTTTCTCCGCGAATAACATTCCTATTAATTTGGTCTTGTATTACATGAAATACTCCTGACTCCGGTGCGATTCTATTTCCCCGTTCATCAACTGCATCAAAAAAAATGTTCTCATTAGATACTTCTGTGGATAGCAAATTGGCAAAACTTGTTTTACCAGTTCCATTTGGAGCATAAATAACAGCGATTCCCCCTGCCGTTTGCATACGTTTAAACTCAATAGTTCCCCTCTCTTCTGGAAGATGCATGAAATCATCTTCAAATATGCCCGAATTTTTAATAGCCGAAAAAATAATTTTCATTAAAATTCCCCCAATCTTATTATAAAATAGCTCTCACCCGTCTGTTAGAAGCCCTTGCATAACTTTCTTTATAATCATCTATGTGCTTTTCCAGAAGTGTTTCCATGGAAAAAATATTTCTGTATAGAAATTTTTATCACCAGTTATGGCTTCGTAAGAATGTTTATTTACAATTTCCCATTGATACACCAACATCTACTTTCATACGGTCCGAGGAATAGATATATGCTTCAATATATTTTTGTTCCATAAATAGAACCACATGAAGTTCTGAAAATTCATTATCACCTAAGAAATATTTTCCGCTTTTTTTCCATGTATAAACGCTTATTTTTTCAAGTACTGTTTCTCCTGCTCCTTTAGGCAAAGTAATTACTTCATCTTTTTGACTAATACTATCACATACATCTGCCAGTTCATTAAAAAGTTCAATAGCTTGTGTTTCTGAATTAATTGAAGAAATATTATCATAAGCTAAAGAAGAAATAGATATTCCCTGATTCATTTTACTTGTACGTGTTACTAAAACTTCTTTATCCTCTTGTAAGACATCATCTTGCATACTTATTATTGGCTTAACGGATATATCTGTTTCCTTATTCCATAGGCAATTGAATACCCTTACCGAAATTGCTACACATGTAGCTAGTAACAAAGTTGCTATAATACATTCCTTCCATCCATACCGTTCTAATAGCTTTTGTATCTGTTTCCCAAGCCATTTTAAAAACTTTATATACCATTCATCTTCTTCATACATCCCCTTGACTCCTTATCTGTCTACTTAAAAACTGTAACCTTTTATTTGACCACTTTCATCATACACTATACGTCTCCGCCACATAATTACCTCACCTTAACAGTTAATTTCACAACTTTTTCAATTGCTTTATAATTCTTCGATGCTTTCACTTTAATCTTAACTTTCACTTGATGGCTTCTCTGCATTTGAAGTCATATTAATTCTGATAATCCTTTTTCATTATTTAACTCAATAAGATTAAACTCTGGACAGGCGTTGAAAATTGTCTGGTAGATTTTATCATTAGATACAAATTTATCATTTTCATTTAAGTAAAGCAAATGAAGTAAATCACTGGGATTATTTCTATTCTGTCTATTACCATTTATAAAATAACTAATTGAAAAAACTACTGCCTGGGCTGTCATAAACAATTTATAATTATATTTTGAAAATAGTTCTTCTGTTTCTTGCCGAATATGTTTTATAGCGTCTTGCCCAACAAAACCCTCTGCATGAGCTATTCTGTCTTCATTCAACCGATTTTCATAGATTTTCTTCCAAAAATACTCTGCCAGACCTTTAACATTAGAACTGTTATATATATCTTTAATATAATCTTTGCTTTCTTCCTCAAAGAGTTTTGGTACATCATTTCTAATATTCGAAATGTGTTCATCCCATTCGTTTAACCAATCAATTGTTAAAAATTCTAGTTTACCATTTTCGTCTGTGCAGCATAAATATACATTTTTAAGTTCAGAAAAACTCGCTGCTTTTAATGTCGCATTATAAAGATCCATAATCATTTCATATGCAAACTCATTATATCCTGATTCTCCCAGTAAGATCATGAGCAGCTTATCAACCATAGGTCCCTTTATTTCCAATTTTTGTTCATTGATACGTTCTAAACAAGCTTTGCGTATATAAAAATCTGTTTCTGTTATGCCAGATAATATTTCAAAAACTGAAAAAATAGAAGTGTATACAGGTTCTTTGCACGAATAATCTGTCAATTTTCTAAGTGCATTCGTTTCTAAATATATTGCCATTTTATCCTTGTATGATAATTAGGAAGTTAATTATCACACGTTCCCTTTCTTTTAATATCGTGGTTCAATACAATTCAGATACTATGGACTTTTGATGTTTATTCTGTAGCTTGACTACTCAACTGGAGTGTATTGCCGCTACCTTTATCTGAATTGTTTATCAGCTGGATGTTGCCGGAGTGTTTTTCACTCAGAGTACTTATTTCTATCAAGTCTACGATAATAATCGATGGTGGACATCATGGTATCAGACTTTATGAAAGGGAGGTACAACCTCATGAAAATTTTTGTAGGCATTGATATTGCCAAACTCAACCATTTCGCCGCTGCGATTTCTTCGGACGGTGAAATACTCATTGAGCCGTTCAAATTCACAAACGACGCTGATGGCTTCCAACTGCTGGTCTCTAAGCTCGAATCATTCGATAAGAACAGCATCATCATCGGTCTTGAGTCGACGGCACACTACGGTGACAACCTTGTTCGATACCTTGTTGCTGAGTTCTACCAAGTGTGTGTGTGTTGAACCCCATCAAAACCTGTCAAATGCGTAAGAACAATGTTCGTAAAACAAAGACAGATAAGGTCGACACATTTGTTATTGCTAAAACTCTTATGATGCAGGATGACCTAAGATTTATTACCTTCTTTGATCTCGATATGATGGATCTTAAGGCCTTGGGGCGCTTTCGGCAGAAAACCATTAAGCAACGCACCCGATTGAAAATCCAACTGACAACCTATGTTGATCAGGTGTTCCCGGAGATTCAATACTTTTTTAAATCTGATCTGCATCAGAATGCTGTCTATGCTCTTTTAAAAGAAGCACCTTCTCCAAAAGAGATTGCTTCCATGCATATGACTCATCTGGCAAATCTGCTCAAAGTGAACTCGCACGGACACTTTACTAAAGAGCAGGCCAAAGAATTAAGAGTTCTCGCACAGAAGTCTGTCGGTGCCAACGACAGCGCTATATCTATTCAGATAACTCAAACCATTCAACAAATCGAGTTACTGGATAGCCAATTAGAAAAGATTGAAGCTGAGATGACGGATATCATGAAATTCAACGATTCTGTCATCATGACCATTCCCGGTATCGGTTATATCAATGGTGGAATGATTCTTGGTGAAATAGGTGATATTCACCGTTTCTCCAATCCAAATAAGCTGCTTGCTTTTGCAGGTCTGGATCCTTCTGTTTATCAGTCTGGTAACTTTCAGGCTAAGACAACAAGGATGTC
>ERZ773175.429-NODE-429-length-29266-cov-4.671836_pt1 | contig 29266 bp, 26 predicted proteins | sample MGYA00581004_ERZ773175 | MGnify/ENA primary metagenome ERZ773175 (study PRJEB29015, sample SAMEA2737834) | human gut metagenome | biome: human gut; feature: human-associated habitat; material: faeces | place: China | collected 2012 ...
CCTTTTAGTCTCTTTTTATCTTCTAATGTCATATTTTTTAGCATTTGTAGAATTTCGTCTAACTCTTTTTTGCATATTTTACTGTTATGCACTTTTTCCATAGAATAGACTTCTAATTTTTGATTTATTGCTGATACAGATGTCACTGTGCCACCTATACCTACTAATTTTTTTACATTTCTACTTTTTACTATATCTATAGTGCCTTGAATTGTTTGATTTATAAAATCAATAGTAGCCTTTAATTCTTCATCACTAACTATTTCATTTTCAAAAAATTTCTCTGTTAATCTAAGCGCTCCTACATTTTCACTTTTACAAAAAGCAACTCCATCTTTATCTCCAACGATAAATTCTGTAGATCCTCCGCCGATATCTATAACTAATATTTCCTCCGAATTTCCACTTTCTAGTCCTTCTAAAACTCCTAAAAATCCTAAATTAGATTCTCTATCTCCTGTAATTATCTCAACATCTACATTTGCTTCTTTTTTAGCAAGCTCCACAAATTCTTTAGAGTTTTTGCTATCTCTTAGAGCTGATGTACCCATACAGCAAATATAATCACATTTATATTCATCGCAAATACCCTTAAATTCTTTTAAGGCTCGTATATTTCTATCTATTGCTTCTTTTGATATATAACCATTGCTATCAACACCTTGTCCTATTCTAGTTGTATTTACATATTTTTTTCTATCGATTATTTTACCGTCCTTATATTGTGCAGTTAATAATCTCATAGAATTTGTTCCTATATCTATAGTTCCTATTTTCATCTTTATCCTCCTGATTGCATATTTTTTGCTTTTATACACTGACTTTATTATAAAACAAAAAAGGCAACCTCAAAAGGTCACCATTTAATTATTTTTCTAAATATATTATCTCATTTTGTTTTATCATACCTAGCTTATTTCTAGCCAAGTTTTCTAATTCTTCATTATTATTATAAGAATCATCATTTTTTAAATTTTTTATATCGGTCTTAGTAGAATTTAATTCATACTTTAAGGTATATATTTCTTCTTTATAATCCCTAATATTTTGTAACTGGACTATAATTCCAACTATTAAAGTAAAAATTATAAAAGCTGCAAACATACATATTAAAGTATACTGACCTGAAAATCTTTTTCTTAAGTTCATCTTACACACCCTTTTCATTTTCTTTTTACCAAGGGTCTCCTAGATGACTTTCTCCCTATTGTGAAAATGATACTTGGTATGTAAAATATAATATCAAATAAAAGATGTATTGAATAGACTATAATGTAATACAAATTCTCTAATATTGTGACTAAATTTAATATAATTTTCTTTATAAGTAATTTAATAAAACCTATTACGATATTATTAAACTTTAATATAAATTTACTTATAGTGTTGTAATATAAAATAAATCCAACAGCTAATGCCACAAAATGATAATATCTTAATTGGAATTTGCTTATAGTATTTACAACAATAAATACAATGAGAGTAATAACTATCCAAAATAATACATCAAGTATAAAAGAGGTTTTTTTTATAATTTTAAAATTCTCTTTTAATGACCTGTTAATATCAAATAATATCCCTATTAATATTCCGCCATAAATAGTTGCATAAAATACATTCATATCTTGTATAAAGTAGTTCATTTATTTAAACACCTTTTTAAGGAAACCTTCTTTTGGGTCTTTAGATTTAGAATATACGATGGAGTTTATAGTCCCTTGAACGCTAATCACATTTTCTTCAAGATTAAGTTTGTTCATGTCTAGCTCTTCCCCATCTATAACCATTCGTCCTTCACAAGTTTGTATCTCAACTTTTTTATCGCTAAATGAATATATGTGTTCTACTCCGGATATCAACAAATCTGATCTACCTTTTAAGTTTATGCTATGTTCCACTTTATCACCTCAAATTTATTTATATATTAATATAAATATACTGAGGATTTTTTAATATTATTCTACTATTTCGTACATTTCTTTTGCATCAGCTTTTAAAACGTGTTCTTTTATTTCACTTATTTTAAATTTCATTTTTTTCTCACCAAAAGTTATCTCTAAAACATCACCTATTTTTACTTCCGAAGATGATTTTGCAACTTTCCCGTTTATTGTAACTATCCCTTTGTCACAAGCATCTTTTGCAACGGTTCTTCGTTTAATAATTCTTGAAACCTTTAAGTATTTGTCTAATCTCATAGATTCTATTTTGCCAAAAATCATAAATATACAATCATTTTTAAATCATATATTAATTATTATTTATTGTATAAATTTCTGATTCATTCTTTTTAATTTGGCAAGCTCCTTTCTTTTTTATATCCCTTTTAATAAAATAATCAGTTTAAATTATATTTTACTACATAAGAGAAAAAGAACTAAGCCTTATAATTACTTAGTTCTTTTTCTTAAAATATTATTCATCTCTTACAAAGTAATTATTTAAAATTACCAAATGTATTATTTAATGTTTAGATTTTCAAATATCTAAATATATATTATGCTTCGTTTATTGCTTCTTTAAGAGATTTTCCAGCTTTGAATACTGGAGCTTTTGAAGCTGGTATATCTATTTCTTGTTGTGGGTTTCTTGGGTTTCTACCTTTTCTTGCAGCTCTTTCTCTAGTTTCGAAAGTCCCAAATCCTACTAATTGAACTTTATCTCCTGATACTAATGCTTCTTGGATTGATTCCATTAAAGCGTTTAATGCCATTTCAGCTTCTTTCTTTGTTAATTCACTTTTTTCTGCCATTCTTGATACTAATTCAGCTTTATTCACAATATTTACCTCCTAAATTGTTTCTCATATAAAACTCATTAATTTTTAAGTTCTATATATACTAGAAATTTCCTTCTAAAATTTATTGAAATTTAGCCTTTTCCCAAAGTTTATCCATTTCTTCTAATGTCATATCTTCCAGTCTTTTGTTTAATTTTATAGCACCTTGTTCAACAAAGTCAAATCTTTTAATAAATTTGGCGTTTGTCATGTTAAGTGCCTCTTCTGGATCTACTTTTAAAAATCTCGCTAAATTTACTATTGAAAATAATAAGTCTCCCAACTCTTCCTTTATGTATTTTATATTCCCAGATTTACATTCGTCAAGTAGTTCTTTATATTCTTCTTTAACTTTTTTATGGACATCTTCAATATTATCCCAATCAAATCCTACTAAAGCGGCCTTTTTTTGTATCTTTTGAGCCTTCATTAAAGCTGGTAAATACGCAGGAATTCTTTTCAATCCTTCTGTAACTGTTGTTTCACCTTTTTCTTCTCTTTTAAGGTCTTCCCATGTTTTATCGAATTCGTTCATATCTATATTTTCATTTTTGAAAACATGAGGATGTCTGTGTATTAGTTTCTTACATATTGCACTAGTAATGTCTCCTAGGTTAAAGAATCCTTCTTCTTCACCTATTTGACTATGAAATACAACTTGTAATAATACATCTCCTAGCTCTTCAATAAGCTCATCTATATCGTCATTGTCTATTGCTTGATTAACTTCATAAGCCTCTTCAATTAAAGATTTTTTTAATGTTTCGTGGGTTTGTTTCTTATCCCATTCGCATCCTTCTGGACTTCTCAGAACTTTCATAATTGACTGAAGGTCATATACAGTATTATACATTTTTTTTGTAGATTTTGGTATATATAGACTAGTTAAATAATTAAATAACTCTCTATATCTATCTATTTCGTATAGTTTCACTGAAACTTTTTGTTCCTGACCTTTAATTCCAGCTCCATTAACTATATATACTTCTTGTTCATCATCATAGTAATCCATTAGTTTAATCTTTACATTTGATGCAATAAACTCATCATATACTTGTGTAATAATTGTATTAGTTTTTGGATCAATAGGTGAATTTTCTAGTTCGAAAGCATCTATTAATCTAAATCCATCAGCTGGGTCTACAGCTAAATAGTTAAACATAGCGTCTACAAAGCTCATAGAAGCTATCACTTCAACTTCTACGTTATTTTGTTTAGCTAAATTTTCTATTATTCCTACCGTCTTTTCTGCAACCCTTGGATGTCCAGGAACTGCATATACTAAATCCCCTTTTTTAGATTCGTCTATTATAAATTTAGATATATGAAGATATACATTTTCAAAATTTTCTTCTTTTTCATAGAAATAATCTAAACTCGTATAGTCTATTTGTTGTTTTAATTGATCTACAGTTGGATGCTTTTCTGTTCTCAGAAAAATCCTATTTGATGATTGTAATAGCTCTAGAGCTCCTTGGCTTATTAAAGAATAATCCCCAGGGCCTAGACCAACAATTGATATTTTGCCCATATTCTCACTCCTAATTACTACACCTAAACAATATCATTATAATTATTGTCTTTATTTCAGTATCTATTCCTATTCTAACTCATTAACTTTAATTTTTTTAACATTCTATAGATTTTTTCACCTTTTGGCATCATTAAGATTTCTTCTTTTCTCATTCCACCAATTGCAAGTAATACTACTACATATACTATTCCACCTACCATGATTGATAGTAAAGTTGAAATAGCATTGCTAGCTAATACTTTGAATGTTAAAGCATAACATATTTTAACAACAACAAACATAGTTGTTACTGTTAATAATGGTTTTATTATAAATTCTTTTTTAGAGAACTTCATATTTAAATGTTTCTTTATGTATAGAAACTCTATTAACGATGCTACACCATATGCAGCTAAAGTACCTACTGCTGAACCAAATATATTTATAGATGGTATTCCTGTTAAAGTGTAACTTAATACTACTTTAAATACCATACCTATTGCTAATGCTATAACTGGTACCATTGGTTTACCCATACCTTGAAGTATACCATTTTGTGCATATATTAATCCTAAGAATATAGCAGAAGGTGCGCATGCAAATAACATGCTGCCTATTGCTCCTGTTTCACTAGGATATAATAAGTTCATTATAGGAGTTGATAATGCAGCTAATCCAAAAGCACAAGGTAATACTATTATTAGTATAAGTTTTATACCATTTCTAGCTTCTCTTTTAGCTCTTCCCATTTGATTTAATGCACAAGCTTCTGATATAGATGGTACTAAACTCATACCTATAGCTTGGTCTATAAATACTGGTAAGTTAACTGTTGCCATAGCCATACCTGTTAATTGACCTAATAAAGAGTTTGCTGTATCAACATCAAAACCACTTTCTTGAAGTCTTCTTACAACAACCACACTGTCGACCATATTAACTAAAGGCATAACACAAGCTCCTATAGTTATTGGTATTGCAACATATAAAATTCTCTTTAAAACTGTTTTTGTGCTTTCTACCTTAAAATTCTTACTTGATTCAATTTCCATTTTACGTTTCTTTGAACCTTTTAAGTAAGCTAAAACTAAAAATACGATTGATGCAAATCCACCTATTGCTGCTCCTAAAACACCACCAGCAGCACCTTGTTCTGGTCCAAAACTAACCATCCAATAGTAGGCAATTGCTATCCCTAGAACAACTCTGAAGAATTGTTCTACCATTTGAGAAATGGCGATTTTACTCATTTCTCTTCTACCTTGGAAATATCCTCTAAACGAAGACATTAATGGTACAAATAAAAGTGCTGGCGCGATTGCTTTCATACTAGCTAATGCACCCTCATTTTTCATTATGCCATTGACTATAAAATCGGCTCCAAAATAGAATATACAGAACGAAACAAGCCCTGTAAGGAATAATACTGTCGATGCTACTTTAAATGTCTTAGCAGCACCACCAAAATCCCCAATGGCTCTTTTTTCTGAAACTAATTTAGCTAATGCAGTAGGAAAACCAGCCGTTGCTAATGTTAAAAACAATGTGTAAACAGGATATACAGCTTGGTAATACCCCATCCCTGTAGATCCGATTAAGTTCCCAAGTGGTATTCTGAAAAATGCACCCATTATCTTAACAACAACACCCGCTGCACCAAGTATAAGCGCACCCTTTAAAAAGGATTCTTTATTTTTGTTGTTATCCATTACGCGTAACCTCCAATTTATTAAACATATGAAATTATATTCATTCAAATCTCAAATAATATCATTTCATTTGAAAATATGAAAATGGTTTAGAAATAAACTCTGATTCTGTTTATCTAAACATTTGTAACAAATTTTAATATATCATATTTAAGAGTATATATTCAATATTTTCCACATTTTTAATTATTTCTTAAGATTTTTTGTTTCTAAATTATTTCAGATTTTAAAAATTAAAGACCCTATAAAAAGGGTCCTTTAATAAATTATTGAACTTGTTTCCCTAAAAAACTACAAGCTACTTTAAGAATTTTATCTGTTCCTTCTTGGAATTTCTCATTCTCTTTAGCAACTATAACTATACTTCCGATACAATCTCCAGATGTGCTTATTATTGGCATTATCATTTGCTCATTATAAAAATTGCTATCTTCTTTGTATAGAGGTATTTTGTTTTCGTCTTTTATTTCTTTTGTTTCTCTATTTTCTATTAATTGTTCTAATTCTTTACTTATGCTTTTTTCTTTATAGTCTTTTTTAGGTAATTTTGATACAGATATTATAGAATCTAAATCAGTTATTATAACACCATATCCTAATGTTTCACCTAATGTTTCTGCGTATTCTTGTGAGAATTCATTTAATTCACCTATTGGAGAATATTTCTTTAGTATAACTTCTCCGTCTTTAGCTGTGAATATTTCTAGTGGATCCCCTTCTCTTATTCTTAATGTTTTTCTTATTTCTTTTGGAATAACAACTCTTCCTAAGTCATCTATTCTTCTAACTATTCCTGTAGCTCTCATTTATGATAATCCTCCATTAGTTTCTTTTATTGTATTTTTACCATTGAAAAGAAAAATATACAAATTTCGGTTACATTATATAATAATTATTTCTTTGTTGTCAAAAGAATTTTGTATTTTAATTATATTTATCATTTTATTTTTTGTATAATTCCCTAATTTCGATAAATTTTTAGGGACATTTTTTTACTTTCTCTTATTTTTTTAACATAATATTCAAGTTTTACTATATTTTTTCAAATATAAAAAGGGAGAATAATTTTTTTATTATTCCCCCAGTTTTATTTAAATTTTAACTGTTTCTATTTATATGAAACTGATTTTAATTCTTTTTCATTTACATCTATTTTAGCATCGTCAAATAATTTTTGTACTTGCTCACTATATTTATTACTTAAAACTGCAGTTTTAACACTATTTTTTACAGCATCAAAAGTGTCTGCCTTATCTGTAACTTTAATTATATGATATCCATAACTAGTCTCTACTATGTCAGAAATATCACCTTTATTTAATTTAAATGCTGCTTTACTAAATTCTTCTACCATTTGTGGATATGTGAAAGCTCCTAATTCTCCACCATTTCCAGCATTGCTAGTGTCTTCTGAGTATTTTTTAGCTAATTTAGCAAAGTCTTCTCCATTTTTAGCCTTTTGAAGAACTTCTTCTGCCTTTTTCTTAGCTTCTGCTTTTTTCTTAGCTGAAAGTTCTTTTCCATCACTACCTTTAGTTGATATTAGTATATGAGAAGCTGTTACAGTATTATAAGCTTGTTTATTTGACTCATATTCTTTCTTTAATGTAGCATCATCTACTTTTGTATGTTTATTAAAATATTCTTGGTAAGCTGAATTGGCTAATTCTCTAGTAAATATATAAGTTAAGAATTTATCTGTTATACCAGCTTTTTTCGCTTGTTCTTTAGTTGTTTCGTTACTATTTATACTTTTATTGAAATCATCAACTTGTTCTTGAATCTCTTTATCAGTTGGTTCAACTTTAACTTCTTTTGCTTTTTGATAAATCACTTCTGATTGTTCCATTGCTTGAAGTACTTGTGATTTAAAATTATCCCAATAAGTTGTTTTTTCCGATGATTTTGACTTATCCGATGTTCCAGATGAATCTGAATTACTAGAAGTAGTTTGGTCTTGCATTTCCGTTTCCCAAGTTGAAGATGTAAATCCATAACTTGACTCATATCCTAATCTTGTCCAATTTGTGTATATTTTATAATACTCTAATGGAATTCCTTCTCCATTAACTGTTGCTACAGAATTATTAGATGAGCACCCAATCATGCTTATTCCTAAAACCATAGCTAGCACTAATGCAACTATTTTTTTCATACCCTGCACCTCTTTTTCTTATTTTTTGTTTAGGTCACACATTTTTTCTAGTAAATCTACTAACTCATTTACTATCTTGTAACCTATCTTTTCTTTAGTTTTGTATCTTGTTAAAGGTACTAAACTAATTTCATTTTTGTTTTGAGTGACTTTTTCTATCTTCAGCTTTTTACACATAGATTTAATATATGCTATTGAAAGTAAAGTTTGGACAGATCTTGGCACATCAGAAAATCTATCTATTAATTCTTCTGTGACTTCTTTCATATCATCCTTATTTTCTATAGATGCTATTTTCTTATACATCTCAATTTTATCAAGTTCTTCTGGTATATAAGAATTTGGAATATATGCATTAACAGCTAAATTAATTTCTACATCGATTTCTTCTTCGATATCTTCGCCTTTAACTTTCTTTATAGCTTCATTTAACATTTTAACATATAAATCATACCCTATAACAGCCATATGACCATGTTGCTGTGAACCTAATATATTACCTGCACCTCTTATTTCTAAGTCCCTCATAGCTATTTTAAACCCTGAACCAAATTCTGTAAACTCCCTAATTGCTTTCAGTCTTTTTTCAGCTACTTCACTTAATACTTTGTCTTTTTCATACATTAAATATGCATAACCTTGTCTAGAACTTCTTCCAACTCTACCTCTTAACTGATAAAGTTGAGCAAGCCCCATCTTATCTGCATCATATATAATCATTGTGTTTGCATTAGATATGTCCATTCCTGTTTCAACTATTGTTGTACAAACTAAAACATCGTATTCTTTATTTAAGAATCCTAATATAATATTTTCTAGAGTTTTAGAAGTCATTCTACCATGAGCAACAGCAACTTTTGCCTCAGGTACTAATCGTTGAACCATACTTGCCATTTCTTCAATATGTTCCACTCGATTATAAACGAAGAAAACCTGACCTCCTCTTGCTATTTCTCTTTCAATTTCATCCTGAATAATACTTTCCTTTGCTTCTGCAACATAAGTTATTACTGGATGTCTTTCTTGTGGTGGTTCTTCTATAACACTCATATCCCTAATCCCACTCAGTGACATATGTAAAGTTCTTGGAATTGGGGTTGCTGATAAAGTTAATACATCTACTGTATTTTTTATTTTCTTAAGTGATTCTTTGTGCTTAACACCAAATCTCTGTTCCTCATCAATTACAACTAGACCTAAATTAGGTAGATTAATATCATCTGAGATTATTCTGTGTGTACCGATAAGAATATCAACTAAACCTTTTCTAGCGTCATTGATTATTTCTCTTTGTTGTTTAGCAGTTTTAAATCTGCTTAAAACTTCTACCCTAATAGGATAATTTGCAAATCTTTGCTTAAATGTATTGTAATGTTGTTGTGCTAATATAGTTGTTGGAACTAGTATTGCTACTTGTTTTTGATCCATACAAGCCTTAAATGCAGCCCTTATAGCAACTTCTGTTTTACCATATCCAACGTCACCACATATAAGCCTATCCATTACCTTGGAAGATTCCATATCCTTTTTAGTTTCTTTGATTGCTTTTAGCTGGTCTTCAGTTTCTTCATACGGAAACATAGATTCAAATTCTTTTTGCCAAACAGTATCTTTAGAGAATTTATACCCTTTGACTTGCTCTCTTTTTGCATAAAGTTCAACTAAGTCCTTTGTCATATCCTCTATTTCTCGTTTAACTTTAGCCTTTGCTTTAGTCCATTCATTTGTTCCAAGTTTATTTAACTTCACCTTTTCGGCATCTGAACCTATATATTTTTGTACCTTATCCATTTGGTCTATAGGTACATATAAATTGTCTCCACCTTGGTAAATTATTTTTAAGTAGTCCTTCTTAATACCATTTACTGAAATTTGTTCAATGCCAGTATATCTACCTATACCGCTATTTTCGTGAACTACATAATCTCCTATTTTCAAATCTAAGAATGACTCAATTTTTTTGCCATCCTTATTCTTTTTATTCTTAGTTTTTTTAGAAACTCTCTTATTTACACCGATTATCTCAGTATCAGTTATAACCTGGAATTTTATAGATTTATATTCAAAACCTTTACTTATATTAGCTGGTACAATAATTATTTGCGAAGATTTAATTTCTGTATTACGACTCTTTGATATACCAACTTCTAAACCTAAATCAAGTAAATCTTTTTGTAATTTTTTGCATCTATCCGATGAGTTTACAGCTAATATTATTTTATATCCATTGTATTTAAATCTATTTAAATCTTCTACCAATGTATCTAATTTTGAATTATATGCAGGTATTTCTCTCGAATTAAAATCGATTACATTATTAACTGAAAATCCGTTTATTGGCTTTGCTAATAGCGAATTTATAATTAATTTTTTATCTCCTAATATATAAGGTAATTCTTCATATGAGTAAATTAAATTACCTTGGTTTTTAATTGCTAAACCTCTCTCAAGATTTAAATTATAATTATCTTTAAATTCGTTTAAGTAGTTTTCACATCTTTCCTTAAGTCTAGAAATATCACTCATAACCACTATTCCGTTATCAGGTAAATAACTAAATATACTTTTATTTTGGTCATCATAAAGATAATCTATATAATTTTCTACACCTTGGAAGTAAGTTCTATCAGATATATTTTCTATATTTTTCAAAACATCATCATCAGTATATTTATTTGTTTCTTCTTTTATTTTTTCAACAGCTGATGTAGTATCTTCTGGATAAATAAATTCACGAGACGGTGTTATTACTACTTTCTTAATTTTATCTATTGATTTTTGTGAGAAAACATCAAAAGTACGTATAGAATCTATTTCATCATCAAATAATTCTATACGGATAGGGTTTGTATATTCTAGAGAATATACATCTATTATTCCACCTCTAATACTAAATTGACCTAATCCTTCTATTCTAGACACTCTTTCATACCCTAGTCTGACTAAGTTTTGGCTCAATTCCTCTAAATTAATAATATCTCCAATTTTATAAGTAAATATATTATCTAATAATACCTTTTTAGGTATATATTTTCTTAGTATTGCATCAACTGACGTAACTACTATAGTTTTTTGCTTTTTAGCTAATTTTAATAAAACCCTTAGTTTTTTCGCCTCTTCACTTCTGTCTTTTGCATCTAGGTGATAAAAATAAATTTCATCAGTACCTAGATATTCCACCTTATCCTTAGTATAAAAACGAAGTTCATTGTAGACCTTCTTTGCCTCCAAATCACTATTTGCAATAAACAAAGTCGGTCTAGCCAATTCTTTAAATATAGAATAAGTTATATGTGGTTTTTGCATATCTAAAAGGCCATTTAATTGTAAGGCTCCTTTTCTTTCGCATATCGAATTTATAATTTCCTTATACTCATTTGAGTTTTTCAAAGGGTATACAAAAACATCCTCCATATAGCCCCTCCTTATTTCATATTATATCTATTCATTGCTAAATCTAAATCATTTCTTATAGCACAATCTACTGCTGCTACAGAATTTTCAAAGCTTTCTTGTAAACTTTTTTCATCTTCTTTTGAGAATCTAGATAAAACAAAATCTGCTAAATCTTGACCATTTTTAGGTTTTGATATTCCAACTCTAACTCTTGGGAATTCGTTAGAACCTAGGCATTTTATTATAGATCTCATACCATTATGAGTTCCACCACTACCTTTTTTTCTAATTCTAATTTTGCCAACATCTAAATCAATGTCATCATATATTACTATTAAGTTTTCTAAATCAATATTATAGTAGTTACATATATCTGCTACTGATTCTCCACTTAAGTTCATATAAGTCATAGGTTTAACTAAAATTACTTTTTCAGTTCCTACTCTACCTTCTCCTATTAATGCTTTATGTTTTATTTTGCTTACGTCTATTGAATATTCCTTTGCTAAAAGATCTATAACATTAAATCCAACATTATGTCTTGTTTTTTCGTATTTGTCTCCTGGATTTCCTAATCCCACTATTATATACAAAATATTCGCCTCCTTTATAAATTGTTAGTTATCATTTCAAAATAGATTTTTATTATATCACATTGTGTTAGCATAATTAAAATAGTCGCCAAAGAAATAAATGGTGTAAAAGGTACCCTAACCTTCAAATCTATTTTCTTTTGCTTTAATATTATTAAAATTCCGAACAGAGAAGTTACAATAAAAGATAGTGCAAACACGTTAAGGCTATGTTTCGCTCCCAACACAAAGCAACATAACCCATAAAATCCTATATCTCCTTCTCCTAATGCACTTGTTATTTTACATATTAAAAAAGACAATAAAATACCTATTATTAAACCTTCAAAATGATTTAATAATTCTGCATAAGGAATTTTATTTAAAATAAATACTACACTCTGAATTATTATACCACTAACTACAGTTATATCGTACACAAAACTTGTACGAAAATCTATTACAGAAATTATAACTAGAAATGGGATTAATAAAAAATAACTTATCGAATCTATCGTTATCTCGTATTTATTATATATTAATACTGATATTATTATACTTGTCAAATACACTATTATATTATTAGATAAAGAAGGCTCTATTTCCTTGCATATTAAATATATTAATTTAGTTTCAACACAAGAAATTATAAAAAAAATAACAATTATTATTAAATAGTTCATATTAATTTCAAGAATGGATTTTTGCTTTACTTTTAATTCTTTCATTTAATTAACTAGCAAGTTAAATATATAAAATAGTTTTGATATATTGCAAATCATTACACTTGTTTATTAAATTTTCCTTAGATATTAATCCTTGTTTATAAAGTCTAGAAACGTCTTGGTCCATAGAAAACATATTCTGCTTTGATGAGGTTTGAATTATATTTTGAATTTGATAAATTTTATTTTCTCTGATTAAGTTTCTTATTGCTGTGTTTGGTATCATAACTTCAGTCGCAACAACTCTAGCTTTTTCATCAATAGTAGGTATTAGTTGTTGGGATACTATTCCTGTACAAACTGTTGATAATTGACTTCTAATCTGTTGTTGTTTAGATGCTTCAAAGGAATCTATTATTCTATCAATAGTTTTTGCAGCACCTATAGTATGCATAGTCGAAAATACTAGATGACCCGTTTCAGCGGCTCTTAATGCTATTGATATAGTTTCAGCATCTCTCATTTCCCCAATTAAAATAACATCTGGGTCTTGTCTTAAACTCGCCCTTAATGCAGAGTTAAAATCAACAGAATCCCTTCCGATTTCGCGTTGATTAATAATACTTTTCTTGTGATTATGTATATATTCAATAGGATCTTCTAAGGTTATTATATGACACTCCCTTGTTTCATTAATTAAATCAATTAAGCTAGCAAGAGTACTTGACTTTCCACTTCCAGTAGGACCAGTTATTAAAACAAGACCTTTCTGTTTATTGACAAACTCTTTTATAACATTTGGCAATTTAAGTTCCTCAAACTTCGGAATTTCATTTGGTATTATTCTTATAGCCATTGCATAGTTTCCTCTTTGCTTATATACATTTACCCTTATTCTGTGTTTATTAGGTAAAGAAACTGAAAAATCTGCTTCACCTTGTTCATCAATTTTGTGAATAATTTTTTCGTTTGTAATTTGACTTGCTAAGTTATACACATCATTATTAGTCAATAAATCTTGGGATAATTTCTGAAATTTGCCGTTTATCCTCGCAATTGGGGATAAGTTCACTGTAATATGCACATCAGATGCCTTTAACTCCACTGCTTTATTAAGTAATTCAACTAAATCCATCTTTTTCTCCTTTTCTTTGATTTATATATTGTGGATAATCTTATTTTCATAATTATTTTCCATACTTATATTTATATTATTGTTAATAATTTCTATTTATATACAATTACAAAATAAATATCCCCTTTAATTTTAAAATTTATTAACACACTAATAATTATTAATCACTTTAAAGTGAATCCAATTTTCTGCATAATAAAAGATATTGCCCAAACAATATTTATTTGAACAATATCTATATTTAATAAATTCTTATATAATTTTCTTATTAGAATAATACACTAACAGATTCGTTATTGAATATTTTCTTGATTGCATCTGCAAATAAGTCTGCTACTGTTAATACTTCTATATTGTCTAATTTCTTTTCTTCTGGAAGTTTTATAGTATCTAATACTATTAATTTAGTTATAGAAGATTCTTTTATTCTTTCTATAGCTGGTCCAGATAAAACGGCATGTGTACAACAAGCGTATATATCTTTAGCCCCGAATTTCTTTAATGCATTAGCAGCATTTGTTATTGTACCTGCAGTATCTATCATATCGTCAAGCATTATGATATTTCTACCTTCAACGTCTCCTATTAGATTCATAACCTCTGAAACGTTAGCCTTTGGTCTTCTCTTATCGATTATTGCTAGTGGAACATCTCCATCTAATTGGTTAGCAAATTTTCTAGATCTTGTAACACTTCCTAAATCTGGTGAAACAACAGTTATGTCTTCTAATCCTAATTTATTGAAGTAATTAGCTAATAAGTTTTGTCCTAAAAGGTGGTCTACTGGTATATCGAAATATCCTTGTATTTGTGCAGCATGTAAGTCCATAGTTAAAACTCTGTCTGCTCCAGCTGCTGTTAATAAGTTTGCAACTAATTTTGCAGTAATTGGATCTCTTGATTTTGCTTTTCTGTCTTGTCTTGCATATCCATAGTAAGGAATAACTGCTGTTATTCTACCTGCAGACGCTCTTTTTAATGCGTCTATCATTATTAATAATTCCATTAAGTATTGATTTACTGGATTATTTGTAGATTGAACTACGAAAACATCGCATCCTCTTACTGTTTCGTTGATGTTTACAGATATTTCTCCGTCACTGAATTTAGTAACTATACAATCTGAAAGTTTAACGCCTACTTTTTCAGCTATCTTAGCTGCTAATTCTTGGTTTGCATTACCAGTGATTATTTTAATCTCACTTCCGCTAGTATTCATTATTATCCTCCCGAAAAATTTATATATTATATTTATTAGACATTTAGTCTATTAAAGGCAAATTTATTTATTATTTTCTTTTTTTGTGTCTCTTGCTTCTTTTTTAGCTACCCATCCCTCTTTAACAACTTGTCTTTGTCTCGCTATAGCTAATGCACCATCTGGAACATCATCCGTTATAGTAGACCCTGTTGCTATATATCCTTTATGTTTAACATGTACTGGGGCAACTAAATTTGAGTTAGAACCTATAAAAGCTCCGTCCTCAACAACTGACCTAAATTTATTTTTACCATCGTAGTTTACAAATACTACTCCACATCCTATGTTAACATCTTTTCCTACATCTGCATCTCCTATGTAAGATAAGTGCGATGCTTTTGAGTAATCTCCTATATTGGCATTTTTAACTTCTACGAAATCTCCTATTTTAACATGGTTTCCTACGTTACTATTTGGTCTTAAATAAGCATAAGGACCAACAGTCGTATTTTCGCCAACAGCGCTATCTATTATAGTAGATATTTTTACTTCTGTAAAATTACCTATTTTAGAATTTGTTATAGAAGAATTCATTCCTATTATACATTCATCACCTATTTCAGTGTTACCTCTTAACATTACACCAGGTTCTATAATAGTATCCTTACCGATTTGTACATTTGCTTCTATATATGTATTTTCTGGATTGATTATTGTAACTCCATTATCCATATGTTTTTTATTTATTCTTTTTCTCATGATTGCTTCGGCTTGTGCTAACTGAACCCTTGAATTCACACCCATAAGTTCTTCTATAGTAGCTCCTACAAAAACTCCTACTTTAGAACCTTTGTCTTTTATTATTTTCATAGTATCAGTTAAATAATACTCTCCTTGAGCATTGTTGTTATCTAATAGGTCTAATGCTTCTTTTAGTTTATCACCTTTGAAACAATATATTCCTGAATTGATTTCATTGACAGCTAACTCTTCTTCATTAGCATCTTTTTGTTCTACTATTTTTTCAAAGTTACCTTCTGAATCTCTTATAACTCTTCCATATCCAGTTGGGTCTTCAACTTTAGTTGTTAATACTGTTGCCATATATTCATTTTCTAAATGATAAGCAAATAGTTTTTCTAGAGTTTCCTTTTCTATTAAAGGAGTATCTCCACATAGTACAACTATAGTATCTTCATCATTAATAGTCTCTTTAGCCATTTTAACAGCATGTCCTGTTCCTAATTGCTCAGTTTGCATTACCACAATACTTTTTTCTGGTATTACATTTTTTACAGTTTCTGAACCATGTCCCAATATAACCACGACATCATTTACTCCTGCTTTATTTGAAATATCAATTACGTGATTTACCATTTCTTTTCCACATACTTTGTGCACAACTTTCGGGCTTTTAGATTTCATTCTTGTCCCTTTTCCTGCAGCAAGTATTATTGCTTTAAAGTTCATCTCTTCACTCCATTCATATAAATATTTTCTGTAAATTAATTAATTATTTACATACAATATTATATACTTTTGTCCAATTTTTTTCTCAATAAAGTTGAATTTTTTCAAAAAACTTCTAAAAAATATTATAGTATGCTAAATAATTTTTATCGATACATATTAATTATTCGTATTTGTCACTAATAATATAACATTTTTTATTAAAAATTGCTAGTTTTTTCGCTCTAATTATAAATTAGTGTAAATAAAAAACCGAATCTATTTGATTCGGTTTTCAATATATTATAATTTTAAATTATAAACTTATTCAGCAGCAACTTCTAATTGAGCTAAAGCTTCATGATATGCTTTTAAAACTGCATCTTCTAAAACTTGTCTCATTTCTGCGTTTATTGGATGAGCTATATCTCTGAAGTTACCTTCTCCAACTTTTCTGCTTGGCATAGCAATGAATAGTCCATTATGTCCTTCTATTACTTTTATGTCATGAACAACAAATAAGTTATCAAAAGTAATAGAAACTATACATTTCATTTTTCCTTCGTTTGTTATTTTTCTTACTCTTACGTCAGTTATATTCATTCTAAATATCCCCCTTTATGATTTTGACAAAATATTACTTATTATAAACTGTATTCTAATTAATTCTATAAATAAAAGGGATATCCTTCTTTTTTTTGTATTTTAATTAAAATTTTCTAACTATTTTATTATTTGTCATAATCAGATTAAAATTGCAATTCTCTATATTCATCTTTAAATCTTTTGAAATTAGGTTTTGCTATTGTTGTTTCTCCGTTATCATCTAACTCTATTAATGATATATAATCTTCTACCATTTTTTGTTGAGGTTTTGTTGTAGATATAAATACACCTGTACCAATTACTTTTGCTCCGAACTCGTGCATTAAATCTTTCATTCCCTTTAATGTCCCGCCACCTCTCATAAAATCATCTATTAGTATAACTTTACTATCTGGTTTTAGCGCTTTTCTAGGTAAACTCATACTCTCTACTTTATTGCTACCTCCAGTAACATAAGTCATGCTTAAAGTCGGTCCTTCAGATACTTTCATATCTTTTCTTATTATAACTAGAGGTAAGTTCATAGCTTTTGCTGTCATAAGTGCCATAGGAATCCCTTTTGTTTCCATAGTTACTACATAGTCAGCTTCACTATAATCTAAGTTTGAGGCAAAAATTTTCCCGATTTTCGCAACTATAACTGGGTTGTATATTAAATCTATTAAATATAAGAAACCTCCAGAAAGTTTTCTAGAATCATCATTTATTTTTTCACATAGTTCCATAAGGAATTGTTTGTTTTCTTCTATTGATGTTTTAGGAATATATTTAACTCCTCCAGCTGCTCCTGAAATAGTAATTACTCTTCCTAGTTCTAATTTTTCAAAAACATCTTTAACAACTAGTAAGTCTTCACTTATTGTAGATTTTGCTGCATTAAATTTTTCTGTAAAGAAACTTAATGTATATATTTTATTAGGGTTATCTGATAATATTTTTACTATAGCGCCTATTCTTTCCGTTCTTTTAAACTTCATAATTATTAAAACCTCCTAAAACGACTATCCTTGTAATTCAAAGTATTTAATGCATAATTTATCACAATATGATATAATAAGATTTATGTTTAAACATAATATTTAATAAAGAAAAGTATATATATAGTAATAGTATGCACATATTATACTTTAAATATTGAACATTATTTAATTATACCACATAAATAGTTCAGATTATAGGACTTAATTAAAAAGAAAGGTGGTTTTATTTATGAATATACATTTTATTGGTATAGGTGGTATTAGTATGAGTGCCTTAGCAGAAATTTGTATTAATAAAAAGTACAATGTTTCTGGTTCTGATATGCATGGTTCAGAGCTTACAGAGAAATTAGCTTCTCAAGGTGCAAAAATCTTTATAGGTCATGCTAAAGAAAATATTTCTGATGATATCGATATAGTTGTTTATACAGCAGCTATTCACCCTGACAACCCTGAATTAATCGAGGCAAAAAATAAAAATAAATTAACAATAAATAGAGCAGCATTTTTAGGACAACTAATGAGAGAATATAAAAACTCAATAGCTGTTTCTGGAACACATGGAAAAACAACTACAACTTCTATGTTATCTACTATATTTGAGCATGCTGAATTAGATCCTACGATATTAGTTGGTGGAAATCTAAAATCAATTGGTGGAAATGTTAAAATAGGTCATTCTGATCATTTTATAACTGAAGCTTGTGAATATGTTGATAGTTTCTTAAACTTCAACCCTAAAATTGCGATTGTTTTAAATATAGAAGAAGATCATCTTGATTACTTCTCAGGAATAGATGAAATAAAAGCTTCATTCAATAAATTCGGTAAACTTTTACCTTCTGATGGTTACTTTGTAATTAATGGAGATAATCAAAATATGGATATACTACATGATGTTAAGGCAAAGGCTATCAAATTCGGTAAAAAAGAATCAAATGATGTAATTATCGAAAATATAGCTTTTGATGATTTAGGATGTGGTTCTTTTGATTTAAACTACATGGGTAAAAAATTAACTGGATTTAAATTAAGCGTACCTGGTCTTCACAATATCTACAATGCTACATCAGCAATAATCGTTTCATTAGTTTCTGGAATAGATTTAGAAACTGTAAAAGAAGGAATTATAGATTACACTGGTGTTGGTAGAAGATTTGAAAGAAAAGGTCAATACAATGGTGCTGCAATAATAGATGATTATGCCCACCATCCAACTGAAATAAAAGCTACTTTATCTACTGCTAAAAGATTCAAAAAAGGAACTCTATGGTGTGTATTCCAACCTCATACTTATAGTAGAACAATTTCTTTACTTGATGAATTCGCAGAAGCATTCTATTCAGCTGATAAAGTTATAATCACTGATATATATGCTGCTAGAGAAGATGACCCAGGAACTGTACATTCAAGAGATTTAGTTGAAAAATTACAACATAACAATGTTGATGCAATCTATATATCTCAATTTGAAGATATAGTTAAATACTTAAAAGAAAATGTTAAAGAAAACGACGTAGTGATAACTACTGGTGCTGGACCAATCTACTTAGTTGGTGAAGAATTAATAAAAGAAAATTAATCGTTTAAATAGAAAAGAGACTAGTTTGTGATATATTCTATAAGTAGAATCATATCACTTATCTAGTCTCTTTTTATATATAGTATAGTTTTATAAAAATCATAGTTTGTTTAAGTGCTTTAATTATTCACTATCCGCTATCTTGAATATGTCAGTTTTAATATAATTGTAAAGGTTGTTAGAAACTTCGTAGTAAGAGATTAAATTATTTACTGTTATTTTTACGTAATCCTCTCCCATTATATCTACTCTAGCTTCGTAGTTATCTGATTTTATATTTATTGTAAACTTGTATTTACATCTTGCTCTAGCTTTTTCTGGTTGGATTTTTCCGACTAATCTCTTTTGAACCATCTTACTAGCTAAATCATCATAACTCCATCCGATTACTTTTTTAGTTTCATCGCCATAATCTATAGTAACCTGTTTCCATGTTTTATATTGTTTTATAAAATCAAAAGAAGTATATATACTAGTATCTAATATTTCTTTAAATTCTTTTTTATAAGATACTGGTACTTTATAATATTCTTCTTTATTTACTGTATAAACCCTAAATACATTTAAATCTGTTGAAAATCTTATATCATCGTCAGTATACCCCTCATAAACAGGTTTATAAGAATCTGGAGTCCTTATTTTACTAAATTCATTAAAAGAATAGCGAAACTCTTCTACCTTTTCATCTTCCATCCTAACATTTGAGACATTTCCATCTGATATATATATTTTATTTTTACTTTTAAATTGACTTAATAGACTTCTGCTATCTACTTTTTCTTCAGTACTAACAGGCTTACTACCTTCTTTATGTCCTAATCCCGAGAAGGCTTTAAAAGATATAAAATATATAATGAAGAAACTAATTATACCGATTATAAAAATGGCACTTCTCTTTACCTTTCTTTTTGACATTATATTTCCCTCCATGCCTTAAAATTATCTATGATAATTATATAACTTTTCATTTGATTTTTTAAGTGTTATTTACTATTATTAAGACAATCTTTAGAATTACATTCGGTACATATATGTTCTTTTAGTATTTGTGGTTCTTTGCTTATTTCTTTATCACATGAATCTACTTTATTACTACAAGGTTCTACGTGAACTGTTATCCCTTTTATAAGACTTATTTCATCTATTAATTTTTTTTCTAGATCACTAGCTATATCATGCCCTTGGATTACTGTTAAATTTCCATCTACACATATAACCAAGTCTACATATGCAAATGCACCGTGTTTTCTAGTTCTCATAGTTTTAATGTGTTTTACACCATTTGTATTCTTACAATATTCTAATATTTTCTTTTCCTCTTCTTCTGATATAGAAACATCCATAAGTTCATTCATCGCATTTATAAATATCTCTAGTGCAACCTTACATACAATTACTGCAACTACTATAGTTGCTATTGGCTCTAATATTTTATAACCAAGCATTGCCCCACCTATACCTATAAAAGCTGCTACCGATGAAAATGCATCTGATCTATGGTGCCATGCATCCGCTTTAAGTGCTGGTGAGTTTATTTTTTTAGCTACTTTTATAGTAATTCTATATTGATATTCTTTTATCGCTATTGAAATTACAGCTACTACAAGTGGCATTAACGTTGGTACTTTAACTTCATTTAAGTTTAACATTTTCTTTGCACCATCAACACCTATAGTTACAGCTACTGCTATTAATATTATTGATAATAAAAATGATACCAATGTTTCAGCCTTTTCATGGCCATAATTATGTTCTTTATCCCCTGGTTTTGATGAAATTTTATTTCCTATTAAGACCCCTACTGATGTAATAATATCTGATGCAGAATGTATACCATCTGCTATCATCGCAGTTGAATTACCAATTACCCCTGCAAATATTTTTATCACTGATAAAAATACATTCCATAAAATTGCTAAAATAGTTACTTTACTTGCTTCCTCATATCTTGTTTCCATCGAATTTCCCTCCTAGTTAAAATATCTTTTATATTGTTAATGGATATATATTTCTTTCAATATCGATTATCACTTCCCAAAAACGTAAAAATCACCTAGGAATCCTAGGCGATTTTCTTGCTTTTATATCAAATTATGCTTATTATTTTTTACTTTATGATTTTATATTTTATTTATATATATCCATTAAATTTGTTTTAAAACAAATTTTCGAGAATTTTATTACGTTATTCTATATATTATATCACTCTAAATCAAAAATTGTAATATTTACAGACGATTTTTTTCATTTAATTCTCAATTGATATTATCCTATTTTTCTATTTTACGTGCTTTTGAATCTATAAAACACATCCAATAACCTAAACTGCTACTTCTATTGTCACATGCCTGATATGTTGTAAATCCTGTTGTACCTTTATCTGGTTGTTCTGATTTTTTGCCCGGAATAGCATATATATAATTTTTTCTCTTGTTATACTCATCATATTGTACTCCGAATAAGTAATGTCTATATTTATATGAATTCATAGCTATATCACTATACATCGTATAATTTAGGCTATTTACATATCCTAAGTAAGGCATTGTATATCCACTCATAGTAGTTGGTGTTATTTCTATCTTCCACCATCTTGTATTTGGAATATAATCTGCTGCAAAAGGTTTAACCTCTTTAAAATATTTTAAACCTTTTTTAATTTGTCTAGGCATAAGTAATTTTCCTGCACTTATTTTTTCTTCAAATTCAGTATTATTTTTTTGTATAACTTTTGGATTACTATATTGTTCTTGTTTTGCATTTTTTCGTTTAGCTGGATTTTTATCTTTAGAATTTTGTTTTTGTTGTTTTGATTTGTTATTATCTCTTTCTTCTTTTGGAAGTTGTAAAGGTTTTGCACATTCTTTTTTAGGTTTTATTACTGGTCCTGGACCTGGTTCAACCGGAATATCTTCAGTTTCATCCTCGTCCTCTTCTTCTATTTCTTCATATTCGTATTCATACTCAGGTTCTTGATTAGTTATTTCTTCATATTCAATATATTCGTATTCTTCTACTTGTGCTGGTTCTTGTTCTTGTTGATTTTCTTCTATCTGTTGTGATTCTGCTTCTGGTTCTGACACTGGTTGTTGTTCTTGCTGCATTTCTACATCTTGTTCTTCATTTTCTTCAATATCATCTTCCCCTAAATCATCTTCATAAATATATTCTATTTCTTCATACTCATATCCACCATTTTCAGGGTCTATATATTCTACTTCTTCGTATACTTCATAATCTGATCTGTCATCTTCTTCATCAGCTTCTACATATTCTATTATTTCTTCTTCTGGTTCAAATATTAATTCTTCGTAGTTTTCTATTTTATTTCCCTTAAATCCTATAAGTGGAACATATTTTTCATAAGTAAGTGCTATCGCTTTAATATCGCTATCTTCTTCATTTAAATCTAATACGAATTCACCTTTTCCTTGTGAATTAAGATTTATTCTTCCTAAATTTAATCTTTCATAATCAGTACGAAGAGCGATTACATCATATCCGTCTTTTAAATTTTTTAGATTTTCTACATATAAAGCTACTACAGATTTTTCATCATTAATTTCTATTTTGGCAAAGGCTTTAGGAAGAACACGTTCTTTACTTCTAAAGTTCATGTCCTTTGCCTCTAATATGATATAGTCTCTTTTAAATTTTCTTTTAGAAACCACTACTTATCCCTCCTTAAACATACCTGCTCAAAATATTATATGTTTAAGGTTTTGGAAAATAGTATTATTTAGATGAAAATTTATTTATTTCATTAGATAAATTCGCAAATTCATCTATGCTAAGAGTTTCTCCTCTTCTTTTTTCATCGATGTTTGCAGCTTGTAATGCTTCTCTTATCTCGTCTTTAGATAAAAATCCTAATCCACCTAGCGAATTTAATAAAGTTTTTCTTCTTTGACCGAAAGATGCTTTTACTGTTTTGAAGAAAATCTCTTCATTATCAACTACATATTTTTTCTCATCTCTAACATGAAGTCCTATAACTATTGAATCTACATTTGGCTGTGGGACAAACATGTGTCTTGGAGCTTTTGCAACTATTTCTGTATCACAATAATATTGAACCGCTACTGATAATGCACCGTAATCTTTTGTAGATGGTTTTGCATTCATTCTATCTGCAACTTCTTTTTGAACCATAACTACTATATCAGTAACAGGTATATCTTCTTCTAAGAATTTCATAACTATTGGAGTAGTTATATAGTATGGAAGATTTGCTACTAATTTTACTGGTCCTCCATTTAATTTTTCATTTATTAATCCTTGAACATCGACTTTTAATATATCTTCATTTACAACTTCAACATTGTCTAAGTCTGCTAATGTTTCTTTTAATATTGGTATTAATGTTTTATCTATTTCTATAGCAACTACATTTTCAGCTACTTTTCCCATTTCTCTAGTTAAAGTACCTATCCCTGGTCCAACCTCGATTATTCTGTCAGTTTCTGATAATCTTGCACCTTCTAATATTCTATCTATTACGTTATCATCTATTAAAAAGTTTTGTCCTAAAGACTTTGAAAACTTAAAGTTATGTTTATTTACTACTTCTTTGGTTGCTCTATGTGATGAAAGTCTATCCATTTTATTTTTCCTCTCCTATATCTATAGATTTTACTGCTTTAATGAACTCTTCTCTTGTAACTCCGTAATTGTTAAGTCTGCTTAAGAATTGTTTTGCATTTCCATATCCTATTCCTAATATTTGACCGATTTTATCTCTTCTATAAGATGCATCTTCATTTCCGATTAAATTATTTCTTATTAAATCTACTTGTCCGAATTCATTTCTCTTTTCAGAACTCTCAGTTCTAACTTTATTAAGTGCTTTTAATATGCTTTCCGGAGATGCATTTTCTATACCGATATCACCGTCTTTTTTCGCTTCTTCCCTTGGTAAAAATGCATGTTTGCATCCTGGTACTTCTTGAGCTATTTTCTTTCTGATTTTCTCTCCTGCAAAATCTGGGTCAGTAAAAATTATTACTCCTCTTCTCTTTTGAGCTGCTTTAATTCTTTCCATAACACCTTTTGGAAATCCAAAGCCACCAGTTGTTATAAGTTCAGCATCTAATGCTCTTTTTACAGCGGTAACATCATCTCTACCTTCTACTACTATTATCTCTTTTATCATTTAATTTCACCTTTTTATTTTATATTTACTAAATTATTATAAATTACTGTTTATATTGCTAAATAGCAATGATTTCTTATCTTATTCGCATCTTTATATTTTAAATTTTTTTCATTATTTAATCAATGCTTTTTAATAAACTCATTAATATATTTCCTTAAAGCATTGTATTTTACACTAATTTATATAAACTATGATAAAATTGTAAAATGTGTTGTTTCAGTTGAATTTCCTTCAGAGCAAATATACACATTCTTTTAAAAATTAGAAAAATAAATTATGTAACAGCTAATAAAAATGTTGTTATACAATAAAAATATCCTATACAGATAGACACCTTTTTTCTAGTGTCCACTGTATAGGATCCATTTTATCCTTCTTTTATTATTTTATTATCTATTTTCTATTTCTATATTAATCGGATAGCTATATTTAAGAACTAATCTTAAATCTAATGCATAAGAGTCTTTCTTCTCAACATTTTCAAATTCAATTCCTGATATTTTTGATCCCACCTCATAAGATGTCGAAATTGCTGAATTTCCATCCAATTCACTACCTCCATCATAACTAATAGATGAATCTGTTGTATATTTTACAGTTAAATGTCCTTTACTGTATTTAACATCTTTAATAATAACCTCTTTTCCGAAATAATCTATCTTTTTAGGGTACTTATCGTCTATTTTTAACTCTATTTTTTTATTTGCATTTACTAAAACTCCATCTGCTTTTAGTTTAAGTTTCTTACCTTTATCATAATACGCCGATGGTATTATTGTTTGACTCCATCCTCCATTTTCTAGTCCCATTCCTGATAGTTCTAGTGAAGATTTATAAATCTCTCCGTCTTCAGATATTATTTTTGCATTATCTAATCCATTTAATTCGCCTATATTTTTAACTTGTCCTGAAGTATTTAAATACATCATTGTAGGTGATAATTTTAATTTATCTATATTTAAAGTCAAATCTCCATCATTTATTTTTTCATCTATTTTTATATTTTTAGTTTTGATCGCTTGATTTGGTATCTCTAGTTTTACATTTTTTATTCCAAGTGTGTCGTATTTCCAGTCATTATCTTCATCATATGCTGCACTTTCTTTTAACAATTTAAGTTTTAATGATAATGTATTTTTTCCTTCTAATAATTTTTCTATATTACCTCCAACAATATTTACAGTTGTTTTTAGATTTCCATCTTCATCTTTATTAAAAATTCCGCCACTCATTGCAGCATCTACAGAGTCTACATACAATTCATAATAACTTTTGTTATCTATATCATCATTATCAGAAATAATCATGTCATCTACTTTAGTTTCCATTATAGCTTCAAAGTTTATTCTTTGTTCATCAATATAAATATTTTGAATTATGATATCATATCCTCCTATATTTATATATTGTGCATCGGATGCTTTATAACCATTATTAACTGCATTTTCTATTCCGATATCTCCAAAAATATATCTAAACATTGTATCTGCAAATGTTCTAAAACTAGGTACAAATGCATATGAAACACCTATTATTAAAATTGATGCTACAGATGTTATTGCCCATTTTTTATATTTTTTAGGTTTCAATTCTTTTAATTTAGTATTTAATCTTTCATCTAATTCATCTGGTATTTTAATATTTTCACTTTCAAATTCACTTAATAATTTTTCTATCTCTTTCTCTTCATCTAAAAAATTTCTTTTATCTTTATTTTTATCCATATTATCTCACCTCCAAATCCTTTTTCATACTTCTAAGAGCTGTATACATCTTTCCTTTTACGGTTCCTACTGGAACATCAAGTATATTCGCAATTTCGTCTAATTTATAACCCATATAAAATTTCAATCTTATCATTTCTCTAACTTGAGGTTCTATTTTTGCCAAACTTCTTTCCAAATCAAGTTTTTCTTCTTGATTATCTGATTTTGACTTTATAGTTCTAGAACTTTCAACGTCCTCTAAATATATTAATTTATTATTTTTACTTATAGTATTTTTAGCTTCATTTATAACAATTCTCAAAAACCATGTTTTAAAATATTGTGGTTCTTTTAAATTTTGTATATTTTTCAAGCCCTTTTCCACTGCTTGTAAATATGCATCTATGCTATCTTGTTCATTTTTTAATATTGTATATGCTATCTTATATCCCTCATTTTTCAAGCTATGTACCAGAAGGCTATAAGCTTTAAAATTTCCCTTTATTGCTTTTTTAATTAATTTTTCGTCCATTACCTTTACCTCCTTTCACATATTAGACTAATGAAGTAATTAAAAAGTTATAAATATTTTTCAAAATTTTATATAAACCTAGTTTTTAATTAAAATTTCCAAACTCAATGTATTTTCTAAAAATCCACATAAAAAAAGCATACAAAATATTTGACTATTTTGTATGCTTTTTAATAAAATTATCTATTTAATTCCGAAGAATTTTTTAGCATTTTCTTTTGTTGCTTCACAAACTTTTTCATAAGAAATTCCTTTTTCAACTGCTATTGTATCAGCTACAAATTGCACTAGTGATGGATCATTTCTTTTTCCTCTATGTGGTGTTGGTGCCATATAAGGTGAATCAGTTTCTATTAATAATCTATCAAGAGGTATTTCTCTTACAACCTCTTTTGTTTTTTTGTTATTTTTGAATGTTACTGTTCCTGATATTGAAATATAACATCCCATTTTAACATATTCTCTTGCTAGTTCAACATTTCCACTATAGCAATGAAGTACGCATCCTATTTCAGGACTTTTTGTTGATTTTATAATCTCAAAAGTATCTCCATGTGCATCTCTATCGTGGATTATTATCGGTAATTTTAATTCATTAGCAAGTTCAATTTGTCTTTTGAACCATTTTTTTTGAAGTTCTTTATATTCAGCATCATAGTAGTAATCAAGACCTATTTCTCCGATTGCTACTACTTTTTCGTTTTCTATTGCCATTCTTTTAAGTTCTTGTATATCATCTTCAGTTAAGTCTTTAACGTCATGTGGATGAACACCTACTGCTGCATATATGAAATCATATTTGTTTGCAAGTTCAACACTTTCAGCTGATGTTTTCATACAAGCACCTGGGTTAACAACTAAATCAACGCCTTTTTCATTAAGAGAAGAGATTAACTCTTCTCTATCTTCATCAAATCGTTCATCATTTAAATGTGCATGTGAGTCAAAAAGCATATTTACCTCTCCTTATCTAACTTCACAACCATCATTTGCACCAACAGCAGTTGGTATTATTAAATCATCACCATCGTTACCTGCTGCAAGTATCATACCTTGAGATTCAACACCTCTTAATTTAACTGGTTTTAAGTTGCATACTACTATAACATCTTTTCCAACCATTTCTTCTGGTTTATACCATTTAGCTATACCAGATACTATTTGTCTAGTTTCTGAACCTAATTTAACTTGAGAAACTAAAAGTCTGTCTGCTTTTGGATGTTTTTCGCAGCTTAATATTTTTCCAACTCTTAATTCTACTTTATCTAAATCGTCTATTGTTATTTCTTCTTTATGTTGTAATGGAGCTTCTGTCACTTCTTCTTCCTCGTCTTTCTTTTCTGCAAATAATTCTTCAAGTTCTGCAACTTCTTTGTCTATATCTAATCTTTGGAATAATATTTCACCTTTAGTTACTTTTGTTCCTGGTTTTATTAATCCAAATGTTGCAGTGCTTTCCCAGTTTGTTAATTCTTCACCTTCTATACCCATTTGAGCGTATATTTTCTTAGCTGTAGTGTTCATTATTGGGTTTATTAGTGTAGAGAATATTCTTATTGATTCACATAAGTTGTATAAAACTGTATCTAATACATCTTTTTTGCTTTCATCTTTTGCAAGTACCCATGGAGCAGTTTCATCAATGTATTTGTTAGTTCTTCTTATTAATTTCCATACACCTTCTAATGCTTCGTGGAATTGCATTTTGTTCATTTGTTCTTCGAATATTCTTCTTGATTCTGCAGCTTGTTGTTTTAATGCTTCATCAAATTCAGTAGCAACTTTTGGTTCTGGTATTATTCCACCATTGTATTTTTCAACCATTGCTATAGTTCTACTTACTAAGTTTCCTAAGTCATTAGCTAAATCTGTGTTTATTCTTGTTACGAAGTTTCTATGAGTGTAACTTCCATCTTGACCAAATGCGAATTCTCTTAATAGATAGTATTTTAATGTATCTATTCCGTATCTTTCTATCATTTGTTCTGGGTAAACTATGTTACCTTTTGATTTACTCATTTTGTCGTTAGCAAATAATATCCAACCATGTCCAAATACTTGTTTAGATACTGGTAAATCTAATGCCATTAATAATGCTGGCCATATTATTGTATGGAATCTGATTATTTCT